>ENA-ORNW01001015-ORNW01001015.1-human-gut-metagenome-genome-assembly--contig:-NODE-1015-length-23313-cov-23.196320_pt1 | contig 23313 bp, 21 predicted proteins | sample MGYA00242121_ERZ509034 | MGnify/ENA primary metagenome ERZ509034 (study PRJEB26280, sample SAMEA2338689) | human gut metagenome | biome: human gut; feature: human-associated habitat; material: faeces... | reverse complement strand
TTTATCTGCGGTGGCTTTCTTTGGTTCGTTTCTTTGCCATCAAAGAAATGAACACTTGAAAGTATTCTTTTTTTATGCTAAAATATCATTCATGAGCAGTTTCTCATGTAAGACTGCGGTATTCGGGTCTCGCGCAATGGAGACTCATGAACCCCGCCAGGTCCGGAAGGGAGCAACGGTAAGTGATCATCTTCATGTGCCGTGAGGGCGCCTGAATACCGTGTTCTTACCTGAGAAGCTGCTTTTTTTATATCCAAAAATAGGAGGAGGAGCATTTATTATGGCTTATATGGCACTTTACCGAAAGTGGAGACCACAGGATTTTTCGGATCTTATAGGCCAAGAACATATCAGTGAAACTTTATCAAATGCCATAAATACAGGTAAAGTAGCTCATGCATATTTATTTTCTGGGCCACGTGGTACAGGAAAGACAAGCACAGCTAAGATTTTGGCAAAAGCTTTAAATTGCGAGCATGGACCGACACCAACACCTTGTAATCAATGTGTATGTTGTCAAAAGATAAATGATGGTTCATTCATGGATGTTTTTGAAATAGATGCGGCTTCTAATCGTGGTATTGATGAAATCCGTGATTTACGTGAAACTGTAAAATTCGCTCCTGTAGATGGTAAATATAAAGTATATATCATTGATGAAGTTCATATGTTGACGACAGAAGCTTTTAATGCTCTGTTGAAGACTTTAGAAGAACCACCATCTCATGTTGTATTTATTTTGGCAACGACAGAAGTGCATAAGGTGCCAATAACAATACAATCACGTTGTCAAAGATATGATTTTAAACGCATAACCAAAGATGATATCTTAAAGCGACTGGTGATGATTACCGATGAGATGGGATTAAATGCAGATAAAGATGCATTGTCTGTAATTGCTATCCAAGCCGATGGTGGTATGCGTGATGCACTTAGTTTGTTAGACCAATGCCTTGCTTTTACTAAAGATGAACTTACAGTCACTCAGGTAAGAAAAGTATTAGGGCTTGTCGGTCATGATTGGATATGGCAGATAACAGATGCTTTAGCTCAAAAAGATAGTCAAACTATTTTAACTGTCCTCGATGAGGTAATAGCTCAAGGTAAGGAAATAAAACAATTATTGAATGAATTGGTATTGCATTTCCGTTCAATTATGCTCTACAAAGCTTCAAATAAATTATTAAATTTAAATATGTATTTTGAAGATGAAGAAATATTAGCTCGTCAGGCCAAATCATTTACGCATGAGCAAATAATGCAAATCATTCAAAAAATACATGAAGCGATTAATGAAATAAAATGGGCAAGTCAACCTAGAATAACAGCAGAAGTTTTATTTTTAAAATTATGCTGGCAAGGCGAAGCTGAAAATAACAGTTCAGAAAAAATAATGCCAATGATAAATAATAATATATCTGCAGTAAACAACAAAGGTGCTTCAGAGGCTAAAATAATGGCATTAGAGCAGACTGTTTCTCGTTTGGATAGAATAGTGAAAGCATTAAGCAGTCAACTTGCCAATATGCAAGAAAAATATAAGACTGCATCTACAGGAAATACTCCAGTAAGTACGAATAATAATATAGAACAAATGCAAACAATGCCATTGCAACAACCGATGATAAAAGCAAAGGCAAATTCTATCAATAGTGGAAATAAAAATATTAATGTTAATGTGATACCAATGGAAAATGCTGATGCTACAGCCATATGGCAAAATGTATTAGCAGGGCTTAATGCTCGTCGCAAAAAAGTTGTAGTGGCCTGCGTGAATAGGGCATTACCTTATCGCATAGCAGATAATCAATTTTTTATTCATTTTGATAGTCCATTTTTACAAGCTCGTACAGAAAAAGATGATTATCGTTTATTGATAGAAGATGTTTTACAAAATGTTACAGGTCATAATTTACGTTTAGTCTGTACTTGTGGAGATTTGAAAATAACGCAAATGCCACAAGCTAATAATTTTATAAATAATAATAATGACAATGTTGGTAAATTACAGGAAATAAAAGCACCAAAAGTAACAATCCCGATGATTGAAGATGAAGATGTATTACCGCAAGGTGATTATCAAGCAGATATACCAATGCCTACAGATGATGATTATGTAGATATAGCTTCTTCAGATGTCAATTATGATGATATGACTCCAGAAGGTAAACATACATTACAGACGGCGATTGAGATTTTTGGTGGAAAGATAATTCCTGAAAATAATAAATAAGATTGATAATTGACGATTTTATTTTATTTTGATACTCTAGATAGAGAAAAATATTTTATATGGAGGTATTTTGATGTTTAACCAAGGTAATATGGCTGGCATGATGAAAAAAGTTCAGAAAATGCAAGCTGATATGAAAAAAATGCAAGATGAACTCAAAAAGAAAACTGTTGAAGTAAGCGTTGGTGGCGGTGTTGTTAAAGTCGTTATGAACGGTGAAAAACAGATGCAATCCCTTGTTATTGATAAAGCTGCAGTAGACCCAGAAGATGTAGAAATGTTACAAGACCTTATTTTATCTGCTGTAAATCAAGCTATGGTAAAAGTAGATGAAATGATGGCTAGTGAAATGAGCAAATTAACTAGTGGTTTAAATCTTCCAGCTGGATTATTCTAATGAGATATATTGAGCCTATGGCTAAGCTAATAGAGCATTTTCGTGCTTTGCCAGGAATTGGTTCTAAGACAGCTGTACGCTTAGCATATCATATTTTAGACATGGAGCCTGCCCAAGCAAAAGCCTTGGCGCAGGCTATTATTGAAGCTAAAGAAAAAATAGGCTTTTGTAGTTGTTGTTTTAATCTCAGCGATACAGATCCTTGTGCTATCTGTACATCATCAAGTAGAGACCATTCTACTATTTGCGTGGTTGAACAGCCAAAAGATGTAGTGGCCATGGAACGTATGCGAGATTATAAAGGTGTTTATCATGTATTACATGGTGCATTATCGCCGATTGAAGGAGTAGGGCCAGAGGATATTCATATCAAAGAATTATTAAATCGTTTGTATGATGATAAAGTGAAAGAAGTTATCATGGCTACAAATCCTAATATCGAAGGTGAAGCAACAGCTATGTACATTGCCAAATTATTGAAACCACTAGGCATAAAGGTAACAAGAATTGCTCATGGGCTTCCAGTTGGTGGCGATTTAGAATATGCAGATGAGGTAACTTTGGCTAAAGCTATTGAAAATCGTCGAGAAATGTAAGCTCATTAAGATAAAGGTTGTGATTTTATGATAGAATCTACATTAGTTATTGCATTTTTTGTTGGTCTATTAGTTTTATGTGCATTCACTAAAATCTTTTCTATGCCACTTAAAATTTTATGGAATTGTATTTATAATAGCATTATTGGTGCTATTGTTTTATATGTTATAAACTTTTTAGGTTTTGTTTATATTCCTATTAATTTTATAACGGCATTGATAGCGGGAATATTTGGTGTACCAGGTGTTTTGGTACTAGCGATTTATGCGATGTTATAAAAGCTACAGTTATTGACTGTAGCTTTTTTTAGATTAAATATAGATTAAAATTAGATATAATAGTTAATTAGATAATTGATTGATTATATTTTATATGTTAAAATAACTATAATTTAGATAGAAAATAACTATTAAAATAAAAGAGAGTGTGTATAATGAATTTCAAAAAAATATTAGCAATTGTGATGGTGTGTGTTTTTGCTTTTAGTGGTATCGGCATGGCAAAAGCAAAATCTGGTGGAGGCGGTTTTAAAGCTCCAGCTAGTACAACAAAATCTTTGACTCCATCTACAAAATCAACAACAACTACAACACCAAAAACAGATGCTCCAAAATCCAATGCTACAGAAGCACCTAAGTCTAACGCAACTACAAATAATACGACAAATAATGCAAGTACAAATACTGCCAATAAAACAAATACTACAAATAACACTGCAAATACTGCTAATAATCAGCAGTCTGGTAGTCGTTGGGGTAGTGCATTGAGAAATATTGGCTTATTTGCTGGTGGTATGTTCTTAGGTAGCATGCTCAGTAATATGTTTGGTTTTGGCGGTTTCATGGGTGATATTTTAGGTTTAATTGCCAATGTGGTACTTATCGGTATCGTAGTAATGGTGATTATGGCTATTTACCGTAAACTTTTTGGCAAAAAAAATGAAACTAATGCTTATGCTAGTAGTAGATATGCTGAAGATAAATTCCGTTGTCCTAATTGTGGATGGATAGCTCCAGATAGAAACAATCCACCAAAATTCTGCCCTGAATGTGGCAATCGTTTGAATGGTGCAAATCAAAGTGAATATCAGCAGTATAACCAATATACAAATGAACAGGATGCAGAGTATACTGAGTCTAAAAGTGGGAAAATAATTGATATTACACCACCAAAAGATAAAAATAAATTTTAATTAAATAATGATTTTATGTATAAAAGCGACACTATTTAAAGGTGTCGTTTTTTATTTTTTAGATAAAATTTGCCTAGATGTGATAAAATGAGAATTGTTTATATTTAGGAGGCGATAAATTTGAATGTATCACAAGCAAAAAAAGGGAAATCCTATATTGTAAAAAAAGTGAACTTAGAAGGCAATATTGAACGTCGTCTAGAAATGTTAGGCATGACAGACCAAGTAAAACTTACAGTTTTGAATAAAAAAAATCAAGGTGCTGTAATTATAAAAGTACGTGGCACTCGTTTTGCCATAGGTAAAGAAATAGCAGATGCTATAGAAATCGAGGAATTAGAAAATGAGTAAAGATGTTCATGTAGCTTTTATTGGCAATCCTAATTGTGGGAAAACTACTTTATTTAATGCTTATACAGGTGCACATCTAAAAGTAGCCAATTGGCCTGGTGTAACTGTAGAGAAAAAAGAAGGTGCAATGCAATTTCATAATGAAAATTATAAATTGGTGGATTTGCCAGGTATTTATAGTTTGACTTCGTATACTATGGAAGAGCAAGTATCTCGTCAATATATATTAGATGATGAGGTTGATATAGTTGTAGATGTAGCAGATGCTTCTTCTTTAGAACGAAATTTATATTTAGCTCTACAACTTATTGAATTAGGAAAACCGATGGTTTTAGCCTTGAATATGATGGATATTGTTGAAGAGCGAGGTATGGATATCGATTTTCATAGATTACCAGAAATGCTCGGTATACCAGTAGTTCCAGTAAGTGCTAGAAAAAAACGTGGTCTGGAAATCTTAATGCATGCAGTAGCTCATCATCAGGGTAAAAAAGTTAAAGACAAAATAGAACATCATCATGATGAAGAAATTTTAAATCGTAAGCACAGACATAATCATCATAAAGATTGTGTAGTTGTTTATAGCGATGAAATCGAGGATAAAATCGATATTATCGAGGAAGCTCTCGTTGAAAAATATGGTCAATTACCGAATTTACGTTGGCATGCTATCAAGGAATTAGCTCAAGATAAGGAAATAATTGAAAAATATCCTTTAGATTTGCCCGATGTATTAGATAGAAGTTATGAAAAGGATATCATCAAGCAAAAATATGACTTTATCGAAGAGATAATACAAGAAGTATTGGTAAATAAGGATAAAGAAGCACGCTCTACAGATAGAATCGATGCTGTGCTTACAGATAATGTATGGGGTATTCCTATATTTTTGGCTATCATGGCATTTATATTCTTTTTAACTTTTACTATAGGTGATATTTTCAAAAATTATTTGGTAGAAGGCATTGATATTGTAAGTAATAATTTAATGGCGATATTAGAGTCTATCAATGTAAGTCCAGTGATATCTTCATTGCTGATTGATGGAGCAATAGCTGGTATAGGTGGTATATTAGCATTCTTGCCGAATATCTTCATTTTGTTTTTGGCTTTAGCTGTATTAGAAGATAGTGGATATATGTCGCGTGTAGCCTATGTCATGGATTCCGTGATGGGCAAAATCGGTTTATCAGGTAGAGCATTTATTCCTTTATTATTGGGTTTTGGTTGTTCAGTGCCAGCGATTATGGCATCAAGAGCCTTAGAAGATCCGAAAGATAGATTGCGTACTATTTTGGTGACTCCATTTATGTCATGTAGTGCTAGACTTCCAATATATATTTTATTTTCAGGAATGTTTTTCCCAGAATATGCGATGTTTGTAGCTTTTTCTATGTATGTAATCGGCATAGTCATGGCGATAATCATAGCTAAAATCTTTTATAAGGTGAGCGATAAGAGCGATAAAAAAGTATTGTTGATAGAACTTCCAGAATATAAATCACCAAATGTAATGTCTATATTCTTATATGCTTGGGAAAAAGTTAAATCGTATTTAGCCAAAGCAGGTACAACTATTTTTGTAGCTTCAATTATTATTTGGTTTATTTTAAACTTTAATTTCTCCGGCATGGTAGAAATTGGAGATAGTTTTGGAGCTCAAATAGGTAGATTGATAGCACCGCTTTTAGTTCCAGCTGGACTTGGTTTGTGGCAGATAGCAGTGGCTTTGATATCTGGTATCGCTGCTAAAGAAATAGTTGTAGCAAGTTTAAGTGTATTGTATGGTATTTTAAATATCAATTCAGTAGAAGGTATGAATACTTTGGTTGGACAATTAGCACAAGTTGGTTTCCATGAGCTAAATGCTTATGTATTGATGGTATTTTGTTTATTATATACTCCATGTATAGCTAGTATCGTGACGATAAAAAAAGAAACTAATTCTAATAAATGGACTTGTTTTGCTATAGTCTTTCAATTATTAGTAGCTTATGTAGTAGCCGTACTTATTTACCAGATTGCAAGTAGAATAATTTATTAATGATAAAATATAAGTAAAATTTTTATTTAGAATTGAATTATGTTGAACAGTACTGATGAGAGTTTTTCATTTTTAATATTTATTGGAAAAACTTTTATTGGTGCTGTTTTTATTTTTATTTATAAAATATATGGGAATAGTTGTATAATAGATATTATTGAGAGCGATTTTCATGATATAATATAAATAAAATATGATTAGTAAAGGTGTAAATATGGAATATAAATATAAGTTTTTTGCTTATTTACCACAAGAAGCGAAAGATATACGTACAGAAGTATTTGTGAATGAACAAAAATTTGAAAATGAATTTGATGATATAGATGATATTGCGTATCATTTAATTATTTGGAATGGAGCAAAAGCTATAGCAAATGCAAGATTATATCGAGATGATAAGCAGGAAAATTCATATATAATAGGTAGATTAGCTGTGCTTAAATCATATCGCAATTGTCATATAGGCAGTGAATTAATGCGTTTATTAGAAGAAAAGGTGAAAACTTTATCAGGTAAAAAAATCAGCTTATCGGCACAGTGCAGAGCAAGAGCTTTTTATGAAAAACTAGGTTATAAAGCTAGTGGTGAGATTTATTTAGATGAATATTGTCCACATGTACATATGGAAAAATTAATAAATGATAAATAAAATATTAAAAAAATAAAGGAAGGATATGATTTTGTGAGAATTATAGGAATTATAATTATCATAGTAGTATTAGGATTTTTTGGTGGATATGGAATAATGCACTCTCAACTAGATAATAGTATCGGTTCTAAAGAAGCAAAAAATATTATTCCTATGGATAATAAAACGGAACAACAATTACAAGAGTCACCAAATAATTTAAAAGTTGAAAAATCAGGTACGATTTCCAAAGAACAAGCTGAAACTATTGTTTTAGATAATGCTGATATACAGGCAAAGGATATCAGTAAATTAAAGACTAAAATAGAAAATTATTATGGTAAAGATATTTATGATATTGAATTTTATGCTGATAATAAAAAATATGATTATAATGTAGATATGTATGGCGGAGAAATTCTAGCTATGGATTATGAGATTGATAAAAAATATTATGCCAAATTATCTGGAAAACCAGTAGATGAAGCTGGTGCTATTGAATTAGTAAAAGCACAAATTCCAAATTGTACTACTGATGATATTAAATTGAAATTAGAACATGATGATGACTATTTACAATATGAAGGTAGAGCACAAGTCAATGGTGTTTTATATGAATTTACCATAGATAAAAATACAGGAACTTTCGTAGAATGGAAATGGAAAAATCATAAATAAAAATAAGCTATAGCAAAGTAAAAATTTAATTGCTATAGCTTATTTTTTATAGACTAATCTTAGCCTTTAACAACGATATTTACAAGTTTTTTAGGAACGCTGATTACTTTAACGATAGTTTTACCTTCGATTAAGCCTTTGATTTTTTCATCAGCAAGAGCGATTTCTTGTTGTTCTTCGCGAGTTGCAGAAGAAGAAACCATTATTTTGCTACGTAATTTACCATTGATTTGAACAACAACTTCAACTTCATCAGCAATAGTAGCTTTAGGATCAAATGTTGGCCATGTAGTATGATGTACACTGCCTTCTTGACCGATTTGTTGCCAGAGTTCTTCAGTAACATGTGGAGCAAATGGTGCTAAGAGTTTAATTAAGTTAACAACTACTTCACGAGCAAGACCTGCATTTAAGTTGCCATCTTTGAATACATAGAAAGCATTTACAAGTTCCATGATGGAGCTAATTGCAGTGTTGAAAGTACCACGAGTACCGATATCTTCAGTTACTTTTTCAATAGTAACGTTTAAAATACGGAATAATTCTTTTTCTTCTTTAGTGAGTGCTTTTACATCAAAAGTTGGATTTTCTTTAACTTTATCAGCATAGGAAAGGATAATTCTCCATACACGCTGAATGAAACGCCAAGCACCTTCAACGCCTTGGTCACTCCATTCGAGGTCACGTTCTGGTGGAGCAGCAAATAAAATAAAGAGACGAGCAGTATCTGCACCATATTTTTTGATGATTTCTTCAGGAGATACAACATTTCCTTTAGATTTACTCATTTTAGAACCATCTTTGATAACCATACCTTGAGTTAAAAGGTTTGTAAATGGTTCATCAAATTCTACAAGACCTGCATCTTTTAATACTTTTGTGAAGAAACGGGAATATAATAAATGCAAGATAGCATGTTCAATACCACCGATATATTGGTCAACAGGGAGCCAATAATTGATAGCATCTTTGCTAAATGGAGCTTTATCATTATGTGGATCAGAATAACGCATATAATACCAGGAAGAACAGATGAATGTATCCATAGTATCTGTTTCGCGTTTTGCAGGAGCACCGCATTTTGGACATGTGCAATTTACGAAATCTTCAGCTTGAGCAAGTGGAGAAGTGGCACCAGTTTCAAATTTTACATCTTTAGGTAATTTTACAGGTAATTGTTCTTCAGGAACGAGAACTTCACCGCAATGAGGGCAGTAAATAATAGGAATTGGAGCACCCCAATAACGTTGACGGGAGATGAGCCAATCACGTAAACGATAATTTACACGACGTTTGCCGAGGTTATTTTCTTCGAGCCAATCAATCATAGCTGTGATAGCTTTACGATTATTCATGCCAGTGAATTGACCGGACTCTACAAGTTCACCATCTTCAACGTATGCATTTTCCATAGTTTCAAGTGTTAAATTATGTTCTTTATTTTGAATAACAATTTTCATTGGTAAATTGTATTTTTTAGCGAACATAAAGTCACGTTCATCATGAGTTGGAACACCCATGACAGCACCAGTACCATATTCAAAGAGTACATAGTTTGTTACCCATACAGGAACTTTTTCACCGTTGAATGGATTGATAGCATAAACACCAGTGAACATACCTTTTTTCTCAGATTCACTAGAAGTACGTTCGATTTCATTCATGTTATGAACTTCTTCGATGAATTTTAAGATTTCTTGTTCGTTTTCTTTACCTTTGATGAATTTTTTTACAAGTGGATGTTCTGCTGCAAGTACAACGTAAGATACACCAAATACAGTATCTGGGCGAGTTGTATAAACAGAAATTTTTTCATTATATTCTGGTACATCAAAGCTAAATTCAGCACCTTCACTACGACCAATCCAATTATCCTGCATGATTTTTACGCGGTTTGGCCAGCCTTTGAGTTTATCGAGGTCTTTTAATAAAACATCAGCATAATCTGTAATTTTTAAGAACCATTGTTCGAGGTCTTTTTTCACTACAGTATTATCACAACGCCAACATTTGCCATCAATAACTTGTTCATTAGCAAGTACTGTGTGACAAGTTTCACACCAGTTAGCAGAAGCTTTTTTCTTATAAGCTAAACCTTTTTTATAGAATAATTCAAAGAGCCATTGAGTCCATTTGTAATAATCTTCATGACAAGTAGCGACTTTTCTATCCCAGTCATAAGAAAGGCCCATTTCTTTTTGTTGACGAGTCATATTTGCCATATTGTCTTCTGTCCAATCAGAAGGACTGATGCCGTGTTTGATAGCAGCATTTTCTGCAGGCATACCAAATGCGTCAAAGCCCATTGGATGAAGAACGTTGAAACCATTCATAGTTTTATAACGAGCAATAACATCACCGATAGAGTAATTGCGAACATGTCCCATATGTAAATTACCAGATGGGTAAGGGAACATTTCAAGTACATAATATTTTGGTTTGTTAGGGTCCATATTAATCTGGTAAGCTTTAGTTTCGTCCCAGATTTTTTGCCATTTTTTTTCAATGGATTGAGGACAATATTTTTCCATAAAATTAACACTCCTATACTGTTTTTGGACATTAAAAAAGTCCCTGGCAAAATGCCAGGGACGAATTATCGCGGTACCACCCTGATTGATAACAAAAAGTTATCCTCTTTAAAATCTTAACGGGATCAGCGGTGCTTTAGCACTCCTCTACAGCGAGTTCAACTACAAGATTATAGGCTCACATCAACCGCCTACTTTCTGAAATCTCTTTAAATAGTTTACTACTCTGTATCATTGGATTTGAACTTGATATAAACAAATATCATTATACTTAGCTACTATATTAAAGTCAAGTAATATTGTTACATTGTTAATTTTTTATATAATTAAATACCTGATATTTTATAGGTGTATAATTGAGAAAAAATAGAAAAAAATTGAGAATATAGCAGTTTTTAAAATTGATTTCCTACTAAAATAATAGTAAAATATTTATGAGGTGATTTTGATGAAGGTTTCAACAAAAGGTCGATATGCATTGAGAACAATGATTGATTTAACAGTTAATAATACAGGTAATCCCATTCCGCTAAAAGATATTGCAACTAGACAGAATATAAGTTTGAAATATATGGAACAGATAATTTCTTTATTGATAAAAGCAAAATTAGTAAAAAGCGTGCGAGGAAATAATGGAGGTTATTTATTAGCAAAATCTAGTATGCAATACACAGCTGGCGATATTTTGCGAGCAGCTGAAGGTGATATGGCTCCAATTGCTTGTATCGAAAAAGATCATTGTAATTGTAATAGAGCTGATTATTGTAGTGTATTGCCATTTTGGTTAGGTTTGAATAAAGTAATAAATGGTTATTTAGATAGTGTTACTTTATCAGAATTGGCAAGACAAGCTAAAGAAAATAATGCAATGATTACTTGCCAACAAAATGAAAAAGAAAATAAAAAAGATAAAAAATAATCCTTAGTATTTATGCTGAGGATTATTTTATTTTACATAGGATTATTATAAATTAATCAATAAAATGAAAAAATGATTAAAATTATATTTTTTAAAAAATATACAAATTTACATTTTTTGTATTGTGTATATTTTATTTTGCCTATATAATATAAAAATATGACTATAATCGTAATACATTAAAAGAAAGGATTTTATTATGCAAGTAAAAATTAGTGATGTAGTTGTAACGGGTTTTGCATTATTTGCAATGTTTTTTGGTGCAGGAAATGTAATATTTCCTCCATATTTAGGTATGACCTCTGGAACAGAGTGGTTAACAGGTTTCTTATGTTTCATATTTATTGATGTATTTTTATCTTGTATCGGAATATTTACTATAGTTTATGGTGGCGGTGGCATTAAAGCCTTAGAAAGTGTTGTAGGTAAAATTCCAGGCATGATTTTAAATGTAGCAGCTGTATTATGTACAGGTGTATTGATTGCTCCACCAAGAACAGCAGCGACTACTTTTGAAATGAGTATTGCTCCATTTACAGATAAGATTTCCTTATTTGTGTTCTCTATTATTTTCTTTGGTATAGTATTTGCTTTTACTATTCGCCCTACACGTTTTGTTGATATAATCGGTAAATTTTTAACACCTGTACTCATTATTTGTACATTTATTTTGATTATCGCAGGTATTCTCAGCCCTATTGGTGAAATCGCAGCTCCAGTATCTCAAACAGTTGCTGAAGATGGTATCATCGCTGGTTATCAAACAATGGATATCTTAGTTGTATCTGGTTTTGGTCTTGTAATGCTCAACACTTTACGTTTAAAAGGATATGTAGAACGTAAATCTCAGATAAAAGCAATCATTGGTGTTTGTATCGTTGCTGGTATTTTATTATCTTTAATTTATGGTGGTTTAGCTTATTTAGGTGCGACTTCTAGCGTTGTTTTATGTAATAATAATCTCAACCAAGCACAGCTTATCGTAGCTATTACAAATCATTTAATGGGTCATACAGGTATGGTTATTTTAGGTATAATCGTAGGTTTTGCTTGTTTGACTACTGCTGTAGGTCTTATCGGTTCCACAGCTTGCTTCTTTGAAGATTTTACAAACAAAAAAATCAAATATCCTGTATGGGTTGTTATCAATACATTAATTAGTATTTCTCTTTGTAATTTAGGTTTGACTACTATTATAAATGTAGCAGTACCAATTTTAACAACAATTTGCCCACCATTTATGATAACAGTATTATTGTTATTATTCCGCAATCAAATTAAAAATACTTTAGTTTATAAAGGTATTGCTTTAGTGGCATTTTTATATGGTTTGATTTCCACAATTCAATCTTATATGTAATTTTAAATTATTATTTGTGAAATATTTATGAGATAAAAATAAAAACTAGGGAGTATATTCTTCCTAGTTTTTTTATATAATATTATTTATCTTTTATATAGGCTATAGGTATAGCTATTGCTAGAAACTTCTACTAAATGATATAATTATAACAATAAAATAATTAATGGAGGAACAACGTTGGACGCAAAACATATTAGAAATTTTTCGATTATTGCTCATATCGACCATGGTAAATCTACTTTGGCAGATAGATTAATTGAATATACAGGTACGCTCACTGAACGTGAAATGGAATCTCAAGTTTTAGATAGCATGGATTTAGAGCGTGAACGTGGAATTACAATTAAAGCACAGACTGTGCGTTTACACTATAAAGCAAAAGATGGCGAAATCTATGAATTAAACTTAATTGACACACCAGGCCACGTTGACTTTAACTATGAAGTATCTCGTAGCTTAGCAGCTTGTGAAGGTGCGTTATTAGTTGTAGATGCTACTCAAGGTGTAGAAGCACAGACTTTGGCAAATGTTTATTTAGCTTTAGAACATGATTTAGAAATCATTCCTGTAATCAATAAAATCGATTTACCAAGTGCTGAACCTGAAATGGTAAAACAGGAAATTGAAGATATCATTGGTTTAGATACTTCTGATGCAGTACTTGCAAGTGCAAAAGCTGGAATTGGTATTGAAGATATCTTAGAACAGATTGTACAAAAAATTCCTGCTCCACCAGATGATAGTGATAAACCATTAAAAGCACTTATTTTTGACTCTTATTTTGATGCTTATAAAGGTGTAATCGCTCATATTCGCGTAATTGATGGTTCTATTAAACCTGGCATGAAATTAAAAATGATGGCAACAGGTAAAGAATTTGAAGTTACAGATATCGGTTGCTTTAGACCACAGCCAGTTAATATCAATATGTTAGAAACTGGTGAGGTAGGATTTGTTGCTGGTAGTCTTAAAAATGTGCGTGATGTTCGCGTTGGTGATACTATTACTGATGCTAATAATCCGGCTAGTGAAGCATTACCAGGTTATCGTGGTGTAACACCAATGGTATATTGTGGTTTATATCCAGTTGATAGCTCTGATTATGAAAATTTAAAAGATGCTTTAGAAAAATTACAATTAAATGACGCTGCCCTCACTTTTGAACCAGAAACTTCTATTGCTTTAGGCTTTGGTTATCGTTGTGGTTTCTTAGGTCTTTTACACATGGACGTTATTCAAGAACGTTTAGAACGTGAATATAAATTAAAACTCATAACTACAGCACCAAGCGTTATTTACCATGTATATAAAACTAATAAAGAAATGGTAAAAATTGATAACCCAGCTTCTATGCCATCTCCTACAGAGATTGAACATATTGAAGAGCCTTATGTAAAAGCTACTGTAATCGTGCCTAATGATTATGTAGGACCTGTAATGGAGATTTCTCAAGAAAAACGTGGCGTATTCAAAACTATGGATTATCTTGATGTAAATCGTGTAATGGTAATTTATCACATTCCACTTAGTGAAATTATTTATGATTATTTTGACAAATTAAAATCTGCTACTCGCGGATATGCTTCACTTGATTATGAAATGACAGATTATCAGACATCTAAATTAGTAAAACTTGATATCTTGTTAAATGGAGACCCTGTAGATGCTCTATCCACTATTGTTCATGTAGATAAAGCAGCAGCTCGTGGTCGTCAATTAGCGGAAAAATTAAAAACTATAATTCCACGTCAGATGTTTGAAATTCCTATTCAGGCAGCAGTGGGCAATAAAATTATTGCTCGTGAAAATGTACGTGCTATGCGTAAAGACGTACTTGCAAAATGTTATGGTGGGGATATCACACGTAAACGTAAATTATTAGAAAAACAGAAAGAAGGTAAAAAACGTATGAAAGCTGTAGGTTCTGTAGAAGTTCCACAAGAAGCTTTCATGGCGATTTTAAAAATAGACTAATGGGATTTGGCATATATATTCATATTCCATTTTGTAAACAAAAATGTTTTTACTGCGATTTTGCTTCAACTGCAAAAAAAGTAAATGAAACTTTATATGAACAGTATATAAATGCACTTTGTCAGGAAATAACCATGTATCAGGCGTTATTTCCTGATATTTGTATTGATACGATTTATTTTGGTGGCGGAACTCCTTCGATTTTGCCACCAAATTTAATTATACGAGCATTAAATACTGTAAAGGCAAATTTTATTTTAAATTCTGATATAGAAATAACTTTGGAAGCAAATCCAGGAACTGTAGATGAGCAAAAATTACAGTATCTTTATCAAAATGGAATTAATAGATTAAGTTTTGGTGTACAAGCAGTACAAGATGATTTATTGCAAAAAATAGGGCGAATTCACACGATAAAAGAAGCTGATATAGCTATAGAAATAGCTCAGAAAATAGGTTTTAAAAATATAAGTGTGGATTTGATGTATGGACTACCTGGGCAAACATTAGAGATGCTCAAAGAAGCTGTATCTTGGGCAGTGAATAAAAATATACAACATATTTCTATTTATGGTTTACAAATAGAAGAAAATACCGTTTTTGGCAGATTATATGACCAAGGGAAATTGATATTGCCATCAGAAGACGAAAGTGAAATGATGTATGATTATTTAACAGAGCAATTGCCTAAATATAATTACAATCGTTATGAAATATCTAATTTTGCGAAGATTGGTTATGAAAGTAGACATAATTTAGCTTATTGGCAAGATAAATTTTATCTAGGATTAGGAGCAGGCGCTCATGGATATTATAATCAAAAACGTGTGCAAAATCCTTTTGATATAGATGAATATATAAAAAAATGCAATCAAAAAATCTTGCCATTTATCAATGAGGAAATAGTAGATGAAAAAGCACATATTGAAGAATTTTGTTTTTTAGGTCTGCGCATGGCTAAAGGCATAGATAAAGAAATTTTTAAGCAAAAATTTAATACAGATATAGAAAATTTATACGGTGAAATTTTGCCAAATCTAGAAAAAGATAGGTTGATAATCAATACTCAAAAGTATATTTATTTAACCTCCAAAGGCATGAAATTTGGCAATCAAGTATTTAGTGAATTTCTCTTAGATTAATAAAAATACGAATTGATATGTAGTTATGATTTATAACCAAAAGACATTGATAATGCAGGGGCTTCTTTACAAAGAATGAATTTAGTTATATAATTAATTCGAGTATTAAATGTTTCGGTGTATATATATTATTTATCAAAGGTCATCTGTACGGGACGGATTTACGTTTAAATTTACAATAATAATGAATACTAAAAAATAAATATATATATAAATATAAATTTGGAGGTGCTTTTTTTTTGGCAAAGGAAGCTCAAAAATTGCAAATAATTCCTTTGGGTGGACTTGGCGAAATTGGTAAAAATATGACCGTTGTACGTTACGGTGATGATATTATCGTTATTGATGCTGGGTTGATGTTCCCTGAGGAAGAAATGCTAGGTATAGATTTAGTTATTCCTGACATTACGTATTTATTAGAAAATAAAGATAAGATAAAGGCTATTGTGCTCACACATGGTCATGAAGACCATATCGGAGCATTACCTTATGTCTTACGTCAAATTCCTAATATACCAGTTTATGGTACACGTTTAACTTTAGGAATTTTAGAAGGTCGTTTAAAAGAAAATGGAGTGGATTCTAGTAATCTTCATCCTGTATATCATGGAGATATAATAAGTGCAGGTTGCTTTACTGTTGGTTTTATACGTGTAAATCATAGTATTGCTGATGCATGTGGTTTATCCATTAAAACTCCTATGGGTATGATTGTACACACAGGGGATTTTAAATTTGATTATACGCCCGTAGATGGTAAAATGACTGATTTTAGAGCTTTTTCTGATTTAGGAAATAGAGGCGTTTTAGTATTATTAGCTGATAGCACAAATGCAGAACGCGAAGGGCATACACCAAGTGAACGTACAGTAGGTATTGCCTTTGAAAAAGCTTTCCGTAAAGCTAAAAATCGCATAATTATCGCGACTTTTTCTTCAAATGTACATCGCATACAACAAGTGGTAGATACAGCTATTAAATATAATCGTAAAGTAGCTATTTTAGGCCGTAGCATGATAAATGTAGTAAATATATCTATTAAATTAGGTTATTTAAATATGCCTGAAGATATGTTAATCGACATTGATGAAATCAATAATTATCCAATGAACCAAGTGGTAATAATCACTACAGGTAGTCAAGGTGAACCAATGTCAGCGCTCACTCGTATGTCTACAGCAAATCATCGCAAAGTAGGCATTGTGCCAGGTGATACAATTATTATTTCAGCTACACCTATTCCTGGAAATGAAAAATTAGTATCAAGAACAATAGATAATTTATTAAAACAAGGCGCTGATGTTATCTATGGACGTGATGAAGGAATTCACGTTTCAGGTCATGCTAGTAGAGAAGAATTAAAATTAATGCATAATTTAGTTCGTCCTAAATTTTTCATACCTGTACATGGTGAATATCATCATATCGTAAAGCATGCTAAATTAGCTGAAAGTATTGGTATGCCAAAAGAAAATATTTTCATCAGTGAAATTGGACAAGTTTTAGAATTTACACGTGATAAAGGTCAAGTAGTAGGTAAAGTAACTTCTGGTAAAGTATTAATCGATGGTCTTGGTGTTGGTGATGTAGGCAATATTGTACTTCGTGACCGCCGTCAATTATCTCAAGATGGTATCTTAATCGTAGTTGTTACTATGGATAAAGAAGGTCGCTTTATCGCAGCTGGCCCAGATATCGTATCTCGTGGTTTTGTCTATGTTAGAGAATCAGAAGCTTTGATGGAAGAAGCAAAAGAAAGAGTAACTTCTGCCATTGAACATTGCTTAGATAACGATATTACAGAATGGTCTGTAATAAAAAATGACATTCGCGAAGCTATTGGTAGATATCTTTATGAAAAAACACGTCGTCGTCCAATGATTTTACCAATCATTATGGAAGTTTAAAAATAATAGCTAAATTTAAAGAGAAGAATATATATTCTTCTCTTTTTTATTATAAAAAATAAATTCTGAAAATATTTACAAATTTAATAGTAAGTAGTATAATTATACTATGAAATTAAAGAAAACGTTTACTAAAGAATTGGATAGAGAAAAAATAAAATATATTAAAAATAAAATTGTTGATAAGAAAATTTTAAGAAAGGGGGAAAGTATAAAGTTCAATAAAATTAAGTTTTTATAAATTTTCATGATAAAATAATAAGATTTTCACAATATTTAAAAATAAAAGTTAATATATCTATATTTATGGAAAATAGTAAACGTTTGCTAAAAAGGGGAAGTTAAAAAATGGGAAGTTTAATTAAATTGGGTAAAAAATATTTTTTTGAATTTAGTATTTTAAGCATTATATTAATTTGGTCATCAAACAATGCAGTAATGAAAATAGGAATTGAGGAAATAGGACCATTTATCTATAATGCTTTACGTTTAACTATTGCAGCACTATTATGTTGGCTTTGGTTATATAAGACACATACATATAGAAAAATGCCATGGAGAGATTTAAAATATTTAATATTATTGGCTTTAGGTGGATTTTGTTTGACACAAGTTTGTTTAACTTTTGGATTATCAAAAACAACCGCAGGTAATGCATCATTAGCTTCAGCTATTATGCCATTAGCAGTAGCATTATTAAATAAATTGTTTAAACAAAATCCTTTGTCCAAAAATGTTATTTTAGGTTTAATTATTTCTTTTGTAGGAATGATGGCAATTATTTTTAGTTCAAATAAAGAGATCAGTTTTGCTAATCATCATTTAATTGGTACATTAGTAGTAGTTTTAGGACAATTTAGTAATGCTTATTATACTATTTATGCTAAGGATTTACTTAATAAATATTCTCCTTGTCAAATTGTAAGTTTTTTAATGAGTATTTCGGCTATTGTATTTTTTCTATTAGGAATACCAGAGTTACAATTTATAAATTTTGAAACTTTATCTAATGAAGCATGGATAAGTGTAGTTTATTCTGGAGTTTTTGCTCTTTGGTTAGGTAATATTGTATGGGTATGGGCTGTTGGTAAAATTGGTAGTGTAAGAACTGCAATTTATCAGTATTTGTTGCCAGTATTTTCTCTTATATTTGCATATATATTATTAGGAGAAACTTTAGTATTAGGACAAGTTTTAGGTACTATATGCATTTTAGTGGGAATGATATTAAGTAAAAAATAAACATTGTGAATTATTTTTTTATATTATAAATTGTTATACTTATAAAAAATGCACTTTAAAAGTAGGATATCAATCTAACTTTTAAAGTGCATTTTGTTTATTTTATAAGACAAACATTTTTAATTTATTAGAAACTGTATGAATTTCTAGTGGTAATATAGGGCCAAGTTCACCATCTAAATCACTTTCTACGCGGTCTGGGCAAGAGAATTTGAAATAAGATGCTTGTTTATAGATGATATTTTTATTATCAAAAGATGTTTTTCCTGCCACTGTATCAGCTACAATTTTCATCAATTCAGGAATATTACATTGTTTTAATAATATCATATCTAATTTACCATCATTGATTTTAGCGTCCATAGATATATTTTTGAAGCTAGCTACAACAGGTGAATTAACGACTAATACAAAGAAGATTTTTTCTTTGATGATTTCACCATCAGCTTCAATTGTGAAATCTAAACCGCGAAATCTAGGAAGTTCACCGAGTCCACGGAAATAATAAGCTAATTTACCAAAAGTATTTTTAAGACGAGTATCAACTTCATGAGCAACACCTGTCATCATACCAGCACTGATTACATTAATAAAGTATTCATCACCGATAGAGCCAACATCTACATATTGAGTTTTTCCAGTGATGATACTATTGATATATTCATCAAATTTGGCATCAATACCAAGATGAGAAGCAAAATCATTAGATGTACCACTAGGAATAATACCTACAGGTACGTCAAGATTTTCTTTTAAGGTCATATTGATTATTTTATGCAAAGTACCATCGCCACCAGCTGCAATGATACCATCGGCATTTACATTGCGTACGCAATTAGCAAAGAAAGGGTCAAAGCTTTCTTTTTTAGTGCGGTAAGGCATGATGATACAATTACGACTTTGAAATTGATTGATAATATCGTCTAATTTTTTCTTAAACATGGCATCACCAGAAACTGGATTATATGCCAATAGAAATTTTTTCATTTTATAATCTCTCCATTAATTTTTTAAAACACCAATTTTTTTGAAGAAACGAATACTAGGGGCACCAATCATAGGAATGCGTTCGATATCTGATTCCATGATACCACCGATTAAAATTAAGACAATAATATAGAAGAACATACCAACAAATAAAGATGCAAAAGTAGCTAAAGCATTGCTTGCTGTTTCGTATAATAAGAATTCATAGCCAAAATGAATAATACCAGCCATGATAGCAGCAGAAACAATAGTTTTTAATAATTGCATGATTTCAATTTTATAATTGATATATTTATATAAGAAATATAGATTGATTAAAGCTGCAATACCGATATCAGCAACAGTAGCCCATGCAGCACCCATGATGCCGAGTGAAGGCTGTGCTGTTAATACCCAGTTTAAAATAACTTTAGCAATGGCAGCGATAACCATATTAATCATTGGAATAGTAGGGTGTCCAAGTCCTTGAAGAACACCAGTAGTAACTTGATGAAGACCAAGTAATACTATACTAAAGGACGAAACCCAAACAGCAGGGCCTGCTCCAGGTGCATTGTAGATTAAAGTTGAGATAGGCACAGCCAACATCATAACTGTTACAAATGCAGGGAAACAGATAAAGTTTGAAATACGCATAGCAGCTGCTGTTTGATTGAAACAACGTGTTTTATCTTTTAACGTACGAGCTTCAGAGATAGCAGGTACAATACTTACAGCAAGAGAAGCTGTTAAAATAGTGGAAAGATTGACAAGTGGTACAGCCATACCAGTCAAATAACCGAATAATTCCGTAGCTTCATTTACGCTATAACCAGCTACTTCCAAACGCGCTGGTACGATTAATAAATCAAGGTTAGATACAATTGGAAGCATGATACTAGCAGCAGAAACTGGAAGTGCCAATACAAAGATACGTTTAATAATCTTCCAGACAGAAGCTGTTTGAGCATCATTTACAGGCTTTAATTCATTGCCATAGTTTTTGACAATATCTTTTTCTAATTTTATGTGGAAATAAACTAAAACCATGACACCAGTAATAGCACCAGCTAAAGCACCTAAAGAAGCACCAGCTGAAGCATATTCAAGCCCATAAGGTAAGAGGAGTTGAGCGAATAAAATCATGGTTACAACGCGGAATATCTGTTCAACAATCTGTGATACAGCAGTTGGTGTCATGCGTTGCCAACCTTGAAGATATCCTCGAGAACTAGCTAATATAGTAACGAAGAATACAGCTGGAGCAAGTGCAATAATGGAATAATATGCACGAGGGTCACGCACAAATTGCCAATCTATGAGCCATTGAGCACCAAAATAGGTCAGCAAACTAAAAAATAAACCAGTGCAGAACATAAAGCACATGGAAATGCGAAAAATGCGTTTTGCCCCAAAAATATCATTTAAGGCAACTCTTTCAGCTGTTATAATAGAGATAGCTACAGGAACGCCTGCAGAAGAAACGGTCAAGGCTAAAAAATAAATAGGAAAAGCCATTTGATAAAGACCGATACCTTCACCGCCTAAAACGCGGGAAACAAAAATCCAGTTTAGTGAGCCGATAACTTTAACTACTAAGCTAGCGACTGTTAATATAAAAGTTCCTTTTAAAAAGCTTTCAGCTTTATGAGATTTTTTTGAAGTATTATCTTGTTCGTTAATGGAAAACACCTGCTTTAAAACATCATTTTCTTTTAATTGAAAAGACTGTATAATAGTAAATACAGCTTAAAAAAGTAATTATACTAGAAAATTATAGCATTTATCGTAAAACTATGCTAGTATATTTTACCAAATGCGAGCGTAAAGCCCCTAAATTTATCTATGGGGATATAAGCTCGCTAAAAAACAATGATTCGATATCATTGTTTTTTATTGTATTATATTTTTAATAGTTATATAATACTTTTATGAAATATAAATCAAATAATAATATAGTATATTCTTGTAAATATCATGTAGTATTTTGTCCTAAATATCGTAGAAAAGTGTTGAACAATGGTGTTGATGAACGATTAAAGGAGTTGATTAATAATATTTGTCAGGAGCTTCACGTCGATTTAATCGAGATGGAAGTAATGCCAGACCATGTTCATTTGCTTTTAGAAGTTGATCCACAATTTGGTATACATAAAGTTGTTAAACGAATAAAAGGAATATCTTCAAGAATACTTCGAGAAGAATTTTCATGGTTAAAATCAAGGCTACCAACATTGTGGACAAATTCATATTTTGTATCTACAGTTGGTAAAGCACCAATATCAATTATTAAACAGTATATAGAAAGTCAAAAGCGTTCAGAATAAATAAATGATAAAAAGGCAGGTGATTGTAGTGAAGACATATTGTTTTAAATTGTATAAGGCAAAAAGGAATAAAAAACTTCATAAAGTTATTAATATAGCTGGAATTATCTACAATCACTGTATTGCTTTGCATAAAAGATATTATCGTTTATTTAAAAAATCTCTTAATATCTATAAGCTTCAAAAACATTTAACTAAACTTAAGAAAATAGGTAAATTTAGCTATTTTAAAGAAGTAGGTTCGCAAGCTATTCAAGATATAACTCAAAGAATAGACCGTGCTTATAAATTGTTTTTTAGAAATTTAAAACATAAAATTCGTACAGCACCACCATCTTTTAAAAAGATACGAAAATATAAATCATTCACGCTCAAACAAGCTGGTTGGAAGCTTTTAAAGGGTAATATTATAGAAATTAATAAACAAAAATACAAATATTTTAAAAGTAGAGATATTGAAGGAATAGTTAAAACAATAACAATTAAACGTGATACTTTAGGTGATATATATCTTTATTTTGTTTGTGAAACTAACGAGAATAAAGTTTTAGCAAGAACAGGTAAAAGCGTCGGCTATGACTTTGGACTTAAACAGTTTTTAACTGCATCGGATAATGAAGATATAAAAGCACCTTTATTTTTTAAACAAAATGCTAATGATATAAAAAAAGCTAATAGAATATTATCTAGAAAAAAGAAGACTTCTAATCATCGTAGATTAGCAAAAATAGCTCTTGCCAGATTGCATAAGAAAATATCTAATCAACGTAAAGATTTTCATTTTAAATTAGCAAATAAAATTTGTAGTGAATATGCTTTAAT
>ENA-ORNW01001014-ORNW01001014.1-human-gut-metagenome-genome-assembly--contig:-NODE-1014-length-23324-cov-9.736559_pt1 | contig 23324 bp, 20 predicted proteins | sample MGYA00242121_ERZ509034 | MGnify/ENA primary metagenome ERZ509034 (study PRJEB26280, sample SAMEA2338689) | human gut metagenome | biome: human gut; feature: human-associated habitat; material: faeces... | reverse complement strand
TGGGGCTACGCCCCAAACCCCATTTTCAAAAATTATATAGGTTTATCGACAGTCTAAAATCCGTGTCGCCTGACACGGATTTTTTATTACTGATTATTCCGGGTTATCGTCAATTCCCGACCTTACCGCAAAGCCCAGCCAACCACAAACCTTTCAAAAAGTCAGATTTTGCCGTGCCCCACGGGTGCTTTGTTTTATTGAGTTTCAGCCATCGTTTAACCCCGACCGTCCCACAAAGCCCAGCCAACCGCAAACCTCTCAAAAGGTCGGAATTGTCAGCGGCGACCCGCCGCTTAGTGCTTGCGGAACCAGTTACGAATCCACTTGCCGTTTTCGGTAAGATTGCTCTCGCTCCAGTTTCCGTTTGCCGATGTTCCCGGCCGCAGTACCGAGCAGGTTTCATCCTTGTTGCAGATACTCCAGTTACAGTAGCTTATGCCTTGCTTGTCAAAATAGCTAAGCCACTTCTGCGTTTCGTTGAAGTCGTTCGCACCGCCGCCCGATGCGTCGCAAGTACCGAATTCCGACACGAATACCGGCAGTCCCTGTGACACGCAGTTTTCTACGTTTGAACGAAGTCCTGCGTGAGTTGCCGCATAGAAGTGGAACGCATACATTACATTCTTATAGTTCAGCGGATCTGAAAGCGGCTTGTCGATCTCCTGACTCCATGTGGGCGTACCTACTATAATTACCGAGTTCGGCGCATTCTTGCGGATAACGGGTATTATCTTTTCCGCATACGGCTTGATATTGCCGCTCCACGATGCACCGCCGTTCGGTTCGTTGCATATCTCGTAAATTACATTCGGATATTTTGCATATCTCTTTGATACCGTTTCAAAGAATGATTTTGCCTCGTTTGTATACTTGGACGGGTCACCGGGATTAAGAACGTGCCAGTCGATGATAACATACATATCCAGCTTGATGCAGATGTCAACACCCTTTTCAAGCAGTTCAAGGCTTCCGCTCTTGTTGCCCATATAGCACTGACCGTTGCCCCACTCGTCAACATACATTGCAAGACGGACAACATTCGTATTCCAGTCGTCACGGAGCGTTTTGAATGCGCTCTCGTTTACGAATTCGGGGAACCATGTAAGCCCGTGCGTACTCATTCCTCTGAGCTGATAACCCTTGCCGCTCTTATCAACAAGCTGTCCGTTCTTTACCGAAAGCTGACCGTGCTGTGATACCAGTGTAGTGCCTTTAGGGTCGCTCGGTGCCTGAGGAACTGTTGCCGCCGGCTTTTTGGTCGTTGACGTATTATTATTGTTATTATTGTTGCTGTTATTTCCGGCACTCGTTCCTGCGGTACTTCCGTTCACAGTCACTTTACCCTCATTGATATAAGCGTCAGCCGAATAATTGAATCCGAATGAAACGCTCTTTCCCTTTTCTATAGTTCCGTTGTAACTCTCGTTCTTGACCGTCATTGTGTTTCCCGAAATGCTGAATATTCCGTTCCACTGCGACATCAGCTTTGTATTGCCGGGGACGGTTACCTTTGCCGTCCAGCTGTTCACCGTATCGCCGTTATTGGTTATAACAATCTCATAACCTCCGCACTTCTTACCGCCTTCTTCCCAGCTGCTCGACTTCTTCCACTGAACAGTGAAATTGCTTGCAGATGAAGCTGGCTTGCTCTGGCTGTTGTTTTTCGTGTCGGCAGTTGACGGTGCCTTTGTTGTATCGGCAGGCTTCTCGGTGTTATCTGCCTTTGATGTATTTTCCTGCTTTGAAGTATTACTTTCTTCCTGTTCGGAGGTATCGGAAGATGTGTCGCTCTCTGTTACTGAGCTGTCAACGGAAGTAACCTCGGAATTTTCATCAACACTGCTCGTATCCTCAACATACGATACATTGCTTTCGGTCGCCGAGCTGTTTCCGACAGACGATAATACACCGCTGTCCTGCGCCGCACAGCCTGCAAGCATAGCCGCCGCAATAAATACAGCTATCGCACGTCTGATTATAGATTTTTTCATATTTCCTCTTTCGGTCGTGATATTAAAACAGCCCTCACGAATGAGGGCTGTCGTTATTCGTTAATCTTTTTAAGATTACTTTCTCTTCTTAGCAACTACTACTGCACCTGTTGCGAGGAGTGCAACACCTGCAACTGCTGCAACGCCTTCAACACCTGTGTTTGTGTTGGGCTTTGTAGAATCGCCTGTTGTGGGAGCTGTTGTATCAGCGGGCTGGTTAGCAGCGTCAAGACCTGTTACTGTGAATTCGATCTCTAAAGACTTTGTGGGGTATGCACCGTTATAGCCATCTTTCTTAAGAGCATCGTTCCAGATGTTAGCGAACAGAAGCTTTGTATGGCCTGACTTCTTACCGTTTTCTGTATCAATGATAGGAGCAGCAACTTCTGATGTTACTGTACCATCAACGATAATCTTGCAGTCAGAGAACTTAGCGATAGATTCACCGTCTTCACCTGCGTCCTTGTTGAAAGGAATATCTGTTGAAACAAACAGAAGGTTGAAAGAAGAAGAACTGTCGAGTGCCCAGTCAAAGTCAGTAACACCAACCTTGTATGTGCCGTCCTTGTCGATCTGTACATCTGTGTATGTAGCAGGAATAACATAGCCGCCACTACCATCCGGCATATCATCATCGAATTTATCTTCATACTGAGGGAATGTTTCAGGGTCGTTACCGCCCCATACGATTACGCTGTTGAAGTACTTGCCGTCTGCAACGTCCTTACCATATGAAGCGTCATCAAAAGAGTTTCTGAATGACCATGCAGTAGTCTGGAAACCGATATAAGCATTATAAGTTTCTGCTGCTGCGCCTACTGTAAGTGTGCCTGCTACTGCAATTGCAGCTGCTGCACCGATGAATCTTCTCATCTTCATTTTAATTACCTCCAAACAAATTGTATATGTTTCATTCTTATGAGTGTTGTTAAAAGTTTACAACATTCTCAATAAATTAATTATAACCTCTGCCCGCCAAAAAATCAATTTGCATTTTTCACACATTTACCACATAACTTTTAGTTATTTTGTACAATCAGGCTATTAAGTTATAACGCAGACCATTCTCGATTGTCACCCATTTGTGCGGTTTGGTTGACACAAGGCGCAGTCGGTGGTATTCTGTTAAAGTCGTTTGACAAAATGGAAAGGAAACAAAAAATATGAACAGACAGAAAATCACAACAATCGTACTTTGTGCGCTCTTTGCGGCAATTACGGCAGTACTTTCGCAGATAGCGATACCGATGCCCTCCGGCGTACCGGTTACATTACAGACCTTTGCAATAGCCCTCTGCGGCTTCTATCTCTGTACGGCAAGAGCAACCGTTTCAACGGTCGTTTATGTTCTGCTCGGTGCGGTAGGCGTTCCCGTATTCAGCGGCTTCAAGGGCGGAATCGCTTCAATAGTAGGTCCTACGGGCGGATTTATAATCGGCTTTATCGCTATGGCGGCCATCAGCGGAATCGCATTCAGAAATATGCCCGAAAAGTTCCGTATACCGCTTAGAATAGCAATGGGCATCTTAGGCGTTGCCGCTTGCCATATCTGCGGATTTGTACAGTACGCTCTCGTTGCAGGCAAGGATCTGTTATCCAGCTTCCTGCTCGTATCCGCTCCCTATCTTATAAAGGATATAGCAAGTGTAGTTCTCGCATACTTTGCCGCTCTCGCAATTTCAAAGGCTCTGAAAAGAACAGGCTTTGCCCCAAGCGAACAGGCGTAATTGCAATAAATTTATAAACATTAAAGGCAGTGCCGATTGGCGCTGCCTTCAGCTTGTGGAAAAAGTCAGTTTTTATAAAACACGCAGTAAATTCTCTATCCCTATCCCCTTTAGGACACTCTGATAGCTTTGCTTCGTGCAAAGCTTGGTGTGTCCTTATTTCGGCATCCTTGCCGAAAACCCCTTCCCCATGGTGAAGGGCTGTGTATGCTTTGTTGACTCTGCATCGTGCAGAGCCTTTGGGCATACACGTCCGGCATCCGTGCCGGGGCTAAGTGTGGGGCTGCCGCCCTCACCCTGCTTGGGGCTTCGCCCCTCAACCCTATAAAAACAAATTATTAACGAACTAAGCGGCTCTATAAAAGCCGCTGTTTTGATGAAAGGATTTTCTATGACATTCAGACTTACAGCACCTTGTCACTTCGGACTTGAAAAGACGCTTTCCTTCGAGGTACGCAGGATTGGCGGAGAGGATATAGCCGTGTCGGACGGACGGGTGACGTTCACCGGTGACGAGCGTGTGCTTATAAGGGCGAATATGTGCCTGTCGACCGCAGAGCGTGTGGGAATACTTCTCTCGGAGTTCAGGGCAAGAACCTTTGAGGAGCTTTTTCAGGGGGTAAAGGCAATCCCTATTGAAAAATATGTCGGAAAGTTCGACAGATTCCCTATCAAGGGCTTCAGCCTTAATTCAAAGCTGACAAGCGTTCCTGCCTGCCAGAAGATAATCAAGAAGGCTATGGTCGAGCGAATGAAAAGCGTTTATAAAATCGGCTATTTTCAGGAAACCGAGGCACTGTTTCAGTTCCGCTTTTCAATAATGAAGGATAACGTCACAATGACGCTCGATACATCGGGCGAGGGACTTCACAAGAGAGGCTACCGCCGTTTTTCCAATGCCGCACCTATAAAGGAAACGCTTGCGGCGGGAATTGCCGACCTTGCAAGGATAAGGGACAACGATATTGTCTGCGACCCGTTCTGCGGAAGCGGAACACTGCTTATCGAGAGCGCACTCAAGGCGCTTAACATACCGCCGTGTCTTGACAGGGAATTTACCGCTATGCAGTGGGAATTCTTGCCCAAGGAAATGTGGGACGAGGAAAGAGAAGTGCTCAGAGCGAATATCAGAAAGCCCGAAAACTTTAAGCTGTACGGCTTTGATATAGACCCCGAAGCCGTAAGACTTACCCGTGACAACGCAGTAAAGGCGGGCGTGGGTGAATATATTGAGGTTAAGCAGCGTGATGTTGCGGATTTTACATATCCGGACGGATGTACCGCTGTGCTTTGTAATCCGCCGTATGGAGAGAGAATGCTTGACGAAGAACAGGCACACGAGCTGTATAAAGTTATGGGTAAGAGATTGCTTCCGACAGAAAACAGGAGATTATTTGTAATCACTCCGGACGGTGAGTTTGAGGAACTGTTCGGAAAGAAAGCGGACAAGAACAGAAAGCTGTATAACGGTATGCTTATGTGCAGGCTGTACAGCTACTTTAAGGCAACACCGCACAATTAACGGCTATCGCCTTTGCCGCACGCTTGCTTGCGTATTTTCCGTCATCTTGCACAAATTTTGCTTGACAGGCGTTAGCCTGCCCGCACTCAATTTATACAATCTGACGAAAAATCTGACTGCGCAATCGCACGACAATAATTATGCGGTATTGCCTTAAAAGCTGATAACGCAATTATTATCAAGCGGTATGCCTTTGAGAAGGTGTGCCGCTTTTCTGTATTGTGAATATTACCAAACCGTTATAGTTTTTTTGTGGAATATGTCAATTGCGGATATAGCCGAGTGTTGATATACTTATAATAGATAAGGTAACTATACTTTGTCAAATTATCAAGATGTGAACAAAAATTATTTTCCACAATATTGCAGGAGGTGCCGCTATGAAAATTCTCAGAACAGTCGTTTCGGCAATAGTTGCTGCCGCAGGAGTATGGCTTTGCGTGGCACAGGACACTACGCTCGACAGACTTGACTTCTATATTTATTCGGTCTGCTCATCGCTACTGATTACATTGGCTGTAGCTTTCGGCATATTTACATTTATAAAGCACAGCTTCGGACGGTTTATCGGAATTACTGTTGCCGTGAATGCCGCTGTTTGCATATTCCACGCATATAAGTACCCGTACAACGTAATGAATGTCGGCGGTTTTGCGTCGCATATGGAATGGTTCGCTTCGGCTCTGCCGTTCAATCTTCTTATTGCCGCAGGGGTGAGCGCAGTGTGCATACTTGGATACAGGCTCATCAACACTAAGCAAAGTAAAACGACGGTATAAGTAAATAAATTCCGACAGCCGCAGATTTGCGGCTGTTATAGTTTGTATAAAAAGTCTGTTATTTGAGATGCTTCTGTTATATCATTCAGCTCAGGCTATGATAGCAAGCTACCGATAGTTCTTTTTGTCGGGTAGCACTTCTCGGGTTCGCTATTCCATTTAATAACGTTGCTGCTATTCACGCGGGAGACAACCAAAGGGACTAGGGTGAGGGACTGCCGCCCCTAACCCTATCCCTTAGGTTTTCTCCCTCGTGGCTCCCTCTTTCCTTACCCACACCCGTACCCCGCTGGGGTGTTGGCTAAACTCGAATAACCACCTGAACATTGTATATCCTGTCAATGCAGGGACGCTTAACGCTACACGTCCGCATATTAGTACATATATCTCAGGTTAGTAGCGTTTTTTTAAAAGGTCAATGTCAGTGCAGTTGCATTGATAAGGTCACGAAAATATTAACTCCTTATCGGTACGGAAACGGTTATAAGCAGTGTTGGCGATACATTTTAATGTACAGCTTTAGCAATCTGTTTTTCGAGAGACTGGACAGCCGCAGATTTGCGGCTGTTATTTTTTGCAAAGCAATTTAATGAAAAAGCGGAAAAAGCTGTAAGCTGAAACGTGTGAAATATTTCATATTTTTTTGTATAAAGTTACAAAAAACTCTGTATTAAAGACGAAAATTAGGTGTTATTGTTGACTTTATGCGTGAAATAATGTAAAATTACTAAATAAGGATTAAAGCGAAGGAGAGATCTCTGTGGAGAACGTATTTTTTGCACGTCAACCGATACTGGATGTGAATAATAATACATACGGCTATGAACTGCTTTACAGAAATCAGCCCGGAGTAAACGCATATACAGGAAACAACGGAGATGTAAGCACAGCAGATGTAATCAACAACGCATTTTTTGTCGATAATATAACAAGCGTTTTAGGCGGTAAAAAAGCATTCGTCAATTTTACGGGCAACCTCATAAAAAGAGGAGTGCCGAAGATGATCTCAAGCGATATACTCGTAGTCGAGCTGCTTGAGAGCGTAATGGCAGACGCAGAAATAATAAGGCGCTGTATAGAGCTTAAGAAGCTGGGATATATAATCGCTCTTGACGATTATGAATACAGCGAGAATACAAAGGCTCTGTTTGAGCTTGCCGATATAATAAAGCTCGACTTCCACACCTCCCGTGAGGCAGTGGAACGCACAGCGGAAAAGTGTATAACATATAATAAGATAATGCTTGCCGAAAAGGTGGAAACTCAGCTTGAGGTGGAATATGCCAAAAGGCTCGGCTGCACATATATGCAGGGCTATTTCTTTGCGAAGCCTCTGCTTATGACGCACAGGACAAATACGCCTATGGCAAAGACGTTCCTTCATATACTGGGTCTTGTATATTCGCCCGAGCCTGACTATGAAGAAATAGCGGCGGTCATTTCGACGGACGTTGTGCTGACGATAAGACTGCTCAGGCTTATAAACGTAATGTACGGCAGTACGGGAAACAAGATTTCGACCATTCATCAGGCGCTTGTTCTGCTCGGCTTTGAAAAGCTGAAGGAATGGATATATCTTGTAGGCCTGCAAAGGCTGCAGAAGGATACCCCCGACGAGCTTATAAGGCTTGCGCTGTTCAGGGCAAAATTCTGTGAGAGCATCTCAAAGGTAATGCCGGGGCAGTACATACACAGAAAAGAAATGTATCTTATGGGACTTATGTCGGTAGTGGCAGGTACGACCGATGAACGTGATATAGGAAACGTTATGAAGGAACTTCCGGTAACGGACGAAATAAAGAACGGTCTGCTGGGAGCGGACGGACTTTTCGGAGATGTGTTCAGGCTGGTAGTCGATTACGAACACGCAAACTGGGACAAAGTGGAGGAGTTTGTCAAAAAATACAACGTTGACGCACAACAGCTTGCAAACGAATATGTACAGTGCGTCAGATTCATGCAACAATTCTATATAGGGTGAAACGCAGATTATCTATTTTTACAATACAAAAAACTTTTCTATAACGGAGTGATAACATGGCTGAAAATAAATGCGCCGCAAGACTTGAGCCTTCGAGCAGGGATATGAGCGAACTTAAAAACCGCTTCAAGCCGGGATATGACTGGGAAACGATATGCTCTACAATGCTCGAACATCTTATGTGCGGAGTTGCTATATATGAGCTTTGCCCAGACAGAGTAAGGTCGCTTTATTTCAACAAGAAATATTACGAGATAGTGGGCTACACAAAAGAGCAGTATGAACAGTACGCAGACAGCGTTACCTCGTCGCTTTACGGAGATTCGGCTGAGATGATCTTTGAAAAAGCCGGGCGTTCGGTAAAGACCGGAGAAACATTCTACGCCGAATGCAAAGGCAGACGCTATGACGGCAGTGATATATGGGTGCTTGTCAAGGCGAAGCTGGTTGATTTTATAGAAAGCGAACACCCTGTATTTCTTGCAATTGTGCAGGATATGACCAACAGAAAACTGGCGGAATATGAGAATGCGGTAAATCTTGAGCGTTACCGTATACTTGAGGCGACTTCGAATGCAGTCACATTTGAATATGATATTCCAGATGATATAATGACGTTTTTGTACAGCGGAGGTAAGGCGGATTCGGCAAACCGCTCCATAAGCAACTATGCGGAGGTTTCAAAACGCACAAAGATTGTATATCCGGATGATGCGGCAAAGTTCTATGCGGCGCTGAAAAAGGCAAGCAAAAAGCCTGTAAGCTGTATGACGCTTGATTACAGATCCACGATAATAGATCAGAACTGCTACCGCTGGGTAAGGACGTGTTATTCAAGCGTAGCGGATGCCAGTGGAAAGGTAATAAAAGTTCTCGGAAGAACACAGGATATAGACGATGAAAAGCGTGAGCAGCAGAGAATGATACAGCTGGTCGAGCTTGACAGCACAACGGGACTGCTGAACAAGCTGGCAACAACAAACCACATTCAGCGGCTCATCAGCGAAAAGACGAACGCAAAGAGCTTTTTCGCTATGCTTGATATAGACGATTTCAAGGCGTTCAACGATACCTACGGGCACAGCTTCGGTGACGAGGTGCTGAGAACGGTAGGAAAACTGCTTTCGAGAAAGTTTCCGAATGCGGTTGTCGGAAGGTTCGGCGGAGATGAATTTATCGTGTTCGCCAGAGGCACGAGCGAATCCGCCGTTGTGGACGAGTTCGAAGATTTCCTTGAGGTGTCGGGAAAGGCTGAGATAGGCGGCAAGAGGTATACGATAAAGTGCAGTGTAGGTATAGCGTGGAGTGAATCGTGCGATGTTGACTATGCGCAGTATTTCGACGAGGCGGACGAACAGCTTTACAGGGCTAAAAAGGAAGGAAAACACCGCATCTGCCGCAAGAAAATCGTTTAAAATTACCGAAAACTTTGAAAAACGGCTTGTTTACGGCAAAATAACGTAATTTTGCTTGACAACGGGCATAATATGTGATATACTTACTTAAAGTAGAATATGGTAGGCTAAAGACTGAGTTCATCTCGGTCTTTAGCTTATATATAGGGCTTTTTACGGCTCTTGTCTGAAAGGAGGCTTTCAAAGTGCCGAAGGAAAAAGGCGGCAAGAAGAATCAGGCGGAAACGGTCGAGAAAATCACCGAGCAGAAGGTTCTGCCGATAATCGAGAGATACGGCTATGAACTGTGGGATGTTATCTTTGAAAAAGAGGGTGCCATGTGGTATCTGAAGGTGCTTTTCGACAAAGCAGACGGAGGAATAGACGACACAGAATGCGAGGAAATAACAGAACCGTTGAACAAGGCTGTCGATACGCTGTCGTGCATTGACCTTGTGGACGTTTTCGAGGTAGGCTCGCCGGGGCTTGACAGACAGCTCAGAAAGCCTTTCCACTTTGTGAAGATGAAAGGCGAAAAGATAAAGGTGACCGTGCGTGACGAAAACGGAAAGACGGCGTATTATTCGGGCGTTCTCGGAGATTACGATGAAAATTCGGGCGAATTCACTGTACAGACAGATGACGGCGAAATGAAGTTCAATGCCGCTAAGTGCAGAAGAATTGCCCTTGACGCATAAAAAATAATTAACGGAGGAATTATTAAAAATGGCTAACAGCAACACAACGGAGCTTTTTGAGGCTCTGACATTGCTTGCAAAGGAGAAGGGGATTGACCCCGCTGTGCTGATAGAGAAGATACAGACAGCACTTGTTATCGCTATCAAGAAGGAATATCCCAGAAGCGAGAATATCAAGTTTGATATTGATATTGCAAAGGGCAAGTTCGATGTGGCTATCCAGAAGGAAGTTGCCGCAGAGGTCGAGGATGATGCAAACCAGATCTCGATGGAGGAGGCAAAGACCCACACCCGCAGAAAGCTGGAATACGGCGATATTGTAGCGATAAAGCTGGATACACAGCATTTCGGCAGAATTGCCGCACAGACGGCAAAGCAGGTCATCAAGCAGGGGCTTAAGGAGATAGAGCGTGAACAGCTCGTTGCTCAGTGGGGCGGTCTTCAGGACGAGGCGGTAACTGTTACCGTACTCAAGACAGAGCCGAGAACAGGCAACGCTACCGTAAACCTCAACGGAAACGAAGTACCGCTGTTCAGAAGCGAGCAGATACCCGGTGAGGTACTAAAGCCCGGAGATATGGTCAAGGTTTATGTTTCCGGCGTTTCCGCAACAGACCACAGACCTATGCTCAAGATCTCAAGAGTGAACAAGGAGCTTGTAAAGCGTCTGTTTGAGAGCGAAGTACCCGAAATATATGACGGTACCGTTGAGATAAAGGCTATCAGCCGTGAGGCAGGCTCACGCTCAAAGGTTGCGGTTATAAGCAACAACCCCGATGTTGACGCACTCGGTGCGTGCATAGGCCCCGGCAGACAGCGTATCAGCAAGGTATGTGCCGAGCTTGGCGGAGAGAAGATGGACGTTGTATTCTACAGTGAAAAGCCCGAGGAATTCATCGCACAAGCACTCAAGCCCAGTGATGTTATCAGAGTAGAGATACCCGACCCCGAGGTAAAGGCTTGTACGGCTATCGTTCCCGATAACCAGCTTTCACTTGCTATAGGCAACAAGGGTCAGAATGCGAAGCTCGCCGCAAAGCTCACAGGCTTCAAGATAGACATACGCCCCGAAAGCGGCTTCTATGAAGGAATAGAGAGCAAGCAGGAAAAGGCTGAGGAAGAAGCTCAGGCTGAGGAATAAAAACCCTTTACGAAAGGATGGATCGCTTTGGCAGTTAAAAAGATACCGATGAGAAAATGTGCGGGCTGTGAGGAAATGAAAGAGAAAAAACAGCTTGTAAGAGTTGTCCGTACTCCCGAGGGAGAGTTTGTACTCGACTTCACGGGTAAGAAATCCGGACGGGGAGTGTATGTCTGCAAGAGCCGCAGCTGTCTTGAGGCGGCACAGAAAAAACGCGGGCTTGAACGCTCTCTGAAATGTGCGGTACCGGAGGAGATATATCTTGAACTGCTGAAAAGCATCGGAGAAAGCGACGGTGAGTAACGGCAATGAATTTTTTAAGTACGCTCGGTCTTTGCAGAAAGTCCGGACGTCTGATACACGGGTTCGATCCTGTTTGCGAGGAGCTAAAAAACCCGAAATCGAAAATTGCGGGAGTTATTCTCGCAAGCGACGTATCGGAGAAAACACAGAAGGAAATGCGTTTTTTCTGCGATAAATACAGTGCCCTGCTGTCGCAGTGCGATTGTACGATGGACGAAATCAAGTCGGTCCTCGGAAAACGCACGGGAGTGCTTGCCGTTCTCGATGAAGGCTTATACGCAAGCCTTACGGGCGAGCATAAAGGGAAATAAGCGGTACACCCGATTTATATATACAATACTAAATCTGACATAAAAAAGGGGATCAGTGAATGGATAAAAAATATCGTGTAAACGAGTTGGCAAAGGATCTTAATATTTCTGTAAGTGAAATTACGGATGTGGTACAGGAGTATTTCGGAGTACAGAAGAAATCGCAGGCTTCGCTTTCTGAGGATGAGATGTCTGTTGTTCTCGAAAAGTATTCTCAGAGCAACCAGGTGAAGAATTTCAATTCATATTTCGCTTCGGCAAGCAAGCCCAAGACGGAAAAGAAGGAAGAAAAGCCTGCAGAAAAGCCTGCAAAGAAGGCTGAGAAGAAGCCCGAATCCAATAAGGAAGCCGACAAGGCTGAAAAGGTACAGGCAAAGCCCGAAACAAAAACAGAGGCTAAGCCCGAAGCAAAGCCTGAAATAAAGACAGAAACAAAGTCTGAAGCAAAGCACGAAATAAAGACAGAAGCTAAGTCTGAAGCTAAGAGCGATAAGCCTGCAGACAAAAAGCCTATGGGCGACCGTAACGACAGAAAGCCCTACGGTGACAAACAGCAGGGCGACAGAAAGCCCTACGGTGACAGACAGCAGGGCGACAGAAAGCCCTACGGTGACAAACAGCAGGGCGACAGAAAGCCTTACGGCGACAGACAGCAGGGTGACAGAAAGCCCTACGGCGACAGACAGCAGGGTGACAGAAAGCCTTACGGCGACAGAAGAAACGATACCAGAAACGATCGCAGGGATACTAAGCCTGTACAGCAGACAGCTCCGGCACAGCCTGTTATCGATCTTGCAAATATCAAGACAAACGCACCTCCCACAAAGCACGTCAAGGGCGAGGCTGTACAGAGAGGCGAGCAGGTCACAAAGCACGTTGACACAAGGGGCAGTTATGTAAACCTTGATAAGTACAACGAGAAGTATGAAACTATAGCTTCGACCGAGAGCGGCAACAGACGTCAGAATGACGCTTATACAAAGAAGCAGAAGATAAGCCAGAAGTCGCAGAAGGGCAAGCAGCAGTTCAGCAAGAAGAAGGAAACAGAGGCTCAGAAGCTGAAGCGTCTTGAGCTTGAAAAGGCAAGAAAGAAACAGCTCGAGATACAGGTTCCCGATGAGATAGTCGTATCGGAGCTTGCGTCACGTCTTAAGGTTACAGCCGCAGATGTTATAAAGAAGCTGTTCAGCCTGGGCGTAATGGTTACTATCAACCAGTCGGTCGATTATGATACGGCTTGTATCGTAGCGGAAGAATTCGGTGCAAAGGTTACCAAGGAAGTTGTGGTTTCCATCGAAGAACGTCTGTTTGAAGAAGTAGAGGATACAGAGGAGAACTTACAGCCCCGTTCACCCGTTGTTGTTGTTATGGGACACGTTGACCACGGTAAGACATCGCTCCTCGACAGAATCAGACACGCTAACGTTACGTCCGGCGAAGCAGGCGGTATCACACAGCATATCGGCGCTTACAGGGTAAAGGCAGGCGGCAGGGATATTACATTCCTTGACACTCCCGGACACGAGGCGTTCACTGCTATGCGTGCAAGAGGTGCGCTGGCTACGGATATAGCGATACTCGTTGTTGCCGCAGACGACGGCATTATGCCTCAGACGGTAGAAGCGATAAATCACGCAAAGGCTGCAAACCTTTCGATAATAGTTGCGATAAACAAGATGGATAAGCCTACGGCAAATCCCGACAAGGTAAAGCAGGAGCTTACCGAGCATGGCCTTGTATGCGAAGAATGGGGCGGCGATGTAATCTGCGTTCCCGTATCGGCAAAGACAGGCGAGGGTATAGACGAGCTTCTCGAAATGGTAAACCTCACGGCAGATGTCCTTGAGCTTAAGGCAAACCCCGACAGACTTGCAAAGGGCGTTGTTATCGAGGCAAGAATCGACAAGGGCAGAGGTCCTATCGCAACCGTTCTTGTACAGTCGGGTACTCTCCACACAGGCGATACCATAATCGCAGGTACTGCTGTAGGCCGTGTGCGTGTAATGCGTGACGACAAGGGCAAAGCGGTAAAGGAAGCAGGTCCTTCTGTTCCCGTTGAGATAATGGGTCTTGCGGAAGTACCGAGCGCCGGTGATGATTTTGCGGCTGTTGAAGATGAAAAGCTCGCAAGAGAGCTTGTTGAAAAGAGAAAGTTTGACGCTAAGGAAGAACAGTTCAAGCTCTATAAGAAGGTCAGCCTTGATAATCTGTTCTCACAGATCGAGGAAGGCTCGATGAAGAAGCTGCCTATCATCGTAAAGGCGGATGTACAGGGTTCTGTAGAAGCTGTTTCGCAGTCACTGTCAAAGCTGTCAAACGAGGAAGTAAAGGTAGAAGTAATTCACGGTGCGGTAGGTGCCGTAACAGAAAGCGACGTTATGCTTGCAAAGGCATCGGGCGCTATCATAGTAGGCTTTAACGTAAGACCTAACCCTGCGGCTGCAGACAACGCAAAGCGTGACGGTGTCGATATAAGACTCTACAGAGTAATATATGACGCAATAGAAGAAATCGAAACAGCCATGAAGGGTATGCTTGCGCCCAAGTACAGAGAAGTTGATACAGGACGTGTTGAGGTAAGACAGGTAATGAAGCTGTCGAGCGTCGGCGTGGTAGCAGGCTCTTATGTACTTGACGGTAAGGTACAGAGAAACGGCGAGGTAAGAGTTGTCCGTGACGGCATAATCGTTGCCGTTGACAAGATAGCAGGCTTACGTCGTTTCAAGGACGATGTGAAGGAAGTAGCCGCAGGCTACGAGTGCGGTATCACGCTTGAAAAGTTCACCGACATAAAGGACGGCGATATATTCGAGGCGTTTGTTACCGAGGAGTACAGAGATTAATGGCAAATTTCAATACAGCAAGACTTGCGGAGGATATAAAACGTGAAATCTCCACAGCTATGCGTGATATAAAGGACGGCGCTGTAGTAAAGGCGATGGTTGGCGTATCACGCTGTGAGCTGACTAGCGATCTGTCCTACTGCAAGGTTTATATCACAACGCTTGAGGGCGGCGACACCACGAAAAATGTCGCCGAGCATCTCAAGAAGGCAGAGGGTTTCTTTAAAAGAAGAATCAACGAGCGTGTGAAGATGCGCAAGCTGCCTCAGCTGATATTCGTGCCGGATAATTCGATGGATTATTACGAGCATATCAGCGAGGTGATAAGCAAACTGCCGAAACCTGCCGAACCCGATGATAACGGCGATGACGAAAGGTAAACAATAATGATAACAGACGTTAAAAAAGCGGCAGAGCTACTGAAAAGCAACGATGATTTTCTGATATTGTCACACGCCAACCCCGACGGAGATACACTGGGCTGTGCTTACGGCCTTTGCGGTATGCTTCAGAAGATGGGTAAACGGGCAAAGGTTATGTGTGCGGATGAGATAGCGCCCCGTATGGAGTTTCTGCGTGATACGGTGATACAGCAGAGCTTTGAGGAAAAGACCATAGTGAGCGTTGACGTTGCCGACAGAAAACTGCTCGGCGACCTTGACGCAGTATACGGCGGCAGGATATTCCTTGCGATAGACCACCACGAGAGCAGACAGGAGTTTGCAAAATATACTCTTGTCGATCCCGAGGCGGCTGCGGCTTGCGAGCTTATTTTTCAGATAGCGGAGGAAATGAATGCACAGCTTGACGGTGAGATTGCGTCCTGCCTTTACACAGGACTTGCAACCGACACGGGCTGCTTCAAATATTCCAACACGACAAGCAGAACGCACATAATAGCCGCTAAGCTGATGGCTTATGAGTTTGATGTTTCCGGCATCAATTACAAGCTGTTTGATATGAAGTCAAAGGGCAGGCTGGAGCTTGAACAGGCGATAACGCAGGGAATGGAATTCTTCTGTGACGACAGGGTAGCGGTAGTATGGCTGACAACGGAGCTTATGGATCGCTTTATGGGCAGAGTTGACAGCGAGGACTTCAACGGTCTTGCAAGCCTTCCCCGTCAGGTAGAGGGCGTAATTATCGGTGCTACAGTAAAGCAGAAGGGTCCTGCTACGTTCAAGATTTCGGTCAGAACGGCAGAGCCGATAAACGCAGGAAGCGTGTGCGCCCTGTTCGGCGGCGGCGGTCACGCCAGAGCCGCAGGCTGTACCATAGAGGGCAGTATAGAGTTTGTGAAAGCAAAGCTGCTGCCTGTATTTGAAAAGGCGCTGAAAGCAAATGAATGAAATAAACGGCGTAATCTGCATCAATAAGCCGCAGGATTTCACTTCGTTTGACGTTGTGGCGATAATGCGAAGGGCGGCAGGAACGAGAAAAATCGGTCACGGCGGTACGCTTGACCCTATGGCGACAGGCGTTTTGCCGATATATATCGGCAGAGCGGCAAAGACAGCCGACCTGAATCCTGTCAGCGACAAGAGATACCGTGCGACCTTCAGGCTCGGTGTGACTACCGATACCGAGGACGTATGGGGCAAGGTGATGACGAAGAGCGAAAAGCCCGTTACGCTTGCGGAAATTACCGATGCGGTAACGGCTATGCAGGGCGATATAATGCAGATACCGCCGATGTATTCTGCGGTGAAGATAAACGGCAAACGGCTTTATGATCTTGCAAGGCAGGGCGTTGAGGTTGAACGTGCCGCTCGTCCGGTCACGGTATATTCGATAGAGCTGTCCGACTATGATGAGGAAAAGCGTACAGGTACGCTTGATATTTATTGCTCAAAAGGAACCTATATCCGAACAATCATAAGCGATATAGGAAAAAAGCTCGGCACAGGAGCGATAATGACCTCGCTTTGTCGCACGATGGCGGCAGGCTTTACGCTTTCGGACTGCCACGATATTGAAACGCTTCGTAATATGCCGCCTGAGGATACCGCAAGGCTGGTACTGCCGACAGAGTGTGTTTTCTCGTGCTACGACGAGATAACTCTTGACGGTACACAAAAGAAGCTGTTCATGAACGGCATGATACTTGACTGCGGAAGAATGGATATTTCATACCCGGAAGGCACCTGCCTGCGTCTTAAGCACGATGGTGATTTTTTAGGCGTGGCAAGGGTGAACGGGGAGAACGGGCTTAAAAGCGTATACCTTAATATATTATCTTGATTTTCCCATTTAATGCGGGACACGGAGGTTTATTCTTGATTGACATTACCGAAAATATAATACCCATCCCGCCGACAGCAACGGCACTCGGCTTTTTTGACGGCTTGCATTTAGGTCATATGAAGGTCGTGGAGGAATGCTTCAGACACGGCGGGCTTTGCCCTGCAATGTTCACGTTTCACAGCAATACGGCATTGCCTAAAAGGGAAAGGATAGAGAACCTGCTCACAAACGATATGAAGCTGGAGAAGCTCACAGAAGCGGGAGTACAATATATTTATTCTCCGGATTTCAATTCGGTGTGCGACTACACGGCAAGGGATTTCATAGAAAAGGTTCTCGTGAAGATAATGAACGCAAAGGTCGTTGTGTGCGGATTTGATTTCAGGCTCGGAGCGGGCGGAGGAAGCGACGCCGAAGAACTTAAATGTATATGCCGTGAGTACGGCATAAAGGTCGTTATAATACCGCCGTTCAGTCTGGACGGATGTGTGGTACATTCAACGGCCATCAAAAATCTGATAAAATCGGGTGAAATAGCAAAGGCAAACAAACTGCTCGGATATGATTTTTCGATAGAGGGCAGAGTAATAGAGGGCAACCGTATAGGCAGAACCATAGGAAGCCCGACCATAAACCAGCGTTTCCCCGAAAACATAGTTATGCCACGTTTTGGAGTATATAAGAGCGTGACATATCTTGACGGCAGGGTCATGCCGTCTGTTACAAACATAGGCGTAAAGCCTACTGTTGACTATAAGGACAGTCCTCTTGCGGAAACGCATATAATGGATTTTGACGGTGATCTTTACGGCAGGACACTGCGTGTTTCACTGCTTGATTTTATACGTCCCGAAAGACGTTTTGACAGCGTAGGTGAGCTTAAAGCTCAGCTCGACAAAGATAAAATCACCGCCAAGCAATAAATACACTGTTTTATCACACAGGTTTCACCTGTGCAGGATAGAATATAACAGATGTGCGCAGGGCAGGTACGGCTATGTACCGATGTTCTGCCGGATACTTCGTTTTAAGGAGCAAAAAATGATAGAAGTAAAGAATCTGACTAAGCGTTACGGCTCTAAAACAGCAGTCAGCAATGTTTCCTTTACCGCAGAAGAAAGCGAGATACTTGGTTTTCTCGGTCCTAACGGTGCAGGAAAATCAACTACAATGAATATCCTTACGGGTTATCTTTCCTCAACGGAGGGCGAAGCAAAGATAAACGGTATAGATATTCTTGAAGAGCCTGTAAAAGCTAAGCAAATGATAGGTTATCTTCCCGAACAGCCTCCGTTATATCTTGATATGACGGTAATGGAATACCTTAAGTTCGTATACGGGCTGAAAAAGTGCAAGCTGCCGATCAACTCGCATTTAAAGGAAATATGCAACCTTGTAAAGATAACCGATGTCAAGGATCGTGTTATCAAGAATCTTTCAAAGGGTTACAAACAGCGTGTGGGTCTTGCACAGGCGCTTGTGGGAAATCCGCCGGTGCTTATTCTTGACGAGCCTACGGTCGGACTTGACCCCAAGCAGATAATCGAGATAAGAGCGCTTATAAAGAAGCTCGGCAAGAACCATACAGTAATACTTTCAAGCCACATACTCCCGGAGATACAGGCGGTATGCGACAAGATAGTTATCATCAACAGAGGTAAGGTCGTAGCAAACGACAGCGCAGAAAATCTTGCAAAGAATATGTCCGCAGATCACAAGCTTGTGATACGCTGTGAGGGAAACCCCGCAGACGTGAAGAAGCTGCTTTCGGCTATTCCCGGTATGGACGAGGTGTTCGTCAACAGGGAGAATGTCGAGGAGGGCGTCAGCGAATACTTCTTAAATGCAAAGCCCGGTACGGACATTCGCCGTGAAGTTTCAAAGCGTCTTGCGTCAAGAAATTACACTCTGCTTATGATGAAGTCCAGTGAGCTTACTCTTGAAGAAGTGTTCCTCAAGATCACAACGGGCGATATATACGGCAATGTCGGCGACAGCGTTGATAAGCTGAAGCTGTCAAAGTAAGCGGAAAGGCGGAATAAAAATGTTTGCAATATTTAAAAGAGAACTGAAGGCATATTTCACATCGCCGCTCGGCTATGTGTTCCTTGCTATTTTTTACGCATTTTCGGGATTGTTCTTTTATATCTTCTCCCTGTCTGTAGGCTCGACCGATATATCAAGCGTATTCCTGATGATGTTCATAGTGCTTATGGTTTTCGTGCCTCTGCTTACTATGCGACTGCTGTCTGAAGATAAGAAGCAGAAGACGGATCAGCTTATTCTGACCGCTCCCGTAAGCCTTTTGTCTATAGTAATGGGCAAGTTCCTTGCGGCTTATGCAATATTTGCGATAGGCGTTGCGGTTATGCCGGTGTACGGCTTTGTAATGTCTACCTTTGCAACGGTTTCGTGGCTCCCGATATGGGGCAACACCGTAGGCCTTTTACTTCTCGGCGGTATATTCGTTTCAATAGGTCTTTTCATATCATCACTTACGGAAAACCAGATGATAGCGGCAATAGGCGGTTTCTTTATCAATCTTATGATACTGCTTATGAATACGCTGAAAAGCGCACTCCCCAACGGATTTTTACAGGACGTGCTTTCAAGCATCTCGGTATATTCGAGATACTCCGAGATAACAAGCGGAATATTCAGCCTGTCAAGCTTGATATTCTTTGTGAGCGTTATCTTTATTTTCCTGTTCCTTACGGTAAGGGTACTTGAAAAACGCCGCTGGGCATAAGCGATGACTATGATAAAGGGATAAAGGAGAAAACGCATGAGTAAAATAAACGAAGCGGCTGAAGTAAAAGAAACAGCGGCTGAAGTAAAAGAAACAGCGGCTGAAGTAAAAGAAACAGCGGCTGAGAATAAAACAGATACCGCTCCTGCAGTAAAGAACGACGGCAGGAACGGCAAACGCCGCAAGAATCCGTTCAGAAACAAGAAGTTCAAGTACGGCGGTCTGTCGGTACTGTTCACGGTCATATTTATAGTGGCGGTGGTTCTGGTAAACGTAATAATCACATTGCTCGGTGACAGATTCATGCCGACGGCGGATCTTACCGATTCAGGACTTTACAGCATTGAGCAGTCAACGGTAGATTATCTCAAAACCGTGACCGATGAGGTTACGATAACGGTAACAAGTGAGGAAGCGGCTTTTACCGGAGGCAGCTCTTATTACTATCAGACAAACGAGATACTGAAGAAGATCGCAGCGGCGAATTCCAACATAAAATTACAGTATATTGATGTAGTTTCAAACCCCGGCTTTATAGCAAATTACACCGAAACCATAACCTCGAATGAAATTATGGTCGAGAGCAAGGCTACAAAGCGTGTAAAGGTGCTGACCTACGAGGACTTCCTCAGCATAACCTATAATGAACAGTACCTCAACTATTACGGTGTGAAGCGGCCCGAAAAGGTTGAAGCCAATGCAGAGCAGGCTGTAGTGTCCGCTATTATGAACGTTACCGATACAGATCCTGTAAAGGTTGCGGTTTTAACGGGCTACGGAGAAAAAGAGAACACTGTTTTACAGAATCTGCTCAAGACAAACAGCTACGTTATCGAATCGGTTAACATTACGCTTACCGACAAGATAAGCGAGGACTACGATTTTGTATTTATGTTCGGACCCGATAAGGATTATTCTGTTGCCGATATAAACAAGCTCGACACATGGCTTGACAACAGCGGTAAATTCGGCAAGAACCTTGTATATGTAGGCAACCCCAAGCTCGGTGATTCGCCGAACATTGACGGTCTGCTTGACCAGTGGGGTCTGAAGGTCGAAAAGGGTATCACCTACCAGACAGACGAAAACTACACCTACAGCGGTATGAACACATATCAGGTGCTTTCAGTACCCGATACAGACTTCAGCAAGTTCACAAACAGCTCGCCCGTTCACGGCTACAATATGAGCCCTGTGACATCAAAGTGGGCGGATCAGAACGGCAACGGCAACATTACCGTACAGTCTATACTAAACACATATTCAGGTGCTGTTATAAAGCCGCAGGACAGCGGTGATAACTGGTCGCCCGAGAGCGATGCGGAAAGAAAGCAGTATTCTGTTATAATGCAGGCGGTAAAGACAAGATATGAGGGTACAAATCCTTTCTCCAGCCGTATAGTAGCAATCGGCGGTATGGAATTCCTCAACACATCGTTCCTGCAGACAGCGTCCGTAAACAACTCACAGCTTATTATGAATATCTTCAACGTAAGCTGTAACAAGGAGGAGGGCATTACGCTCACTCCCAAGTCCTACAACACCTCAACCTTTGAGATAACAGACGCACAGAAGAACGGCCTTGTTATAGGCTTCGTTATCGTACTGCCTCTGTTACTGATAATATCCGGTATTGTAATATGGGTAAAGCGTCTGCATAAGTAAGCGAAAGGTCGGCAATGAAGAAAAATACTAAAATAATACTCGGCTCGGTAATCGGCATTGCGGTACTCGGTGCGGCAACGCTCGCACTGGTGCTGACACAGCCGAAGAGCGACAACGCAGACTCAGGCACGTCAAGCAGCAAAACCGTCAGCGTGACCGATTATACGGCCGATGATATTTCAACGCTCACGATAAGCAATGAGAGCGGCGAATATACGATAAACCGTTTAGGTAAGGAAAAGTGGGGCATAGATTCGATCCCCGAGGCACTTGCAAACAGCAGTGCATATTCAACCGCAATGAGCAGTGCCAGCGGCATCGGTGCAAAGCAAATCGTTGAGGAAAATGCGACAGATCTTGCCAAGTACGGCTTTGACAAGCCGACTGCAACGGTTAAAATGACGTTCAAGGATAACAAGGCTGAGGACATAACCTGCCTAATCGGTATAAAGTACGAGGGCGAAAACTCGTGGTATGTTAAAACCGATAAGAGCGATACGGTATACCTTGTAGCAAATGCAGGCGTCAGCTTTGCAATGAACAGCGAGCTGTCATACGTCAACAAGTCAACGCTTACAGCGGCTTATGATTCCGAGAAAGATAAAGTAAACAGGGTCCGTATTGAGCGAAAGGATCTGGATAAGGATATAGTTCTTGACAAGCTCCCCGAGGAAACCGAAAAGAAGTTTTCGTCAACATATGTTGCTTATGAGATGTCCAGCCACAACAATATCCTTGCAGACGATGAGCTTGACAAGAAAGTGATTTACGGCCTGTTCGGAATATCGGCTTCGGATGTGTTTGCCGTATCTCCCACAGACGAGCAGAAGAAGCAGGCGGGCCTTGACGATCCGAACTGCACCGTTACTATGGTAAGCAACAAGGAAACCGTTACCAAGCTCACTTTAGGCTCTGCTGTCTACACTGTTACAAAGAACGATGAAACAGGCGAAGAAATAAAGACGATAACGGGATACTATGGTATGCTCTCAGGCAAGGACGCAATATATGTGTTCTCTCCCGACTCTCTGCCGTGGCTTACCGCAACACCCGAAAATATGCTTTATAAGCTGTTCCTTACACCTTATATTTATTATCTTGACGGTGTAACAATCTATGACAGCGACAGAAAGGCATATGATTTCACTATTACGGGCGACGCTGACAAGTCGAGCTTCACATACGAAGGCAAGAAGGTAGATTCAGCCAAGTTCAAGGCATTCTATCAGTATCTGCTTTCGGCATACGCAGAGCAGATTTACCTTGACGATCTTACAGGCGACAACAAGTTCATCGCAGGTGTCACCTACGATCATCGTGAAGAAGGCAAGGAAAGCGACGTTGTCGAGTTCTATGCGAGCGAGAGCGACCGTACCTGCATTATCGTTGTAAACGGCGATGTCCGCTACAAGGTAAGGCAGATATATGCGACAAGACTTCTCGAAAATCTGAATGCGCTTCTTTCTGGCGGAGAGATAGTATCAGAGTTCTGATGCCGCAGGGCATTATAATTGATATGTGACGACAGGGGGCGGATCTTAAATTTTGCACGGGATCTGTCCGTCACATACTGACCGTTAGTGCAACGGTGGAGGTTATTATGACAGAGCAGGAATTTTTCACCTACAAAGGTCTTCCTCTTGTAAGGAAAGACAACACTATCTATTATGGCAATATGTCAGACAAATACGTTGCCATGCTGACTGTATTATCCACCCACAAGGTCAAGGATCTTGAGATAGCCGACAAGACAAGGGTACAGCTTATGTCAACCGATCCGAAAACCCCGGCTACAGAGATAATCACAAAGACGAGCGAAAGAGGCAGTCTTTATGAGGCTCTTGATGTGGCAAGTATATGGCTTTCAAAGAATAATTGATAAAAACCGCTCCGCCGTATTTTTTACGGCGGAGCGGTTTTACAGCTTGTAGAAAAAGTCTGTTTTTTATAAGATAGTGCGAATTCTCTATCCCTAT
>ENA-ORNW01001011-ORNW01001011.1-human-gut-metagenome-genome-assembly--contig:-NODE-1011-length-23411-cov-5.577496_pt1 | contig 23411 bp, 18 predicted proteins | sample MGYA00242121_ERZ509034 | MGnify/ENA primary metagenome ERZ509034 (study PRJEB26280, sample SAMEA2338689) | human gut metagenome | biome: human gut; feature: human-associated habitat; material: faeces... | reverse complement strand
TCATCCGCCGTGGCCGCGGCCAGAAGGCCCTCCATGCCGGAGAGCACTTGGGTGTTTGTGTCGGAAAGCCGCGCGCGGAGCTCGCGCGCCGCATCCTCGTCATAAAGCACGGCAAGACGCGGGCAAAATTCCCGCGCCTGCTGCTCGATGAGCTCAACGCTTTTATTCGCCGTCAGCGCAGCGACGGAAAGCCCCAGCTCGCGCGCCACCTCAAGCGTCTGGCGGCCGATGGAGCCGGTGGAACCGAGTAAAGCAATACTCCTTGTCATAATAGGCCTCCACAGACCGCAGCCCACACGACCGGCGCGATGAAGAGCGTGGAGTCAAAGCGGTCGAGCATGCCGCCGTGCGTCAGGAAGAGGTGGCTGTAGTCCTTGATACCGGCCTCGCGCTTGACGAGCGACATCGAGAGGTCGCCGAGCTGGCCGAAGATATTGGCCACCACGCCCACGAGGATCAGCATGAGGTAATTGGGCGCATAGCCGATCCATGCCTTGCCGACAACGCCGAGCAGCACCAGCGCAAGCGCGCTGCCGATGGGCCCACCGATCGCGCCTGCCCAGGTCTTGTGCGGGCTGACGTGCGGCGCCATCTTGCGCTTGCCGAACCACATGCCAAAGTACATCGACAGCGCATCGCCCACAAAGGCGACGCAGAACGGTGCGAGCACATAGAGCTTGCCATAGTTTTCGTCCATGCGCAGCAGGAAAATGCAGCTGTACATCGCCGGGAACACGATGCCGCCGACGATGGTCACTGCCACATCGTGGAATGTGAAGGGCTTTTCCTTGCCGTAATAGACAACCGCGGAGAGAAACGCCCCCATCACAAGGATCCAGCGGAAGAGCGTAACAGTCGAAATCGGGAAAGCGTGTACACCGCTCGCCCTTTCCCAAAAGAGCCATATCTCCTGCATGACGACCGATGTGACAAGTCCCCAGTAGAAATCCGCCGGGACGTTCTCCCCTGCCGTGTGCAGCAGCTCATAGGCCGCAATGCCCGCGATGCCGCAGACGACGAGCATCGTCGCCCATGCGGGGCAGGCAAGCAGCACGGCGAGCAGCGCCGGCAATCCAACGATCACCACCAACCATCTTTGTTTCATTTCTGTTTCTCCTGTTTTAGTCCGCCGAAGCGGCGCTCGCGATGCTGATACGCGATGAGCGCCTTGTCGAATTCTTTCTCGGTAAAGTCGGGCCAGAGCGTGTCGCAGAAGTAGAACTCGCTGTACGCGCACTGCCACAAAAGGTAGTTGCTGATGCGCTTCTCCCCGCCCGGGCGGATGAGAAGGTCGGGATCGGGAAGTCCGCATGAATAGAGGTAGCGCGAAAAGCCCTCCTCGGTCAAAGCGTCCGCGTCCTGCTCCCCTGCCGCGCAGTCACGCGCAAACGCGCGGGCGGCGTGCAGGATCTCGTCGCGCCCGCCGTAGTTGAGGCAGACGTTGGCCTGAAAGCCCTCGATGCGGGAGGAGATCTCATTCGTCTCATCGATGAGTTCCCGAAGTTCCGGCGTCAGCACGCTGAGGTCGCCCAGAAAGCGCAGACGGTTGCCGTCCTTTTCCATCGTGTCGATGCACTCGTGCAGATATTGCTCGAGTAAGTGCATGATGCCGTCGACCTCGTCCTTCGGGCGCTTCCAGTTTTCGGTCGAAAAGGCGTAGACCGTCAGATAGTCGATGCCCAGGTTCTTGCAGTAGGTGCCGAGCTTTCGAAACGTCTCCGCCCCCGCCTTGTGACCGGCCGAGCGCGGGAGGCCGCGCTTTTGCGCCCAGCGGCCGTTGCCGTCCATAATGACGGCAACATGACAAGGCAGGTTGTTCAAATCAACCTGCCCTGCCTTGTTCTCTTTGGAAAAGAGCCCCATATCAGACCGCCATGAGCTCCTTCTCTTTCTTCTCGAGAAGGGCGTCGACCTCTTTGCACATGTCGTCGGTCAGCTTCTGCAGGTCCTTTTCGGCGACCTTCAGGTCGTCCTCGGTGATCTCGCTGGCCTTCTGCTTCTTCTTGAAGGCCTCCATCGCGTCGCGGCGGATGTTGCGGATGGCGACCTTGCCGGTCTCGGAATACTTATGGATCTGCTTGACGAGCTCTTTACGGCGCTCCTCCGTGAGCTGCGGGAAGTTCAGGCGGATGGACTTGCCGTCGTTCTGCGGGTTGATGCCAAGGTCAGACTCCTGAATGGCGCGCTCGATGGGCTTGAGGGCCGTGCCGTCCCACGGGGTGATAACGAGCTGGCGCGGATCGGGAGAAGCGATGGCCGCGATCTGCTGGATGGGCGTGGGAGAGCCGTAGTAGTCGACGCTGATGCGGTCGAGCACAGAGGCGTTGGCGCGGCCTGCGCGCACAGAGGCAAAGTCCGCGTTCACCGCGTCGATGCTCTTTCTCATTTTGTCGGAATAAACCTTGTAATCTTCTTTATTCATGGGGATACCTCCTCAAAAATTTTTATCGTAAAACCGCAAGTGCGGGGTCGCTCAGTTTTCGCCGACGATGGTACCGATCTTCTCGCCCTCGACCGCACGGATGATGTTCTCGGGATCCTTGAGGGCAAAGACGAGCACGGGAATGTGGTTGTCCATCGAAAGCGACGTGGCCGTGGAGTCCATGACCGCAAGGTGCTGGGCCAGCACGTCCTCATAGGAGATGGCGTCGTACTTGATCGCATTTGCATCCTTGGCGGGGTCGGCGTTGTAAACGCCGTCGATGTTCTTGGCGAGCAGGATCACGTCGGCATTGATCTCCGCCGCGCGCAGCACCGCTGCCGTGTCGGTCGAGAAGAACGGAGAGCCGATGCCGCAGCCAAAAAGCACTACGCGGCCCTTTTCCAAATGCCGGATGGCGCGGGCGCGGATGTAGGGTTCGGCGACTTCTTTGATCTCCAGCGCCGTCTGCACGCGCACGTCGACGCCCTTCTGCTCGAGCACATCGGCGACCGCCATGCAGTTCATCGCCGTGGCCAGCATGCCCATGTGGTCGGCACGGGTGCGCTCGATGTAGCCCTCGCCGTTTTTCACGCCGCGCCAGAAGTTGCCGCCGCCGATGACGACGCCCATCTGCACACCCATGTCCGTGCACTTTTTGATGACGTCGCACACCTTGGAAACGACGTCGAAGTCGAAGCCGAAGTGCTTGTCGCCCGCCAGCGCCTCGCCGCTGATCTTGAGCAGCACGCGCTTATACTTGAGTTGAGCCATGCTCATAATCTCCCCTTTCAGGAACAAGTTCAAATTTTCACAGCTACTATTTTAGCGTATTTTTGCTCTTTTGCATAGGGGGAAAGCGTAAACTTTTTTCACAAATTCGCTCTTTCCTTTTTCGTCAAGTTGAACCGCCGTGAATAGCGGAAAAAAGCAGCCGTTTCATACGGCTGCTTTTTTAGATTTTTCGTTTACTTGATGCCTTTGATGCGGATAAGGTCCTTCAAAAGCTCGACCGTGCCATCGATGCCGAGCAGGCTCGAATCGATGCAGAGGTCATAGCTCTTGGCATCGCCCCAGTCCTTGGCGGAATAGTAGTTATAGTAGGAAGCGCGGGACTTATCCGTCTTCTTGATGCGGTCTTTCGCCTCGTTCTCGCTGATGCCGTTGCGGGCGGCAACGCGCTTGATGCGGTTTTCGAGCGGAGCCGTGATGAAGAGATTGATGACGTCGTCGCGATCCTTGAGCGCGTAGTCCGCGCAGCGGCCGATCAGGACGCAGGGGCCCTTGTCGGCGAGCTTTTTGATCGTGTCGTAGGTCGCCAGGTACACCTGCTGTTCGATGGAGCCCTTGGGCGTCACATGGTTCATCGAGAAGGAATAGGGGTCCATCGCGATGGAATAGAGAAAGCTCTTCGGGCGTTCGTCAAAGGAACGGAACAGCTCTTCGCAAAGTCCGCTCTCCTCTGCCGCCTCCTTGAGCAGCATGTCGTCGTAATAGGCGATGCCGAGCTGCTTGGCAAGCATCGTGCCGATCTCGCGTCCGCCGCTGCCGTATTGTCTGCCAACCGTAATGACCATAAAGATTCCTCCTTTTTCGCGCCTTGAAACAAAATCGGTGCTATTTGGATTATAGCACCGATTTCGTAAGAAGACAATATTTTTTCCTGTTTCGATTTTGTAAAGGCGCGGCCTTATTCCGGAAGCGGCAGGCCGAGGCGGCGATACATCGTCTTTTTCACCGCGCGCAGAATATTTTCATAGCCCGTGCAGCGGCACAGATGGCCGGAGAGGAGCTTTCTGAGCTCGTCATCGGTGTAGAGGCGGTTCGTCTCCAAGATCTCGACCGCAGTCATGATGAAGCCCGGCGTGCAGAAGCCGCACTGGACAGCGGTCTCTTCAATGAACGCCTGCTGGATGTCGCTCAGCTCGCCGTCGGGCCCCATCAGGCTTTCGAGCGTGCGGATGTGCTTGCCGTCCGCCCAGACGGCGAGGTAGATGCACGAGTTGAATGCCTCGCCGTCGATGATGACGTTGCAGGCGCCGCACTCGCCGACCTCGCAGCCCTTCTTCACGGACGTCATATGGTAATCGTTTCGCAGCATATCGGTCAGCGACGCACGCACGTCGACCATTTTCTCAACGTCCTTGCCGTTTAAGTTGAATCGCACCAGCTTGTACTGACTCATTTGATGACACCTCCCGCCCGTTTGATAGACTCGATCAGGCAGCGCTTGGCCATTTCGACCGCGATGTGTTCGCGGAACGCCTTGGAGGCGCGCCAGCTGTCACGCGCGCGGATATCGTTGAGCACGGCAAGTGAGAACTCTTCCGCTGTCGTAAGTGTCAAGGGTTTATCCTTGGCAGCTGCCTCCGCGCTCGGGCAGCGCATCGGCACAGGACCGGCAACGCCGTAGGCGATGCGGGCGCGCTCAATAGTCTGCTTGTCGGGCGACAGGCGCACGTTCACGCTGCACCCGAGCGTCGCGATGTCCATCGCGTTTCTCATGGCGTACTTGATGTAGTAGCCATAGCAGTTTTCATAGCTTGCCTTCGGAATAATGATGGCTGTCTGGATCTCGCCTTCCTCTGCGCGGATGTCGACCTGACCGGCCTTGATGTAAAAGTCTTTGATGGGCAGGCGGCGGATGCCGTCCTTCCCCGTCAGCTCCACGATGGCCTCCCACGCGTGCAGCGTCGAGGCGGAGTCCGCGCTCGTCACGCCGTTGCAGGTGTTGCCGCCGATGGTTCCGATGTTTCGGATCTGCGGGCCGCCGACCATGTCGACCGCCTCGCCGAGAACATTGATGTACTTCTGGATGATGGGGTCGCGCGTGATGTGGGAAAAGCTCGAGAGCGAGCCGATGCGGATGTTTTCCTCCTCGTCGATGCTCACGCCGCGCAGCTCGTCGAGGCCGTAGATCGAGATGAGCTCCTTCCCGGCGCGTTTGCCCTCGCGCATCTGCACGAGCACGTCGCTGCCGCCGGCGATGATCTGCGCCTCGGGATGCTCCAAGCGGAGGGCGACGGCGTTTTCGACGCTTTCCGCCTCATAGAGTGCTTTCATGTCATACATGGCTCACTTCTCCTCCTTCCAGCTGTCGTGGATGAGCCCCGCCTTGCTGAACTCGGCATACAGAACGTGCGGGGTGATGGGAACGGTGTCGATGGCGACGCCGGTGGCGTTGTAGATGGCGTTGCGGATGGCGGGCGCGCCCGAGCACGCAGGCGGTTCGCCGAGCGCCTTCGTGCCGAACGGCGACGTCGGCTCGGGATTTTCGATAAACTGCGCCTCGAGATGCGGGTGGTCCATGAACGTCGAGAGCTTGTAGTCGAGAAGATTATTGTTGAGGGGGCGGCCCGTCTTCTCGTCGAATAAAAGCTGCTCGCTCATGCCAAATCCGATGGCCATGGACATACCGCCGTGGACCTGCGCCTCAGCAAGCGCGGGGTTGATGAGCTTGCCGCAGTCGTGGACGTTGATGATCTTCTTGAGCGTGACCTTGCACATCGGGATATCGACCTCGACCTCGGCAAAGGTACAGCCGAAGGAATAGGCATTGTTGCGGATGGTGTAGGTCGACTCGGCGGTGATGTGCTCGGAGTCCGCGGCGTTGTACTGTGCCGTCATCGCAAGTTCCTTGAGCGACATGAGCACCGCGCCGTCGCCAATGCGGATGATGTTTCCGTCGACAATGTCCATATTCGAAACTGCCTGACGGGTGAGCTTTGCCGCATAAGCTAAGATCTTCTCGCGCAGGAGCGCCGCCGTCTGGCGGATGGAGAAGCCCGCAACGTAGGTCTGGCGGCTTGCGTAAGCGCCGAGACCCGTGGGCGTAATGTCGGTATCCTGGCAGGAGACAACGCGCACATCGCGGTAGCTTGCAAGGCCGACGGCCTCGGCCGTCATCTGCGCATAGGCCGTGTCCGCGCCCTGCCCGATCTCCGTCTCACCGCACTGCATCGTCACCGTGCCGTCGAGGTTCAGGAGCATGCGGTTCGAGGACGTTTCAAGCGAGATGGGATACACCGCCGTGTTGTACCAGAAGGCCGCCACGCCGATGCCGCGGCGGACGGGGCCGATGTCCTTGGCATACTCCTCGCGCTTTTTGTCGTATTCGATGTACTCCTTCCCCTTTTCCAGACATTCGCGGAAGGAATCGTAGTAGTTCGTGTTACCTGAGAAGCCGTCGTGGAAGCCCTTGGGCATGATGTACTTCATGCGGTATTCGAGCGGCTCCATGCCAACGGCCTTCGCGCACTCGTCGATGTTCGCGTCGTCCGCGAACGACGCCTGCGGCATGCCGTAGCCGCGCATCGCGCCCGCGGCGGGGCGGTTTGTGTACACGGTGTAAGCGTCGCCCTCGAAATTGTCGCAGGGATAGATCTGCGGGAACGAGCCCATGGCCTTGGCGACGATCGAATGGCCGTGCGAGGCATACGCGCCCTGATTGGAGAAGCACTCGACCTTGCGCGCGGCAATCGAGCCGTCCTTATGGAGCCACGTGATGATATGGAAGCGGATCGAGTGGCGCACACGGTTACTGACGAATGTCTCTTCACGCGAGCAGTCGATGCGCACGCATTTTCCGTGCACCTGCGTAGAGCACCACGCGCACAGCGGCTCATAGAGCGCATCCTGCTTGTTGCCAAATCCTCCGCCGATGTAGGGCTTGATGACGCGGATATCCGCCCACGGACGCCCGAGCGCCTGACCGACGATGCGGCGGATGATGTGCGGGATCTGCGTGGAGGACACGACGACGATGCGGCCATTTTCCTCATAAGCGTAGCAGCCGTGGTTTTCAATGTGGCTGTGCTGCACGGTGGGGGTGTTGTACCAGCCCTCGACCTTGATGAGGCCGGGCTCTTTGATCGCCTGCTGATAATTGCCCTTGCGGATATCGGTGTGCTTCAGGATATTCCCTGGGAAATTTTCGTGGATACAGGGCGCGTCGGGTTCCATGGCCTTCTGCACGTCGAGCACAAACGGGAGTTCCTCATATTCGACCTTCAGCGCGCGCACGCCCTGCATGGCCGAGACCTCATCCTCCGCAATGACGACCGCGACGTCGTCGCCGTAGTAGCGCACATGGCGGTTCAAAAGATTGCGGTCGGCCACGTCCTGATGCCCCGGGTCCATCGACCAGGGATGGCCCGCCGTCGGGAAGCAGTGCTCCGGCACGTCGAAGCAGGTCAGCACCTTCACAACGCCGGGGATGGCCTCCGCCGCGGACTTGTCGACTGATTTGACAAATCCGTGCGCGATGGTGGAATGCTTGATGCGCGCATAGAGCGCACCGGCCGGCATCCGATCCTCATAGTATTTCGTGCGTCCGGTGACCTTGTCGAACGCATCGACGCGGATCTCGCTTTTTCCTACCTTGCTCATCTGTCTACCTCCTGTTCCGAGCAGCCGCTTTGTCGGTTTTGCTCGAAATCTGCAACTCCTTTGCTATTATTTTAGCACATTTCGCACAGCGTGTACAGTGCTGCATGCGTGATATAATACAAATGATCGCGGATGTACCATTTTATCCGCTTTTTTCTGCCGATTGGTGAAAAAGAAACGAATGACTGGTGATTTTAGATGGATAACACGTTGAAAATAGGATGCGTAGTCATGGCGGCGGGCAGTGCCGCGCGCTTTGGCGAGAACAAGCTCGCCGCGATGGTAAACGGAAAGCCGCTTATCGAGCATGCGCTTGAGGCGATCCCGCGGGAGAGCTTTTCCCGCGTGCTGGTCGTGACGCAGCACGAAAACGTGGAAGCGGCCGCCAAAAAATTTGGCTTTGAAACGCTGCGGAATGAGCATCCCGAGCGCGGCCAGAGCGAGACGATCCGCCTCGGCACGGCGGCGCTGTCAGACTGTGACGCGCTCTGCTTCATGGTGGCCGACCAGCCGATGCTCAAGCGCAAGACCGTCGCGCAGGAGCTTGAGTTCTTCCGCGCGCACAGCAAAAACATCGTCGGATTGGGACACAACGGCGTGCGGGGCAACCCCTGCCTCTTCCCTGCCCGCTTCTTTCCTGAGCTTTTATCGCTTGAGGGCGATGTCGGCGGCAGCGCGGTCATCAAGAGGCATTTAGATGATCTGCTGCTCTTTGAAGCGCCGGAGACGGAGCTTTGCGACGTTGACACGAAGGAAGCGCTCGAAGCGCTCAAGAAACGCTGATCTCGCCGCGGAGATTCTCCTCCATTGTCTGTTTGATCTTCTCCTTGTCGTAGCCGCAGGAGAAGAGATAGTACAGCTTGGCGACGGCGGCCTCGGTCGTCATGTCGAGTCCGCTGACCGCGCCCGCTTTTTTGAGCGCGCTGGACGTTTCGTAGGTGCCGAGCGACACCGCGCCCTGCGGACACTGCGAGCAAACCGTGAGCACCGTGCCGTTCTGAAACGCCTTGCGGATGATGGGCAGCAGCGCGTTCCCGTCGCCGGGGATGTTGCCCGCGCCGAACGTCTCGATGACGATACCGCGGAGCTTTTCGGTCATAATGGCCTCGAACAGCGAAAACTGAATGCCCGGAAATACCTTGATGACGCCGATGGGAATATTATCAAGCGTCTGGAGCTTGAGCCCGCCTTCCTGCCGCGGCAGGAGGGCGGCTTCGTTATATTTGATGGAAATGCCCGCCTCGGCAAGGCTCGGGTAGTTGGGCGAAACGAAAGCGATGAGTCCGTCGGCGGAGTATTTTGTCGCGCGGTTGCCGCGCAGCAGCTTTCCGCCGAAGTACAGGCACGTCTCACGCACGATGCCTTCCCCCGCAATCAGCAGCGCGGTGATGAGGTTGTCGCGCCCGTCGCTGCGAATTTCGCACAGCGGGATCTGCGAGCCCGTGAGCACCACGGGCTTGTCGAGCCCATCGAGCATGAACGACAGTGCCGAAGCCGTGTAGGCCATCGTGTCCGTGCCGTGCAGGACGACGAAGCCGTCGTAATCGTCATATTTCTGCGCGATCAGCTCTGCGATGCAGTTCCATTCGCGCACGGTCATGTTGGATGAATCCAGCAGCGGCGAGAGCTCATAGAATTCCCACTCCGGCATCTCCGGCGCGCGGAGGTCGGGGATGGCGTCGAGCGCGGCGCGGAAGTAGCCTGCGCGCGGCGCGTAGCCGTTTTCCGTGCGCGTCATACCGATGGTGCCGCCGGTATAGATGATGAGAACTCGTTTCATAGCTCTCTCCTGATTGTATTACTTTTTGTACGGCGTATGGTCGAGCGGCAGGCTGCGGCGGCGCTCGCCGTCGTAGCGGTAATACGCCTGCGCGATGGCCGGCGCTGTGGGGATGGACGTGATCTCACCGATGCCGATGGCGCCGTTGGCGAGGTTTAATCCCGGCTTGTCGATGACGATCGCCTTGATCTCGGGGATCTGATGCGAGCGGAACAGGCCGAGCGTGCCGTATTTTGCCGTGGGCTTGCCGTGGTCGAGCGGGTACTGCTCTGTCAAGGCGTAGCCCATGCTCATCACGACGCCGCCCTCGATCTGCCCTTCGCAGGACAGCGGGTTGATGGCCTTGCCGACATCGTGCGCGGCGACCATCTTTTTAATTTTGCCCGTCTCCTTGTCGAGAATGCACATCTGCGTCGCGTAGCCATAGGCGACATGGCTGACGGGGTTCGGCACATTTGCGCCGAGCGGGTTCGTCTTGGCGTAGTATTCGCCGTAAAACTCCTGCCCCTTCAAATCGCTCAGCGAGCGGTACTCCATCGCGTCGCGCAGCAGCAGGCATGCGCGGCGGCAGGCCTCGCCGGTGACGAGCGTCTGGCGCGAGCCGGAGGTATCGCCGCTGTCAGGCGTTATGAACGTGCTGTTGCCGTCGTAGACGACCTGATCGCGCGTGAGCTTTGCGTTTGTCACGACGAGCTGCACCAGCACCGTGCCGAGACCCTGACCGATGCAGGACGCGCCCGCGCGGATGTGGACCTTGCCATCATCGCCGATGACGAGCTTGCAGCGCCCATAGTCGGGAAGACCGACGCCGACGCCCGCGTTTTTCATCGCGCAGGCAAGGCCGACCGGCTCGCCGTTTTTGACCGCTTCGTCATAGTAGGGCTTGATGGCCTCGAGCGTTTCGACAAGGCCCGTTTCGGGGCCGACGATCTGGCCGTTCGGCAGCACCTCGCCCGGGCGGATGGCGTTGCGGTAGCGAATTTCCCACGGGGAGATGCCGACAAGGTCGGCCATCTCGTTGAGTAGCGTTTCAGTCGCAAAGCAGGTCTGCGTCACGCCGAAGCCGCGGAACGCGCCCGCGGGCGGATTGTTCGTATAGTAGGCGTGGCCCTCGATTTCAAAATTTTCATAGTGATACGGGCCCGCGGCGTGCGTACATGCGCGCTCGAGCACGGGGCCGCCGAGTGAGGCGAAGCCGCCCGTGTCGGACACGCTCGCCTTTACGCCCTGAATAATGCCGTTTTCGTCGCAGCCCATCGTGAAGTCCATCCACATCGGATGGCGCTTGGGGTGGACGAGGATGGATTCCTGCCGCGAGAGCTTCACCTTGACCGGCACGCGCGCGATGTATGCGATGAGCGCCGCGTGGTGCTGCACGGACATGTCCTCTTTCCCGCCGAAGCCGCCGCCGACAAGCATATTTTCGACCTGGCAGTGGGCAAAGTCGACGCCGAGCATCGCCGAGCACTCGTGCTGGGTGGTGTGCGCGCTCTGGTCGGTCGTCAGCAGCTTCACGCCGCCGTTTTCAAGCGGGAGCGCCACGCAGCACTCGGGTTCCAAAAAGGCGTGCTCCGTCCACGGAGTCTCAAACTTCTCGTGTAAGACGTATTTGGAATGTTTGATGGCCTCGTCTGCGTTGCCGCGCACAACATGGCGGTGCGCCTGCAAATTGCCGCGGTTGCCCATGATGACCTCGGGCGCACCGGGGGTGGACGCCTCCTCGGGCCCGTAGACCGCGGGAAGCTCTTCGTAAACGACACGTACAAGCTTTTTTGCCTGCTCGAGTGTTTCTAAGTCGCGCGCACAGACAAGCGCCACCGCGTCGCCGAGATACTGCGTGATTTCCCCCTCGCCGATGAGCGTCGGCTGGTCCTTCTGGATGTGGCCGACGTTCTGCTGGCCCGGGATGTCCTTTGCCGTCAGCACGCATACGACGCCAGGGAGCGCTTCCGCCTCTTTCGTGCGGATATAGAGCACGCGGGCGCGCGGGTACTGGCTGCGCACCGCGCCGCCATAGCACATGCCGTCAACATAGATGTCATCGGGGTACTTGCCGTAGCCCTGTACCTTTTCGGCGACGTCGATACGGTGCACGCGCGAGCCAACCTGAAAGTCTTCCTTCTTTTCGGGAATTTTCCCCTCGCGTAAAATCTTCGCCGCAAGCAGGATGCCGTCGATGATCTTGACATAGCCCGTGCAGCGGCAGATATTGTTGCGGATGGCAAAGGCCGCCTCTTCGCGTGTCGGGTCGGGGTTCTGGTCGATGAGCCCCTTGGCCGAGATGACCATGCCCGGGATGCAGAAGCCGCACTGCACGGCTCCGGCCTCGCCGAAAGCGTAGGTAAAGGCCTCCTTTTCAAAGGCGGAAAGGCCCTCGACCGTGACGATATGTTTCCCCTCCAGCTTGTCTGTCTGAGGGATGCAGGCTTTCGTCGGCTTGCCGTCGATGAGGACATGGCACGTGCCGCACGCGCCCTCACTGCACCCGTCCTTGACGCTGGTCAGATGCAGCTCGTCGCGAAGATAGCGGATGAGTTTTTGATTTTTCTCCACCGTGACCGGTGTACCGTTGACAACGAATGCAGCCATTTCAGATCTCCTGTTCACGAGAAAATCACAAATATCACAATTATTTTGGTTGCCTAACTAATTTTATTGTAGCACAGGCACAACAAAGACGCAACACAAATTCTAAATTTCGATATTCTATTTTCGGAATCACGCTTTCTGCCTCAAATCCTTGACAAATTTTGAACATAGGACTAAGATATCGCCATACCTGCAAGGGGCGCTGGCGCAAGCCGGCTGTGATGCGGCGTATCGCCGTCGCTGTCCCTCAGACCTGATCCGGGTAATGCCGGCGTAGGAATGCAAAGATGATCTTGCCTGAGCTTTGCACCGTGACGTCGACGCCGCGGTGCTTTTTTGTGCCGCGGCGCGGACAGGGACCATATTTTTAGGAGGAATCCCTTATGAGCAACACGTCCACCCATTCCAGCACCCGCCGCCTGACCGAGGGCGGCATCTGCATCGCGCTCGCCCTTGTGCTGAGCTATCTCAAAATTCCCATCGGTCTGTCGTTTGGCGGCTTCGGCGGCTCGATCACCCTTGTGATGGTCCCGCTCATTCTCTTCGCCGTGCGCTATGGCGCGCCCTGGGGCATCCTCGCGGGCGTCGCGTTCGGCACGCTCAAGTATTTCTTCGCCGAGGGCTTCGCCGTGAGCTGGGTGTCCATCATCTTCGACTATTCCGTCGCCTACGGCGCGGTCGGCCTTGCGGGCCTTTTCCGCGTGAAGGACAACGACTATTCCAAGCTCCCGCTCGCCGCGTTCGTCGGCTGCCTCGGCCGCTTTGTCATCCACTTTATCTCCGGTGTGACGGTCTACGCGCAGTATATGCCCGAGGAATTCATGGGCATGACCATGACGTCTCCCGTGTTCTACTCCGTGCTGTACAACGGCACGTATATGCTGCCGAACACGATCCTCGCGATCGTCATCTGCGCGTTGCTGATGAAGCCCGCAGCGAAGCTGCCGAGCGCAGAGTAAAAAAAATAATATGGCAGCGCGACAGCGCTGCATTTGTTCCCTGCGCCGCGCAGGGGTGCGATAATAAGGGAGGGGGATCTCTTTTTGAAAAAGAGATCCCCCTCCCTTACACCCTCCCAGAGAAAATTTTCATTGCAAGCGAGCAGCTCGGAGAGGTGCGATGCTTGCGATTGCACTTCCCTGCGCGCGGCGAAGCCGCGTTAGTATTGCTATACGATTTGGCCTACTTCTATCATCCGCTGCCGCTCTGCTCATCTTGTTTTGGTGCAGCCTAATCATCTGACAATGCATATCGTCTTGGTAGTGCGTACTGCGGCGAGCGCCAGCAAAGCCGCCTCGGCAGGCAATAGCAAATCTGTACAAGTCCAAAGTAGGCGGAAATTGCGTAAGGCTACCGAATCGCAGGCAAAGCGACAGCGAAGATAGAAGCAAACCAAGTCGTTTAGATACAACACCCGGCAGGCACCTGATTCCGCAGGCCGCGCAGCTCTTCAACTGCCAATCTGCCAATGCAAAGCCTTTCTCTTGGGGTTCCAAAGGGGCCATTCTCTTTTGCGAAAGAGAATGGCCCCTTTGTCCCGTTCCCCTGCGGAATGCAGGGGAAACACGCTCCCCGCGCAGCGGGAATGCTGTATTTACTTCTTGCGCTCCACCAATTTCTGGTATTGTTCCGAGATCTTTTTTCGGATATTTTCGATCTCGCGGCTTCCTTCCTCCTGCGTGTCGAGGACGAAGTTCTTCGTGCCGAGTTTGAAAAACAGCATGAACGCCTCAGTCACCATGCGGCGGGTCTCGCGGTCGAGGTTTTTATAGGTCTTGAGCATCGCTGCGGCGCTTTTGAGCTTTTCCTCGGTGAGCTCGCTGAGCGTTTTTGCGCCCGAGGCGGTGAAGACGCTGTACAGCGCGTCGGCCAGCGCTTCGCGCTGCTGGGTGTTGAGCGAATCGGCCCAGGACGAGAGCGTTTCATCGACGAGCTTTCCCTCGCGGGAGAAGTCGTCGAGGTGGACAAACTGCGTACCCAGCACCTGCCAGGAAAACCCGTCATGCTGGTAAAGGCCGTCATAGGTCGAATGCACGACCTGATAGCGCTTTTCATGTTCCATCAGCATGCCGACGACAGACGTCTGCGGCAGGATGGTATGGATGCGGCTTGCGATGCGCTTGTGGCCCGGCGTCTCGCTGATGTCCCAGGCGAAGCCGGGGCCGTCGTTATTATGGACGGCGACGATACGCTCTTGGATCTCGCCGCTGCTCTTGGCCGCGCTGTAAACGGCGAGGTTGCCGCCCTTGGAGTGCCCGCCGATACGGATGGTCTTGTCGCCATACTGCCGCGCGACGCGCGCGACGTATTCGACCGCCTGCTTCTGCGAGGGGATCTCCTCCAAAAAGCCCATGTTGAGGTCTTCCTTCCACCCGACGATCGTATCGTCCGTGCCGCGGAACGAGATATAGATGCTGCCGTTGCCAAGGTCGATCGTCAGCGCTGCAAACTGCTGCTCGATGGAATCGTCAAGCAGCGCTGTGTAGCCGTTAAGCGTCATATTGCGAAAGCGCGGACTCGTCATCAGCTTGCGCAGCATTTTCGAGATCGTGTCCGGCACGAGGACACCCATGGGGACGTCCTTCCCGCCATGGCGGGCGAAAAACGCCTCCGCCGCCTCATTCAGCGGCAGGCCGCGCCCAAGCTCGGGAGGCGGCACGATGCCGTCAAAGTCGACAAAGCTCAGCTCTGCCAGAATCAGCGCGTCCACCTCGTTGAACGGCGAAATTTCGAGCGTCAGATCCCCGCGCCAGTCCAGATAATCCATCAGATTTGCCATATCGTTAACCTCCGTCAATGGGTCTCGTTTTCTTTCATCGTATGGCGCGCATAGCCGCTGCGCCACAGCCGCACGGCGCGCGCTTGCAGCGCCTCGGGCTTGTTGGGGAGCTTTTCCGCCGCGACCTCGTCTAAAAGCCGCGCAAGCACCGCGCCGATCTCACGCCCGTGGTAGCCGAGGGCGGCGAGGTCTTCCCCGCTGATCTTGAGCTCGTGGATTGAGCAGCACGCGCCCTCTGAAATCAGCTCGTCGTAGATTTTCTGCGCTTCGTGCCACAGCGCCTGCGCACGCTCTAATCCCGCGGGCGCTTTCGCGGCATTGTCCGCCTGTTTGGTATAGAGAAGATTCTGCACCGTTTCCGCGCCGAGGCGCGCCATCTCCTTATGGATGGCCGCCCGCTCGGGACGGAACATATCGTCGAAACAGGCGAGCTGCGCGCGTATTCTGTCGCGCAGCGCCTTTTCAAAGTGCAGCCGCGCCATGATGTCCTCCACCATTTGAGCGGAAATCGCCGTGTGGCCGTAAAAATGTCCGATACCTTGCTCGTCAAACGTCCGGCACAGGGGCTTACCGAGGTCATGGAAGAGCATCGTCCATCTCAGCTCCAGCTTTGGCGGCACGGCGGCGACAGCGCGCGCCGTGTGACACCAAACGTCGAAGCAGTGGTGGTAATTGCACTGGTCAAAGCCGACGCAGGGTAAAATCTCCGGAATCGGCACGCCCAGAATGTCGGGAAAGGTCAAAAGCGTTTCCCCCACGTTCTCACCGAGCAGGAGCTTGTTCATCTCCGTGTACACGCGCTCATGCGCAACGTGGGCGAGTAGGCCGCGCGCCTCATGCGCGGCGCGGGCGGTCTCCTTCTCCGCCGAAAAACCGAGCACGGAGCAGAAGCGCACGAGCCGTAAAATGCGCAGCGCGTCTTCCTCAAACCGCCGCTTCGGCTCGCCGACGCAGCGAAGAACGCCTGCTTTCAGGTCTTCCTGCCCGCCGTAGGGGTCGACGAGCGTGCCGTCCGGCGACAAAGCGATGGCGTTGACCGTGAAGTCGCGGCGGGCAAGGTCCTCTTCAATGCTCGTGCCGAACGTGACGGAATCTGGGTGGCGGTTATCCCTGTACGCGCCGTCGCGGCGCATCGTCGTGAGCTCAATGGGCAGTCCCCCGCTCACGACCGTCACCGTGCCGTGCTGTAATCCCGTCGGGTGCGCCCACTCGCCGAAGAGGCGCAGCACCTCCTGCGGCAGGGCGTCGGATGTCATGTCGTAGTCGGACGGCGCTTTGCCTCGCAGCATTTCGCGCACGCAGCCGCCAACCAGGTACGGCGAATAACCCGCGCCTTGCAGCGTGGTGATGACCGTTTCGACTTCCTTCGGTAAAAAGAGCATGGAACCCTCACAAAAAATCAAATTTTTAGCATTGCACTCCGTTCACCGCTATATTATAATAGAAAATCCATAAAAAGTAAATCTCCTGTGCTCCGCACAAGGAAAGGATTTGATACAATGACTAATCAGAAGGATATTTTCTCCTATCTCGTCCCCGGCAAGTGCGCGCATCTGGCCGGCATCGGCGGCGTTTCGATGAGCCCGCTGGCAGAGGTGCTGCACGGCATGGGCCTCAAGGTCCAGGGCAGCGACATGAACGACGGCCCGTCCGTCGAGCATCTGCGCTCGCTCGGCATCCCCGTGGCCATCGGCCATGCAGCGGACAACCTTGGCGAGTGCGACTTTGTCATCCGCACCGCCGCCATCCACGACGATAATCCCGAGATCTCCGGCGCGGTGACGCGCGGCATCCCCGTTTTCGAGCGCGCGCAGGCCTGGGGTGCTATTATGAAGGGCTACAAAAACGCCCTCTGCATCTCCGGCACGCACGGCAAGACGACGACCACTTCGATGGCGACGCACATCTTCATGGCCGCGCAGAAAGACCCGACCGTCATGATTGGCGGCACGTTACAGCTGCTTCATTCCGGTTATCGCGTCGGCAAGGGCGATACGATCATTGCCGAGAGCTGCGAATACTGCAACTCGTTTTTGAGCTTCTTCCCCACCGTCGCGGTCATTTTGAACGTGGAGGCCGACCATCTCGATTTCTTCAAGGACTTAGCGGATGTGGAACACTCGTTCCGCCGCTTTGCAGAGCTCGTCCCCATCGGCGGACACGTCGTCGCCAATATGGACGATCAGGGCGCGCGCGATGCGCTCAGGGGCATCTCCCAGCCGATCTTCTGGTTCAGCTACGATGATCCCGCCGCGCAGTGCCGCGCGGAAAACGTCGTCTGGACGGACGGGCTTCCGAGCTTTGACATCTATATCCGCGGCAGTTACTACGCTCATGTTTCCCTGCGCGTGGGCGGCAAGCACAACGTGATGAACGCACTGGCCGCGGCGAGCGCCGCATATCTTCTCGGCGTCAGCGGCGAGGCCGTCGGTCTCGGCCTTGCAACGTTCACCGGCGCGGGCCGCCGCTTTGAGTACAAGGGCAGCTACCACGGCGCGGACGTCTACGACGACTACGCCCACCACCCCGGCGAGCTGCACGCGCTGCTCGAAATGGCGAAGACGCTTCCCTACAAGCGCATCATCTGCGCATTCCAGCCGCACACCTACACGCGCACGAAGGCGCTGTTTAACGATTTTGTCAAAGAGCTGCGCGTACCCGACGTCGTCGTGCTGGCAGAGATCTACGCCGCGCGCGAGCAGAATGACATCGGCATTTCGTCTATGGACCTGAGCCGCGAGATCCCCGGATCCGTTTACTGCCCTACGCTCGACAAGGTGACCGCCGCGCTTGCGCGCATCGCCTGCCCGGGCGACCTTATTTTGACCGTCGGCGCGGGCGATATATTCAAGGCCGGCGAAAAACTGCTGAAAGAAGAGAAATAAAGCAACATGGAAATCTCCCCGATCTATCACAATTCCCGCCCCGAGGGTGAGCTGCCCGCGCAGGAAGCGTCAGCGTTCGACTTTCTGGATTCCCTCGGCATCGACTATGAGCGCGTGACCCACGAGCTGGCCGACACGATGGAAAAATGCGACGACGTATCCGCCGTGCTCGGCGTGGACGTGTGCAAGAACCTCTTCCTCTGCAACCGGCAGAAGACGAATTTCTACCTTTTATGTATGCCGCCGCACAAGGCGTTTCATACGAAGGACTTGAGCCATCAGATCGGCTCGGCCCGCCTGTCGTTCGCGCCGGAAGAGCAGCTTTGGGACTTGCTGCACTGCACGCCGGGCTCAGCGACGATCCTCGGCCTGATGAACGATGATGAAAACCGCGTGCAGCTGCTCATCGACAAGGAGACCTATGAGGCGGAGTACTTCTCCTGCCACCCGTGCCTCTGCACCTCGACCATCAAGCTCAAAACGAGCGACGTCAAAAATATGCTGCTGCCGAAAGTGCACCACGAGCCCATCGTCGTGGAGCTGTAAGAGGAAAAATCAAGCAAAAAAGGTTCCGAAGAGACTTCTTCGGAACCTTTTATATGAGCTCTTTCACTGTAAGGTATATCGGCTTGTCAACGTCAGCGTCAGAGCAGGTACAGACGCCGGCGGTGTAGTCGGGGAACGGTTCGAGCGCGAAAACGCGCTCATTCGGGAAGATCGGCACTTCCCTGTCCCGCAATGCGACGGCGCTGATCCCCGCGCGCTTGCAGCGGCTCTCCCGCTGCACCCAGAGGCGCCAGAAATCGGCGTCATTTGCCGCGTGAAAGCGCGTGCGCATCGCGCCGCTCACAGGGCGAAGACACTCGATATCCGCGCCGATTGGCTCGTTGTGAACAGCCAGCAGCGCAGCGCCGCGCGTGTGGCTCAGGCTGAAATGAACGTCCGGATGCGAAGCAAAGTACGGCTTGCCGTGCTCGCCGTAGGAAAGCTGCGGTAAGTCCTCCAAGCCGTAAAGTTCATGCAGTGCACGGCAGAGCAGCGCGTAGGCGCAGAGGGGTTCCGATGTTTTGATGCGGTCTTGCCGCTCAGGTGGCAGAGAACGCGCGAGCGTGGACCGTTCCGCTTCTGAGAGCGGTCGATCTAATTTTACCGCATACAACCGGATATTCACGATGTTCCGCCCCCTTTGCGCAGCGATTCCTGCGGAAATTATAGGAGAAATGGCACGGTCTGTCAAATTTTCTCCGCGCAGAAAAATTTTTTCGAAATTTTCCGTCAAAAAAGAGGAAAGTAACCATTTTCGGCGTATATATCCATTGACAACAAAAAGTTCCGTGCGCAGAAGTGAGAAAGGAGGACGCCATGGCCTTTGACCGTCAGTTTTTGGACGAGCTCATCGCCCGCAACGATATTGTTGACGTTGTCAGCAATTATGTCTCGCTCCAGCCGCGCGGCGGGAGCCTGTGGGGCTGCTGCCCCTTTCACAGCGAAAAGACGCCTTCGTTCCACGTGCTGCCGGACAAGCAGCTGTGCTACTGCTTCGGCTGCAAAAAAGGCGGCGGCGTCATCAACTTCATCATGGAGGAGGAGAACCTTTCCTTCCCCGATGCGGTGCGCTTTCTCGCACGACGCGCGAACATGCCCGTGCCGGAAGAAGAGCACAGCGACGAGAGCCAGCTGCGTTCGCGCATCCTGTCGCTCAACCGCGACGCGGCGCGCTTTTACTACGATCAGCTCTACTCGCCCAAGGGTGCGCCGGTGCTCGAGTATATGAAAAACCGCAAGATCACGCGGCGCAATGCAACGAACTTCGGTCTCGGCGCATCGGCGGACGAGTGGGACGGCTTACTGACCGCGATGCGGAAAAAGGGCTATGGCGACGGCGAGCTGCTTGCCTCGGGTCTTGCCATCCGCGGCAAAAACGGCGGGCTGTACGACAAATTCCGCAAGCGCCTCATCTTCCCCATCATCGACGTGCGCGGCGATGTGCTGGGCTTTGGCGGGCGCATCATCAGCAAGGACGATCCGGGCGCGAAGTATATGAACACGCCCGAGACCATCGTTTACAGCAAGCGGCGCGTTTTATACGGGCTGAACCTGGCCAAAAAGAGCAAGCGCAGCAACATTATTTTGGTCGAGGGCAACATCGACGTCGTGATGCTGCATCAGGCGGGATTCGACAATGCTTGCGCCTCGATGGGCACAGCGCTGACGACGGAGCAGCTGCAATTACTCAGTCGCTACACGAAGGAGATCGTGCTCTGCTACGACAACGACGACGCGGGCAAGGTCGCGACGCAGAAGGCGCTGACGCTTCTCAATAACACCGACTTTCAGGTCAAGGTGCTCGAGCTCCCCAAGCGGCTCGTCGACGGAGAGTACATCAAACAGGACGCGGACGACTTCATCAAGTTCCAGGGTAAGGACGCCTTTGAGCATCTGCTTTCCGGCAGCGAGAGCGGGATGGACTTCCGCATGGCGCAGCTCAAGTCAAAGTTCGACCTCAAAAGCGACGAGGGACGTATCGGCTTTGCCGAAGCGGCAGCAGGATTGCTCTCCACAGTGCCGAACGCGGTTGAGCGCGAAATTTACACCGTGCGCGCGTCCGAGGCCGCAGGCATCACGCCCGACGCGATGAAGCTCGAGGTCGAGCGCGCGCGAAAACGCGCCCGCTACAAGGAAAAGCGCGAGCAGGAGCGGCGGGACCTGAATCCCGCGGCGTCCGCCCAGCCGCGCGAGCGGTCGATCCGCTACACCGACCTTCGCTCGGCGCTCGCCGAAGAAGGCGTGCTGCGTCTTTTGACGCTGGACGATTCCCTCTTTGGCGAGAATCCGCCAATTCGGGAAGAGGACTTCTCCTCCCCCCTCCTGGGCCGGTTCTTCACGGCGCTGCGCGCGCAGCTGCGCGAGAGCGGGCAGGTGAACATCCCAGCGCTGGCGGAATTTTTCACGTCGGAGGAGATCAGCCACTTGATCGGTATCCTGCAAAAGCCGGAATCGCTCAAAAACGGCGCACAGGCGCTGAAGGACTACTGCAATATCATTTTAGACGAAGCGCACAAGCGCGCGGCCGTCAACGAAGACCCCCTGATGGCCGCGATGGAAAAGAATAAATATAAGGGTAACGGAGGAAAGCAAACATGGAAGAAAAACAGCTGACCAGCAGAGAGCTGGAGGAACAGGCCAACGCGCTGCTCGCCGAGGCGGATTTTGAGGAGATCAATCTGCCGAAGAAAGCGAAAAAGGCCGCAGCGGCCAAGAAAGCGAACGAGGATACCGCGCAGGCGGAAAAGCCCGCGGAGAAGTATCCCCCGCTGGATGAAAAGCTGGTCGCCTCCCTGCCCGCGGCGGCGCTGCTGCAGGGCAGCGAAAAGCTCATGGAGATTTTTGCCAAGGGCAAGGCCAAGGGCAAGCTCAGCTCCAGCGACCTGATGGAGACCATCGACGAGATGAACCTTGAGAGCGAGCAGCTCGACCAGATCTACGACTCGCTCGAAACGCTCGGCATCGACATCGGCACCGCCGAGGCCATCGACAGCAGCATCGACGATGTGGAGCCGCCGATGGAGGAGATCGCCGAGATCGAAGAGGAAGAGCTCGTCGACCCGAACGAGCTGGTCGACAGCTTCTCGACTGACGACCCCGTGCGCATGTACCTCAAGGAGATCGGTAAGGTGTCGCTGCTGTCGGCGGACGAGGAAATTTCGCTCGCGACCGCGATGTCCGCGGGCGTGGAGGCCAAGCAGAAGCTCGAAGAGGCTGAAAAGAACGGCACGGAGCTGAGCGAAGAGGAAATGAAGGCACTCAAATCTGCCGTCAAGAAGGGAGAGCGCTCCAAGCAGCGCCTGGCCGAGGCAAACCTGCGTCTCGTCGTGTCCATCGCTAAGCGCTACGTGGGCCGCGGCATGCTGTTCCTCGACCTCATTCAGGAGGGCAACCTCGGCCTCATCAAGGCCGTCGAAAAGTTCGACTACACCAAGGGCTACAAGTTCTCGACCTACGCAACGTGGTGGATCCGTCAGGCCATCACTCGCGCCATTGCTGACCAGGCGCGCACCATCCGTATCCCCGTTCATATGGTCGAGACCATCAACAAGGTCATCCGCGTGTCCCGTCAGCTCTTGCAGGAGCTCGGCCACGACCCCTCTCCCGAAGAGATCGCCGCCGAGATGGACATGCCCGTCGACAAGGTGCGCGAGATCCTGAAGATCGCGCAGGAGCCCGTCTCCCTCGAAACGCCGATCGGCGAAGAGGAAGACAGCCACCTTGGCGACTTCATCCCCGACGATGGTGCGAGCGAGCCGAGCGAGGCCGCGTCGTTCACACTGCTGCAGGAGCAGCTCGTCGACGTGCTCTCCACCCTCACCCCGCGTGAGGAGAAAGTCTTGAAGCTGCGCTTCGGCATCGAGGACGGCCGTCCCCGCACGCTCGAAGAGGTCGGCAAGGAGTTCAACGTCACGCGCGAGCGCATCCGCCAGATCGAAGCCAAGGCGCTGCGCAAGCTCCGTCACCCCAGCCGCAGCAAGAAGCTCAAGGACTTCCTGAACTAAGCCAATAACGACAAATAGAGGGCACACCCTTCAGGCGTTTACAGCGTCTGGATGGTGTGCCCTTTTTCATGCAAAGCGACGTGCCGTGCATTGCACATACGCATAGTCAGCGGGCAGAATATAAGTTATTCTGTTCAATAAGGTCCCGTCAAGATTTATGCGCAAATTTATTTGCAGGCTCCGGCTGAGTGAAGTCAGCCGACAATAGAGGCGTCGTCCAGAGCCGCCTCCAAGTGCTTCATGTTCATGTATTTCTTGTTGCCCCACTGGGTACCTGCCACATGGCGCAGCCTCGCGCAGACCAGCATCAGGGCGGAGTTGCCATCGGGGAACGTCCCCCCCACACGGGTGCGTCGGCGGATCTCACGGTTCAGCCGCTCGATCGCGTTGTTGGTACGGATGCGGGTCCAGTGTTCGCTGGGAAAATCGCAGTAAGTCAGTGTCTCCTCAATGCCGTCCTCGACCTTCTTGGCAGCCTCCTTCAGTTTCATGGCGCGCAGCTCGGCGACCACGGCTTTCGCCTTCTCACGGGAGGCTTTCTTACTCTCCTGCGCGTGGATCGCTTTAAGCATTTTCGCCACAATTTTGACCTTAGATTTGGGCACAACAGAGAAAATATTGCGGTAGAAATGCACCGTGCAGCGCTGATATTTGGCGTCTGGAAACACCTCGCCCACGGCCTCCAGCATCCCCATGCACTTGTCGCCGACGATGAGCTTTACGCCGTCCAAGCCGCGTCCACGAAGCCATTGGAAGAAACTGACCCAGCTGGCCTTGTCCTCCTTCATGCCCTCGGCGGCACCCAAAACCTCACGAAAACCGTCCTCATTCACGGCAATTGCCACCAGAATTGCCACATTTTCGTACTCTCCGCCCCAGTTGCGGCGCAGGTAGATACCGTCCACGTAGACATACGGATAGCGCCCGCCCCGCAACGGGCGGTTGCGCCAGTCCTCGATGTGAACGTAGGCTTTCTTGTTCAGCTCGCTGATGGTAGCGGGCGAAACCTTGCTGCCCCACA
>ENA-ORNW01000997-ORNW01000997.1-human-gut-metagenome-genome-assembly--contig:-NODE-997-length-23695-cov-5.449873_pt1 | contig 23695 bp, 20 predicted proteins | sample MGYA00242121_ERZ509034 | MGnify/ENA primary metagenome ERZ509034 (study PRJEB26280, sample SAMEA2338689) | human gut metagenome | biome: human gut; feature: human-associated habitat; material: faeces... | reverse complement strand
TTTCGACCGCAGGCATCGGCTCTGCCGATGCGGGTACAGGAACGGCGCCAAGCTCCTCGTCCGGCTCTGCCCGCGGCGTTTCCGTATTTTTCCTTTCTGCCGTTGTCACAGCATCTGTTTTCGGGGCAGCTGCGGCGTGCGTTGGTATTGGGGCGGGTCGTTCCTCCCTTGTGTCTGGCTGCGGCCACACAGCGGCACACAGGGCCAAGCAAGCGGTGATCACAGCTGTCACGATGCGCTTCTTCATTGTTCATCATCCTCCTTTTTGAGCGTAAAACGAGCGCCCGGTTTCTCTGCCGCTTGGCAGCGCGCCGGACGCTCATCGTCATAGTGATTCAATTCTGCGGACAGCCGCCACGCCAGCCGAAATCCGGAGATGAAGCTGTCGAGCGAAGTGTCCTCCGAAATATGGTCCTTGGCATCGATGATCTTCAGCACCAATCGGCGCTCCGGCTTGCCCAGCGCCTCAATGAGCGCGCGGTGGCATTCCTCGATTTCCCGCTTCGTCGCCGCCAGCTCCGGCGGGGTGTAGAAGCAGTCGTACAGATCCTTCAGCAGTTTGTTCATGTGCTCGCCTCCTTGCAGCACAAACATATACCACAAGTCAGCAGGAATAGCTACTGAAATCTTTCGGCACAGAAATAAGATTACTATCGCAAAACTTTACCTTTACTCCAGAGCGAGTGGGTTCTACCTATGGTAAACGCAAATCCGAGAAAACCATAGTAGCGATTTGGTTAATAAAAACCAATGACGGGGAGATAGTATATCCCTTCCCGGCATTGATTTTTATCAGCACTCATATAATGAATTACCATATATTAGTCAATAGGCGGGTGCACCTGTTGATATTCATTATGAGCTGCAAGCAGTCTTTCTCCTATACGCTGGGCAAGCAAAACAGGAACTGCATTTCCTATTTGTTTTCCGATTTCTTGCATGCTCCCTTCAAATACATAATCGTTTGGAAAGGATTGCAACGCTGCGGCTTCTCTTAAAGATATTGCGCGGTTTTGCTCCGGATGGCCAAAGCGACCATTTGAAATACTAAAGCACTTTGATGTAAGCGTTGGTGAGACATTATTCCACGACATACGACCGTATACATCAGTATGCCCGGCATGTCCATTTGCGTGGCAGTCCAGCACCAAATTGTCTGGCCAGTCAACACGTCCTCCACCATCGTGAGGTGTAGCTAATATTCTTCGTAAATTTATAGCTGATAATCCTGCTGCACGATGGTTTGCAACCTCCTCATTTGTTTGACCTGCCTCAATGGCTGGAAAGCCATGTATTGCATCACGCACGGTAACAAACGGTAGAAGACCATCTCCATGAGTTGCCTCAGGAAATACAGGAACAATAGTCCTTGAAGCAATTAGGATTAGCCTTCTCCGATTTTGAGGGACTCCAAAGTTTTTTGCATTTAAAATCCGGTATTCATAATTAAATCCCAAACGAGTTAATCTGTCTATAAAACGGTTAAATACGCCTGCGCCACGTTGCTCAATTCCTGGAACATTTTCAATTAACACATGTGCTGGCATCAATTCCTCTACAACGCGCCCAAACTCATCCAGCAGGTTAATTGCAACATGTTCGTGATCTGAATGTCTCTGACTACTAAACGGTTGACAAGGTGCGCACCCTACCAAAAGCAAATTATCATTGTCTGCTAATATCGGGTATTCTTCTAACAGTTGTTGCCCCGTTATTTGCGAAATATCGCGATTTAAATAGGGGATATGATTATTATTTTCGTAGGTTGCTTGGCAAGCCGGGTTTAAATCCAAGCCAAAAAGGACTTGAATTCCAGCGTTTCTTAATCCTTTAGTCATTCCGCCGCCACCGCAAAAAAAGTCAACCGCATTCATGATGTTAGTATTCCTTTCGCCCAGTCAATAGTATCCCTTACTGGCATTCCAGGTCGACAGGAATTAATCATATGGGCCCATATAACTTGTTCCCTAAAAGGACTCGCTACGGAAGCGACTCTATAATAACGGTGTTTCGCCTTGTCAAAGGACTCCAATGTAGGTGCAATCTCTGCCAGCATTACAAAGTCCAAATCTTTCAAATTAAGCGTCATATAGGGAAGTACATGGGGCAATTCAGGCAGTGCAACAAACGCTTTATTGTAACCATATTGCAGTTCCTTTACGACACGATCTATCTTCTCTCTCCCTTTAATGGAATCTATATCTTGTCCATTTCCCAATCTCTGTTCTGTGAAACGTTCTTTATCACAACAATAACCAACCAAAACCTTAAAGTCATCCGCAGCGTGATTTACCATATCACAGCTCGGAGTTAGTACAACACGGTATTCAGAAGGAATGCCAGGTTGCGATTGGTCGGTGTCTTCACTATGTATACGTAACACATCGGCAACCAGCAAGTTGTTCATCATTGGTGGATAAACATACTGTATCCAAGTAGGAGGCTGTTCGCCAACCTCAGCCTGCTCAAAATACTGAATAGTTCGTCGAGACAACATGAAAGAAACAATTTCTGGAGATGGAAAGACAGTCATTTTCTGAAAAACATCCAGTACCTTTGCAGATTCGATTAATGCCTCGTTCATGGAATGGCGCATCCGAGAAAGCGCAAGTGCAGAGTCCTTCCATGTATCTATTTTTTCAGCAAGATTCGAATCATCATCACCTTTACGAGTAAAATCAATAAGTCTGTGCGTTATCAGAATGTCTTCCAAAACATTCGATAAATCGTGCGCAGAAAATACTATAACGGGTCTAAATTCTTTGGCCACAATATGTTCAAGTATCGGTCTTCCCTCTTCTGCGTCTTCTTCGTCAAACATCCAGTCCATAACTACGACATCTGGATCAAAGGAGTATATGTTCTCCTCAGCAGCATCGAATGATGCAACCCGATGCTCCCAGCTACGATCACAAACCGCATCAATTAAACCTTGAATAGTACTAACATTATCCTCGATCATCAGCACCTTCATTGCGACTCACCCCGTTTCATTGGCACATCAAAAACAAATGTTGCTCCATGTAAGTTTCCTGGATATCTAAGTCCAGCTTTTCCATTGTACGCATTCACAAGTTCGGTAACTATCACAAGCCCCATACCAACGCCTTTAGGCTTAGCTGTTATTCCTGGCGTGAATATTTTTTCTGCATTTTCAGGCTCCACACCCAGACCTGTATCACTTACAACTATTGTAATTCTTCCATTCTTCTCGTTTTCCGTTTCTATAACAATACGCTTGTCGTCAGTTTTAGATTCCTTTATCCAATAGCAAGCATTATCAAAAAGATTAATGAGAATCGTCTGCAATTCGCCCTCATTCATTTGAACAACAATATCTTTTCCAATGTTGTAAATGAACTGGACATCACTACTAATTTTTTTTGCTTTGATCAATCTGACACTATTTCGAACACAGTCAAGCAAATTGCAATAGCTGGATTTCTTTCGTAAATCTCTTCGATACAAAGGAGTAAAGCTGTCGGTAACTTCTAAAAGACGCTTATGACTACGATTGGCATCCTCGAGATATCTTATAGTGCGCTCATCAAAATTTGAAATATACCCTTGCGCCTTGTTCAAGAATCTTTTAATTGCCGTCATTCCTGTTAGAATCTCGTGCATAATAACCACTGCTACAGATCCCAATGAAGCAGTCTGTCCGTAATAAACCAGTCGTTCATTCAGCTTGGTAAGCTGTCGTTCGTTTTGCGCGTCATACTCCTGAACTCGCTCTAAGATTGCTTCATTGGATCTTCCTTCATTTATTGCTTGTTCAATATCTTGAACAAGCGCTTTAGAGGATAGTGGAGATATAATATCTGTCAATGTTGCTTTAGGAGTATCTTCAATCTTCTCTTTACTACGTTCATTTTGAAGAATGCTGATAATGGCGATTATCACGTCGGTGAACTGGCGATACTCCGAAGTGTCTGCCAGCTTTTCTCTGTCTGTGGTATCCTTTATTCCGGGGTTGTCATCGTTAGATATATTAATGATTCCAACAATTTGGCTGGTACTTAATCTATCGCCAACACGGCTAATACGTTTGGCATCCAAACCCAACCAGTCGCGTGAAGATTCCGATTTTGGCAAAACAAGAATATGATCCCGATATACAGAAATACCCTTGTACTGAGAAATATTACTTCTTATTTTGCTCTTTTCAATTTTGAACCGGCCTTTTAATGATTCCATACTGCTGGAATCTAAGTCCCACGCTCTTATCTCAAAACTAAATGGGCCACAAGAGAATGGCTCATTTGCAATTCTGCCATAGTTTTCTGCATTCCAAGAAACACTTCCGCTTTCTTGACGTTTTTTTTCACCAGAATCGTGATAATATGTCCAAGTAACAAATCCATCACCCTTTACTGTTCCTTCAATTTTATAAACTGGGCGATTGATAAATTCATTTGGCCTAATTCTTACCGCATCTTGTGTATATCGGGAACTTACAAATATCGAAAAATCATTTACCTGCTCGAATGGATTTATAAGGCGTGCCAACTCTGAGATTAGATTATTGATAGCCTGCTCATCCCAGGCCGTCCGCAAGTTTCTAATCGTAATCGTCGTCCCCGTCTCATTCTCATTATGCGAAAACACATTGTCTGACCTATAGGAAAGATCAATAGCACACTCGTTAATAGTTGATGCCTGCTCAAAAGATCGCCAGTCAAAAAATGCGTCAATGCATTTATCGTCTTTGTGCTTTGTCGTAATGTGCATTTCGTGGCCCAAACGCGCAGCAGAAAATCTCCCCAGGCCTTTATTTCCAGAAACTGTGCGAGTACGCTCCACCGTTTGAATTCTCCCTGCAGCGTCAACCACTTTAAAAGTGCGTGAAATATACGGCCGAGCTTTCTTATAAAATGTTGCGATTGTTGCCCAAGCATTTTCAATAGTATCTCTTGTCATACCACAACCATCGTCAGTAATGCTGATAAACGGGGCCCCAAGTTGATCATAGCCAAATTCAATTTCCACTTTTAATGCATACGCATCATAGCTGTTTTTAACGAGCTCAATCATGGCGATATTTTCATTTGTAATTAAGTCCTCGCCAAATGCAGAAAATGCACGAGGATGTATTTTAATCGGTACTCTTATGGATTCAGACATGCTCATTCTCCTTTTCGGCATCTTAGCAAACGAGGTGATATAGTGATAGTTTCAATATTAGTATCAGCAAATGACCTGACAATTGCATTAGGTAAGTCCTGGACGACCATCGATCTCAATGACTATATCGCTTATAAATTAAAGCCATACTTAAATTTGCGAATTTTTAGTTATTATGATTTTAACGTTTTTTTATCACCGATTGACGGGCGGTTTATGCCCACATATCTAAGGCAAGAAATTGACAGCTTGTTCAAACAACAGACGTCAACAATCAACATCATGAAAGCCGAGCTTATGGGCATTAACTCATTAGAAGAATTGCGTAAATGTACACCAGGTATTGAGCTGCTGGAATTATTTGCAGGGAAATTTACAAGAAAGTCTATTTTTTATAACTTAGTTAACGGAAGCTCTTATATCGATTTATCTATTGTAAAATCAATTCATAATACTCCAGAGAAATATATTCTTACAAAAATCAACCTCTACCAATAACTAATCATAGCCCGCTCAGCACACGCTTAACTCAAATGATCCGTGATTCTACGAAGTGCGTTTTCGTAATTATTCCTTTTAAGTTCACACTCCCATATTCGCACTACTGTCCATCCCCGTTTTTCGAAAAGCTCAGTTATTTCTTGGTCATGCTTAATATTTCGTTCCCGCTTTTTTTGCCAAAATTCTTTATTAGTCTCGGGGCGTGTATTCCGGCAATCATGTCCGTGCCAAAAACAACCATCTACAAAAACTGCTATACGACATTTCAAGAATACAAAGTCTGGGTGCCCTCTAACAGGATAATTTCGTTTCCAACCTGTAACGTTATTTTTCTTGAATATTTCAATTAATCGGATTTCTGTAGACTTATTTTTCTTTGACTTAATTTGTCGCATAACATTAGATCTTTTTTGAGGATCAAAAACATCTGCCACACTATCTCACCTTGCCTCAAACTCAATGCGAAGACTGGGGTCACTTTCTTTTTCCATGACAATCTGGTTGTAGTTCTCAATAATAGCCCCAAGTTTTGCGTTTCGCTTATCTTCATCAAAGAGGCTGTGCTCATGCACATTCGAAGAGAGAAACTGTTGGACATCCCAAACCTCAACTCGACCCGCAAGGCCAGCATCTTCAATCTGATTTAGTGCAGTCTGCACTCGTTCAAAAATCGTGATAATTACAGGACGATATCCGTTACTGATATTGGCTTGACACTTATTAATCAGTAAATCTCCAACAGAGGTAGTGCAATGAATAATCGTCTTATTGATTACAAAATCTCCACTTCGTGCAGTAGGAGCATCAGCCACAGAGGCACCATGAATTTCAAAAGAGCCTTCAGGCATAATTAGGCAGAGCTTTGCAGCCACCAAATGTTGAAGCACAGTACCCAAATACTGCGTCCCAGGGTTCTGCTTTTGACGCTTCTTCGCCTGTTCAAACAGATCATCCAGATTTGATCCGATGGTTTTCGATGTATCGGCTGTAAGAATAAGAGGTTGATTTCTGAAATACTCTCGCACTTGTTCAGCCCAAAATGCTTCGATGACAGCAAGCTCGACAGCTTCTTCGGCATGCCATTCATTCAAGAAATCAACATATTTGATCATTAAGCCCATACTGCCACGACTGGTTCGCCCGCCTTCGGCAGAGAGCTGCTGAGTAATGCCATGATCCTTTAGTATTTTCTTCAGATTTCCACCACCAAGGCCTGCGACCTGCCCCTCTTTCTCGGTTTTAAAATCGTCTGGATTCAGAGGAAACTTTTTTCCACGGACAAGCCGGGTAAACTGAATCACAACAGAGAGCTTTCCCTTACTAAAGATATTGTTCTCAGTCTGAAACACTCTCAGTCTGGTTTCGAAGTCAGCCATCGTATACAGCCTCCGCAATCTTAGTTAAAAATCTTTTGCCTATGAATTGGGCAACAGGCATTGCAACCGCGTCGCCCATCGCCTTATAGCCATCATTGTAGCTTCCGGGGAGAATGAAGCTGTCTGGAGCCCCCATTAGCCGTGCAGCCTCGCGTACCGTTAACAAACGAGCGTGGGTTGTCCCATTTTCCTTGACTACGAGATATTGCTTACTGCTGCCGCCTTCTGGGGTTCTCAGGCAACCGGCAACGCCATCAAAACGCAATTCCAACTGTTGTTCACCATGTCGAGTTCTACGATATCCAGTAACATATATGCTATCGTGCTCATCAAGTCTTACTTGGTGGCGAACCGGGACAAGCTTGAGTGCATAATCCTTGTCGAAAGGGACATCGGTTTCGACGATATCTTTAAGTGTACTTTTTCGTCTTGTCGGCTTCTCGGTTTTCCACCAAATCCAGTTTGGCAACGACCGTCCTAATTCGGCGGCGGCTTTGTTGTGAAGCCAGCAGGGACCGTCGCCAACCAATTCTTCAGGGATTGTTTCTCCGTGCTTAACTGCAATGATAAAAACTCTGGGTCTGGATTGAGGTACAAAGTGAGATGCATTTAGCATAATAGCGCCGCAATCATAGTCTCGCTCTACTAACGCCATATGGAGAACTCTGTAGTTATCTCCGTTGTTGGTAGAAAGTAAGCCAGCAACATTCTCCAATAGCAGAATCTTAGGCTTTTGGGTCATCTCATCCAGTACTCGAAACCATTCCCATACCAAACCGCTTCTTGCTGCGTGAATGCCACCCATAGAGCCGGCAAGGGATAGATCCTGGCACGGAAAACTTGCCCATGACAAGTGTGCAAAGGGTAATTCGGTTCCCTTTACATCTTTAATATCGCCCAGTTTGAAATGATCATTGCCCAAATTAGCTTCATATACAGCCGCTTTTTGTTCACTGATATCATTTGCCCATACTGTCGCAAACATTCCTTTTAGACCGTATGCAACCAAGCCGCTACCAGCAAAGAACTCATGCATAGTCCAAGGTGCAGAGGACAAATCTATAGTATCTTTTTCATGTATGGTGCTCTGAAGCATCATTTTCCTCCCCAAATGTGATTTCCTTCTCTGGTTGGTCTTTTGCATTCTTAAAATCTCATTTCTCACTCGGTATGATTTCCATAATATCTTCAATGCCACAATCCAACGCAGTGCAGATCTTCAAGAGAATTTCTGTGGTGACATGCCCATTTCGTCCCATCTTGGTAACTGATGCCGGGCTGATGCCCGCCTTTTCACACAAGTCTTTCTTTTTCATGTCCTTATCGATAAGCAGCTTCCAGAGTTTTTTGTAACTCACAGACATAAAATATCTCCTCCGTACCGATATACAAAAATGCTCTGCCGCTTGGCAGAGCATTCGGTCTATTGCAGCCATACCGCCAAGGTCTATTCCAACACATGACAGCGTTGTTTATTACGATAGCATATTCAGCCGGAAAAAGCAAGAAAATAATGAATCCGCACGAATTCCGACTCTATTAAATTTCTTTTCGAGCCGCAAAAGAAACGGTTGAACCTTCGGGCAGTCAGAGCTACAATGCCAACACCTCATAGCGAGGACAAAATGATTGGAGGTCAAATGATGAATTATGAAGTGAACTCGTTTCAGGACTACGAATCGATCACCATTGATGAGCTGAAGGATCAAGCTAACAGTCTACTGAATCTGGTAACGGAAGAACAGCGACCACTGCGCGTATGCGTGAATGATGGCAAAGAGTTCCTGCTGTTCCATCAAGACCTGCTCGCTCCGATCTGCGATTCCGACTTTCGCTTGATCCTGCTGTCAGCAATGCGGTATGCGATGGACAAAAACACATGTATGCCCGTGGTGGTTTCCGATTATATCAAGCGTCACATTCGTCTTCTGGATGATAAGTTTCTCGTTCTGGCTGCCGATGATATCAGGCGATACCTTGAAGACTACGCAGAGCATGAGCCAAATTCGAATCTTTGGCAGAGTCTTTTAGGCGTACTTGAGACAGAACAGCGAGCGCGTGCCACTCGTGAAGCAAGAAAAATCCGACCTTGCCCGGCCTGTGGGAAACCTTTGGAAATCATGAGCATTGCCGACAACTGGCATTCACCCGGTGGATTTGATGTAATTGCCCACTGCAGAAACTGTCTCGCTGATTACGAATGGTTCTGCGACAAGGATGGTGGCACCTCAGATATGAAACAGTATTTCTTCGGATAGGGCTGTGTAAACGGCATCTGCTCATATGAACAGGTGCTTTCCCGTATTTCAAACATACTTTCCCTTAAAATGCCGCTCAAATTACGGGAATGTAACAGCTTTTGAGGGGAAACTAAATTTAACCCGAAATAGTATTTCTGGAGAGTGAGTTCTATCTCCAGAAGGCAAATGCGTGAGGTTATTCTTTGTCTATTGTGGCTCAACCTTTGAGCCGCCACCCCGCAGAAACCACTTGCATAACACCCTCCTCAGAGTTACAATGCAGACAATCTGAAACGCAAAAACGCTTCCCGTCCGGCCCCGGTAACAGTTCACCGGAAACCGGGCGGGAAGCGTTTTTGACCACATAGATTACCACAGACGGCGCTGGAACACCCGGAAACAGTGGAGATAAGAGCGTCAAAGAGTAAGTAAAACAAATAGGAAATGGCTAAAAACCGCTATAAACGAGTAGAAAAAGTGTTCTCGATAAGTTTGGGAAATGAGGGCAAGGGCTCGCCCATCTCAGCGGGAAAAGTTTGTCAAAAATGCAGTTGTATGTTGCCGGCAGCAGGCTGCAAATTGAGAGGAGCTGTGTGAAGAACCTGTCGACACTGATAGCTCATTCAGCCAGAGAGATCAATGTCTGGCACCACATAATTCCAGGAATGATCAAGGAAGAGCCGCAGGTTGGTGGGGGAGAAGGCGGATGAGGCGCTATTTTCTTCATTTCAATATCTACTGTAAAATAAAGGAGCAGCATTCTATCGACCGGAACATTGCTCAGATATCGGCATGACTGCCAATAGAACCAGATGGGAGCGAATGTGGCATTTCCCAGGCGCATGAACGCCATGCTCTCAGGAGTTGAAAGCTGCGGACGATAGGCGCATCCGACCGGAAAATTTGGCTCCGCAGTAGGTCTTCTTGAAGTGTTACGGGATGTAACAATATGTTACGGTACATTTAATACTTACTGATACAAATTAGCAGCTTGATAGCGGACGGTTCAAAAAAACAGACCGATATCTGTGGTATTACGACGTCTGGGCTGCTCCAAAATGTTGGCACAAAAATTGCTTAATATCCCGATAGGATAAGGCCCTCCTCTGGTCTCGCCCCCAGAGCGATAGGCCAATTCTGAAGGCATATTATTGACGGAAAAGGAAGGTTTATCATGGAGCACGAAAAAGGCCTGCTGGAAGGCATTGTTATTCTGGATCTGACCCGCGTGTTGGCAGGGCCCTACTGCGGTGCGCTGCTGGCGGATATGGGCGCTACGGTTATCAAGGTCGAGCAGCCTGGCAAGGGTGATGACAGTCGGAGCATGGGCCCCTTTATCAATGATCAAAGCGTTTACTTTGCCAACTTTAACCGCAGTAAGATGGGCGTCACCCTGAACCTGAAAGCCCCCGAGGCCAAGGAGATCTTCAAGGAGATGGTGAAGAAGGCCGACGTGGTGATCGAGAACTACCGTCCCGGCACCATGGAGAAGCTGGGCCTGGGATATGATGTGCTGAAGGAGATCAACCCCGGCATCATCTATGGCGCTTGCTCCGGCTTCGGCCACACAGGCCCATACAGCAAGCGTGCGGGTTATGATATTGTAGGTCAGGCCATGGGCGGACTGATGAGCACCACCGGCTGGCCTGGCGGCCCTGCCACCCGCTGCGGCACCCCCATGGGCGACGTGCTGGGAGGGCTGAACCTGACCGTCGGCGTGCTGGCGGCCCTGGTGAACAAGCAGAGGACAGGTCTGGGTGAAAAGGTCGACGTGGCACTGGTGGACTCTGTGGCCTCCGCTATGGAGAATATCACCATGATCTATCAGTCTACCGGCCGTATCCCCCAGCGGATCGGCAACCGTTATGAGTCCACCTATCCCTATGATGTGTTCCCGGCCAGTGACGGCGACGTGGTCATCGCCGCCGGAAACGCCAAGCTTTGGAAGATCCTGTGCAGTGTGATGGGCAGCCCCGAGCTGGCTGATGCCCCCAAGTTTGCAGGCATCCAGGAGCGCATCGCAAATCACGAGGAGCTGCGGGAGATCATCAGCAGTTGGACCAGAAACCATACCATTGACGAAATCGACAAGATGCTCAATGACGCCGGCTGCCCGGCCTGTCCGGTGAACACTATTGACCGTCTGGTGAAGGACCCCCAGATCGCCGGCGACCGCGGAATGTTCCCGGAGATCGACCAGCCCGGCATGGGCAAGCTGCAGATCACGGCCATGGCCCAGAAGCTGACCCGCACCAAGTCCTGCCCCAGAAAGGGGGCGCCCCTGCTTGGCGAGGACAATGCCGCGATCTACGGTGAGATGCTGGACTTCGACGAGGCCAAACTGACCGAGCTGAAGGAGAAAGGCGTTATCTGATTTTAGAGGAGGATTTCCTGTCATGAGCAAGCAAGTTGAAGTCATCGAAGTGGGGCCCCGGGACGGATTCCAGAGTGTCAAATGCACCCCGATCACCACGGAGCAGAAGCTGACCGTCATCGATCAACTGGTGGCTGCCGGAGTGAAGCACATCGAGTATACCTCCTTCGTCAGCCCCAAGGCCATTCCCCAGCTGGCAGACGCGGCTGACGTGACCCGGGTGGTGCTGGAGAAATATCCAGACATGGATCTGTTCGCACTGATCCCCAACCTGCGGGGCGCACAGAACGCCTATGAGCTGGGCTTGCGGCGGGTGTGCTATGTGGTCTCTCTCAGCAAGAGCCATAACAAGGCCAACATCAACCGCACCCACGAGCAGTCTCTGGAGGCGTACAAGGAAATCCGGGCTGCCTATCCCGACCTGGACATCATCGTGGATCTGGCCACCACCTTTGGCTGTCCCTTTGAGGGGAAATACGACAATCCCTCCGCCGCGGTAAATTTTCTGAAAGACTATGTGGACGCCGGTATGAAGACCTGCTGCCTGTGCGATACTATCGGCATTGCCGATCCCGCCCAGGTGCGCGCAGTGATCGGCGCCGTGAAGAACGCATATCCCGGTCTGGATCTGATGGTCCACTTCCATGATACCCGCGGCCTGGGCATGGCCAACACCCTGGCGGCCATGGATATGGGGGTTACCAAGGTGCAGGCTGCTCTGGGTGGTCTGGGAGGCTGCCCCTTTGCCCCCGGTGCCTCTGGAAATCTGTCCACAGAGGATGTGGTGTGGACTCTCAATGAGATGGGCTGCGACACTGGCATTTCCTTCTCCAAGCTGCTGGCTGCTGCGAAGGCCCAGATGCAGGCCATCCCTGGTACATACAGCGGCCACCATATCCATGTAGAAAAAGAGACTCCCTGCAAGCCTGAGCGATAAGTCATCTAACACACACTCCTTCCCGCCCCCTTCCCAAATGGAAGGGGGCGGGGTTTTTCTGCAGGGCTGGGCGAAGAAGATGCAGGCGGGGATTCTGCAGTGGCTTACGCAGAGCCCGTACAGAGAGAAGAACACAGGGGGATCGCACGAGAAAGGGCTGACGCACAGGGCTTTGGACGGGCTGGCCCTGGGGATTACAGACTCTGTACTCGGGGGTGTATGTACCCTATGATTCTCCTGAGGCCGCCTGTGAGACAGCTGGAAGAGACGGTGTGGATCGGTCCGCACACCTGTGCTGTGCCTGTGAACTCCAGCAGCTGGATCGCTGGAGCGGAGGAGCGGGGGGACAGGAAAGGGCTCCGCACATACTGTGCGGAGCCCTTGTGACAGATGTACCAGGGACGGTCAAACCGTGCCGACACCGAAGATGCCCATGGTGATGAAATACAGAACGATGGGGAAGATGATCAGAGCGATGAGCTTCAGGCCAAGGCCGCATTTCAACATATCTTTCAGCTCGATTTCGCCGGAGCCATAAGCAATGGCGTTGGGGGGCGTTCCGGGAGGCAGCATGAAAGCAAAGTTGCAGGCCAACATGCAGGCGATCATCATGGCAAAGGGACTGACTCCGATAGCCTCGCCCACACCGGCCAGGACCGGGATAAAGGCGGCCACGACCACGGCGTTGGTAGTCAGTTCAGTGAGAACAGCGGTGACAATACCAACCAGAATTACAATCAGGATGGAGTTCATGCCCGCCAAGCCGGAGAGCATATTGGCGATCCACTCCGCGCAACCGGCATCCCGGAAGGCGTTGCCCATGACCATGGAGCCGCCCAGCAGAATAACGGCGTTCCAGGGGATGTCATTGAAGCCGGTCTTCCAGTCGCAGACGTACTCACCTTTCTTATAATCCATAGGTGCAATCATAACCAAGATTGCACCGAACATGGCGATAGTTTCATCCGTGGCATAGGGGAACCAGTCACCCCAGACCAGAGAACGGGTGACCCACAGGATGACACACAGAACGAAGATGGCGGCAACCCACTTCTCGCCCTTGTTCATGGGCCCCAGTTCCTCATACTGCCTGCGGGCGATGGAGATGTCAGTAGGGGGCATCTTGTCGACCTTGAAGAACTTCACCATATAGAGCCAGAAGAAGGGGATCAGGATGACGGTGAAAGGCAGGCCGATCTTCATCCAGTCCAGAAAGTCGATGTCGATGCCAATGGTCTCACGGATCAGGCCGATGCCGGTGGGGTTGGTGGTGGTGCCGATGACAGTTGCCATGCCGCCGATGGTGGCGGCGTAGGGGATGGCCAGGACCATGGCTTTCTTTAGACCGGCGGCATTATCGCCCAAGGTGCTGGAAATAGCCAGAGCTACAGGCAGCATCATGACAGTGGCGGTCGTGTTGGACATCCACATGGACACAAAGCCTACGGCAATGATGAATCCCAGGATCAGAGTGGTGGGCTTCTTGCCGACCTTGCTGACGATGCCCAGAGCAATACGCTTGTGCAGGCCGTGCTTCACCATGGCGCCGGACAGGAAGCCCACGCCCACCAGCAGGTAGCAGGTGGAGTAGGCATAGTGCGCGAACAGCGTGATGTCATTCTGTCCCTTGGAGCCGGTGATTTGCATTACCGGGAACAGGAAGATCGGCAACAGCGCTGTGAACGGGATCGGCATGGCCTCAGTGATCCAAAAGACCACCATCAGTACGGTGACGGCCAGCACCCGCTGCCCCACCAGCGACAGCCCTTCAGGCGTCGGCATGAAGCCGATGACCAGCATGGCAACGATGCCGACAAGGAAGCCGATCTTTTGGACTTTTGTTTTACCCATGGAATCTCCTCCTAAAAGATAGTAGAGTCTTGCCACAGGATCCCCTGTGACCTGCCCAGACGCAGCTCGCCCACGACGTCAAAAGCTATTATTACAGATATAGCAAAAAATGTGCCAATCCTTCGGGAAAAATTCATATATTTGACTAAATGTTTGAAAAAGCTGTAGAAAATTTACAAAAAGGGGGTAAAAATGCACAAAAAACGCCTTGCCCGCGAATGAAAATAGGCAGACAAGGCGTTTGGCCGGGGGAGTGTAACGCGATTTGTTAAACGTGTGTTGCAAACGGTTAAAGGCGCAGCAGAAAATGAAACGATCACCGTTGGATGCCGTATTTTTTCATCTTCCGCCATAGAGTTTGTCGACTGCAGCCAAGGCTTCTGGCGGCATCCGCCATAGAGCCGGGGTGGTTGTGCAGAGCGGCCTCGATGGCGCGGCGGTCACGTGATTCCGTTTCCTGGCAGGGTTCCGGCGCAGGCTCAGCGCGGCGGCGCAGAATATCCGACACCGTCACGGAGGAGGCTCCGGCGTTCCTCATCAGAATATTGGCCCGCTCCACAAAGTTTTGTAGCTCCCGGATATTGCCGTACCACTGATAGGGACCGACCTGTTCAAGCAGATACAAGAACTGGCTCTGCATGATGGGGTCCTTGCCGCCGGGCAGCTGGCGGAACAGATGGAGGCCTAAGATCTTCACATCGTCACCCCGCTCCCGCAGAGGCGGGAGCTTCAGGTCCAGCACGTCCAGACGGTAATACAGGTCCTCCCGGAAGCGGCCTTCCACGGTCTCCTGCAGCAGATCCTTGTTGGTGGCGGCGATGATGCGCACGTCCACAGGGATCACCCGGCTTCCGCCCACCCGGCGGATCTCTTTTTCCTGCAGGACCCGCAGCAGCTCCACCTGGGTCTCCCGGGGGATCTCGCCGATCTCGTCCAGAAACAGGGTACCGCCGTGGGCCAGTTCAAACACGCCCTCCCGGCCGCCCCGGGAGGCGCCGGTAAAGGACCCGGCCTCATAGCCGAACAGCTCGCTCTCCAGCAGGCTGTTGCTGACAGCGGCGCAGTTGATGGCCACAAAGGGGCCGTCCCGGCGGTCACTGGCGTTGTGGATGGACTGGGCGAACAGCTCCTTGCCGGTGCCGGTCTCCCCCAGAATCAGCACGGAGGCACGGGAGGCGGCATAGCTCCGGGCAATCTGGATGGTGCTGCGGATGGCTGGGGAGTCCCCCAGGATATCGTTGAAGGCGTACTTGGCCACCAAGCCCTTTTCGTGCAACTTGAGGCGGATCTTCTGTTCGCTGTTCTGCAGCTGCTTCACGTCCTGAAAGGTGGCCACTACGCCCCGGCGCTGGCCGTCCACCAGGATGGGGATCCGGTTGGTGTTGCACAGGGTCTGGTGGATCTGCATGATCTGGTCCAGCTGCTTCTCGCCGCTCTCCAGCACATCCGGCAGAAGGGTATTGGGCAGGACCGCCTCCACCGGCTGTCCCACGGAATCCGCGGCCCGGCAGCCCATGATCCGCTCTGCCGGAGGATTGAGGACCTGAATCCGGCCGTTTTCATCAATGGCCAGGATGGCGTCATGCGTGAAGTCCAGTACTGCCTGATACATCTCTGATTGAGTCTTAAAGAGGCACTGCTTTTCTGCTTCCTCCGCCTGGACACGGCGCAACTGAGTGGCACTCTCCAGTGCATTGAGAATGGTCTCCACGGAATTTTCCACGATCACATGGGGAAGTCCCAACCTTTTGGCCCACGGATCGGTCCAGGCACCGCCCACACTAAACACCGCGCCGTCTTTCAGGGCACGCTCCACGCAGCCCCGGCAGTCGGCAAAGCTTTTGAAGATGTAGTTCTTTGTCTGCACCTCCAGCATCTCACACATCTGCAGAATATCAGAACTCATGGGATCATAGGAAAAAAAAGCAATCAGTCCAGGTGTGTGCAGACCACGCTCCTTCAGCATCCAAAGATAGTCGGAGAGGGAGTTGTTCAGGCTCACGACTTTCAGGTTGGTGACCTCTTCCACGATCCGGCGGGTCCCTTTGCGGGTGATAATGATTTCGGCACCCGCAGCTGCCAGTGTCTGTGCACACTTGACCGTCTCCTGGCGGCCGCTGGCGGCCACCACTACATCAATGTTCTGATAATTCTCCTGTTTGATCAGCATCTCAGCTTTTTCCGCCAACTGTAGGGTCGGGGCCATAACACAGATATCGTTGACATGCTGAACGTCTTTCCAATTCAATATCTCCACATATATACCTCTCTGCTCTACGTTTTGAACGCAGATACGGATGGACCGACTGAAATCTGTCCGCACTACGCGCCAGCGAAGGGATGCACCAGAAAAACGTTGCACTGGGATGGGAGTGATTTTCCCTAAAAGGCTCCCAAGTCCGGGGAAGGACCGGCGTCAGCAGCGAGTGAAACGCCGCTGGTGCCATTCTGTGCCGCTGATCCCTTAGACGCAGGGCTTCGGCTTGTACAGGGACATCAGATGGCTGACGATAGGGGCGTGGACATACTGTTGGAGCAGCAGCACCGCCTCATGGAGTGCATCGTTGTCGATGCCGGTCTCAATGCCCATCTCATGCATCATGTTCAGGGTATCCTCTGTGGCAACATTACCGGCTGCGCCGGGGGCGAAGGGACAGCCGCCCAGGCCGCCGGCCGCGGTTTCAAACTTGTGGACGCCCAGTTGCATGGCGGCCAGGGTGTTGGCCAGAGCCAGGCCCCGGGTGTCGTGGAGATGCATGACGAACTTGTCCGCTCCGAACTGGGCGGTGAGCGCATTCATCAGGTCATAGGTGCGCTTGGGATTGGACATGCCTACCGTGTCGGCAATGGAGATTTCCTTGCAGCCCAGATCCAGGCCGAACTGCACCATTTCCGCCACCCGCTCGGTGCGGATCTCCTCTCCAAAAGGACAGCCCAGAGCGGTAGCCAGAGCCAGGCGGAAGTCGATCTTGTGGCCGTACTCCTGAATCAGGGTCTTGAACTGTTCCATGGATTCCTCCGGCGTCCGGCGGACATTGGCTATGTTGTGAGAGCGGCTGACACTGATGACATAGGTCAGTTCGTTGATGCCGCACTCCACGGCGGTCTCCACGCCCTGGGCGTTGGGGACCAGCGCTACCGTGCGGACGCCGTGCGCCTTCAGCGTATCCCGCACAGCGGCCACAACCTCCTTGGCGTCGGCCATCTGGGGGATGGCTTTGGGGCTGACGAAGGAGACAACCTCCAGCCGCTTGAAGCCGGCCTCTGCCAGCTTCTTGATAATAGCGACCTTGCCCTCAAAGGGAATGATATCATGGACGTTCTGGAAGCCGTCTCTGGGGCAGACTTCGATCAGCTCAATGCGTTTCGGTAGATCCATTGTGAAAAACTCCTTTCCATATTTGCTGATTGGCATGATATTTGTTCGACCTGCGGATATAGTCCGCAGAGGATACGCTTGACCACCGGAGAGTTGCATGGCGTGTCTTATGTAACAGAGACAATGTTTCAAAACGTTACGGCGTACGCCCTATATGAGCCGCGCTGTGCGCATGGCAAAGATGATGGCTGTCATGGTGAACAGAGACATCAAGTGGGTCACTACTACGGCGCTGCAGGCCAGGGCTCCGTCGCCGCCCATCTTGTCTGTGATGATGTAGACATTGACGGCGGCCGGCATGGCGCCGACGATGATCAGGGTGACCAGCTGCTCCGCCGGAAGGCCGGCGGCGATCCCCATGGCAGCCCAGATGGCCGGCATCAGCAACAGCTTGACACCGCAGAGACGCATGAGCAGCGGCAGATCGTTCTTCAGGGCACTGAGACGGATGCTTCCGCCCACCACCAGCAGCGCCATGGTATTGGTGGCGGCCTGGAAATAGCCCAGGCTCTCAGAGACCACGAAGGGCAGCTGGATCTTGAAATAGGCGAAGGGGATGGCTGCAAGCACAGCCAGGATCATGGGGTTTTTCAGAACGTTCAGAAGCACGGTGGACAGGCGGAACCGGCCCTGGCGCTCCTTGACAGTCATCAGAACAACGCCCTGAATATTGTAAAGGGGGATCACCAGCGCCAGGATCAGCGTTGCGCTGGGCACATGGGAGACTCCATAGATATTTCGCAGAAGAGCCGTGCCCAGATAGACGAAATTGCCCCGGTAGGCGGCATGGGAAAAGGCGCTCTGCTTGCTGCGGTCCGGACACAGCAGCCAGCCGGCTGCCCAGGCCAGCGCGAACTGCAGCACCACGCCGCCCGTTGCCACCGCGACATATCTGATGTCAAAGGCGGTGCTGAGATCGCTGGTGGCGATGTCCAGAAACATTTTTCCAGGCAGCAGTACGTAGTACACCAGATTGGTGGTATGGGCAATGTAATTCTCTGTGAAAAACCCCTTGTGGGTGAGAATACAGCCCAGCCCCATGACGATGAAGAGGGGCAGGCTCATATTGAGGCTGAACAGCAGATTCTCCAGCAAAATCGGTTCCTTCTCTCCCGCGGTGTTCAACACCGCGTCAAAATTATTAAGCAATTTTCATGCCGGCTTTTTCAGTGGAGCGGTTCTTCTCCGGGGCCCTGGCAGTTCCCGGATGTCCGGGGTGGCTTCAAACCCAGCTTCTCCAGCTTCCGGTACAGGGTGGAAAGGTGGAGCTCCATCTTTCCGGCGGCTTTTCGAAGGTCCCCGCCGCAGGATGCCACCATGGCGGAGAGGTATTCCCGCTCATAGATATTCATGGCCTGCTGATAGGGCAGAAGGTCCGGGACTGGGCATTCGCTGGTTTTTGGAGAGGATATGCCCGGTGGGATTTCCCGGAAGGCCGCCGCATCGATGATGGAATCCCGGCTCTCCACCATCATCCGCTCCACGGTGTTGCGAAGCTCTCGGACATTGCCCGGCCAGGACCACTGTTCCAGAGCCCGAATCAGAGCGGGCATCAGATGTTTTGTAAAGCCATACTTTTTGTTGAAAAGCTGGACAAAGTACCGGGTCAGTGGGGCGATATCCGCCACTCGTTCCCGCAGAGGCGGCACGTGGATGGTCAATACGTTCAATCGGTAATACAGGTCTGCCCGGAATGCCTTTTCCTCTACCATCTCCCGCAGATTCCGATTGGTGGCGGCAATGATCCGTACGTCGCATTTCTGGATTCGGTTGCTGCCCAGACGCTTGACTTCGCCGGTCTCGATGATCCGCAGCAGTTTGGCCTGGAGTTCCAGAGACATTTCGCCGATCTCATCCAAAAAGATAGTGCCCTTGTCGGCGAACTCGAACAGGCCGATCCTGCCGTCCTTGGAACCGCCGGTAAAGGTGCCCCGTTCGTAACCGAACATCTCCTCTTCCAGTAAAGAGGGGGGGAGAGAGGCGCAGTTGATCGGGATGAAAACCTGATCGGCTCGGTCACTGCGGGCATGGATGTATTTGGCGAACATCTCCTTGCCGCTGCCGGACTCGCCGTACAGAATGACGGTGCTGTCCACCGCGGCTACATGATCGGCATACTCCAGCAGTTTCACCATGGCATCACTCTCCGCGATGATCATGGATGGAGTTTTGTCAGTGCCCTGCATGAAGCGAATGACGTTGCGGACGTTGTCCCGCTCCTGGTCGAACTTCTCCAGCAAGGTGTACAGCTCCTCCTCATCCCAGCTGTATGTAGGGACGTATTGCAGTTCCCCGTCCGGGCCGAAGTGAGGCCGGGACAGGGCAAGCACCTGTCGGCCGGAGGCGGTCAGCGTGTGGTTGCTGAGACACTCCTGCTTTGTTTCCAACGTCTTGATGGAAGAAGCGCTGGTGGCAAAGCAGTAGCCCTTGAGGGTATCATAGATCGAGAGCTGCAGCAGCGTCTCACGGTCGACACCCAAAAGGCGACAGGTGCCGTCGCTGACATAGAGAAAACGGCCCCGGTCATCCGTGACCAGCATGCTGCCGAAGTAGTGCTCCGCCAAGATCTTCAACAACTCATATTCCTTCTGAGCTGCGGGGGTTGAAGCCAGATCCCCGGCCAGATGTGTTTCCGGTCTCTGTACCATGCTGTGGTCAATTCCTTTCTGGAAAATTTGCGTTTCGCCGAAATGCGAAAAACAAATTCGCGAATCAGAGAAAATCAGAGGGCATTTTTTCTAATATATCTTGGAAAACGACAAAATTGCAAGGACAATTTAGGCAAAACGGACAATAAATGAATGGCATATCTTTTGCTAAAAAGAAGAGCAGCAAGCCGGACCGGAATCTGCCGGCCGGAAGAGAATTTTAAAGGAGTGAGAATCATGGAAAACAAAAAACTGTTAAATGTCGATCTGGAGAGTACCGACTATGACCCCGCCCAGGTGGGCAATCTGGACCGCCGCCTGGAGGTGGGCAAAAAAGACGCCGTGTTCTTTCACGTGCTGGGTGTGGTGGCCACAGTGATCGCCACCATCTGGATGTACGCCTTCGGAACCGGCGATCCCGCAGAGATGAGGTACTTTCTGGGCATGCCCATGTGGGTGTCTGGCGCAATCGTGATTTATCTGGCCATGTTTGTGGTGGGCATGATCTGGCTGGTCAAATGGGAGGAGTTTCCGCTGACCGCAAGGTTTAAGAAAGACAGTATGAACAAGAAAGAGGGAGGGGAACAAGCATGAGTTATGATCTGGGCGGATTCTCTGTAACCGCGTCCACATCTCGGGTCATGTTGATCATCTTTGCCGTTTACAGCGTTGTTATTGTGGGCTTCGGCTTCTACATCAAATATCAATCCAAAAAGGGCGGTAAAGACGGCCTGGCCTCCTTTCTGACGGGCGGCGGCGGGCTGGGAGCCTTTGCCATCGCCATGATCGCCGCTACAAATTCCATGGCCGGCGGCACCATGGTGGCCGCGCCCGGCCTTGGGTATTCCGTTGGATTCACAGCTGCATTGGTCTATTACGCCGGTTTCCTGACTGCTGCCTATGGCCTGGGCAGCGTGGGGCGCAAAGTGGCGATCCTGCGTGACCGCACCGGTGCCGTCACGTTCCAGCAGCTTTTGGGGCTGCGGTTCCAGTCTAAAAAGGTCGTGGGGGCGCTGGCTATCACCGGAGCTTTCGGCCTGACTTTTTTCGCCGTGGGTCAGATCACCTCCGGCGCCAAGGTCTTCGCCGCTGTCACCGGCTCCAACTCCTACTACTTGGGCATCCTGCTGACCATCGTCATCACTGTGATCTACACCGTCTCCGGAGGGATCAAGTCCATGGCCAAGGTGGCCAGCATTCAAGGTGTCATCATGCTGATTGCCACGTTCTCCATCATCGGTGTTCTGATTGCCGACAACGTGGAAAAGTACGGCAGTGTCCAGGCCGCCATGGAGTATCTGGGCACAGCCTTCCCCGGCGCGATCCAGGCGGACACAGGCTTCACCTTCTGGAACGCCATGGGCACTGCGTTGTTTGCCGGCGTGGGCCTGGGCGCTGTACCCCACGCCCTGTCGGTCACGATGACCTACAACAACCATAAGAAGTTGAAGCAGGGCGTCATCATTTCCTGCTGTGTATTTACTCTGATCCAGGGCATCATGTGCTTCACCGGCCCCCTGACCCGGGCCATTAACCCCGGCCTGGAGACTGCGGACTATACGACCATCTTCAACGCCACCAATCTCCTGCCCTCCTGGATGGGCGGCATCATTTTCTGCGGGATCTTTGCTGCGATCCAGTCCTCTCTCGCGGGGCTGGCCATGGCCGGTGCGTCCATACTGGCCAAGGACTTCGTGGTGGACTGCTGGAAGCCAAACACGCCTCCCAAGACCCAGAGCACCATCAACACCGCATTTGTATTGGGCATCTCCCTGGTGGCGACGTTGATCGCCCTGAAGCCCTCTACCCTGACCCAGTACATGATCAACTTCGCCCTGGCAGCCCTTGCAGCGGCCTGGTACTTCCCTGTTCTGGTGGGCATGTACTGGAAGAAAGCCACAGCAAAGGGAATGTTCGCCTCTACGGTGGGCGGTTTTGCCGCATACGTCATTCTTTATTTCATCTCCGGCGTGATCCCATCCACAAAGGAGTGGTGGGCTGCGGCGCTGGGGGGTGTCCACGCTTTCCTGCCTGCCTGGCTGATCTCTCTGGTGCTGTTGGTGGCTGTCAGCTATGCCACGCAGAAAGAACGGGTCAAGCTGGGATATTTCCAGGTGTTCTTCTGTGAGGACTATGATGAGAAGTATGCCAAGATCGATACATTGAAAGACTAAGAAAGGAAGTAGAGGTATGATCAGGAGCAAGGACAATTTCCTTCAGGTCAGCGACGGCGCCTGGATCTATTTTGAGGACTACGGCAAGGACAAGGGGGAGCCGATCATGATCCTCCATGGCTTTCTCTGCTCGTCCAAATTTTTCTATAAAAATATTGATGCCCTCTCCGCCGATCACCGGCTGGTGCTGATAGACTGGCGGGGGCACGGTTCTTCGTCAAAAACGCTTCAAAATCTCACTATGGACCGCTGTGCCAAGGATGTTCATGAACTCATTGAGTATTTGGGCCTGGAGGATGTGACACTGCTGGGCTGGTCTATGGGCAGCAGTGTGGTGATGGAGTACTACGAGCAGTTCGGCGACGAGCATCTGAAGAAGATCGGCGTCATCGACTCTGCCTTGTACCCTTTTTCGCCGGAGTCCTGGAACAGCCATTCTTTGGCGGGCTTCAACATGGACGCCATGACTGCCACCTTGGAGAACGCGCTCTCCCACCACGATGATTACGCCCGGACGTTTACCCGGCTCTGCTTCCATACACCGCCTTGTCAGGAGGACGAGGACTGGGTCAGTACGGAAATGAAGAAGCTGCCGGTATATATCGCCTTTGCTCTGTATAACGATTTTTTGTTCAAGGATTATACAGAGACTCTCTCCAAGATCGACATTCCCCTCCTGCTGTGCTGTGCGGACAGCCCGGCCATCCCCCGGGGGATCGAAATGGGGCGGCACTATCGGGATTTGGTGAATGGTAATTGCTGCTTCCACGAATTCTTGGATCTGGGACATGTGATGTTCCTGGAGGACCCGGAGCAGTTCAACAAGACCATCCTGAACTTTGTGGAGAATTACACCTGGACATAAAGCCCGCTCACCCGACCCTCACAGAACACAGGCTCCCGGCTACACCAGACAGCCGGGGGCCTGTGTTGGGGTACCCCGGAAGCGGGCCTGATCTGGGACCGTCACAAATAGGGCGCGGGGTCGGCGATGCGTCCCTCCAGCGCGGAGGCCGCGGCCACTGCGGGACTGGCCAGAAAAGTCCGGGCGGCAGGGCTGCCCATACGGCCGATGAAGTTGCGGTTGTGGG
>ENA-ORNW01000986-ORNW01000986.1-human-gut-metagenome-genome-assembly--contig:-NODE-986-length-23889-cov-3.396283_pt1 | contig 23889 bp, 33 predicted proteins | sample MGYA00242121_ERZ509034 | MGnify/ENA primary metagenome ERZ509034 (study PRJEB26280, sample SAMEA2338689) | human gut metagenome | biome: human gut; feature: human-associated habitat; material: faeces... | reverse complement strand
AGCCTATAATATGAATTAAGGCATGGACTTTCTTGAGCTTTAAGTCACCAAGCAGTTATATAAATAGCTGTTAAATTTATGGCTAAAAAGTTGACTCATTTTCTTGGCTTCTAGGACACTTTTATTTGAGAATAATAGTAAACTAAATCTATAAAAAGAAGTGAGGAGAGAATGAACGAGAATAATGAAATTTCATATATTTTCAAGGCATTTAGAGCTCTATATTTTTATATTAAAGCCGCAATAAACCAGTGAAAAATTTTTATGTTAAAGTCTGTAAAACAGTAATTTACATCAAGATTATTTTGTACTTTAGCCTATAAAAGAACAAAAGTAAAACTGTTAAAAAATGTTACACACTAGAACACATAAAAGCCGCATGGTCATTATGATTAAACAGCTTATGCCTGAGCGTACAAGCTGTGTAGCTCGTGTGCACAGTGGACTATGCAGCAATTGCCCACATTGGACCCCGAGTGTGGTACAGGAGTTAACAGAGGAAATGGCCGAGAGAATATCCGCCACAATTGGACAGGAGAATATCACAAGGCCCCAACGAGAGAAATGTTGAACAAAAATAAATAATTGCGATATGGAAATAAATGAACAAGAGAATACCCAAGAGGTACAGCAAGAGAATTTGCTTGATGGCTCTCAGTCAGTTCAAGCAATGCAAGAAGGAAATGAACTGCCAACAGCTGTTCAATTAGTTCAGCCTCAAGCTGCTTTAGATGAAATAGCGGAGCTTGAGAAGAAATATCGTGAAACTATAGAACGGGAGAATAAATGAGCAATTTTATTTTAGATTACAGCAAAAAGCAGACTTTGCAAATATCAAATGATGCTTTTTATTTTCTGTATTATGGTGAAGAGCCATTAGACGAAGACAATTTGGAAGAAGCCAATGAGGTATCTGAAATGTTTTCCAATAATTTTTATATAGAAGATGATTGGAAAGCAGTTGATAACTCAGACCTTATAGAATGTACTTTTGTTCCGTATGTTGAAGACCAAGCCGATTATGATGAATATGAGGACCTTACCAAATATATTCAGCAGCAAATAAAATGGCTTGATGCAAATCATATTAGAGTATGGTGGTTTAATAACCAAACTGGAACGAGAGAATTACGCGGTGATTTTAAGGTTTATACCAATAAATATGGCCTTAAGTGTTTTCATACAGGCAATCAAGATGAGGATTTTGCGACAGGAAAAATGAGCTTGTATTTTTTGAAGAATTTCAAGAAGCGCATAGCTTAACAAGTGAACGAGAGAAATATAAGGCAGACTACAGAAAAGTAGTCTGCCTTTTTTACATTAAGCTTTCATCTTCTTCTATAACGAGAGAATAACCGACTCCTCGTATGGTTTCTATAGCTACTCGGTTATCCATTTTAAGCATATTTCGCAGCATGCATACGTGAACGTCTAAGCTACGTTTATTAAAGTAGTTATCATCAGCCCATACTTGCTGCATAAGTATTTTCTTAGGTAATGTTTCATTTTTATAAGCACATAGTAAAGCAAGAACTTGGCTTAGTTTATTATTAAGCTGTGTTTTTACACTGCCTATAGTAAGAATTTTATCTACTGTATTAAACAGGTAATCGCCTATCTCATAAGATGGCTCTATATTTCTCACTCGTATACCACATCTTTTCAAAACAGCTTTTATTCTTCTTATAAGCTCCTCAATGTTATACGGCCTTATAACATAATCATCTGCGCCTTCATCAAATGCTTCAATTACATACTCATATCGGGCCTTGTCTGATACCATTATTACCGGTATTTTATCATATGATTTGCGCAAAAATTTTAATGGTTTTAGCCTCATAAAGGCATCTGTTGTTTTATAATGGCTTAATATGCACAAATCATAATTCTTTTCTCTGATTTTGGCCAGTATATCATATTCAGTTGAGGTTATTACTTGAAAGCCGTTATACACCAAATAATCTACCAGGATTTTACAGTCTTCATCTTGATAGATTAAAATTCTTGGCAATGCTAATTTAGTGTTATTACTTTTCATACTATTTCTTTAATCTTGTTTTGCAAATCATTATATAAAACTTCATACCAAAATGGATTAAGCCTTAACAGGTCAAAGTATGAATATACGCCTTTTTGGTATATTAAAGAAGCATATTTAAGCTCTTTGTCTGCTCTTTTTTTAAGATGCTCATGATAGAACTTTATGGACTGGTCCACATTTACCAAGAATGGCGATTTATGCTCCATAAGAACTTTTTGCTCTGTATTTTGAGCAAAATAATATGGAATATTAGGCATTGCCCAGAAAGTTAATCCAGCACCATATTCCTCACTCGCTTTATATAAAAAGCCAGGACATGGACGAATTGAGTCAGGATATAAGCTTTTACATATTCTTAACCTACGTGGAATAAAAGGATTAAGTAAAGTAGTTAATCGCTTGTTTATATAAGTTGAGTATTTATCAACCATTCTTGTGTGTTCTTTAACAAGTGATGAAACTAACAGCTTAATCCTTTCATTTCCTATAGGGTCACTCAGGCGTATATATTCTTGCCTGAAAGCTTCACGCTGAATACGTATTCTATCTTCTTTAAGCCGTTGAGACTTTTTCCTTTTAGCTTCTATGCTAGCCATTGCAGCTCTGCGCTGTCCCTCAGGTCCAAACAGTTTTACACCTCGGCAATTGTTTGGACCTAAGCCTGTCCATGGTATTTTATCCCCATATCTAGCTTCAATCTCTCTGTTTTCCTGCTCTTCTTCAGATAATTCAACATGCTCTTCTTCTAAGGTAATTTTTTCAATTGCCTCAGATTGAGCCTCTTGAATATCCTCATCATCGCTTTTAATTTCATCGAGAAATTCAAAGAGTTCCTTTTCAGTTAAGTCTCCATATTGCTTAATATCTTCCATGCCACTTAAATAATGACTTGATAATGTCTTTTCCAACTTGCTTTTCAAGCATTCCAAAATACGAAATGGCTAGCACGAGTCTCGCTATTTTATGCAATACCCGGGCCAATAGATATATAGGGAAATAAAGCACACCTACACATCTCCATAAAAATTTAAGCACCTTTTTCATTTTTATAAGTTTTTAAGTTGTTGTTTATAATACTTTTCTTGCATATCGAAGTGTCTTTTATATATATGCAAGTCATGTGCAAAGTGGTAATATGTACCTATAGGCAAACCAAGCTCATCTGCAACTAACTGTTGAAGCTTTGTCCAGCAGTATTGGTCATTACAAAAGCCATAAACCAAATCATTGCTTCGCATAGTCACGCACATATCAAGAGTTCCTATTTGAGGCTTAATATCGAATCCGACTGATAATGTACAAGGTGTATCATACTTATAGTCATCTTTTTCTTTACCATCAAATATAGTAAGCCAAGCTTGACGAGTATCTTTATTCTCTCTAAGCTGCTCAATGCACTTTGCCAATTGGCCATTGCGAGTCCATTGCCACCCATAATTAGAATTGACAATGTTATCTCCACCATGCATTTTATCCCATATAGGAGCATACTTTTTGATTTCAGCTACACTCCTATCGCATGACATGTACCAAGCGTATTCGCGCTCTGCATATCGTTCGCTGAATTTGCGCCATTCTGTTGTTATGACGCGTTGCTGAGGATTAAGTAGATAAAAACCAACATTGTAAACAGCTTTTGTCCCAACATTAGTATTTATTCCTTGGCCCATAATAAAACCATATAAATCCTCAAAGGCTTCTGTTGCATTTTTATAAGCTATATTCATAACTATTCTATCCAAACTTGTTTAACACTCCAATCGTATCTTTGCCGAGATATTTTAAAAGTCTCAGCTTGTTTGTAGGTATTAAAGTATCTTAGCAATTTACCTACTGAGTCAAATACGCCATATTGAATTTTTCCCATACTAATCCCATCCTCCTATATTATACATCGATAACTCATCATCTTTAGGTGTTGTATTTCTAATAGCGTCAAGTAACTTTTTCTTTGATTCTCTACAGAGGTTATAGCCATAACCCTTATACCGGTATGAGCGCTCCCAAGTAGATATTGGAAAAGGAATTTTGTTGTCTAGTACTAAGCGCTTTTGATGCAAGTGCTCAAAAAAATCTTTATGATATAGTAGCATATATTCCCAATGCCATTTATCATCACTGTCATCAAAAGGAAAATCTTCACTCTCATCAGCGGGCATACTAGTCACATTATCAGGAACTATCTCCTTGTAATATGCAAACTTAGTAATGGTAAAGTCGAAATTATTCAGAATATCTTCAAGCGTTCCAAATACTGATTCAATAAGTTCTACCCACATAGAACTGCCTTTTTCTTGAAAGGCACAAGCCTTGTTATTTCTATATTTAAAAGTCCATGTGCCCTCTTCAACTAAACTATTAAAGTGTGCAACAGCCTCATCAAAATCAGATTGATTGTGAAAGAAAATATCTATGTCTTTCACTTTTTCTCTTGAGAGAATGTTCTTAAAACAACCGCCAGCTATAAAGCCTTTATGACCTTGCATATATCGGTCTAAAAATCTGAGAAACCAAAAGTTTTCAGGTATATTTTTTATATATTTATTCTCCATATTATTCGCAGCATCTGCTATTTTTTCTTTGTCTGTCATGCTATCAACTTATTAGTATTACTGTTATAAACTTTAAACAACAACTCTTCAGCTTCCTCATTCATGGCATTGCAAATACTTATTGCTTCTTCCATAGATAAGCCTGTAAGTTCTTCGTCATCATCATTCACTGCAATTTCGCCAGTTATAACTCTGACATCAAATGAGTTTGCAGAAGCAAAAGCCTTAGCAGCATCAAGAGCTTGTATACAAATATAATGTACAGCATCTTTGTATATATAAGATAAAGTACTTGTATCTTTTAATATATCTATGTAAAGCTCTCTCAACTTTTCTGGCTTAAACCATCCGCTTTCATCCATCCGTTTATATTCCACAAGCCATTTACCATACCCATTTGAAGCTTTAAACCTGTTAGCATAAATGGCCACAAATCTAAGAAATTGGTCTGTATAAATAACTTGTGGAATTTCAACTGTTTTCTTTTTGAGCTGTTTCATGTGCTTAAAGTTTATATATTCTCGCGCGTTCTAGAGCACGCCTATCATTCCATTATTATTCAATCATTCATGTACTTAAAGCGCGATATTGCGCGCGAGAATAATGTGAAAATCAATCCTTAGTATGAGCCTGTAGACCCGAGTGCTCCATCACCACGCTCGGATGAACGGCTGAAAAGCTCTGACTCAGAAACTTCTTCAAGGCCTTCATACGATACAGGCACAAGAATAAATTGTGCTATTTTCATACCTGGCTTAATGTAGACCTTGGCTTTACCGACATTAACAACATGTATATGAATTTCACCTTGGTAATCTTCATCTACAATCTTAGCTCCGAGGATAACGATACTTTCAAATGCTTCTGCTTTCGGTGTTCTACCAGCTCCAAGGCAAGCCCATTTAGAAGTTACAACTCCTGATTTATCAGCCGCCATAAGCATATATCCTTCTGGAATTTCCATCTTAATACCTGATGGTATCAAAATATCAGTTCCTGGATTTACGATAAAGCCTTTGTTACTGCCAAAGTTAGGAACGAAAAAATCAATTCCTGCTGCTTTACCAGTCCCACGAACAGGGGACTTTACATTTCTTATTTTTGCAAATTTCATGACTACATCATTTTAACAAGTTCCTTAGCTGCTATTTCTACAGCTCTAGCAAGTCTATTTTTGACTTCTGGACTTATAAGGCTGTAAACTCCTTCTTTTTCAAAAGCATCAGCCATGATAGCTCCAATTTTTGAAAGCTTAGGATTAGAAGCATTAATGCCATGCTTATCCATAAGTTCTTTGTTGTACTCATACTTAATACCTCCTTCTACAGGAATAAGCTTGGCTATTTCTGCATGAGTATTTGACTTTCTGCTCGTAGGAACAGTGATAATAATCTCCTGATTGGTTGTCATGCACATATCTGTGCACATTTCCATTACTTCATTGAAGTTGCGTTTAAACTCTCTTGGAGTTACTGAAATTAAACTTTTCATAATGATGCCAAATTAGCAATTAAGTTCAACATATATTCTTTGTCTTTATCTCTTCTGAGCTTCATCTTATCTTTTAAGGCGAGAGCTACTAGCTGAACATTTATAAGATGATGTTTTGCATGAGACTCTTCGATTATATCGATTATATCCAATACTACCCCTTTGGATATAATCTCATCGTAGTTTTCAGTCTTGTCAATGATAGCATTTATCTTGACTCCACCGATTACAAATGAGTAACACGTGCTTTCTTCATAGTTTTCATTCCCAAGGTCAGACAGGAATTGAAGTTCTTTTAACTTTGCTTCCTGCTCTTCTTTCAGATGAAATACCTTTATATCTATATCCTGTGGGTTAACGGAACTCCGAGCATAGCCAGAGCAGTTGTACCTGTTACCATATACTCAATTCTATTTGCATTGCAAAAGTCATTGAGTTTGAATAAAGCTTCTTTTATCTTCATATCTGTTACATTAAATCGTCATCGAATAAACTTGGTTGCTCAGTGACTTCAGGAGCAACTTTTATATCTCCTGGCTTGCGCTCTAACACCCAAAGAGTATTGCGCGAAGCATCCGGAAACATAGGAGCCATTATATTGGCAATGAGGTTTGAGTCATAATACTCTTTAAGAGCATCAAACATTTTCTGTTGCCAATCGTTCATCAGTGGCTTATAGTCTTTAGCCGAAGCAAATGTGCCGAACTTATTTACTATATCAAAATGTTTCAACAATATGCCTTCAAGCTCCCAATGGTCAAACTCTTGCACATCAACTCCGCGACCATCACCTGAGTCATAAGTATGATTACCGGCTGCTCCTACAGATGGGTCATAGTTTGGAGTTGAAAGGTAATAAGTAGCGTTATTATTGCCACAAGCCTTAAAGTTCTCCAAAAATGCATCTGCATTCTGTTTGCCTACGTGCTCGAGCACTTCAAAAGCGCAGACTTTGTCAGCATTAAACTTGCTGAAATCCATGTAGTTTTTAACAAGGTCAGCAACATAGAAATGAGCCCAAGGTACATCGGCATACTTCTCAGCTGCTTCTTGAATTGTTTTTTCGCGAATATCGATACCGATATATTCTTTCTGCTTAAACTTGTTTCTGTATAATACCTCAAGCAAGTTAGCAGCTCCACAGCCAAAATCAACAATGGACTCGCCAATCTTAGCTTCTTTCAAGATATGAGTCCATCGCAGATAATGTGCAAATTGGTCTCTGTGAAATACATGACGCTCAAAGGCCTGGTCAGGTCTGAGGTCTGTTGTGTTATAAACTTTTGCCATAATTATTTTTAATTTTATCTCTAAGTTCTTTATTATTTTTTTGATAGATTGTTAATAGTCGACACAATGGCGGTAAATAATAAAGCCATATATACTAACAGTAGTAGCCCTTGTATACATTCACTATGCACATACATCATAATAAATATAGGCAAAATCATTACACATGCTATCGCTATTGCTATAGGTGCAAGGCATAAGCCTATTAAAAAATTTTTAATAAACTGCTTCATGATTATTTTGCATTTCATTTTCTTCCAGTTCACACTCTTCCAAATAGTCATTCATAGAGCCCATATAAGCTACAGCATCAAGAAGATTATCTTCTTTGTGTGTGTAAGCTTCACGTGATAACTTAAGAGCTATCATAGCTCTATACATGCCAGCAGTTGTTATCGTCTGGCCTTCTGGTGATATTAAGTTATAAATAACTGCGGCTTTCGCCATTGACGCCATAAAAGGCCCGTACTGACGCTCTTTTTCCTCTGAGCGCTCATTCACAATCTGATTTGCTTTTTCTAAAATGTTACTCATGATTATTTACCGTTTTTATAGTTAATACAATCCATTTTACAAGAGTCGGCCAATAGCTTATGAACTTCTGGGTTGTTCCATTGAGAATTCATAAGATAAAGCTGTGCATCTTTCTTATATATTTGAGCTTTTGTATATTGTTCTAAAGCTTCTATATGCTTAGTATTTTGGCCTATAGTACTATTCATATAGACAATACATAAAGCTTGTATTACTATGATAACACATAGTCCGATAATTATTTTCTTCATTACAACATTGATTTTAGTTCCGCTTTTAATCTTTTTGCATCAGCTCCTCTAAATGTTTGTGCATTTGCCAAGAAGTATCTAACAATATCTCCTGCAGTATCATAAAAATACATAGCATTCGGGTCTGAAGTATCGAGTGTTAACATTGCCTCTAAATAAGGCACTGCACCAAAATATACATTAAGCCATGTTGACTTTATATCTTTGGCTATTTGCTGAAAGGTTCTTTTCTTGCCCATCTTATTATCTTTATTTTGATGTGTAAATATACTAATTTTCTCCGAGAATAGAAAATTTTTTCATTATAAAATGCACTCACTTAACACTTCTTAACTTGGCCAGATTTTATTGCTCTTCTGGATATTCTATTTGCAGTAATTCTTTGCAAAATTGAATAACTTGCTCATAGTTATTATATGCAGTTTGAGTAATAATTCTCCGCTGAAGTATCGTCAGTTTATTATTAAAAATAAACTTATTTATGTTAAGAGAGAGAGCTTTATCATTACATCTTCTTTTATCTCCTAACTGAATAGCTAACTGAGCATAATGAATACATTTCTTTATATCCTGTGCTCCATTTTTAGCTTTATACCTACTAATATATTTTATAATACACCCTTGTATAAAAGAGCATCTTAAAGCAGTTATAAGCTCTATTGGTTGCATAGCCATATCTTTATAATGGCTACCACCTATTTGTACATCTGTTGCTTTCATATTTCTACTTTTGTATAATTACTAAAATCACAATAAAGATATTTAGGAATAGGAGTTATATCATCATTTATATATTTACATGTAGTTGACCATGTATTTTTCATAACTACCTCATATATTACATTGCGATAGCAGAATATATCTCCAACCTTTAACCTTGATATTTTAATATACTTTTCGCGCATGATTATCAGCTATAAATCCATTTGCCACTCTCAGTTCATCCATAAGCATAACAGAATTGTAATGTTTAGGAAATGGTTTTACTATCTCATACATTGTATCTTTATGCATCACAAAACCGTCGTTTACAGCTTTTACATACTCTAGTTTTATAAACTTGTAAAGATACGCAGTTTCTGAATTTCTGCCTGGCTCTTTACCAAGTAGAATTTCTTTTGAACTTATTTTTTTACCAGCATTGTTGTTGATAAAATTTACCATTTCAGTAAATACTGAAGGTTTTTTGCCATTACGTCCCATAGTTTACATAAATTTTTTATATTTATCGATTTTTGCTTTTATGCTATCCATTAAAGAGCTTTGCTTTTTATCTTTCAATTTAAGTGCTGTGATTACATCTTCGTCATGAGTGCCTTGCAATATCAAATGATTTATGACAACGTGGTTCTGTTGGCCTTGGCGGTATAAACGCCCGTTAAACTGTTGATACAACTCAAGACTCCATGTTTGCCCAAACCAAACTATTATACTGCCTCCTGCTTGAAGATTAAGCCCATGGCCTGCTGATGCTGGATGCGCCAACATAACTTGTATTTTGCCAGCATTCCAGTCTTCAATATCTTTATTGTTTTTAAGCTCTCTTGGCTTATACTTTTTAAGATATTCTATAATTCTATCCCTATCGAATTGATAGGTCCATGCTACAAGCACAGATTGGCCATTTGCATCTTCGATTATCTCCTTAAGAGCTTCAAGCTTAATATCATGAATTGGAAACACATTTCTTTCTTCATCATATATGGCCCCATTTGCGAATTGAAGTAATTTATTTGAAAGAGCAGCAGCATTAATAGCATTCACTTCTACTGGTTTTTCTATAAATGCTGAATTCCCGTTTTCATCTTTTTGCTCAATCGTTTCAGTAGCACTTATTAAGTCAAGCACTTTGTTCTTTTCAAAGTCATCGTATTGCTTTTTTATAGCTTCTGGCATCCTGAGCTTTATATAGTTATCTGTCCTGAGTGGCATTTCAAGATAATCATCGGCTTTCATGCTTATGCAAATGTCCTCTATTTTCTTATGTATTATATATTCTGAGTCATTCATCAAATCGTATGAATATACGACATGACCATTTGTTTGACCTGGCCGAAAATACCTTTCTCTATATCTGGATATTGTCTTTTCAAGGCGCTCGCCTCTATCCATAAGATATATTTGAGGCCACAAATCAATAAGTCCATTTGGAGCAGGTGTACCAGTTAGTCCTACTAACCTTTTAAGATAAGGTCTTGCGCCGCGTAATGCCTTAAAACGCTCTGATTTATAAGACTTAAAACTGCTAAGCTCATCAACTACTACCATATCAAAAGGTAATTTGCCTCCACCATACAAAGCACAAAGCCATGCAACATTATCTCTTGATATGATATAAATATCAGCTTTTGTTTCCATAACAGCTGCTATTCGCTGTTTAGCAGTACCTATAATCTTAGAAAAGCGCAAATGCTTTAAGTGGTCCCATTTCTCTGCTTCTTCTTGCCAAACTGACTCAGCTACTCGCTTTGGAGCAATCACCAACACTGAATTTATTTCGCAGTAGTCATTCATAAGATAGTTTACAGCTGTCAGTGTTGATACTGTCTTACCCAATCCCATATCAAGAAATACTCCACAAAATGGGTGAGTAATTATATGCTCAGCGCAAGCCAATTGATATTTATGTAAATTATTCTCTGTTAGCATCTTTCTGTTTTAGTATTTTATCCAACCATTCAGACTCTACTTCTGCTATAGTAATGTCTCTCGTATTATAGTAATTACATAGACTAGCTAATGGATTGGTCACATGTGCCGGAGGATTTTTCCACAGTGCTCTACAAACTGACTTTTCTGGCTGATTTGCCTGATAAAATGGGCATCCGCCTTCAAAGCATATATGCTTAGTATCAGGCGCTTTTTCTGATAATATAATTACAAGCTTTTTCATTTTTATCCATTATTATTTATTTAATACAATATCATCTACAAAGTTTATTACGCTTTCTACTGTATCTATTACTTCAACTCTAAAGCCCAAAGCTCTAAGCTTATTGTGCATATATGCCTGTATGCGTTTAGGCTTTCGCCCAGTTGTTTTTAATTCCACAAAAACTATTTTATGGCCTGGAAATAAGCACATCCTATCTGGTAAGCCTATAAGCTGGTCACATAATAGTTTTATGCACATGCCACCATTTATCTTAACAAGCTCAACCAATTTGCGCTCTACAACTTTTTCACTGTCTACCGTCTCTTTCTTCATAGGTCAAAGCAATACTTACAACAGTTATTCCTAATATCTGCAAAGATGTATTGAGCTCATTTTTTAGTCTTGCTCTAAATTCATTCACATCATTGCAAGCATTCTTTTCGGTAACTACGTTTTCATTATACTTTATAGTTCTAGTAGAACCATCTGAAAACGCGCAGTTTGCTCTAAATATTACGTACTTCATAACCTGGCCATATAAATGTTATACTCACACTTATCCAAATTAAATTCCAGTCTGTCAACACAAAACTTTTGGCCATTATATATAACAACCGTTTTGACAGATGGAATATGTTCTATATTTCTTGTTACAAGAAGCACAGAATTACGGTAATTTCCGTATTGCATTTTATAAAAATTTGCTATCATGACTAAATTCCTAATATTATTTTTATATCTCTTAAAGTATTAAGTCTATAAGCATTATGCCTTAAAGCTTCTATTATCTCATTGACGAGCTTTCTTTCTAAAGAACACCTGTTTTTATATTCTATATATGTACTTTCACTTTCAAATAGTTCAGCATTGCAATTCCATCCTGTATTGTCATCGACTGACCTTTTTGTAAGTTTATCATATCTTGCTTCTGATCTATGCACGCCACCCACAGTGATATACTTGCTACCTATGGATTTAATTACTACGTGGCGTGCTCCTCTTCTTGCATCATCATATACTAAATACACATTATCTCCTACTTTCATAATAAGCTATCTTTACGTTTATAATATTTCTGTTTGCCATATAGTGAAAAATTCTTAGTAGATGCTATAGCTTCCCATTCAGGCATTGACCTAAGAATTTCATTAATCTCTCTTGTATTATATCTAGACATATCATTCTTTTCTTTACCAAGGCACTCACACCATATTTCAGCAATGCAGACAAAGTCTTTTTGTACTGTACCGTTTTTAGACAACGGGTCTTCAAGCCAACGTCTTCTGTCGTACAGGTCCATTTTATCCCAATCATCTGGAAATTTAGTATTAAGATATTCTTCAATAATACCTTTTCGTTCATCTGCCTCTGAGTGTTTATGTTGCTCAATCTTAGCAATTATATCTTCATCACCAACGAGGTATAAAGGCTCTTTTGCCAAATATAGTTGATATGCTTCAGCCCATATTTGATTTATTTCATCTTGTGTAAGGTCATCATTTACAGACTTTGTAGCACATTCTGGCCTTACATCTATAGGCATAAATCGCCTATTTCCTGTCGGGTCACGTAAGAAATCTTTGTTATTAGTAGTACCAAAAAACACACATTGCCTTTTATATGTTTCTACTGTTCTACCATACGCCGGCCTGAACATATCTTCTCTTTTTGATATGTAGTGCTTGATTGACTCTACTTCTGCTTTCTTAAGGCCTGAAAGCTCTGCCATTTCAATCAGCCACGCCCCTTGTATCTGTTCAAATGACTCCTTGCCCTGCACAGTCGTGAATGTATCTGAGAACCATTCCATGCCGAGCTTTTTAACGAAAGTACTTTTATATGTTCCTTGTTCTCCGACAAGTATAAGCGCTGTGTCGAACTTAATACCTGGCTCGAATACCCTCGCGACAGCCGCCGCCAACGTCTTCCTAATGGCGGCTCTAGTATAAGCGTTATCTTCTGCTCCAAAATAATCAATCAATAATGTATTAACTCTCGGTATGCCATCCCACTTTTGAGCACATATATACTCTCTTATCGGATGGAACTTTTTCTTTTCAAATTCAAGCGCAAGCGCGTCGTCCACTTTTTGACTTGACACAATGCCATAAACACACTCAATGTAATTACGAACACCAGAATAGTCAACATCACGAAGAGGCTCCACAGTATCGACTTTACGCCATGGTAACGAACGTGTAACATATCTTTTATTATCAAAAATGTTTAGCTTAAATACATCTTTTAAGAATTGGTCATGCTGAATTATTATATTCAAGTTATTGGCAGAATTATCATATTCGCCTTTTGTATTAGCGTCAAGCTCTTCTGTCCATGAAGTATCATATTCTTCAGGAACTTCTGCTTTTGCTTCTTCTGCAAACTCGAATTTAGCTTCAGCAAACTTTTCTTCAGCAATATGCTTTTTTGTTGTAGAGTCCTTAGAGGCAAATTCTTCCATTGCCTTAAAGCTCTTTTTATCTTTGTCTTCTTTTTCTTTGCCTGTATCTAAATGGCCAAATTTATGTATGCGAACTAAGTCAAATGCATTACATAGTCTACCTCCAGCAGGGTCTGTTCCATGATGGGAATATGCAAATTTATCATCATAGACTATTAAGCCTGCAGCTGTAGAGCCATTTATATATGTATATCGTCCTTCTCCAGCTGGTGTATATACATCTGAAAGAAAAGTCTCAATAGCTTCTTGTATAGTATAAGTACGACAGAAAACACCAATTATGCCTTTTTTATCTTCTGGGTCTTCTTGCTTTTTAATAGCTTGCATTATTACATCTGTGCTATCTGTAGCAGTTGGCCATTCGCTTGTGTCATGCCAATCATCATATAGCCCAAGAATATAATCAGCTTCAAGGAAAGGTCCGTCTTGAAATTCAAAGTAGTACTCCATATCTGATGATACAGACGGCCAGAACATAAGTCTATTTACATCAAAAGTTGACTGGTCAAACAAATCAATGTTTAGGTCTCCAGCAACTTTTCTTGATATTGCTTGATATTCTTCTTGTGATACTTCTCTATCAAGTGGAATTATCAATCTGTGTCGTGGCTTTTCAGGGCATGACTTATGAGTTGAATGAATAACCGCAGCACAATCAAATAGCATTGTAAAGTCCCACCAAAAGTTCTCGTGAGAAAAGTCAATATCCAACGTAATTAACTGGCGGTAAAGTACATTTGTTTTATCACGCCTACCATTTGTAAGAAATCCGCCTACAAATCCGCCTACGTCTTTTATCTTACTTTGCTCTTCTTTTGTGGCACTCATAAACCGCTTATATGTTTCAGCGGTTACAACAGGTGTAGCTAGCTTTTGAACTAAATTGCTCCAAGTAGTTTTGGTATTTTTCCATACTTTACTTGAAACATTTAGTCCAACTGCTATGCTCAAATTTTCATCATATTTCAATTTATCTACTTGCATAATATGCGTAAACAATATATAAACACAGCCAAATCATATTTTTAATCTTTTAATAAGCATAGGAATTTTCTATTACAGCCAGAATATTCTCCAAAGTAGAATAATTCAGCTTCTAATCTAGCTTTTACTGCATCTTCAAATGAGTTATATGTTTTTAAGTCTATTACTCTTTTGTTTACAGTTATATATGCTCTGAACTTTCCAGGCTTATATTGCGATACTCCTATACAACCAGAAGTATTATCGGCTCTAGGCTTTATAGCATTTTGAGCATTCTCTACCTTTGTACATATTCTCAGATTTGCTTTCCTATTATCTAGCGTATTTCCATTTATATGGTCAACGCAAGTATTATGGTCATGTGCATCTGGCCTATCTAAACCTAATACTACTCTATGCATACGGTCTCTGAAGTTAAATGCATAACCTCTATGAAAAGTCCATCGATATTTTATGAGAAAATGTAAATCCTCAAGGTCTACTTTTGCTCTGCCTACTTCTTTCTTGTCTTTATTTTCAAGAATTATTTCGGCATAGTCTTCATAAACTACATACTTATTTCTGTATTTTGTTTCTTTCAACATACTTTTAATCTTTAAGATAAAATGGTGTTATATATCCGTCTGCTTTTAATGGAAAATCTGAAGCCCAATCAGGGATAGTTTCCATTGCATTTACTACTTCATCATATCTGGCTTTATCATTTTCAATCGGTATTTCCACAATAACTTCATCATGAATATGACTGACAATTCCGTAATTAGTTTTATCAACTATATTTAGCATAGAATTGCCAAGCAAATCGCGCGCAATGGCCTGAACTATATTCTCCGTTAATTTACCACCATAGGTATCAATTTCACCCCATTGGTTTGTCTCCTGTATAATACCGCCGTAGCATAATACTCGAGTTGGCATTGTAGAACGGCCAATCTTCTTATCTTTGAATTTAGGACTTGCATAAAATAACTTTCTGCCAGAAGGCAATTGAATTGTCATAAACTGTCCATCACAATCAAAGATTAGATTTTTGCAAGTGCAAGATACTGGTCTTTGATAACGAACTGCTTCTTTTGAAGCTTCATCAATCTCTTTCCACATATCTACAATTGCAGGGTTTGCTAAGCGCCATCTACGCACCATGCTCATCATTTCAGTATCTGATAAGCCCATACGTTCACCGCCCATTCGTTTAAGTGCTCCTAATGAGCCCTCATAACCGAGTGCAAGCTCTGAAATCTTTGATTTGTCGCGAAGTACTGAGCCTTTTGTAATAGCAGATATTGGCACATTAAACATCTTTGCTCCTGTAGCTTCATAGATTTTACCATCTCCACGGAATACGTCCATTCGCCATTTTTCGTTTGCAAGCCAAGATATAACACGTGCCTCAATGGCTGAGAAGTCTGCAACTGCAAATGTTTTACCTTTTGGAGCAATAAGAGCTGTTCTTACTAACTGAGACAAAATATCTGCCACGTCATCATATAGCATCTCAACAGTTTCCCAGTCTCTTGCTCTAATAAGTTCACGCGGTGTTTCTATATGAGAAATATGGTTTTTTGATAAATTCTGCAATTGCAATAATCTACCAGCCCATCTTCCTGTTCTATTTGCGCCATAGAATTGAAATAAGCCTCTACACCTATTATCTTTCATGGCGCAGTTGAGCATTGCATAATACTTCTTAATAGACGTTTTTGATAGCTTTTTGCGAATGCTAAGCAATTCAATTACTTCTGGATAGTCTTTGAACTCTTCAAGCAAATCAGGCATTGACTCTTTTGATAAAGATAAAACTGCATGGCCAGTTGTGCTCTCAATCCATTTTCGTATCTGAGCTGGAGAGTTTGGATTTTGAAGTCCTGTTAACTCTTTTGCACGATTTGTTAAAAGAGTTGTATACTCATTGTCTACAGCGATAGCAGACTCTGCTAATTCCATATCAACCAAAATACCTCTATCATTTATATTCTGGTCAAGCGCATACATCTTGCGCTCAATATCAGGAATGATATATGCCTCTAATCTATGAAATATCTCACGCTCAGCTAAGACATCATATTTATTATACTCCTTGTACATTTCCCACTTCTCAGGAGCATGTTCTGGATAGTTACGTGTACGCATGCCATTTATTCTTGTTGGCTTACAGGGGCATGAGAAATACTTTATAAGTGCTTTACCAGTATCAAGCTTTTTGTCTGTTAGGTCTAATCGCTTTGATACAGCATCCAGTGATAGTGGTAAACCACAATACGCAGCTTTTACAGAGGTACAATACCACTGCTCTGCTGGAACATTATATCCTATACGCTTAAAGCTCAAGCGCTCAAATACTGCATTATGTGCCACTTTTACACAATCCGGGTCAAGCAAAGCTTCTTCAAACTCTTCAGGCATTTCTTCACCTTGAGCCAAATCTACTATCTTTACCGGGCCGTCGTCTAAAGCATATCCTATTATAAGAATTTCAAAGTCTGGTGACTCAATATACTTATAAGCTCCAGACTCTTTAATATCTACAGATGAATATGTTTCAACGTCTATAAAAAGATTTTTTGCCATTATATTTCATTTATGTATTATAATAGGAGTATAGGCGGGACTCGAACCCGCATAACAGGCAACAAATCAATGCTACTCTGTGGTTTTACCATTAAACTACTATACTTGCTGATGCAGAGAGGAAATTACATCATATCGTCATCCTGAACAGCATTATCTCCACCGAAATCTTCTTCAGCTGTTGAGCCACCGGCCAACATCTCTCCATCTTCGAGCTTCTGGAGATTGTTCAATCCAGCAGCGATGCCTTTGGATGAAACATTGAAAGCATAGAAGTTGATTGAAGCGCGGCCATAGCAGCCAGAATAGAACTCGTCTCTGCTCATGATTGGATTGAGTGAGCGGTCCACAATGCTCGGCTGACGCATCGAGTTTGCATTGATGAAATAGTGGTCCTCAAATGCAGGGTCATCCGGGCGCTCTTCATCGCCATCGCGTAGAGGCAATTTGAGGTTTGCTGGAATACGGCCATTCTTATCTGCGAGTTTTGCCTTACCTGCTTCCTTTGCGGCTTCTATGGCTTTCTTGATTTTGTCAATAGTAGCCGTATCGCTCTTAGGAATAAGAATGCAGATATTATACTTAGGAGTATCGCCCTCATTCATAGCTGTGGGCTCGAACACGTTTACATAGCAAAATCTTACTTTGCCAGTTACAACCTTGGTTGAATTTACTTGATTACTCATTGTCTTTTAATTTAAGTTGTTATTATTCTTTGAAATCTAGTTGTGCTTGAGCATATCCCATTGCTGGTCTCTTGTCTTCAAGCGGTACAAGAGTAGGTTTGCCTTGTGGCTTGATAACCACATCTGAGAGTATTTCCTCAAAACGCTTTTTGCCTACTAACTTCTCAATAGAAGTAATCGGTTTAAGCTTCATATTGAAAATCTCATCTTCTGAAAGTTCAGGGCAACGCGCAAAAATTGCATTAGAAGCTTGGTCTTCGTCAACCCATTTGCGTCGACTAATTCCTTCAACTAATTTAAGCCCCGGCCATTGCTTATTCTCGTTAACCGCTTTAGTTTGTGCATATTCTGTTATTGAATTAGCCCATTCTATAAGCTTAGGCACACGCTTAACTATATCAGCAATCTCATCATCGGTTAACAACTCTGGGTCTGCAAATTCATGTTGTGCAATTTCGAGTTGTTGCTCATAAAGCTTACGACATTGATTACGCACAGCACAAAATCTGCACCAATCTCCGGCATTAAGTTCTCCTTTACCTTCAAATGCAAGTTCAGCTCTTGGTCTAAGCTCCTCTTCTGCCCATTTACGGAGTTCTTCGACAGATATTTGCCAACTTGATATATTGTTAATGCGAGGCTGTATAATAGTCAATCGCACTTCCGTTATATCATACATTGTATCATATTTCTGCAAAGCTCCAAGTCCATAAAGCATAAGTTGCTTATTCCATTCAGCATATACTGGAACACCTTTTCCATATTTTAAGTCAATAACTTCCATAAGGTTGTCATTGATAACAACACAGTCAGCTGTTCCAAAGCTTTCAGGCACATATTCTGTCAAATCGAGTTTCTGCTCAATTTCCATGACAGCTAACGGATTTTCAGTTCTTGCTTCAGCTAATTGCTCTGAGCAATAATCTGTATAGATAGGCACGACTTCAAGCATTTCCTCGCTGAACAAATCGTTCATCATTATCTCTTCGAGCCTTTGGTCAAAGTCTTGCTCACTAATGCTGTTAAGTGTATCTTTTCTCAGGTAAAGCTCTGAGAGCTCATGAGCTAATGTACCTTCTTCTGCATATACTGAAGACTTCTTTTCTCCGTATTCATCTTCAAGCTTGGCAGACGGAGTACAATTCAGCCATCTTCCTGCTCCAGAAGCCGAGAGGAGTGCATGACTCCTCTCGCTATGTTTCTGTGGTTTAGTACTACTTGTCGCTTGAGCCATATTCTTTTATCAATTTTGCCAAATAACAGCATTGAATAGCACACTGAGCATAAAGCTCTGGATTTTCTCTGCGAAACTTCTGAGCTGCTTTTTGCAATTTCTTTGTACTCGACATAATTACAGTGACTCTAAGAAGTTATACATTTCATCATACTTAGCCGGGTCAAGCTTTGTTACACTCGGAGCTCCAAGTTCATTGAGTTTTTGCTTGATTACGTCGCGATGCTCATTGACCTTCTTTGCAAGCATTCCGCGAACATCCTCAATGCTCTTAGAGGCAGAAGAAGCAGCCGGAGCAGCAGGTGCTGAAGGAGCAGGCTCGGCAGCGCTCTGAGTCTGGGCAGGTGCCGCAGGCTGGGAAGTAGGTTTTGCGGGAGCCGGCTTTACTGGCGCAGCAGGAGCAGGTTTAGAAACTGAAGCGGCTACTTGAGCTCCACTTGGAACTCCTGCTGCAAACAATGAAGTTAAAAACTTCTGCGTATTTTCAGACAGGTTTACGCTAACCTCAACAGAAATTTTAATGGTTTCCATTTTCGTAATTTTTAATGAAGTTATCTAAATAGTTAATAAACTCGTTTACTGTCATATCTGGTACGTTTGAGAGCTTTTGGTGGATAAGCTCATTATTCTTATATATAGATACGTACACGCCTTTATAATTCAGCTTTACTTTATATTCGCCTTTCAGCATTGTTAGGCATCCATCTTCAGATGAACCTTTCCAAGTATTTGCTGAAAACAAATCAGTTACTAACACGCCAATATGATTGGCCAATCGCTCTAACTGTATAACATCCAAATTGGCTTCACCCTTTAACACACGGTCAAATGCCTGTTTCGGATATTTAACAGTAGGAAATAACACCTTTGCTAAATCTTCTGTATTTAGCTTGTAGTGCTCAATAACATTACCTATATTAAATTGTTGCTCCATATTTTGGTGATTTTTATTATCTTATTTTTGATATGCAAATATACAAATTATTCTCGATAGAAAAAATTTTTTCCATTATTTTTTGAGAATTTATTTGTTAAAAATATTTAAGCGGCAATTTTAGTAGGAGGGCTTTGAAATTGCTGTAAACAAAGAAACAATAGAAACAATCTCCCCTATTATTTCAAACTTAATTTCTTAATTTCCGATTAACATTAATGTTAATAAGAAATATCAGCTTTTAATACGAAAAGATTTAATGAAATTATTGTTTCTTTGTTTACAGCATATATAAGTAATTGATTTTGAGCACTTTAGGCGTAAACAATGGATTGTTTATATTGTTTATATTGTTTACCGCTTTATGAAGTATTTTGCACACAGCCATATAATTACTAAGGCTATGGCGGTTATCAGGTATTCACCAATATTAATTTTTATCTTTTGCCACTTTGTGAGCTGAGCTTCCACAGGATATGCAACTTGAATTGTATCAACTTTTTCTCGCCAGAGAGTATCATGCTTTTCTATGTATTTATACAAGTATTTATATTTACTGAGATACACGGTATCGCCTTTGTGCTCTACATAGATTGAATCTCTATGATATATGCTATCAATTTTGGTCTGAGATAAGTAAGTAGTATCTCTTTTCGTTGTTTCCACTGGCACATATTGAATTGACTTACAGCTATATAATATAGTGGCTAAAAATATAAGTGTAATTATTCTCGCTAATTCTCGCATAATCTTTGAGTTTTATTTGTTATTATTCATATTTAATATAAAAACCATTCTCGCACATAAGAAATTATTGCGAGAATGGTTTTTATACACTTCAGAGGTCTTTATACTCGTACTTAGCATCAAAGCTGGGGCATGCCTTAGCTGCAAATTCTCTGTGTCCATGAATAGTAGCATTTGGGTATTTTACCTTTAAGCTTTTCAGCAATTCGAGTAAAGATTGCTTTTGAGCCTCAGTGCGTGTATCTTTAGGAGTTTTACCGTCTTTAGCAACGCCTCCTACATAGCATACTCCTATAGAATTTGCATTTTGACCTGAGCAGTGGGCTCCAACTACACTTTCATCTCTGCCTTTATGAACAGAGCCATCGAGCTCAATCACATAATGATAACCAATATCTTTCCAATGATTACCATTCACATGCCAATCTCGTATGGTCTCAGTTTTAACATCTCGTCCTTCAGGAGTAGCAGAGCAATGCACTATGAGTTTATCGATTTTTCTCATTGTCTTTGTCGTTTAAGGCGATTATTTTTGTTATTTCATTAAGTATTTCGTGGCCTTGCTCTGCAGTGGCTGCTTGCACAATCTTCTTTACTATATCAGGTACATCTGCAGCATGAGCCTTTTTGCGTTTACTATTTTCCACAACAGATTTACCCTCAATATATATAACTGCAACAGTACATAGAATTGTGGCAAATGGAATTATATAGAATGATAATAAGCTTCCAAGTATATCAAACATAAGAGCAAAAAGCATCAGCCTTACATAATCGCCGATTTTTGTAATTGTTCTACGAAATCCATGCGACATCAATGCTTGGCCAAGTGCTTTTGCTGTCGTTGTTCCACTCCAGAAGTCTACGATACTGCTTAGTATCATGAAAATCCAGCAGATTAAAATAATGCCAACTCTAATAGCTATGAAAAACATTAGCCCATCAAAGTTCTTTGCTTCAATCAGTTCTAACATACTATACAAATTTTTCCCAGTCCAACTTGATTACTTTTCCGATTGCGCCAGCAGTCCATCTGCAGAAAAGGTGCAAAGCATCATTTATAAAAGCCGTACGCTACATAATCTGCGATGCGATATACTCCGCAATTTTCAGTCCACCCTCATTAGTCGGGTGAATGTACACTGAACCATCCGTTCCGCGAAAATACCTGTCAGCTCCATAACGGCCAAACAACGGGTATAGATTGATGTACTGACAACCAAACTCGCGGGCACATTCCTCGATAACCTTGTTCTCCTCAATGGTCAGGTAGTCATAACCTCGGCTGATATAATCATTGGATTTAATCAGAGTGGCAAATGGCCCAATCACGATTATCTGCGCATTGGGATTGGCATCCACCACCTTTTTAAGAAGCCCACGGAAACAGGCTCTGAATGTGTGGTTGTACTTCTTTACGCCTGTCACTTCCTCAACATCGGAATAGTCCCCATCAGCAGTCAGCACGGCATCTTCCGTATAAATTTCAAAGGTTGCCTCCGTAGTATCCTCCGTCCCATCCTTCAAGTTCGTCAATCCCTGTATGTTCGACAAATCGCCATAAGTAGGATATTTGTTAATATGAGTAACCTTGTCATTCGCTCCTCCAAAAACGATAATGACATCCCCCTTATAATACTTACTATCGGATGCCCGTGAATAAATAGATGTGGTAGAAACAGGCATTACTGTTTCTCCGCCTTCCGCAGTCCGGCACGGCTGGCGATATTTGTTTCCTTCCGAATCAGTCCATATAGGGTGCGCATACCCGAATCCATCGACGACCGTTTCATTGGATTTGCTGATTCCCTCTACCTCTTCATAATAGGTATCCGTGTCTTCATTTCCTGACGTAAGCAGGATATAGCCATACCCCTCGGTCTTTACGCCCTCGTCAGCCCCTCTTACCTCCTTGGGATTATGCCAAAGACCCGTAAGCTCGCACAGCCTGTCCTGCCAAGTGCGCTGGTAGGTGATGGAATCGCCAATCGTAACCAATTTTTTGCCTCTATACTTAAAATGCGTATCGAATGACTTTCCATAATCAAAATAATGCGTTACAAATACGTCTGAAATGGATAAATGGAGTAAATTATAGTATTGTTGTGGCACTGAAAATCTCAAAAACGCTACATCATCTTCAATTATTACATATCTGATATTATTCTTAAATCTCGTATCGGTTTTCCAATTACCAATAACTCCAAGATAATTTTTTTCTTTATCATATTTTAAAATACCGCCGTAACTCGAAATGTTACTACACAATATATTACCAGCTATGACTGGTATAAAATGAGAATATGACTGAGAAACAGAGGTAATTTCCGAATACCCATTTGATGTATTTAGAAAAGCTCCTTTTTTAGCAATTATATTCTCTGAAAAGATATTTATGAAATTATGGTATCTTATATCAAACCTATCAATCTTAGTAGGAATAACATCAATTTCAGATTGCTGCTTAACATCTGTATAGGTTATCCCGTATTCATAATAATACGAATTGTACATATTTGTCTTAACAGACAAGTCCTCTTCTCTAACATAGAAAAATACCCTATTTTTATTATCCTTTAAAGAAACACTTATCCTAACATACCTAATGCCATCTTCAACAAGATAAGCACCTGAAAAGCCGCCACCGTTAGATGGCAATGCTTTTACAAAATTCATTTCATCATCATACCCATAAATGGCCCCATAAGGATACGCCGAGCAATAGAACTTCTCCAATCCCAATACATCAATAAAAACAGATGAACAAGTGGCTGCCGCTAACTGTTCTTTCCCGCTGGCATTTATCATTATGCCATCAATAAAATCCGTAACATAGTTTATTTTATTGATATATTGATTACTTGTATCCCTGATATTGGTAAGTGCCTTTACACCATCGACAATGCCTTCAACGTCGGACATCTTTTCATCCGTATAAATTTTGTCTTCCGTAATGCCATAGGCATAGTAAGTTGTATCGTTCTTAAGATATAAATATAAACTGTTGCCCCCAATCAGTGACTGCTTTCCTGCCAAACGAACATATCTCGTGTTTTCAGAAAGGGTATACTCCGTTCCTGAATGCGGTACGGCCGATATGAATGCAAAATTTTCATCATAAGCGTACATAGCCCCGTTTGCATAGATTTGGGAGTACACTTTATCAACGCCAAGTACATCTATGAAATTAGATACAAAATTCCCTGTAAAATCATACACACTGCCATTTGTTGGTCTAATA
>ENA-ORNW01000957-ORNW01000957.1-human-gut-metagenome-genome-assembly--contig:-NODE-957-length-24382-cov-5.110371_pt1 | contig 24382 bp, 18 predicted proteins | sample MGYA00242121_ERZ509034 | MGnify/ENA primary metagenome ERZ509034 (study PRJEB26280, sample SAMEA2338689) | human gut metagenome | biome: human gut; feature: human-associated habitat; material: faeces... | reverse complement strand
CGACGCGCGCCGAGATGATCGACTTCATCTCGTCGATCGACAACTCCTACCAGCGGATCACGATCGACTCGGACCCCGCCAACCGACTGAACAACAATTCGAAACGCACGTACAGCTACGACGAGGCGGTGGCCGACCTGAACAAGGCCGTGAAGCTCTTCCCCGACTTCGCCTACGCCTACTACAACCGCGCCAACCTGCTGGCCCTCTCGGGCAGCCTGCCCGAGGCGTTCGAGGACTACACCAAAGCCATCTCCCTCAACCCCGCATTCGCCGAGGCCTACTACAACCGCGGCATCATCCAGCTGTTTATGAAAGACACCCGCAAGGGCTGCCTCGACCTCTCGAAAGCCGGCGAACTGGGAATCACCGAAGCCTACGAGGTGCTGAAACGCTACGCATCACTGGATAACTAACTCAACACAAAAAAATATGGCAGAAACTATCCAACGTAAACTCAACGACTCGCCCGCAGCCCGATGGACGGCGTTGTTGCTCATCGCGTCCACGATGTTTTTCGGTTACATGTTCGTCGACCTGATGTCGCCGCTGCAAAGCATGATCGAGGCACAGCGCGGATGGACCCCCGACGTATTCGGCATGTACGGCAGTTCGGAGTTCATACTCAACGTCTTCGGATTTCTGATCCTCGCAGGCATCATCCTCGACAAGATGGGCGTGCGGTTCACCGGCCAACTGTCGGCTTCGCTGATGTTCATCGGCGCCTGTCTGAAATACTACGCCGTGAGCGACTCGTTCGCGGGTTCGGGCATCGAAACGTGGCTCGGCTCGTGGTGGACCTCGTTCCCCGCCTCGGCCAAACTGGCGTCGCTGGGCTTTATGATCTTCGGCTGCGGCATGGAGATGGCCGGCATCACCGTATCAAAAGCCATAGCCAAGTGGTTCGAAGGCAAGGAGATGGCTCTGGCCATGGGGCTTGAGATGGCCATTGCCCGCGTCGGCGTTTTCGCCATCTTCTCCATTTCGCCGTGGCTCGCCGACATGGCTCCCGCAACGGTCGTACGACCGGTGGCATTCTGCACGGCGCTGCTGCTGATCGGTCTGCTGACGTTCGTGATCTTCTCCTTCATGGACCGCAAACTGGACAAACAACTGGGTCTCGACAGCCGGGGCGGAGGCGGCAGCGAGGAGGAGTTCAAGGTCAGCGACCTGAAGTACATCTTGAGCAGCAAGGTGTTCTGGATCATCGCGTTCCTCTGCGTGCTCTACTATTCGGCCATCTTCCCCTTCCAGCGCTTCGCCACCAACATGCTGGAGAGCAACCTCGGCGTATCGGCCCAGACCGCAGCCGACATTTTCCGCTGGTTCCCGATGGGCGCGGCGGCCATCACCCCCTTCCTGGGCCGATACCTCGACCACAAGGGCAAGGGCGCCACGATGCTCATTTTAGGCGCCATTCTGATGATCGTCTGCCACCTGACCTTTGCCTTCGTGCTCCCGGAGTTCCCGAGCAAGCCCGTCGCCTACGGCTCGATCGTCCTGCTCGGCATCTCGTTCTCGCTGGTTCCGGCCGCACTCTGGCCCTCGGTTCCCAAGATCGTGGAGACGCGCTATCTGGGTTCCGCCTATTCGCTGATATTCTGGATTCAGAACATCGGACTGTGCCTTTTCCCGATGCTCTTCGGCTTCGCACTCAAATATTTCAACGCCGGACGGACCGAGGGAATGCCCTACGACTACACCCGTCCGATGCTGATTTTCGTCGCGTGCGGCGTGCTGGCGATGCTGCTGGGACTGTGGCTCAAGGCGGAAGACCGCAAAAAGAAATACGGGCTGGAACTGCCCAATATCAAGAAGTAGCCCAAGCTACACCCGAATAAATGAAGAAAGGCCCGGTTGTGCGACGCACTGCCGGGCCTTGTTTTTCAGGTCTTCGCCGTCCTATTTCGGAGCCACCAGGCCGTAGAGTTCCGTGACGCGGCTGCACATCTCCTCCCACGAGAAACGCCGGCGCTCCTCGACGCAGTTCTCCCGGAAACGTTTCAGCGCATCGCCCTCGTACATGCGGTCCATCGCCGCGGCAACCCCCTCGGCCGTCGGAGGACAGACGTAGCCCACGCGCCCGTCGGGCACGATCTCGGGCAGTCCGCCGACCGCCGTCACGACCATCGGCACGCAGAACTGATAGGCGATCTGCGTCACGCCGCTCTGCGTGGCGGTCTTGTAGGGCTGGACGACGAAGTCCGCCGCCGAGAAATAATATTTCACGTCGTCGTCGGGGATGAAGCGGTCGTGGAGCAGCACCTCGTCCTGCAATCCGTTGTCGGCGATCCGGTTCAGATACGGCTCCCGGGCGGTGTAGAACTCCCCCGCCACAATCAGCCGGCGGCCCTCGGTGCGGCCCGCACGCCGGAGCTGCGCCCAGGCGTCGAGCAGCAGGTCAAGCCCCTTGTAATCGCGGATCAGCCCGAAGAAAAGCACGTAGCGGTTCGCAGGGTCCAGCCCCAGACGCACGCACGCCTCGGAGCGTTCGACCCGCTCGCCGAAGTTCTCGAACAGCGGGTGCGGCGAAAACAAGGCCGGAGCGTCGCTGTACGTGCGAAGCTCGCTGTGCACCTGCTCGGACATGTAGACGAAGCCGTCCACCGAATGCAGGTAGTAGCGGTTGAAGGGTTTGTCGGTCAGGTGACGTTCGTGCGGCTCGACGTTGTCGATCTGGCACAGCACCTTCGTATGGCCATTGCCGCGGGCGATGCGGGCAATGGTCCCGAAACAGGGGGCCATGAAGGGCGTCCAGTACTTCATCAGCACGAAATCGGGACGCTCGCGGCGTATCCGGCGGCCGACGCGCACCCAGTTCAGCGGATTCATCGTATTGACGCAGCGGCAGATGCGGAGGTCCGCAGGCGGAGGCGTCGCAACCGTCTGGCTCTCGCCGGGAAACAGCAGCGAGGGATATTGCAGCGTGAAGGTCTTGATGTCGACCTCGTCGCCCCGCCGCTGGAACGTGCGGGCCATGATCTCCATGATCGAGGCCAGGCCCCCGCGGTAGGGATGGGCAGGTCCTAAAATCGTTATTTTCATCGTATCAGAGCATTCCGGCGATTTCATGCCGTTCATCCGATCCGGCAACCCTACACCTGCGGCCTCCGGCCGCATCGGCAGACCCGCCCCGCCCCGAATCCCTCCCCCGGGAGGAACTCATGCGCCGGCCGGGGTTTGCACAGGTTTCCGCGAATGATTCAGGTACAAAGATAACCGAAAAAACGGGACCCCGGCAAAAGGATTCCGTTTTTTGCGTCAGAAGTGCTTTCCGCCGCGCGAACCGCTATTCGCCGCCGCCGGAATGGTTGAAACTCTTCGACGTATGCTTGCTGCCGGCGGCCGATTGCAGCGCGAGGTACTTCTCGCCGTAGTCGATCAGGTTCTGCAACTCGGTGCGGAAGGTGTCGAGATGCCCCTCCTCCTCGACGATGATGTCCTGAAACATCTTGTGCGTTACGGCGTCCTTGTTCTCCGAGGCGATGCGCGAGGCTTCGTTGTAGCTGTCGATCGTACTCTGCTCCAGCTGCATGGCCATGCGCAGCATCTCCTTCACGTCGGTGACCTGCCGGGTGCGGAACGAGGCGTTCATGTCCACGTCGCCCTGCAGGAACAGGATGCGGTCGGAGAACTCCTCGATGTGGCGCATCTCGGCAATCGAAATCTCGCGCATGATCTTCGAGAGATACTGGTAGCGGTCGTCCTCGAAATGAGTGTGGAAATACATGTACTGCAACGAAGTGGCGATCTCCTTGCCCACGGCATCGTTCAGCAGGTCGATGCTTACCTGATACTTGTTTTTCGCTTGTGTTTTGGTTGCGCTCTCCATAATGAAAAAAGGTTTTGCAGCCGTAACTGCAAAACCCGTTCCACAAACGCCCTGCGAAGCGTTCCCCGCAGGCCTATTTCCATTCGATAGAGGCACGCACGGCAGCCGCAGCGCCGTCGGCCGAAATTTCGAACAGCGCCGAACGCCCGCGCAACTCGCACCCCACCGTCAGCGTCTGCCCGAAACGGCACTCTTTCAGGAAATGAATGTCCAGCCGCACCGGAGCCTCCTGCGTCAGCATGTCGACGGGCAGCATGTCGAGCATCATTTCGATATAGCGCATCGTGTTGACGTGGCGGTTGAAGTCGATGTCGCTGTAAACCACGCGGTGTTCGGCCGTCGCGGTAGGGCTTACCGCACGGATCTTGCGCGGCTTGTCCGTCGGGGGCGCGGCATCGACGATGGCGTCGGCATGCGCGTCGCCCACCCACGAGAGGTCGATCGCCGAACGGCTCTGCAGGTCGATCATCGCCCACTGCGTCACGGCGCGGCCGAATTCGCGGCCTGCAGCATCGGTCAGCGTGAAGTTTCGCGTCGAGAGCACCCGGCCGTAATCGCTGATCCACGTAGCCACGGTGTAGTCGGTGTACTGCGTGGGCTGGCAGTCGAATTCGACGGCCATGCGCGAAAGCACCCACGAATGGTTGTCGGCATTCAGCGCATCGACTCCGAACCCCTTGCCGTGGGCGTCGATGCCCGCGGTGTTGAGTATCGAGCCGCCCAGCGAAGGGATTGTCGCCCGCAGCGTGAAATCCACGTCCTGCGGTTCAACCCGGTAATTATAGCGAGATTTTTCAGCCATTGCATTGAATTTTACGGTTATGCAGGCAAAGATACGATTTTTTTCGTATTTTTGTTTTTGATGTTAACCCTTAAACCTGTTAGTTATGGAAGTGAAAAAACTCGATTTCGGAGAAACCCTCAAGGATTCCGTCGCCATCGGCGTAAAGAACGCACCTTCGGTGATCGCAGCAGTGGCCTTATGGCTCATTACGATCTGGATACCTTATCTCAATGTGGGGACCACAATCGCCATCACCTTATTGCCCACACAGTTGGCCAAGGGTGAGATTGTCAATCCCCTGGGCATTTTCGACAGCAAATACCGCCGCTACATGGGCGAGTTCTTCATCACGATGGGCCTGATGATTTTCCCGATTTTCATCGGCGTGCTCTTCATGGTCATCCCGGGCATCGTGCTCTCGATCGCATGGACGCTCTCCTACTATTTCCTCATCGAAAAGGGCAAAAATCCGATACAGGCCATCAAGGCTTCGAACGACGCCACCTACGGCAGCAAATGGACCATGTTCTTCGTGTCGCTGGTCGTCGGCGTACTGTTCGGCATCGTATTCGGCATTTTCCAGGCCATCTGCAATGCGATCGGCATCGGCTTCATCACGTTCGTCGTCATGTTCATCCTCTACGTGCTGGCCATCTCGATCTCAATGTCCATCAGCGCTTCATTCTGGAAACAGCTGAAAGACAACGTGGAGTAAACGCTCCGGAGACGATCCGAAGGACGGCCGCCTGTGCCGTCCTTTTTTGTCCGCTGCGAAAAATTTTATCGAAAAACGATAAATATTATTTGTTTTTCGAAAATTAATTCTATCTTTGCAACTGTAAAACCAAAATAGTCACACATGCAGAACAAAAAATCGCTCCTGCAACGCCTGCTGGTCATTTACATTACGTTTTTCATCGTACTCGTGGCAAGCATCGCCCACGGAATCCTGCCCAATTTCTCGCGGGGCGCGGCGGAAGGCGCGGAACTCGGTAACGACATCGCCGAAAAGTGGAAATCCGGCGTGCCGCGCATGATCTACATGCTGGGCGACATCCGGGTAACGGGACAACCCGAAACGGCTGTCGAAATCGCCGCGGCGCCGGGCGTGGAAATCAAAGCCAACGTCCGCAAACTCGCCCTGGTCGTCGAGCAGAACGCCCCGGGCACATCCCCGCTGGGGCTGGCATTCCGTTCGATCGGCGGCAGCGCATGGCTCTATGCGCTGGTTATGCTCTGCCCGCTTCTCTATCTGGCCATCATCGTACTGATGTTCGTGATCATCCACTCGCTGCGCCGCTCGATCCGCGAAGAGCGCACGCTCGACAAACGCAACGTCTGGTATCTGCGCGCAATCGGCATGCTGACGATCGTCACCGAACTGATCAGCGACACCGTGGACTGGGTGATGAACAGCCGCGCCGCCGAACTGCTCGCCGGAAGCGGATACACCGTCGACGCGGGTTTCCACGTCTCCTACGCAATGATCATCATGGGTATCCTGATCCTTTTCGCCGCCGAGGTCTTCGCCATCGGCCAGAATTTGAGCGAGGAGCAGAAACTGACCATCTAAAACAGACGACATGAGAGAAATGCAAACGATAAAAGGGGGGGGGACGACTTTATGGCGATAATCATAAACATAGACGTAATGATGGCCAAACGCAAGATGTCGCTCGGCGAACTGGCCGAACGGGTCGACATCACGCCCGCCAACCTCTCGATCCTCAAGAACGGGAAGGCCAAGGCCATCCGGTTTTCCACGCTCGAAGCGATCTGCCGCGAGCTGGACTGCCAGCCGGGTGATATCATCGAATACCGCCCCGAAGAGACACAGAAACAATAAACCTTATACCACAAATGCCCATGAAAAAATTATTGATGCTGGCCGTCGCGGCGTTCGCCGCCGGCAGCGCCGCGGCACAGATGAACCAGCCGATCCCGGCCGATCCGGAGGTCCGCACCGGGAAACTGGAAAACGGAATGACCTACTACATCCGCCACAACGAAAAGCCGAAAGGCCAGGCTGATTTCTACATCCTCCACGATGTGGGAGCCATCCAGGAGAACGATTCGCAGCAGGGCCTCGCCCACTTCCTGGAACACATGGCCTTCAACGGAACCAAGAACCTCCCGGGCAAACAGCTCACGGAGTATCTGGAGACCGTGGGCGTGAAATTCGGCGCCAACCTCAATGCCGGCACGAGCTGGGATTACACGTGCTACAACATGAAGGACGTGCCGACCTCGCGCGAGGGAATCATCGACTCGGCGCTGCTGATCCTGCACGACTGGTCGCACTTCATCGCGCTGGAGCCGTCGGAAATCGACTCGGAGCGCGGCGTGATCATGGAGGAGCTGCGCACGCGCGACGGCGCGTCGTGGCGTTCGACGATGAAGCTGTTGCAGGCGCTGGGCAAAGGCACGAAATACGAGCGCCGCAACCTGATCGGCTACCTCGACGGGCTGAAGAACTTCCGGCACAAGGAGCTGGAGGATTTCTACAAACAATGGTACCGTCCGGACTACCAGGCCGTAATCGTGGTCGGTGACATCGACGTAGACGCCATTGAGTCCAAGATCAAGACGCTGATGGCCGACATTCCGGCTCCCGCCGCCGGCGCATCGCAGAAGGAGACCATCGAGGTTCCCGACAACGAGGAGCCGATCGTCAGCATCTACACCGATCCCGAAATGCAGGGTACGAAGGTGCAGCTCTTCATCAAGCGCCCGGCGCTTCCCGAACAGCTCGCCAACACGGTGCTGGCCGAGGCCAACAACGTGATCGAGGCCTACATGACCACGATGGAGAACGCCCGCCTGCAGGAGATCGCCATGCAGCCCGACGCGCCGTTCCTCGGCGCCGGCATGGGCACGGGCGACGTGATCGGCATCATCCCGACGCTCGACGCCACGGTATTCGTGGCCATGACCGAGGACGGCAAGCTGGCCCGCGGCTTCGAGACCCTCTATACCGAAATGGAGAAGGTGCGCCGCTACGGATTCACGCAGGGCGAGTTCGAACGCGCCCAGGAGAACCTGATGCGTCAGGCCGAACGCTCGTACGCCAACCGCAACGACCGCCGCAACAACGAATTCGTGCAGACCTATCTGAACAACTACCAGAAAAACCAGCCGATGCCCGATGCCGAGACCGAATGGCAGCTCGACAGCATGCTGATCAAGATGCTCAACGTGGATGCCGTCAACGCCTTCGCGAAGCAGACCATTCTCCCGACGAATCAGGTGATCGTGATCAACGCTCCCGAGAAGGAGGGCGTCGCAACGCCCACCGCCGAGGAGATTCTCGCCATCCGCGACAAGGTGGCCGCATCGGAGGTCACGGCCTATGAGGACAACGTGGTCAAGGAGCCGCTGATCGCAGAAGGGACCGTGCTCAAAGGCTCGCCCGTGAAGAAGACGGTCGAGGACAAACAGCTCGGAACGACGGAATGGACGCTGGCCAACGGTGCGAAGGTCGTCGTGAAACCCACGACCTTCAAGGCCGACGAAGTGCGCCTGGGCGTAGTCGGCAAGGGCGGCCTGTCGCTGCTCTCGGACGAGGAGTACTACATGGGCGAAATGATGCCCGCCGTGAACTCGATGTCGGGTGTCGGCAAATTCTCGGCCACGGAACTCAAGAAACAGCTTTCGGGCAAAACGGCCTCGGTGCAGCCCTCGGTGGAGAACTACACCAGCGCCATGGGCGGCGTCTGCTCGCCCAAGGACATCGAGACGATGCTCCAGCTGCTCTACCTCAATTTCACGCAGCCCCGGTTCAACAAGGACGACGTGGACAATCTCACGAAGATGCTCCTCGCCCAGCTCGCCAATGCCAAGTCGAATCCCGACTTCCTGATGCAGGAGAAGGTGGCCGACGTGACCTACGGCCACAATCCCCGCCGTCAGATGATCTCGACGGAGATCGTCAATAAGTTCGACTTCGAACAGCTGCCCGGCATTTACGCCAAGCTCTACCCCGGAGCCAACGGATTCGTCTTCACGTTCGTGGGCAACATCGACCCCGAAACGCTGAAACCCCTCGTGGAGAAATACATCGGTTCGATCCCCGCCGCCCGCAAACCGATCAATTACGTCGACGACAAGGCCTATCCGGTGAAAGGCGAGGTTACGGAGGAGTTCACGGCTCCGATGCAGCAGCCGAAGGTCTCGGTCAACTACCATTTCTCGGGTGAGATGCCCTACACGCTCAAAAACAAAATGGCCCTGACGTTCCTGACGCAGGCGCTCAATTCGCGCTATCTCGTTTCGATCCGCGAGGAGAAGGGCGGAACCTACGGCGTGCGCGTCCAGGGTTCGACGAAGTACATCCCCCGCGAGACTTACAGCATGACCATTTCGTTCGACACCAACGAGGAGATGGCCGACGAACTGCGCGAGATCGTGATAAAGGAGATCGAGGAGATCGCAGCCAACGGTCCCAAGAGCGAGGACATCGAGAAAAACCGCGAATTCATGCTCAAGAGCTGGAAGAACAGCCTCGAACAGAACGGCGCATGGATGAACTACATCCAGATCAAATACGGCTCGGGCCTGAACTACATCGCCGACCACGAACAGGCGATCCGCGACCTGACCAACGCCGACGTGCAGGCGCTCGCCAAGAAGATCCTTGCGGACGGAAACCTCGTGAAGGTCGTCATGCGCCCGTCGAAGTAAGCGATAAAACGATCAATTTTTCAAACCGACAGAACAAGGCAGTCACCCAGTTGACTGCCTTTTCTTTTTCCGAACGGGCTGAAAATGGTTAACTTTGTACCGTTAATTACCAAATTCATCATGCAAAAAAGTATTCGGCTGGTCTCCGGCCTCTATCTCAAACTGTCGCTGCTGACCGTCGCCGTCGGCCTCGTGCTGCGCGTCGTACTGCTTTTCAACGAGCAGACCACCTCACTCGCCTTCTCATTCGGCGAATGGTGCGAAGTCTTCCTGCTGGGCGCCGTGAACGATTTCTGCGCCGCGACGGCGGGATTCATTTTCCTCTGGCTCTTCATGTTGAGCGTTTCGCGCACCAAGTACAAAAAGCCGTGGGGCTACATCCTCCTCACCCTGCTCGTGGCGGCGTTCTGCTACGTGGCGTTCTTCAACACGATCTTCGACGAATACGGAAGCGTCGCGCCGCGAATCGCCCTCTATGTGCTGGGCTACTGGGCCGGCAGCTTCGCACTGCGGCTCTTCCTGCCCGGATTCCGCAGCCACTGGACCACGGTGTGGTTCGCCCTCTTCATCGTCGTCTACGTGGGCGCCATCATCTTCAACGGCATCAGCGAATATTTCTTCTGGAGCGAATTCGGCGTCCGCTACAACTTCATCGCCGTCGATTACCTGGTCTACACCAACGAGGTGGTGGGCAACATCATGGAGTCCTACCCCGTCATTCCGATGACGCTGGGCATCGTCGTCGTGACGCTGCTCGTGACGTGGTACTTCTTCCGCAGCGAACTCGTGCAGACCGAATGCCTGAAAGGCTGGAGGTGGAAAGCCGTAATCGGACCGGCCTACGTCGCGGCGCTGTTCGCCGCGATCGGGCTGCTGAACTTCAACACCCGCTTCCAGGACAGCGACAACGTCTACGTCAACGAATTGCAGGCCAACGGACTCTACAAGTTCTACGACGCCTTCGTCAAGAACACGCTCGACTACGAACAGTTCTACCTCACGCGTCCCGAAGCCGAGGCCGAAGCCTTCGTGCACGGGGTCTACCAAAGCACGGGCGACAACCTGCACGCCGTGCGCGCCGAAGGGGAGGAGATCCGCCGCAACATCGTGCTGATCACCATGGAGAGCATGAGCGCCTCGTACATGGAGCGGTTCGGCAACACGGAACGGATCACGCCCGCACTCGACTCGCTCTACAAACTGGGACTGGCGTTCGACCGCGTATACGCCACGGGCAACCGCACGGTGCGCGGCCTGGAGGCCGTGACGCTCTCGCTGCCGCCCTGCCCGGGCCAGAGCATCATCAAGCGTCCGAACAACGCCGGAATGCACTCCACAGGAGCCTTGCTGCGCGACAAGGGTTACAACGTGACCTATTTCTACGGCGGCAACAGCTATTTCGACAACATGGAGACCTTCTTCTCGGGCAACGGATACGACATCGTCGACCAGAAAAGCTACAAGCCCGAAGAGATCACCTTCGCCAACATCTGGGGCGTCTGCGACGAAGACGCCTACCGGAAGGTCATCCGCACGCTCAACGAGGAGACCCGCAGCGGCAAGCCGTTCTTCGCCCACGTGATGACCGTCAGCAACCACCGCCCCTTCACCTACCCCGCCGGACGAATCCGCATTCCCAACGACTCGAAGAGCCGCGCCGGAGGCGTGCTTTACAGCGACTATTCGCTGGGACGGTTCTTCGCCGAAGCGGCCAGGCAGCCGTGGTTCGAAAACACGATCTTCCTCGTCACGGCCGATCACTGCGCTTCGAGCGCAGGCCGCACCGAGATTCCGTTGCAGAAATACCACATCCCGGCGCTGATCCTCGCCCCCGGGCTTATCGAACCCGGAGTGGTCGACGGCATCGTCTCGCAGATCGACCTGATGCCCACCCTGCTGTCGCTGCTCAACATGAGCTACGACTCGCATTTCTACGGCCGCAGCATCTTCGACCCGGCATATGTCAACCGCGCGTTCATCGCCACCTATCAGGACCTCGGATACCTCGAAGGCGACACCTTCACGATTCTGTTGCCCGTGCGCCGCTTCGAGCAGTACCGCGTGGTTCCCACCGAGGAGAATCCCCACCACCTCGAAACGATGGAGCGGAAGGACGCCATGCAGGTCGACCGCGCGATCGGCTACTACCAGACCTCCTGCAAATGGAACAAGCGGTAGCGCTGCCGCCGCGGCACAAAAAAACTGCGACCCAAAAGGGTCGCAGTTTTTTATTGCTCAAACGCGGGATCAGTCACCTTCGTAATCATCGCCGCCGTTCTTCACGGGAGGCGTCAGCGACGAGGCGGGCGTATTGGCCCTGATCCACTCCTCGGAAAGCAGCGACTCGGGCGGGAAGCCGAGGTCCTCGATACGGCTCACCGAGATCTGGTACTGCGCCCAGTCCTCCGAACCTCCCGTGAAATCGCTCTTCTTCGCATAGATGCCGTAGATGCCCAGCACCGTACCCTCCGTGCCGTCCTTCGGGATGGGCTTCATGGCGAACTGGCTGTAACCGCTCGTACGGATGCCGTAAACGCCCGGGTCCGAAGTGTACTCCGCCGCATCGTTGTAGCTCATCAGCACCGAACCGTAGAGACGGATATTCTGCTCGCTGTTGTTGTAGGCCCAGCGATACCATGCGCCGAAGATGGGCGTTCCCCAGTCGGTCACGATCCAGCTCGGATAGGGATTCGCATTTCCGCCGTTTTTGAGGTTCGGAGGCGTCACGCCGTCCTGATTCTTCACACCCGCATAGCGGATCTTGATCTTGTTGAAACGCACCAGCCGGCCCAGATCGGCCTCGCCGAGCGACGTGTAGTTCGAACCGTCGACCTCCTTGATGTCCGAGTCGAGCGTCGTGTATTCGCCGCGGAAGACGTTCAGGGCGGCAACCTTCGGGTTGTCGAGGTTCGAGTTGGCGTAGAACTTGTGGTTGCCGGCCGTGTTGATGCCGTCCGAGGGAGCGCCTCCGATCGAAAGCATCATGCGATAGTTACCCAGATAGAGACCGTCGAGACGCACGTAGACCCACTGGCTCTTGATCGGCTTCGAAGCCAGGTCGAGCAGGAAGTCGAGATAAAGGCCGTTGTAGAGCTTCAGCTCGATACCGGCCGTGCCGTCGTAGATATAGAGCGACTTGTAGATGTTGCCCTGACGGTCGCTGCTGATCACCTTGCCCTTGATGTAGTATTTCGAAGCCTCGGGCCACTCCATGAGGCCGTCGAACTTGGCCTCCTCGGACGTGCGGGTTCCGAACTTGAGGGTCTTGGTCGTGGAGAAATTGTCGTTGGTTCCCGTATTGGAGATCGGACCAAATTTTTCCTTCACTTCGGCAATGGTGATCCGAGTAAGCCCCATTGCGGCCATATCGTCGTCCACATAGAGTTTCTGCGGAGCCGGAGTGTCGAAATCGTTGTAGCAGCTCACGGCCACCAGACCGACGAGAGCCGCCAATGCTATTTTAAGACTTTTCATAAATTATGCTTTGCGCGATTAGAAACGGAAATAGACATTCAGGTAATAGGTCGTACCGAACAGGTAGAAATACTTCGAGGGGAAGCGGCCGTAAATCTGCTCGCCGCCCTCGCCGCGGACCTTGCTCATACGCATCTGCTCGTAACCGCCCGTGCGGATGTCCTGATCGTTGAGGATGTTCTTCACCTCGAGGCTGAAGCCCAGCATGTAGACCCGGTGGATATACCAGTTCTTGCCGATATTGGCGCTCAACGTATATGCGCTGTCAAACTTCTCCTGCTTGCGGAGGGTCTTGATCGACGAGAGGGCCGATGCCTTCTGCGCATTGGTGGCCGTATTGGAAGTCAGCACATTTGTATAATACTTAATGGCGGTAGCCGTACGGTACATCGGGTTCATCGAAAGATAGATGTTGTCGTAGTAGTTGAAGTTCACACCGGCGAACCAGTTGCGCGGTCCGCGGTAGTCGAGACCGATGTTGAAAGCCAGTTGCGGCGAGCTTTCCACATGATAACCGTCCCAGTTGACCTTATCTTTCAGTACGATCTTGTCCACGTTGTCAACCGTCTGCACGAAGTTGGGATTCGACGTATAGGTATAGTCGCCCCAGCTCAAGGCACCCACGACCGAGAGGCCGTTCCATACGGGAACCGAAAGGCCCAACTCAACGCCGTAGTAGCGTTTGTCGATGCCGCTCATGGCGAAGTTGGTGAACGAACTGCGGGTATCGTCGTAGAACGAGATGACCTTCGACTGGTCCTCGATCGTCGTATAGTATCCCGAAAGACGCGCCTTGATGTAGGGCAGGTTGAGGTTGTAGGTGAGGTCTGCGCCGAACACCTTCTCGGCCTTCAGCCCCGGCGTGGTCGTGTTGCGCGTACGGGGCGACACGAATGCCGTCGCGAACTTGGGCGCCTGCTGCATGTAAGCCACATTGGCCTCGATCGAATGCGCTCCCGAGAACTTGTAGCCCAGCGAAAGTTTCGCATCGTAGGTCAGGTAGTCGAGTTTCTTCGAATCGCCTTTCGAATCGTTGGGGAACAGACCCTTGCGCCACATGCCCTCGCGGTACATGTTCGAGTAGCCGACCGATCCGGAGACGCCCAGCGAGAAACCGCCGATGCCCCACGTGTAGTTGGCCCAGGCATTGGTTTCGAGCAGGTGCGCCCGGTAGTAGTAACCGTACTTGTCGCCGGCACGGGCAATGCGGGCGTGCCCCGTAGCCCAGTAGTAATCCAGGTCGTTCTGGTAAGCCTCGGCGCTGGCCATGTCGCGCTCGGCGAACTTGTCGATGTCATACCAATAGTCGCCGCCCAGCAGGTCCTTGACCTCCGAGTAGTAATTCGTGCGGTTGACGCGCAGGTTGGCGCCGCCGACGATGCGCATGTTGTGGCGCATGTTATGCTGCACGTTGACCGCCAGGTTGTAGTCCAGCTGGTCGGTGTGACGCTCCTCGATCATGTAGTTCGAACGACTGTTATTACCCATCAGTTTGGACAGCACCGGATCGGTGTCGATATTCCGCATATTCGTCTGGAAGAATTTGTCGTAGTCGAGCATACCGTCCCACACGCCTTTCGCTATGGCGCCATCCATCGCGTAAAAATAGATCGTCTCGTCGGTGGTTATGCCCGGCACGATCTGCGTCTTATCCGAATTCGGCATATAGCGGTAGTAGTCGCCGCGGGGGTCCGCTCCGGCGTTCCACGTCAGGGCCGAATAGCCGTTCCTGCCGAAACGCAGCGACGTGGCGGCGTTCAGACGCGTGTTCTCCGACATGTCCCACGTATAGTTCAACATCACGATCGGCTCGTGGGTGTTGCGCACGCGCGAGTTGCGGAGCTTGCCGGCCTGGTAACCCACATTGGGGTTGTAGTAGTTGTTGCCGAACAGGGCGTAAGCCTCGTCGGTCGAAGCCTGCTGCGCGCCGCGCTCCGAAGGCGAAGCCAGCAGCGTCAGCGCAAGGCGGTGGTTCTGTCCGAAAAGCTTCTCGGCCGAAGCGAAATAGGAATAGGAGTTGTAGTAAACGCCGTCCACATAGCCGTTGCCGCCCTGGCGGGTTCCCACCGAGAAGGCGTACGACCAGCCGTTGTCCAACTGTCCCGAGCCGTAGGAAACCATCGCACGGAAACGGTACATCTGGTTGCCGTTCGACACGCTCACGCGGAATCCCTTGCGCATCTGCGAGGCGCGGGCGTTGACGTTGGTCATGCCGCCGATGCCGCCGATGCCGAAATCCGACGCTTCGAGGCCCGTGTAGTTCTCCTGGTTACGCGTCGCGTCGTTCAGTCCGCTCCACAGCGACCAGGGACCGTAGCCCGTCATGGCGTCGTTGAAGCGGATGCCGTTCAGGTAGATGTCCGAGTACTGCGAATCGTAGCCGCGGACGTTGAAACGCATCTCGCTGAAACGGTACGATGCGATGTTGTTGAAGAGGTCCTTCGACGAAGAGAGCGACGAAGGCAGCGCCTGCGTATCCGACGACGAGGAGTCGCTGTCGAATTCGGCGAAAACGGCGTCGTCCAGAACCGCACTCTGCCCCGACGGCACGATGATCACCGACTTGAGGTCCTGCACATGCTCATTGCCCACGCGGACCATCAGATTGAGGTCCTCGAAGTCGGGCGTAGAGAAGAGCACCGTATAGCTGCCCGCAGGAAGATTCTCGAAGATGAAGTTGCCGTCCTTATCGGTCATGGCCGTCAGACCCAGCGATTCGATCTTCACCTGTACATTGCTCAAGGCCACGCGACCGTTGCGCGAAACCACCTTACCGCGGATGCCTCCGTCCTGCGCATAGGACGTGAAGGTCACGGCGGCGAGCATCAGAATAAGTAGAACTTTGAGTTTCATACAAATATTTTAGAGTGTTTATTTGGCGATGTAGATATATACGGGGAAGTGGTCGCTGAAACCGCCCTGGAAATCGTTGCCCACGAACGTACGCAGCGGATAGCCCTTGTACTGGCCCTCCTTCTGGATCATGTAGGGACGGCGGAAGATGCCGCCGTAGAACTTCGAGTTGCCGGCGGGCTGGATTTTCAGGCTGCCCGTGGAACCGGTGGCGAGGTTCTCCGAAACGATGATGTTGTCGAACAGGTTCCACTCGTCGCGGTAAGCCAGCGTGCCGTAACCCGCTTTCAGCAGGCCGATGAAGGGGTTGAACATGTCGCCCTTGCCGACCTCCTTGATCTTGCCCTTGGCGTTGAGGCCCTCGACGATGCTGTCATCCGTGGCATCGTCGTTCAGGTCGCCCATGACGACCACCTTCGTGGCCGGGTTGGCGGCGGTCACCGAGTCGACGATGTGCTTCACCTGCTTGGCGGCAGCCAGACGCTTGGGGGCCGAAGCCTCCTTGCCGCCCAGACGCGAAGGCCAGTGGCTCACGAGGAAGAAGAACGGCTCGCTGTCGATCGTGCCCCACATCGTGACGAAATCACGCGTCCTGAAGTTGGGCAGTTCCGGCATCTTGAACGGAATGGCGGCGCTTCCCTCCAGCTTGAAAACGTCGGGACGGTAGTAGAACGCCACGTCGACGCCGCGTGCGTCGGGCGAATCGTAATGCACGATGCGGTAGTTGCCGGGCACGAGTTTCGGCTGCGCGATCACATCCTCCATCACCGAGCGGTTCTCGATCTCCGAAACGCCGATCACCACGGGATAATCCTTATCCTCGGCGGCGATGTCGAACAACACCCGTTCGAGGTTCCCGATTTTCCTGGTGTACTTGGCCGAGTTCCACTTCTTGGGTCCTTCGGGCGTGAACTCCTCATCGAGGACGCCGGGATCGTGAATGGTGTCGAACAGGTTCTCGAAGTTGTAGAAGACCACTTTGTAGGGCTTCTGCGCGAAGCATGCCACCGCGATCAGCGAGGCAAACAGTCCTGTCAAAAAGATTCTCTTCATAAACGATTTTTGTTGTTAAGGTTCAATTCATTGTATCATAATCCCTACCAGTCGGCGAGGTTCTTCTGGCTTTTCACCGCATCGGCCACGGCCGGGTCGAGGTTGCGGAAGAACTTGAAGCCCGTCAGCTCCTCGATCTCCTTCACCGAACGGACAGCCGATTCGATCGACGTGGCGGCTCCGGCGTCATCGTTGGTGAACACGAAGCCGATGGCTTTCAGTTCATCCGCCTTGAATTGAGAGATCTGCCGGTTCTGGTTGCCCCGCTGACGCAGCAGCACTTTCCAGCAATGCGACGGCACGGCGATCGGTCCGTTGGCATTGTCGATGGTCTTCGTGCTCTTGAAAGCGGCTCCCGTCACCACATAGAGCGTATCGTAGGTCTGCAAGCCGCCCCAGCCACGGACTTTGCCCTCCAGCGAGGCCCAGATATTCTGATTCAGCGTGCTGTTCTGGGGCATCATGTTGGTGCCGTAGTAAGTCATCCGGTTCGGCTCGTAATTGTTGTAACGCGAAGCCTGCGGAAGCATGTGCCCGCGGTCGTAACCCCTTGCACCGTAACCGCGGCCGTTGCCGCCTGTCCCGATGTATTGCTGGTCGCGGGTGGGAATCACGGGCAGCTGGTCATTGGGATCGTAATTGAAATCGTTGACCCGGCTCAAAACGGGCGTTTCGTAGACCTTCTTGAAAATCGGATAAGCCACCCAATGCGAAATATGCCGGTCGACATCGTAGCATACCGAATAGTTGCGCAGTTTTCCGCCCGGAAAGAACTGATTGCTCACAAACGTCGCATAATAGGTCTTATAGATATAAGCGTCGTCGGAACGATATTCGGGCTGTTCGCCCCACGAACGGTCGTAGTCGATGAAGCCCGCGGCCCTCTGCGTCAGCGTCAGGGAGGTGGAATAACCGTTGGTATAGGTTACGTCGATCCGCGCCGTGCGGTCGTCGTCGGAATTGTTTTTGTCCAAATAGAGGTAGGCCGGGTCCCCGACGTTTCCGCCGGCGGAGGATACCTGCTTATTCAAATCGAACGAACACCACTCCGCATCCCCGCCCTGCGAGACGATCGTCGCCTCGAAGGTGATGCCCGACGGGCCTTGGGTCGAAATCTTGTTCGTTGTGGTTGAACTGCTCACGGTCTCTGCAACGAGCGTCGCGAGGGACTCCTTGTCGCCCCCGTCGTCCTTGTCGCCGCATCCCGCAAACAGGACAAGCATCGCCGACATCGTCACGAGCAGCATGCCTATCTGTTTAATTTTCAACATCATTCAGAATAAAGTATAACATTTGGTCCGCAGACCCATTTAGAAACCAAACTCTTGACGGGGAGTTATCCCCGCCAAGAGTGGTTGGTTTTACAAGTCGGTTTCCTCGACTGTTAGAATTATTCGGCAGGATTAATTGCAATAGACTTCAAATACATTGCCTTGACTGTATTTGTTAGCTCAATCGTAATATTACCCGAAACCGGCGAAGATGGAGTAAACGTATAATCCGTAGCGTTCAATACCAGCGTAGTTATTTCACCAATTTGAGTACCACCGACTTTTACCGTCAATTTACCATCACCACCACTGGCAACAGAGGCGTTAATGACAATTTTAGCTATTTTTCCGGAATAAGCTGTTGTTGAAAGCGTATAAGTCCCATTTACAGGATTTTTACTGGATCCAAACTGAACACCCTTTCCATTATTCTGATCCCAGCCAATATAACCTACAGCAGATGAAGTCCACTCCATTGCAGGCTCACCTTTGGTTACAGTTCCGCCAGCAGTAGTCATATCACCCGACGCCAAAGTCCAAAGATAAGCAGGTCCCTCATCACCGCTCGCAGGCGCAGCCTGCTTCAGAGCAACCGTTGCAACCGTCGCACCGGCAACTTTGGCAACCAGATTGGCCGTATAGGCTGTCTTATCCGTGTTGTCGCCTTTCGCGCTTACGACGATGGTGTTATCAGTCTTGGCGCCGAGCGAGAACTTGTCGGCATTCGTACCCTCGATTGCGAACGTTACAGCCGAAGCCGTCGTGTTGGTAACCGTATAGTTGAGCGTTTGAGCCACGGGAGAGGTTGCAGCGAACTGCTGGGGAGCGGAGATTTCAACAATCGGCGTCGAAGAATCGACCGTCACCGACGTAGCCATCGTCTGGAGATACTTGGCCGTACCGCCGAGCAGCCAGCCTTCGACAGTCACCGGTTTGCCATTAAACGACGCCCACTCCGGTTTGCCATAGGCAACCGAACCCTGGGTGGTCGTACCGGCAATAACAACATTGTAATAGTTGCCGCTGACAGTAAACTCACCGTTGTATTTCACATACTTGTACACAGCCTTATTTTCCAGGGCCGTTGCGATATAGGCCGTGACAGCCGTGCCGTCCATCACCTCGGGAGCAGGCGTGTTATAGCTGCCCGTACCGGTCTTGGCGACCGAAAGACCCTCCTTGCCGAACTGAATGACGCCATTCCGCAATTCGGTCGTTCCCTTAACGGTAACGGCATCGTTAACAGCTACCGCAGGAGCCTCGCCAAGGAACGCCAGCATGACACCCGACGCATCGCCGATCAGGATACCCTGCGTGTGCATGGCTACGACCGTAGCGGCGACCTCGTAGTTCTTGCCGGCTCCGGCTGCGATAGCCTCGGCAACCGTACCCTTCGTATAATCCACCGAAGGAACGACGAGTTCCGAACCGTTGCCGCCTTCATAAAGTTTGAAGTCGTCGATACGCAGACCGTGGTTTTCAAGTCCTGCATAGCCGTCGAAACGAACCCAGATCTTATCGGTCGAAACACCGGCGGGCAGTTTGAATTCGGCGGTGCAGAGATACCAGTAGCCGGAAGCGACTTTTTTGACTTTCAGAGCAACGGGAGCATAGCTCGAACCATCGGTAGACACCGAGAACCGAATCGTTTCATCCGTCATGTCGCCCAGCACTACGCCATTGGAATAGTTAATCTGTTGAGCGGCAGTAAACGTGAAGGTGAAATTGGTGTTCGATGCGATATTGATGTCATTGATGTTGAAAACCGAAGTCGATTTGTTCATCGAAACATAGGGAGGACCCGTAACTACCGTCGTTTCATCCTCGGCAGGATCGAAAACCTTGCCGCTGTTGGCTACCGAAGCGCTGTTGCCGGTGTAAGTAACGGCCTTCTGATCGAGCGAACCGCCGCGGGTCCAACCTTCGAACTTGTCCACATAAGGCCAGTAGCCATCGACTTTCTCGACCTTCGTGCCGCAGTTCTCGCTGTAAAGAGCGTTACCCGTCGGAACATCGCTGTCGCTCTGTACGACCGTGATCGTAGCCTCGTCCGTAAGCGGGAAGCCCTCGACCATGGAGCTGGCGGTCAGAACAAGGATTGCGCTGCGCTCTCCCGAAGCCTGACCCAGCGTGAAGGTAAGCTGCGTCGTACCGGTCTTGCCCGACATCGCGCTGGGAGTAACCCACTGCGAATCCCCGGGGTTCTTGAATGTCAGGGTCCAGTCGCCTTTCGAAACGACCTCGACCGTCTGTTCGAGCTTGCCGCCCTCGAGTTTCCCGGCGACAGTCACCGACTCGCCGCCGTTCACGGTAATTTCGGGCATGCCCGAATAACCGCCCTCTTCGTCATCGTCCGAACATGCGCTAAAAGCCGTCACGGCCAGCGCTGCACAGAACAATGTCTTCCAAAAATTTACTACTTTCATAGAGTTGAGTGTTAGTTAAAAAATGTATTGTTTGTAGCCAAAATTCTTTAAATTCACTACATAATGACAATATATTATGCCTCAAAGTTAAAATTATTTTCCGGACCTGCAAAGGTTTGTAACATTCTTTTAATAATCAGATCGGTCCGAATTGCAACCCTTTTCCGTCCGAACAGCAGTTCGCCGACGGGGACAGAAGACCCGGAACATGCGCTCGGGCATACTCCGGGTCAGCAGTATCCGCTCGATCAGCGTATTCTGTCGGCTGCGCGCACCAGCAGTTCGTCGCGGAAAATCGCACGGGCCGCCAAATAGGCAAACAGCAGGCAGACCAGAGGCAGCATAATGGCGGGCTTGAAGCCCTGCGTATGGAACGTCAGGTCGGAGAAGACCCGCCAGCTCAAAAAGTAATAGACGCCTTCCATCACCAGCGAGCCTAACAGCAACACCATTTCCACCACACAGAGGCGTATTTGCAGCAAACGGCGACGGAACAGGAAAATCGTCACCAGCGGCAGCGCACAGGCCAGCGCCAGCAGGACGCCCATATAGACGGTGGACTGGACAAGCTCCCCTTCGGCGGTTTTCAACCCGAAGGCGTAAAGCCCGAACTCGCCGGCGTCACCCGCAAACCACGCCAGCCCCGAAAAGAGCGTCACGGCCATAAGCGCCGCAATGATCAGCAAATAAAGCGTTTGGATTCGTTGTATCATCATTTACAAAGTTTTGTCGATCAGGTATTTGTTCCGCTCGGAAGACCCTCTGTTGATCAGCTCGCCCAAAAATCCGGCCAAAAACAGCTGAACGCCGAGAATTACGGCCAAAATTGCCAGATAAAACAGCGGCTGGTCCGTAACCGCCCGCAGGGGCAGGGCGTGGCTCTGCTTCCAGAGCTTCTCGGCGATGATCCACACCGTCGTGCCGCCGCCCATGAGGAACATCAGCGTTCCGAGGCTGCCGAAGAAGTACATCGGCGAACGCCCGAAATGCGTCATAAACAGCACCGTGATCAGGTCCAGATACCCTTTCACCGTGCGTTCGAGGCCGAATTTCGAACTGCCATACTTGCGGGCGCGATGGTCGACGACCTTCTCGCCGATGCGGCCGAACCCGGCCTGCTTGGCCAGGAACGGAATGAAGCGGTGCATCTCGCCGTAGACCTCGATGGCCTTCACCACCTTGCGGCGGTAGGCTTTCAGCCCGCAGTTGAAATCGTGGAGCCGGATGCCCGACGCGGCCCGGGCCGTCCAGTTGAAGAATTTGCTGGGCCAGCGTTTGCCGATCGGGTCGTGGCGTTTCTTTTTCCACCCCGAGACCAGGTCGTAGCCCTCTTCGAGGATCATGCGGCGCAGCTCGGGGATTTCGTCGGGCGAATCCTGCAAGTCGGCGTCCATCGTAATGACGACCTCGCCTTCCGCAGCCGCGAATCCGCAGTAGAGGGCCGCGGACTTGCCGTAGTTGCGCGCGAAACCGATGCCCCGGATGGCCGGATACTGCGTCTTGAGCCGTTCGACCTCCTCCCACGAGCCGTCCGACGAACCGTCGTCGATCAGAATAAGCTCGTACGAAAACCCGTTTTCGCGCATCACGCGGTCAATCCATGCCGCCAGTTCAGGCAGGGACTCCGCCTCGTTGTAGAGCGGCACGACGACCGATATATTCAGTTTATCCATCCTTATTGGTTAGTGCCTTCCGAGAAAACGTCGGGATCACGCTTGGTGAAGGCAGCAATAAACAGACCGAAAAAGCCGCCCTTGATAGCCGAGGCGAGCATTCCGCTGAAGAGCTGCACCAGCGGCGAACGCATCAGTTTCATCATCATCTCGATCTGGTCGCCCGTGTAGAACCCGGTGTTCTCCAGCATGGCGATCGACGGACCGATCATCGCCTCGTATCTGGCCGCAAAGAGCCAGTTGGAGGCGACGCCCATGAAGGCTCCCTCGATAAACCCGGCGCAGAGCATCACGCTGACCATGAAACCCAGGCACTGCCCGTAGCCGTATCCCTTGGCTCCGAAGCGTTCCGCGCGGCGTTTGGTGAAATACCCCAGCAGCAGGACGAAAATGACGAGCGACAGCAGGGACAGCAGCGTGTTCTGCACGTAAAAGCCCAGCACGTCGAAAAGGATCGCGACCAGAGCCATGATCACGCCGTATTTCGCGGCTTCGTTCCAGAAATTCTTCTTCTCCATTTTTCTATTTTGTTTTTAACACTCCGAGGCGCCAGCCTTGCCGCGCGGCGGCATCAGCCCCCTCTTCATTGCAGTTCACCCTTGCCTTCGCGCAGTATCTCCGGCCCGTCGCCCGTCAGGTCCACGACCGTCGTGGGGACGTTGTCGCCGATGCCTCCGTCGATGACCAGCGCGACCTCGCGGCCGTAACGCTCGTGGATCAGTTCGGGATCGGTCGTATACTCCACCACCTGGTCGTCGTCCTTGACCGACGTGGTGATCATCGGACACCCCAGCGCCCCGACCACGGCCCGCGCAACGGGGCTGGCCGGAATGCGGACGCCGATCGTGCGGCGCCGTTCGAGCGCCTTGTCCGGAATGCGCGCCGAAGCCGCCAGCACGAAGGTGAACGGCCCGGGCAGATTGCGCTTCAGAATCCGGAAAACGGCATTGTCCACCCGGCAGTACTCCGCGACCTGGGCGATGTTTTCGAAGACCACGGTGAACTTCTCCTCGCTCTTGCCCCGGATGCGGCGCAGCCGCTCGATGGCCTTCGGCGAGCGCAGCGAACAGCCGAAGGCATAGACGCTGTCGGTGGGATAAATGATGATTTCATCCCGCTCCAGGGCGTCTACGACGCGCTGCAACTCCTTCTCCGAGGGGTTCTGTTCGTATATCTTCGCAAGCATGGGATGACAAAGATACAAAAATTATTTAATCTTACGCCGATTGAGTTCGTCGCTGTACGCCCGGGCGTTCTTATTGTGCTCGCGAAGGGTTTTGGCGAAGTTGTGGTAACCGTCGAATTCGGGCCGTGCGCAGAAGAAGATATAGTCGTGCTTTTCGTAGTTCAGCACGGCGTCGATGGCGTTCTTTCCGGGCATGCAGATCGGCGAGGGCGGCAGCCCCTCGTTCACATACGTATTATAGGGCGAATCGTATTTCAGATGGCGGTAGAGGATGCGGCGCAGGCCGAAATCCTGCATGGCGTACTTCACCGTCGGGTCGGCCTGCAACTTGATGCCCTTCTTCAGGCGGTTGACGTAGACCCCGGCCACGCGGGGCATCTCGTCGCTCTTGCGGGTCTCCTCGTAGACGATCGAAGCCAGCGTCATCACCTCCAGCCGGCTCAATCCGCTGCGCTTGCGTTTTACATCGCGTTCGGAAGTCCAGAAACGGTCGTACTCGCGCTTCATGCGCCTGACGAACTCCCCGGGCGTCACCGTCCAGTAGAACTCGTAGCTGTCGGGAATGAACATCGAAAAGAGCGTCACGCTGTCGAATCCGACCTCCGCGGCCAGCTCCTTCGAGGTCAACGCCTGCATGATCGCCGTGGAATCGGCGTCGATCTGCCGTGCGAGTTTCTGCGCCAGCTGGGCCGGGATGCGCACGTTGTTGATCGTCACCCGCACGGGGGTCTGCAACCCCAGCTTGAGCATGCGCGCGATTTCGATGACGCTCATGCCGTGTTTGAGCACGTAATGCCCGGGCTTGAAGGTTTCGGACAGGTTGATCCTCCGGGCATAGGCGTCGAAAGCCCGGCGGTGTTTGATCTGCGGCAGCAGCGAGTCCGCGACCTGCCCGTATTCGGCCCGGACGCTCACGTAGAGGTCCCGCTCCGTAACGACCGCATTTCCATAGAACTGCTGCCGCAGGACAAGCCCTGCGCCGGCCGTCAGGACGAACGCCGCCAGCAGACCCCAACCTAATATTTTCTTACGCATTTCAGTTTTTTTTTGCAAAGATATAAAATTTTCCTACTTTTGTGCCCGGGTGAGTCTTACACGACCAGCTCCTACAGAATCCCCCAGGCGAGGAATCGAGCAAGGGTATGTGGTC
>ENA-ORNW01000955-ORNW01000955.1-human-gut-metagenome-genome-assembly--contig:-NODE-955-length-24418-cov-11.854862_pt1 | contig 24418 bp, 21 predicted proteins | sample MGYA00242121_ERZ509034 | MGnify/ENA primary metagenome ERZ509034 (study PRJEB26280, sample SAMEA2338689) | human gut metagenome | biome: human gut; feature: human-associated habitat; material: faeces... | reverse complement strand
GTTTATATGATATTTTATCCATGAAAAATACAGAAGTCATGGTAAAACCATTGCCGGAGATATTGCCAGGTATACTAGGTAATAGTGCTTTAGAAAATATAAAACAAATGGCTAAAGATTTTGATGTAGTCTTAGTAGGACCAGGACTGGGTAGAAATGACGAAACTTGTCAAATGGTAAGAACTTTAGCAATTGATTTAGATAAACAATTAATATTAGATGCCGATGCTATTTTTGCTTTTAGCCAAGCACCAGATGAGTTGAAAAAATTAAAACAAATGCCAATACTTACACCTCATTTAGGAGAAATGGCAAATTTACTGCATATCACTATTGCTGATTTGAAAGCTAATCTTTGGGAAATAGCTAGAAAAGCAGCAGAATATTTCAATGCAATATTTGTATTAAAAAGTGAAAAGACTTTAGTTGTTTATCCAGATGGCAATATTTTTGTGACCACTGTGGGTAATGCAGGTATGGCAACAGCTGGAAGCGGTGATGTTTTAGCTGGTACAATAGCAGGTATTGTAGCTGAAAAATCAGCTGGAAATATGTCAGCTCCTGTTGGTGTATATTTACATGGCCTTGCAGGGAATTTAGCCGGTGAAAATGGTCAAGCGGGTTTGATCGCTGGAGATATTTTACAAAATTTGGCGAAAGCTCGTAAACAAATAGACAATAAATAAAGTATTAATTTACAATTATATGTGTAGTAAAGGGCAATAGTTCACTATTTTAAACATATAGTAAATTTTTATTGCCCTTATAAAATTAATTTAGCTTTATTTTGTAAAACTATTTATTTAAGAAAAGGTGTATGCTTATTAAAAATATGTTATAATGAGCTTAGTTAAAAGTATGATATAGGATTTTTAAAATGAGCAGAAAGCTTAAGTAGGACAGTTTGTTTATATAGATTTATGAATGAAAAATTAGCTTAATTTGATAAAGAATTTATGATATGTTAGCAAATCTAATATATTAAATATAATGGCTACAAAGTCGCGTTAGTCATATTTTTATTAGAAAAGGAGTTGAAAGCCTGAGGCAAGAGCGCAATTTATTTTTTAATAAATTTCTTGTAATGGTGTATCCGCTGAGAAGAAATGAAATTGTAAAGCGTGGCGATATATATTATGCTAATTTAAGTCCGGTAATTGGCTCAGAACAAGGTGGACTGCGACCAGTGCTCATTGTACAAAATGATATTGGTAATAAATATAGTCCAACTATTATAGTGGCTGCTATTACTGCTAAATTAGGTAAAACACATATGCCAACTCATATTGATTTGCCTGCAAAATCTTGTAATTTAGAGCGAGATTCTATGGTATTATTAGAACAACTAAGAACGATAGACAAATCTCGTTTAAGTAAAAAAATTACCACGCTTGATAAAACCTTTATGCAGGAAGTAAATAAAGCATTGATGATTAGTTTAGGGTTAGTAAAATTCTAATCTAAAGTAAAAAATATAAAGTAAAACGAATTGTCTATACATAAAAAATTTTATATAATAGTTGATGTATGTGGAGTGCTCCTGATGATTTTAAGGAGCACTTTTGCTATATGGCTTAAATTAAAAATTAAAATGTATGAAAGGCTGGTATAATGAAGAAAATTATAGCTCTACTGATGATTTTATGTAGTGTATTTTTATGGGGTTGTGGAAAAGATACAGCTACGCAATCAGGAAGTAAAGAGGGAAAATTAAAAATAGAAATGTTAGATATTGGTCAAGGTGATGCGACTCTTATACAGACAGGAGAGCAAACTATTATGATTGATACTGGCGATATTGATGAGCGTGATAATTTAGTAAAATTATTAAAGGAAAGAAATATTACAACTATTGATAAATTAATCATAACGCATCCTCATGCGGACCATTTAGGTGGGGCTTATGCAGTATTTAAAAATTTTGATGTCAAAGAAGTTTATGATAATGGAGATCCTACGACAACACAAACTTATAAGACATATTTAAAAAATATAAAAGAAAAGAAAATAAAATATCAACAATTGTCAGCTGGCGATGAATTGGATTTTGGTGATGGTGTGAAATTCAAAATTTTTAGTCCGACCAAACAGATGTTAAAGTCTGAAGATGATTTAAATAATAATTCATTGGTAGGTCAATTGAAATATAAAGATTTTACGATGATGTTTACAGGTGATGCTGAAAAAGAAGCTGAAGCCAATATGGTAAAAACATATGGAAATGAACTTTCTTCATTGGTATTAAAATCTCCACATCACGGAAGTAGAACATCTTCTAGTGAGGTATTTCTTAAACAATTAAATGCCAACACTGTATTAATTTCTTTAGGTGCTGGTAATGAATACGGTCATCCACATAAACAAACAATGGATCGTTATAAAAAATTAAATATGAAAGTATATGAAACTGATAAAAATGGTTCTATTACTATAATCAGTGATGGTAGTAAAGATTATCAAATTACTACGGAAAAATAAGAAGTAAAATCGAGGAAAATAATATGATAAGTGCTGTTATTGATAGATTTGAAGAAGATAAAGCTGTATTATTAGTGGGAGAAAATGAACAAAAAGTTGTTTTTCCTAAAAATTTATTAGCTAAAAATTTAAAGGAAGGTGATTATATATCCATAGATATAAAATATGATGAAATAGCTACAAAAAAAGCTGTAGCAGAAATAGAAGAGCTAATGAAATCCTTAAAAAATGATAATAAATAAGTTAAAGAGGTAATAAGCGTGTATAATTTATTTAAGAAAATATTGTTGTGTTCAGTAGCTTTATTGCTTATGGCTATGCCAAATGTCTCTTTGGCTAAGAGTAATGTAAGTATAGAAAAAATTTCTTACAATCTTATAAGTAATGAGCAAGGAAATACGTATTTGCATATAGAAATAAATACAAATAGGGAAGTAAAAGATTTTGCTATAGAGAAAAGTTCTATCAATGATCATCAATTAGTTTTTAAAATAAAAAATGCTCAGATAGATAATATTTCTAGACAAGAAAAGTTAGATGGAAAAATAGCCAAAAAAGTTTTCTTGCAAGAGAAAAAAGATTTAGTTCAAGGAAAAATATATTTACAAGAAGTAGCAAATGATAATTATAAAATTTATAGTTTAGGCAAAAATGGTATAGCTATAGATATTTTCAATAATGTAGTAAATAATGTTAATATAACAAGTGATTTAACTTTAAATAATGTTAGAGATAAAGTGATTACTATAGATCCAGGTCATGGCGGTTCAGATTCAGGAGCTGTAGGCCCTAATGGTTTTGAAGAAAAAGCAGGGGCTTTTGCAATCTCACAAAAATTGGCTTCTATTTTAGATCAATCTGGAGCAAAGGTTGTTATGACTAGAGATACTGATGTAGATGTTTATGGGCCAAATGCTTCGGCAAGAGATGAATTGCAAGCACGTGTTGATGTAGGAAATAGAGCAAATTCAGATATTTTTGTTAGTATTCACTGTAATGCTTTTGTAAATCCTGCGGCAAATGGTACACAGACATTTTATTATGGTTCTAGCTATAAAGGACAACGATTAGCACAAAATATTCAAGAAAAAATGATTGAAGTCAATGGATTGCGTGATAGAGGAATTTCTACATGTAATTTTTATGTAGTAAAACATTCTTATATGCCAGCTGTACTCATTGAAACAGCATTTATCACTAATTATGATGAAGAAGCTTTACTTAGTGATGATGAATGGCAAGAATTAATGGCGAAAGCTATAGCAGAAGGTATTAACCAATACTTTGGCGAATAATTAATATAACTTGAGAGGCGAATAAATAATGAAAATAAAATTAAAATCTGTAAAAGGAATATTAGCTATTTTAGCAGTATCTATTTTAACTATTGCTTCTGGTTGTACAGAACAGGCAACAAATCTAGAAAGTAGTTCTTCTAATACAACTACAGCTCAAGTAAATAAAGATGTAAAATCTTCATCTAGTAGTAGTGCTGTAAATGATGCAGAACAGTCAAGTGAAAAAAAAGTGGCTGGTGTTACAATTTATTTTCCAGATGCTAATGGTGAAAAATTAATTCCTACACAAAGACAAATAAATTTAAGTCGTGAAGATAAATATCAAGCCGTAGTACAAGCTTTGATTGATGGTCCAATCTCTGATAAAGAAGGCATTTATATTATGCCAAAAGATACACAGGTTTTATCTGTAAAAGTAAAAGATAATATTGCTACTGTTGATTTTAATAAGGCATTTAAAACAAATTTCACAGGTGGTTCTACTGGTGAATTGATGTTAATTGGCTCTATCGTAAATTCTTTAACAGAATTCACAGAAATAAAAGCTGTTCGTTTTACTGTTGAAGGTAAGGTATTAGAAGCTTTAGATGGTCACTTAGATTTAACAGTACCTCAAGAACGCATGGGGGATTTGTTATAAAAAATAAACATAAGAAGGTGTTTTTTTCATGTTAAAGACGTTAGAAAATGATATTTTACGCCTCACTGTAGATACTCATGGTGCCGAAATTCATAGCCTTGTAGCTAAAGATACAGGTATTGAATATATTTGGCAAGCTGATCCTAATTATTGGCAAAGACATGCTCCTATATTATTTCCAATTGTAGGTAAACTTAAAAATGGTCAATATGAATATGATGGAACTGTATATCGTATGCCAGGTCATGGCTTTGCTCGTGATAAAGAATTCGAGTTTAGTGGACAAACAGAAAATTCTTTAGAATACACATTGACTTATGATGAAGATACGTTGAGAATGTATCCATTTAAGTTTAAATTGACAGTAACTTATACTATAAACTTTGCAGATGTAAAAGTTTCATGGAAAGTTGAAAATCTCGATACAAAAGAAGATATGTATTTTTCCATTGGTGCCCATCCTGCATTTAATTGTCCAATTGGTGTTGAAGGTACTTTTGATGAGCATGAACTTGAGTTTGAACAAACAGAAGCAAACCCAATGACATCTTATCATGTCAATTCAGCGGGATTATTTGATGGTGGAGTGGCTCCGATAAAACTTATTTATGGTAAAGTATTGCGTTTAAATCATGATTTATTTGTAGAAGATGCTTTGGTATTTAAGAAATTATTCTCTGAAGAAGTAAAATTAACAAATACAGCTAATAATCATTTTGTTAAAGTTAATTTTAAAGATTTCCCATATCTTGGCATCTGGACAAAACCTGTGAAAGCACCATTTGTATGTATTGAACCATGGTATGGTTTAGCTGATAGCACACAAAAGAGAGATTTTTCCAATAAAAAAGGTATATTACATCTAGCACCAAGTAAACAATTTGATGCTTCTTATACTATTACTATTGGATAATAGAATAAAATAAGTAATAAAAGGATTAATAAATATATGACGCTTTTAGATGAAGTTTTACAAGCAAATCAAGCTTATCTTGAACATACAAAAGAGGTAAATACTTGGAGTAAATATCCACAAAAGCATTTAGCTATTGTTAGTTGTATGGATACACGTCTGGTCGAATTGTTAGAGCCAGCACTTGGTATTCGCCGTAGCGAAGTCAAAATGATAAAGACAGCGGGCAATACGATAACTAGTAAATTTGATGATGTAATTCGCAGTTTGTTGGTGTGTATTTATCAATTTGACATCAAAGAAATTATGGTAATTGGTCATTATGGTTGTGGCATGGCTACAGCTACATCAAAAGAATTGATTGATACTATGATTAAACGCGGTATTGAAAAAAATGCTATCGATAAAGTTAAAGATGAATTATCTCAATGGATAGATACATTCCATAATCCTAAAGATAATGTAGAAAAAAGCGTAGCAAGTATACATGAAAATCCATTAATTCCTAATGATATTCCCGTACATGGTTTAATCATTGATCCAGATACAGGTAAAGTTGATGTGGTAATAAATGGTTATTAAGAATAGACGATAGGGATAGATAAAAAACAGAGTATAACTTATCATAGAAAAAGTTATACTCTGTTTTTATTTTATGATAGTCTTGAATATTTATGATATAATTAATAATAATTTGTGGAGATTAAGAAATAATGGAGGCGTTTTTTATGAAAAATATAATAAAAATATTTGTATTTTGCATGTTACTTAGTTTTGTACCATCGATAACAATGGCACAAGTATCTAGTGAATATATGGGAGACACTAATCAGACATATAGTTTAGCTTATCCTGTAGTGAGCATAGATGATGAAAAAAGTGAAAATAAAATAAATAAAGATATAGAAATTCAATTAGATGATTTAAAAGAAAAAATAGAAAAACATGTATATAGCAAAGTGGATATGACTTATTATGAAAAATATGAAGATGATAATATTATTTCTTTGATGTTTTATGTAAATAAGAAAAAGAAATTTTCTAACCTCATGGAATTAACTGGCTATACTGTGACATATGATAAACATACTGGTGAACGCGTGCCTATGGACAGATATTTAAATATTAATTTGGAACAATTGCAAGACGCTTTAAATAATAGTTATGCTTATACTGTAGATGGATTGGATAATGGAGTGAATTTATCAAAGAGAATACCATATGTAAGTCATAATTATTTTATTTGTCATGATGGTTCTATTGGTTTATTATATCAACCTGGAGATTTGATGGAGGTTGAAGCAGGAGCTTGTAAAATAATCGTATCACCAGAAACGATTGCTAAAGTGAATGAACTAAATAAAGCTAGTAAATAAGATTAAAATATAAAGTGGGTGATAGTATCATGGAAGATTATGGATTATTAGCCATTTTAGTTTTTGTAATATTTTTAGTGACAGTAGGCTTGATAATAACTAAAAAAGTAGAATTTGTACGTGCATTACCTGCTTTTGGTATAATCACAGCGATATTAGCTGGTACACCTATAAGTGGTAGTGAAAATAGTATTACGAATTATGTCATTGTACGAGGTGCTACAACTTTAGCAGAGCCGATGTTTATTTATATTTTGAGTGTGATGTTGGCTTTATTCATCATGGAATATAAATTAGATGAAGAGATAAATTCTTTATGTATTTATTATTTAAAAAATAATTTAACTGGAATATTATGGTTAGTGGCAATATTGACGATTATTGTTTCTAGTATGATAACGAATTTTGGCTCAATAATGGTAATAACGATTATTTTTATGCCTATTTTATTAGATATAGGATTTAATAAACAAGGAGCAATAGTACTACTATTATTATCGGGTGCAGTAGGAAGCTGTTTAAATCCAGGATATCATATTTTATATGCAGAATTATTGTCATGGGATATAGATAAGGTAAAAAATTTCTATTATATTATGGCAGCTGTAGGAGCTATATCATTAATTTTTTATATTTTATTGAATAGTAAATATGTGAATGAATTTAAAAATATGGAAATCACAGATATAAAAATAAAGATAAATTGGTTATTATTATTGACAATTTTTGTACCGTTTATAATGGTATTTTTCTTTGATTTTAATATTGAATCAGGATTGATAGTAGCATTGTCATATGGATTTTTAATTGGTGGTTCTAAAAAACCTTTTATGGATATGTTAGAATTGTTAAAAGTAGCCATTTATAAATCGACTAAAGTCATTATCTTGTTAGCAGCAGTGGGGATTTTCATGCATGCAGTGAAAACACCAGAAGTAGTAAATTTGATGGCACCGCTATTATTGCGTTTGATGCCGAATTCACCAATACAATGTATGTTATTTTTTACTATTTTATCACCACTTGTTTTATATAAAGGGCCATTTAATCTGCAAGGTATGGGAGCTGGATTGAGTGCAGTTATAATATCTTCAACATCGATGAATCCTATGGTTTTAGGTATGGCACTATTATCGTTGAACAATTTGAGAAAAATGATGGATCCTTTAGATGTACAAAATATAGCTTTAATGCAATATGTAGATGTGGATACTAATTTAGTCATTAAGAAAATTTTGCCATATGCTTTGAGTATAAATTATATTATGCTGTTTTATGCTTTAGTGTCATTGACATAAAAAAAGCCTTCTAAAAGTTTTTCATTTTAGAAGGCTTTTTTATTTTAAGCATCTTTTAAGAAAGCACTATATCCTTTTTTAGTTTCGTAAACATCGATTTTACTAGTTATTTCCCATGGTGAGTGCATATTTAACACAGCAACACCACTATCAATGACTTGCATACCATAAAGAGCCATGATATAAGCGATTGTTCCGCCACCGCCTAAATCCACACGACCGAGTTCGGAAAATTGAATAACTACATTATTTTTTTCCATGATAGCACGGATATTGCCGAGGTATTCAGCATTTGCATCATTAGAGCCAGATTTTCCACGAGCTCCTGTGAATTTATTAAATGCCATGCCGTGACCAAGATAAGCGATATTTTTCATATCGAAAGAGGATTTGTATAAAGCATCATATGCAGAAGTTACATCAGAAGATAACATTTTGCAATTAGCAAGACAACGTCTTAATGTTAAATCGCTGTATTGACCGAGTAAGTTTAAAACTTCAGCTACCGCATTTTCAAAGAAACGAGATTGCATACCTGTAGCACCTACAGAGCCAATTTCTTCTTTATCCACGAGAAGACAGCAAGCTGTGCGAGTCATTTCTTTAGTTTCAAGCATAGCTACTAAAGAAGTATAAGCACATACTCTATCATCTTGACCGTAAGAGATGATCATGCTACGGTCAAAGCCAGCTTCTCTAGCACGACCAGCAGGTACTACTTCAAGTTCAGCAGAAAGAAAATCTTCTTCTTCGATATCGTATTTTTTACCAACGATTTTTAAAACATTTGCTTTTACAGCATCTTTTTCAGCACCATCAAGAGGAATAGAGCCAACTAAAATATCAAGGTTTTCACCTTCAATGACTTTGGCAGCATTTTTTTGCATCTGTTCTTGTGCTAGATGAATTAATAAGTCTGTTACGCAAAATACAGGATCATTATCATCTTCACCGATATTGATATCGACAATAGTGCCATCTTTTTTGGCTACAACGCCATGGATAGCAAGTGGAACAGTAACCCATTGATATTTTTTGATACCACCATAATAATGTGTATCCATATAAGCAAGTCCACCATCTTCATAAAGTGGATTTTGTTTGATATCAAGGCGAGGACTATCAATATGAGCACCTAGAATATTCATGCCATTTTCCATAGGTTCAGAACCGATATTGAATAATACAACAGATTTATTCATACATACGGAATAAACTTTATCACCAGCTTGAAGTGTTTCTTTATTAGTGATGATATCTTTTAAATCTCTATAACCAGCTCTTTGAGCTTGGAAAATAATTTCTTTTACACATTCACGTTCTGTTTTGCATTTACTTAAAAAATGACGATAGTTTAAGCAAAGTTTCTCTAATGCTTTTTTTTCAGAAGCGGAATAATTATTCCAAATATCTTTTTTAGCATTTTTTAATGCTTTTTTATCTTTTTTTTCTTTAGCCATATATAAACACCTCTTAAATGATAATTATTATATGCATAACAATTTTATTATAGCAAAGATTAAAATAAAATTTAATTATTAATTGAGATTTTTTATAAAGATACAAAAAAAGGCTAGAATTTTCTAGCCTTTATTTTATTTCAGTGATAAATTCCCAGTCTTTGATATCTGTTATGCCAAGACCATTGTTTTCATTTAAAATGATATGATTTTGTTTATAGGATATACCACCAACTATAGGGTCTGTGGCAAGTAAATCAGCTGCATCTAAATCTGTTTTAGTGATGATGGATTTACCACCAGCTAAACTAGCAGATGCTGTAATGCCTACTTTAGACTCGAGCATACAACCCATCATACATTCAACGCCACAAATTTTTGCCATATCAGCGATTTTTAAAGCATTGTGAATACCGCCAGCTTTCATGAGCTTGATATTGATTAAATCGCAAGCTCTTTTAGCGAGAAGTTCAAATACTTCATATGTGCCAAAAGCTGATTCATCAGCCATGATAGGAGTATCTACATTATCTGTTACGAATTTTAGACCTACAGTATCATGAGCGATTACAGGTTGTTCAATGAGTTCAATATTTAAATTTTTATCTTCAAATTGGCGAATTAAACGAACAGCTTCTTTAGGTTTCCAACCTTGATTGGCATCTAGGCGAATGTTTATTTCATTGCCTACAGTATTTCTAATGGCAACAATGCGTTTAAAATCCAAAGCTGAGTCATTGCCAACTTTGATTTTTAAATCAGTATAACCATTATTTACAGCTTCAAGCGCATCTTGAGCCATGATTTCAGGTTCGCGTAAGCTAATTGTTAAATCAGATTTTATATCTGTACGATAGCCACCTAATAATTTATATAATGGCAAATTGCACATTTGAGCGAATAAATCATAAATGGCAATATCTATAGCAGCTTTAGCAGAGGAATTATGAAGCATTGCTTTATCAATTTGATTGCAGATAGTTTCTAATTCGCAAATATCTAAGCCAATTAATTTAGGTGCAATGATATCATGAATGGCAGAGACTACAGACGCTTGACTATCTCCTGTGATGACAGCAGTTGGTGGAGCATTGCCAAAACCTATATTACCTGTATCAGTGATTATTTTTATGATGATATCTTCGGCAAAGTCAACACGGCGTAGGGCTGTTATAAAAGGTTTTTTTAAGGGAATTTTGACTTTACCGATTTGAATTTTTATGATTTTCATAATGAATAAGACCTCAAAATATGATTATTTTTCAAATAGCACATCAATAGCAGTCATTGCCATAGCTTTAGCACCGATTAATGCTTGTTTCTTCGCATATTCAGAACCACTGGCATTAGCAAATTCTAAAGTGTGAACAAATAAATTATTGCCAATGCAAATAGTAGGTTGACAAGTTCTAGTAACATGACTGACATTGCCTACATCAGTAGAGCCATCAGCAAAATCATCAGGAAGTAGAGTATATTTTTCGCCAAGTAGAGAGAAATTTTCTTGATAATATTGATTTAATAGTTTATCACTGCGCAAGTTTTTATAAAGTGGCTCATAGTGATGCATATTTAATTTAGTTTTGTGTTTTAAAGCTATTTTTTGAGCTAATTTTTTGATTTGAGGAAGCATGACTTCTTCTAAATAATCTGTATCAAGACTGCGAATAGTAGCTCTTAGCGTAGCTTTAGCAGGAATGATATTAGGAGCTATGCCACCATCAGTTATAATTGTGCCGATGATATTAGGTTTTGTGAAGTTTTGTTTGAGCAGTTTAAACTCTTGATAAAAATCTACAAGTGCATCTAAAGCGTTGATGCCGTGATATACAGGGTCAGCAACATGAGCTTCTTTGCCTAGAAAAGTTATTTCTAAAGGGTGAGTAGCAAAAGATGTACCACCAATAGTTGTTTTATCATCGGGATGAATGATTAAGCACGCTTGTAAATCATCAAAGTAACCTCTATCTGCTATATCTAATTTTGCCCCGATTGTTTCTTCAGCGGGACAGCCAAAGATTACAGTCTGAGCAATTTTATCAGTCACAGCATTGAAAGCCAGACCAGCTCCAATACTCATCAGTGCAATGAGATTATGACCACAACCATGACCGATATCAGGTAAAGCATCATATTCAGCTAAAAAACCAATTTTTTTATCACCATATCCTTTATTAGCCATAAAGGCTGTAGAAAACTTATCTTCAATGATTGGTGTGAAGATGAATTGAAATTCTTCTAAGAGGTTTTTTAGATAATTCATAGCTTTTATCTCTTGCATGCTGATTTCAGGATGTTGATAGAGATAATCAGCCAATGTATATAAAATGGGTTCGATATTATCAATCTGTTGGCAGACTAATTGTTTTAAATCTTGTTTATTCATAAATAAAATCTTTCTGAAATTAAAATTAATTGGTGTAGTTAACGCAGTTTACAATGAGCTTCACTGATGAAAAAGTTGATATCATCATCAGTGATGTTAATAGTAGCGTTTACGCCTAAAGGTAAAAATGCATTCGTGCGATCATGTCCTGCAGGAAAATTATAGATTGTAGGAACTTTAGCTAAATTTGCGTATTGTTGTAGAATTTCTTTGACGGTAAATTCATAAGGGTCTTGTTTATTTGGCTGACAATGCGTAAACTCGCCGAAGATTAAACCTTTGATGTCTTTTAGTAAACCGTTTTGCCAAAGTTGACGAAGCATGCGGTCGATAGCATAAGCATCTTCACCGATATCTTCTAAAAATAAAATACTATTTTCCCCTTTTAATTCATAAGGAGTACCGCAAAGAGAAGTAATAACGCTTAGATTGCCACCGATTAACTTACCAAATGCTCTACCTGGATAAAATGATTCTAAATCGTGTTTTTTAGGCAACAAAAATGCTCCTAAAGGAACAGACATGCGAAGTCCTCGACAAAATGAAGCAATGGTATATTGTGTAGGTTTGCGAGATAAAGTTTTGAGCATAGGGCCATGGATAGTAACAAGGCGACTATTTTGTCCAATAGCAGTATGAAGGGCTGTAACATCGCTAAAACCGATTAATAATTTTGGATTTTTGCGAATCAAATCGTAGTCTAATAAATCAAGAATACGTGTACAACCATAGCCACCACCAAAACATAAAATGGCGTCTACTTCATCATCTGCAAAAAATTTGTTGAGTTCGTTTGCTCGTAATTTATCAGAACCTGCGAGATAGCCTTCATTTGTCTTTAATGTTTTTGATAATTTTGTTTTATATCCCCATTGATGTAAGAGATCAAGTCCAGGGGTATAATCAAAATCAGCACAAGCAGAAGCAGGGGCCACAATGCCTATACAACTACCAATGCCAAGGATTTTGCCTTTGTGGCGGGTCTTCATCATAAAGGAAGCCTCCTTTATTATAAATAATATTAATAAATCTAAATATTAGCATAGCATTTGAATAAGTATGCGTCAAATAAATGTTTTGATTTTATTGAAAATATAAAAGAAATAGCCATTATATTTAAAAATATAATGGCTAAACTTATAGAGCTTTATTGAGAAGATTTTTCGGTAGTATTTTCAATATAGGCTTCTTTAAAGTCTATAGTTCCTAATATAGACCAACGGTAATTTTTTACATATGGTTGAGCTATATATGGTTGAGTAGTGTAATAAATCGGTAAGACGACGGCATCGTCCATCAAGATTTTTTCAGCTTCATGCATTGCTTGCATGCGAATTTCTTGATTATTTGTATTTTGAGCTTTGCGAACTAGATCATTATAAAGTGGATTATGATATTGTCCATCATTATTTTCATCAAGATATACGTCCATAAAAGTCATAGGATCGGCATAATCTCCAATCCATGAAGCACGAGCTACTTGGAAATTTCCTGTATTTCTAGCATCTAAATACACTTTTGATTCTTGATTTAAAAGTTCTGCATTGACATTTAAATTTTCTTTCCACATGGCTTGAATGACTTCAGCCACAGCTTTATGCATTTCATTTGTATTGTATAAAATAGTTATAGGTGGCAGACCTTCGCCATTTGGATATCCAGCTTCAGTGAGTAATTCTCTTGCTTTTTGCGGATTATATTCTACGAGATTGCCACCTTCACGGCGAAAATCTTGTTTGGTTACAGGATCAGTAAGCCCTGGAGGAACCCAAGCATAAGCTGGCTCTTTGCCACCTTTGATTACATTGTTGACGAGTTTTTCTCTATCTACAGCCATAGAAAAGGCTTTACGCACTAGTGGATTATCAAATGGAGCTTTTTGCGTATTAAAACTATAATAATAAGAACCTAAATAAGGGCTCATCTTGAATAAGCCTTCTTTGGTCAAGCGTTCTTGTTCAGAAATTGGTGGTTCAACTGTGATATTAGCTTGACCACTTTCTACCATGGAAACACGTGTAGATTGAGATTCACTGATAGGCCATTGCATATTTTCAAGTTTAACTTTATCCTTGTCCCAATATTTATCATTTTTGACAAATTGCAATTGATTAGAATGTATCCAATGAGTGAGAATAAATGGCCCATTAGATACAATTTTATCGTTAGCTGCCCAGATTTCAGGATCTTTTTCTACAATATGACGCGGTACAGGATAATAAGCATGGAAGGCAGTTAAATTTAAAAAATATGTGATAGGTGCTTTTAATTTTACATATAAAGTTTTATCATCTAAAGCTTTTACTCCGACTTGGTCAGCAGATACTTCTTGTTTGAAAAAAGATTCACCATTATTTAAGGGATACATCATATAAGCATTTTCAGAGGCTGTTTGGGGATCAAGTACACGTTTCCAAGCGTATTCAAAATCATGAGCAGTAAGAGGTGTACCATCGCTCCATAGAAGATTATCACGCAAATGGAATGTGTATTCTGTGCCGTCTGGAGAAATATCCCAACTTTTAGCTGCTGCTGGTTGAGGTTGTTCATGTTCATCTAAACGAGTCAAACCTTCAAAGAGGGCAAGCTCTACATTTGATTCAGCAAGTGCTGTACTTTTGGCGGGATCGAGAGTAGATGGTTCACTTTCTAGAGCATAGCGAACAGTATCATCAGTCATAGCTTCATCACTGCAACCGCTGATGAGAAAACTATATATTATAAAAATAGAAATCAAAATTAATTTAGGTGAAATAATTTTAAACATATAATCAGTCCTTTAATGATTAGATAATCAAATTTATTTTTGTTTTTGTGCTAGATAATTATAAATATATTGCCCTAGTTTTCCCATTTCACGACCACCAATAGCGTTTGATTTTAAATTAGAAGCAAAAATAATAATACTATAAGTGCCAAAATCTGCTTCTAGGATACCACCATCATGTTCGACAAAATCAAGCATACCTGTTTTGTGATGAAATACGATATCTTCATCCCAATAATAAGGAATGCGGTCTCTGAATTGTTGACGAGCTAAGATTTGCCATGCAATATTAAATCTTTCTAAATGGCGATTTTGATAGATATGGCAAAGTAATTTATAGTAGTCATTGACAGATAGATAATTTTCTTTACCCTGTTTACTTGCTTCAAAATCCATCATATAGCGTTGAATTTTTGTCTGTTTTAAATTTAATTTATCGGCATAATTTTGAATATTATCCATGCCTAATTTTTTTATGAGAATATTTGTTGCCAGATTATCACTGAGAACAATCATTAAACTAGCGATAGATTTTATGCTGACTTTTGTATCGCTATCCATTTCTTGTAATGCTCCACCACCTTCTACATGTGGCACATAATCAACAGATATTTTTTCATTAAAGTCTAAATCACTAGCACATAAAGTGGCTAAGATAAGAACTTTAATCATACTAGCTGATTTATGGATATAATCTTTTTCTAAGCTTATTGTCTGTTGAGGGTTATTGAGGTCGCTTATCAAATATGACCAATTGCCATCGAGCTTTTGCATATAATTGTTTAAATAATTGCTTAATTTATTCATGATAACACATCTTTTCTGTATAATAATTAAATTATTATCTATTATAACATACTGATAAAAACAGTAAAAATAAGTTATAAATTCTAGAATGTATAGATTTTTTAAATACTGTATACAGTATTTAATTATGGTTTTGTAAAAAATATCTATGCAATATAAAAATGACATGCTATAATTATTTACGTTAAATATATATATAGTATATAGATAAAATTTATATACTAATTAAAATTTTCTTTATTTTATAATTTGTGAAAAAGGTATTTCTAGAAGGAGCTGGAGTTTAATCATGAGTTTACAAAACGCGTATTTACAGAAAGTTTATGACAAAGTAGTAGCTAAAAATCCAAATGAAGCAGAATTTCAGCAGGCTGTTTATGAAGTTTTAGAATCCATTACACCTGCAATTGAAAAAAATCCTGCTTATGAAAAAGCTAATATTATTGAACGCATGGTTGAGCCTGAACGTATGATTACATTCCGTGTAACATGGGTTGATGATAATGGTAATGTACAAGTAAATCGTGGCTATAGAGTACAATTTAATTCTGCTATTGGGCCATACAAAGGTGGTCTTCGCTTACATCCTTCCGTATGTGCTTCTGTAATTAAATTTTTAGGTTTTGAACAAGTATTGAAAAATTCTTTGACTACTCTTCCTATGGGTGGCGGTAAAGGCGGTAGTGATTTCGATCCAAAAGGTAAATCCGATATGGAAATCATGCGTTTTTGCCAAAGCTTCATGACTGAACTTGCAAAACATATCGGAGCAGATACTGACGTTCCTGCTGGTGATATCGGTGTAGGTGCTCGTGAAGTTGGTTATTTATTTGGTCAATATAAACGTCTTCGCAACGAATTCACTGGTGTATTAACTGGTAAAGGTTTATCCTTCGGTGGTTCTTTAGTAAGAACTGAAGCAACTGGTTATGGTTTATGCTATTTCGTTGAAGAAATGTTAAAAGATAATAATACATCTTTCGCTGGTAAACAAGTTGTAGTATCTGGTTCTGGTAACGTTGCTATTTATGCAGCTGAAAAAGCTATGGAATTAGGAGCAAAAGTTATTGCTATGAGCGATTCCAATGGTTATGTAGTAGATGAAGCTGGTATCAAACTTGATGTTGTAAAACAGCTTAAAGAAGTTGAACGTAAACGCATTAAAGAATATGCTGAACGTGTTGAAGGTGCACAATATCATGAAGGTTGCAAAGGTATTTGGACTGTTAAATGTGATATTGCTCTTCCTTGTGCAACTCAAAATGAAATTGATCTTGAATCTGCTAAAGCTCTTGTAGCTAACGGCTGTAAAGTTGTTGGTGAAGGTGCAAATATGCCTTCCACTATTGATGCAATCAACTATTTCTTAGACAATAAAGTTCTTTTTGCTCCTGCAAAAGCTGCAAATGCTGGTGGTGTTGCTACTTCCGGTCTTGAAATGAGCCAGAACAGCGAACGTTTAAGCTGGACATTTGAAGAAGTAGATGCAAAATTACATGCAATCATGGTAAATATCTACAAAAATGCAGCAACAACTGCAAAAGAATATGGCTTTGAAGGTAACCTCGTAGTAGGTGCAAACATTGCTGGTTTCTTAAAAGTAGCAGATGCTATGCTTGCTCAGGGCTATGCTTATTAATAAGTAATTTAACATATAGAATAAAGCAATTAAAAGTGCAGAAATTTATTTTCTGCACTTTTTTTATTTTGTAAAGCTGTTGTTAATCAATAAAAGTTTATAAATATCAAAAATAAATTCTTATTTAATAATTATTATTAATATGATATAATTAATAGTATAAAACTAGGATTTATAAATGATTTTAAATTTGATAATAATATAAATAAGGAGGATATATTTTGTCTGATTTTATAACAGTAAAAGGAGCGAGAGCTCATAATTTAAAAAATATAGATGTAAAAATTCCTCGTGATAAATTAGTAGTAGTAACAGGATTGAGTGGCAGTGGAAAATCTTCATTAGCTTTTGATACGATATATGCCGAAGGTCAACGTCGTTATGTAGAATCTTTATCTGCATATGCTAGACAATTTTTAGGGCAGATGGATAAACCAGATGTTGATTATATAGAAGGATTATCGCCTGCTATATCTATTGACCAAAAAACGACAAGTCATAATCCTCGTTCTACAGTGGGAACAGTTACCGAGATTTATGATTATTTGCGTTTATTATTCGCTAGAGTGGGAAAACCTCATTGTCCAAAATGTGGTAAACCTATCACTCAGCAGACAGTAGACCAAATGGTAGATAATATCATGAGTTTGCCAGAACGCAGTAAATTATTGATCATGGCACAAATCATTCGTGGGAAAAAAGGCGAACATAAAAAAGTATTGGAACAAATTCGCAAAGAAGGTTATGTGCGTGTACGCATTGATGGCGAAGTTATAGATATTAATGAAGAAATCAATTTAGAAAAAAATAAAAAACATACGATTGAAGTTGTAATCGACCGCCTCATTGTGCGTGAAGGCATTGAACAACGTTTAGCAGATTCACTTGAAACTGCTTTAGATATAGGTGAAGGAATTGTCTATGTACAAGTAGTTGATGGTGAATTATTGATGTTTAGCCAAAATTTTGCTTGTATAGATTGTGGTATCAGTCTGCCAGAGATTGCTCCGCGTATGTTTTCATTTAATAGTCCATATGGGGCTTGCCCTGAATGTAGTGGACTTGGCAGTCATCAACAATTTGATATTGATTTAGTAATGCCAAATAAAAATTTAAGTCCAGCAGAAGGTTTATTTGCACCATTATCCAAAAATCCAGCTTCTTATGCTATGGTGCAGATTGAAGCTGTATTAAAAAAATATGGTTATACTTTAAATACTCCATGGAATGAAATTGATAAAAACATTCAAGAGTATTTGATAAATGGTTCAGGCGAAGAAAGATTTAATTATTCATATGTGAATATGTATGATGAATATAAAGAGTATTTCTCACCATTTGAAGGTGTAATGCCTATGCTTGAGCGTCGTTATAAAGAGACTAATTCAGATATAATGCGAGAATCATATGAAGCATATATGAGCACTACACCATGTCCAAAATGTAAAGGGGCAAGGTTAAAACCAGAAGTATTGTCCATCACTATTGGCGATAAAAATATAAAACAAGTAACAGATATGACTATCGCTGAAGCTAGTGAATTTTTTAAAAATCTTAAATTCACTGAGCGTGAAGAAATCATTGCTAAACAGATTATGAAAGAACTTCATGCTAGATTAGGTTTTTTACTAGATGTAGGGTTAGAATATTTAACATTATCTAGAGCAGCAGGCACTTTATCTGGTGGGGAAGCTCAGCGTATTCGCTTAGCTACACAGATTGGTTCAGGTTTAGTCGGTGTATTATATATTTTAGATGAACCTAGTATAGGACTTCATCAAAGAGATAATAATAGATTGTTAGCTACATTAAAACATCTTCGTGATTTAGGAAATACTTTGATTGTGGTAGAACATGATGAAGATACTATGTATGCAGCAGATTGTATTATTGATATAGGGCCAAAAGCAGGAGCTGGTGGCGGTGAAGTAGTAGCTCAAGGAACTGTTGAAGAAATCAAGCAAAATTTAAATTCAATAACAGGGCAATATTTAAGTCGTAGAAAATATATATCAGTACCAAAAGAGAGAAGAAAGGGCAATGGCAATTTTATCGAAGTTGTTGGTGCTAAAGAAAATAATTTAAAAAATATAAATGTAAAATTTCCATTAGGTGTATTCACTGTAGTAACAGGAGTTTCTGGTTCTGGAAAATCTACTTTGGTAAATGAGATATTGTATAAAGGTTTAGCAAGTAAATTATATACAATAAAGGGAAAACCAGGTAAACATAAAGAGATAAAAGGCATTGAAAATATAGATAAAATCATCAATATTGACCAATCGCCAATAGGTAGAACACCTCGCTCTAATCCTGCAACATATACAGGTGTGTTTGATAGCATTCGTGAATTATTTAGTCAAACCAATGAAGCGAAGATAAGAGGATATAAGCCTGGTCGTTTTAGTTTCAATGTCAAAGGTGGACGTTGTGAAGCTTGTCATGGTGATGGCATTATAAAAATCGAAATGCACTTTTTACCAGATGTATATGTTCCATGCGAAGTTTGTAAGGGAGCAAGATATAATCGTGAAACTTTGGAAGTAAAATATAAAGGGAAAACTATATCTGATGTACTCAATATGACTGTTGATGAAGGCTGTGTATTTTTTGAAAATATACCTAAAATTTATCGCTATATGAAAGTTTTACAAGATGTAGGACTTGGCTATATTCAATTGGGACAGCCAGCGACGACATTATCTGGTGGTGAAGCACAGCGTGTAAAATTAGCTTCTGAATTAGCTAGAAGAAGTACAGGTAAGACTCTGTATATTTTAGATGAACCGACAACAGGGCTTCATACAGCAGATATTCATCAACTTTTAGATGTATTACAGCGATTAGTTGATGGCGGAGATACTGTAGTTGTCATTGAACATAATCTTGATGTGATAAAAACAGCAGATTACTTGATCGATTTAGGCCCTGAAGGTGGCAATCGCGGTGGCACTATTGTAGCCAAAGGAACACCGGAAGATATAGCGAAAGTAAAAGCTTCATACACAGGGCAATTTTTAAAACCTTTACTTGAAGAAGGAAAAAGATTAAATAAACGAGACGCATAAAAATAAAGAGCTTGATAATATGATTTATGTATTATCAAGCTCTTTTTATATTAAAGTAAATTAATTAATTCAGTGATGACAAAATTTAAATCTTCTTGTGTATGACTAGCTGATATCGCAAGACGCAATCGGCTTTGGTTTTGTGGGACTGTCGGTGGGCGGATAGCAGATAAAATAATATGTTTTTCATAGAGTTTTTGAGCTATTTGCAGAGCTTTTTCATTGCTATGCACAATGATAGGCACGATAGGAGTCGTTAAGTTTATATCTATATTATTTTGTTGGAATAAATCTTGTACATAGGAAATATTATCGTATAATTTATCAACTAAACTATTATCGTTAGCGATTAAGGACAATGCTTCAAGGCTACTTGCTATATCTGCTGGTGTCAATGCTGTAGAAAAAATATAACTGCGAGCCTTATTGATGAGATATTCAATAAGAATTTTTTTGCCAGCGACAAAGCCACCTTCAGAAGCGAGGGCTTTGCTTAAAGTGCCTAATTGAATATCAATTTTTCCTTGTAGGTGAAAATGTTCTATACTGCCATGACCTTTGCCTAAAACGCCTGTAGCATGAGCATCATCAACCATAGTTAAAGCATTGTATTTATGTGCTAGATAAGCTATTTCATCTAAAGGAGCGATATCTCCGTCCATACTAAATACGCTATCAGTAACGATTAATTTCGTATGAGAATATGGCAAAATTTTTAATATATTTTCTAAATCTGTCATATTTTTATGACGATAAATTAAAGTTTTAGCTTTGCTGAGTCGACAGCCATCAATTATACTTGCGTGATTTAATTCGTCGCTGATGATGTAATCGTTATTATTAGTCAATGCACTGATAGTGCCAACATTAGCCATATAGCCAGTATTAAAGACCAATGCTTTTTCTGTAGATTTAAATTCAGCAAGTGCTTGTTCTAATTTGGCAAATAAAATATGAGAGCCAGATATCAAACGTGAGCCACCAGAGCCTGTGCCGTATTTTTCGATAGCATCAATAGCAGCTTTTTTCACTTGTGGGTGATGTGTAAGCCCTAAATAATTATTAGAAGCCATCATCAAAAATTCTTCATTATCTTTTAGAACTTTAGTGGCAGAAATGGGAATATAAGTTATAGGTTTTCGATATAATTGCTGTTGATGTAAAAATTCTATTTCAGTTAAATATTTATTTAAATTATCTTGCATGATAAACTCCATTTCAATTTATAAATTAATATCTACAAGTATAGGTTGTCTTTCAAGATAATTTTGCAAAGCTGTGATATCTACAGGTGTTTTTACAAAAAATACTCGACCACCTTGACTACTATGTAATGGCTTCATTTTAGTAATGCGGTGATACGTATTATTGGCAGATACATAGCCGATAATATAATTAGGATCATCAGACCAACATAATTCTCCTACGACATTCGGTGCGGATAAAACTTTACTAGCTAGGACGAGAGCTTCTTGTACATGATTATCTGTATAGCCTAATTCATCAAAATGTTTTTTTGCTTGTAGTGTATCTTTGAAATCCATGCGACTGACGCGAATTCCTCTCATGCCTGTATTATCTAAGCGTTTTCCTGTAGTGGCATCGATTAAAATAGCACCACGCATATTTTCTTGTAGTGATAATAAAGATGATATGGCATTATCTATGGATATTTTAGAAATACCAGCATTAGCTAAGAATTCACGGGCATTTTTATGTCCATCATTTACATCAATAGCCGTATACGTTTCCATATTAAGCATAGGAATAGTTATGATATCTTTGGGTTTGACTTCTTCAATAGTAAGGCGGATAAAATCTGCTCTACCTTTTTCATGAGTTAAAGCTCGTTGAATTAATTTTTCTGCGATTGTAGTCAAATCTTGTGTTGTGATCAAACGTTCAGCCCCTGAAATATGATGACCACCATGTTCATGGGCTCCACCCTGAGCTGAACGCATACGAATACTATAGAGCATAAATATTATCTCCTTTTATGAATTATTTTCTTTAAGATATTTACCAAAATAGGGGAAGCTATAGCAGTGAAGATAAGTCCAGGAATAGTAAATAAAATCATGGAAAATGTCAAAGCACCGAGATTGCCTAAAAAGAAAAATAGACTAAATCTAGCGATGAGTGAAGCGATAGGGCCAGCGAAAATTATCATATAAAGATGATTTTGAGCTAAATATAAAAGTAGACCAACGATCAGACGAAATTGCATGGCAATAGCTACATTTAATATATTTTGTGTACCTAAAGCTAGGCAAATCATGCTGGATAAAATACCGCTGATGATATATTTTTTAAAACCAAAGACACTACAAATAGCTACTGCTAAGGGAGCTGATAATTGGAATTCAATGCCAGGAATGATATTAGGAATTTTGATTGACCCTAATATAGAAATCATGGCAACTAAAATAGCGATTTCACAAAGTGTAGAAGTTTTATACCTCATATTGTCAACCTTTCTATAATTTTAGTTAACATTTTAAAGAAAGATGAGATATTTGTCAAATAAAAAAGCAGATATAAATTTCTTAAGAAAAATATATCTGCAAATATTGTTTATATCTTATATTTAATTAAAAATTTTTTTTAGTTTTGAAAAAGGAATAGTCAATAATCCTAGAGCGAATAAAACGAGAAATAGACCGATTAAAGATAAGATAGTAGGTATTTCTTGATAAAAGAAGATGCCAAAGAGCATAGCAGCTATTGGTTCACCAGAGGCTAAAATGGCAACCTTGCCAGCTTCGACATAATTTAGGGCTACAGTAAAGCAAATATAAGGCAAGACAGAAGTCAGCAAAGAATGTAATAATAAAAATCCACTCATAGGTACTGGATCAATTTGAATGATTTTTATTACACAATTCCAATCGGTAAATGGCAATAAGGCTATGCCAACAGACATTAAACTATAAACTGTAACGGTAAAAGAATGATAACCTTTGAGCATGGCGATTTTTGAAAAAATGCTATAAGTGCCATAAAAAAATGCACCTAAAGTGCCAATGATAATTCCGATAGTAGTCCATTTCATAGCACCGGCTTCTTCTAGGACTCCGCTGGAAAAAATACAGCCGATTAAAGCCAAGATTGCACAGATGGTTTTTTGTAAAGTGAGTTTTTCTTTAAATAGAATATCAGCTAAAATAAGTACAAATATAGGGGCAAGGCTCAATAAAACAGCGGATAAAGATAGAGTTAATTCATTGATAGCAAAATTGTAACAAAGATTTAGACCTAACATACTGAAAATGCCCGCACAAAGGAAAATCCATAAATCTTTTAATTTTATTTTTAATAGAGATTTATCCAAATATAATAAACCGGCAATGATAATAATAATAGCAACAACAATGCGAGTTTCCACTATAGAGACGCTATTTAATCCTAATTCACTTAGTTTTCGAACAAATATGCCAGCTGAACCCCACATTATGCCTGACAAAATGGGAAAAATTTGAATCCATTGTTTTAATGTCATAAAAGTAACGCTCCTAAACATAGAATAAATAAATTTTCATATTTTTAGATTATACTATGTCAATAATCGGCTAACAATAGATTGGCTTTAAAGAATTAAATTAATAAAATAAATAGAGAAATAAAAAAAGAGCTTATTAAAGATAGTTAAATCAATAATAAACTCCATTAAAATTATACACAAAAAACAAATTAAAATTAATATATAGGTTTTGATTTGAAGACATAAGTGTATTTATGTCAGAGGTATAATAATAGCCTACAATATATTATTAATATTATTGTAAACTATGTGCGCTGTGATAAGAAGCTTCTTCTTCGTCATCTCTTTTAGTGATAAGTCTATAAGTGATGAGATTTGCTAAGAAGCCTAAATAAATAATGCCTAAAGTTAAAGCAGAAATTGTTGGATTATCTATATAAAGGGAAAGAATGAAACTAGCAATAGCTACTAATAAAGCACGGATAATAAGAATAGTTTTCATGATAAATTTCCTCCGAAATGTTTAATAAAAATTTTTGATATATATATAATGTTGTATAGATTTATACACTGAAAATTTATTTCGGTTAATATTATAACGCTTTACAGTAAAGAGTCAATGAATTTGAAGAAAGTTTATATCTTAAAATTGTTGTCAAATATAGCTATTTTCAAAAAATTTTTTAATATGTAAAAATAAGTGTATTAAAATTATAAATAAAGCATTATTTATTCAATTTAGAGAAGAATTATTTTATGTTAAAATAAAAATGATTATAAAGTTAGGTGGTGAAGTGATGAAAAATT
>ENA-ORNW01000940-ORNW01000940.1-human-gut-metagenome-genome-assembly--contig:-NODE-940-length-24707-cov-8.426213_pt1 | contig 24707 bp, 18 predicted proteins | sample MGYA00242121_ERZ509034 | MGnify/ENA primary metagenome ERZ509034 (study PRJEB26280, sample SAMEA2338689) | human gut metagenome | biome: human gut; feature: human-associated habitat; material: faeces... | reverse complement strand
CCCGCCGGCGCGCGGAGCGTCGCCGTCAGTCCGTACAGCACGGGCGTCTCGGCGCTCCACAGGGCGACTTTCCCGGCGTCGAGCGTGCAGCGCTCCTCGTCTTTCGTGACGCGCAGCTGCTGCGACGCGACGCTGCGCCCTTGGGCGTCGGTGAGCGCCAGTTCGACGCTGCATCCCCGCGCCTGCCTGGGGAAGAAGGCTTTGACGGCTACCGTTCCCGCGGTGTAGTCGGCCGAAGGCGCGGCGTCGACCTGAATGTCCGTAATTTGCCGTTTGTCGCGCGCGTAGAGGTAGCAGTCGCGGCCCACGCCCGAAAGGCGGAAGAAGTCCTGATCTTCGAGGTATGTGCCGTCGCACCAGCGGAAGACCTGGAACGCGATGAGATTCCGGCCGGGTTTCACGTAGGGCGTCAGGTCGAACTCGGCCTCCAGCTTGCTGTCCTCGCTGTAACCCACATAGCGGCCGTTGACCCAGAGGTAGATGTTCGACGTCACCGAGCCGAAATGCGCGACGATCTGCCTGCCGGCCCATGCCGCGGGGATGTCGACCGTACGGCGGTAGGAACCCACGTGGTTCTGCTCGACGGGAACGTGCGGCGGATCGTTTTTGAACCAGCCCCGCCAGGCGTAACCGACGTTGAGGTAGACCGGATCGCCGTATCCGTTCAGCTCCCAGAGTCCCGGCACGGGCATGTCGTTCCAGCCTTTGTCGTTGTAGCCGACGCGGAAAAAGTCCGTCGGTCGCTGGTCGGCGTCGCGCACCCAGTTGAATTTCCAGTTTCCGTTCAGCGTGACGAACCGCTCCGAGAGGGTCTTGTCGCCCGTTTGTGCGGCTTCCGGCGATTCGTACGCGAACCAGGAGCCATGCATCGGCATTCGGTTCACGGCATTCACGCCGGCGTCCTGCCATTCGTTGCTCTGCGCGCCGGCCGTCAGCGCCGTCGCCGCGGCCAGCCAGCATAAGAGGATTTTCTTCATCGGTTATCTCTGTTTTTAAGGTTTAGGCATAGTCTGCCGAAGCGGTTTCCGCTGTGCCGGATGTCCGGCGCGGTCCGATCGGTTAAATTTCGGAAAAATGTCGGGAAACTCCAAATATGGCGGCTGAAAAAGACGCCAGCCGTATTGTTCCGGTGCATTTTTGCCGGGTGACGGTTATTTTCCGATGCAGCATACATAGCTGCCTGAATGATAGATTGTTGCAATTTAATCGGTAGAAAAGTTGTTTTTGAGACCTCTGAGACTTGTTTTTGAGGCTGTTTTACACTCTTTTCTTAATGAATCAGAACCATGAGGAAGTTTTGCATCCTTAATGAAGCTCACCTATCTTCTATCCGACTACAAAGGTATAAAATTCCGTGATGTTTTCGCCAAGAATGTCAACTAAATGCAAGATATTCTCATGGACAGTGTTTGCTGACCAAAAGAGTAAAAATTAGTTGAAGCCTTTTCCCTTTTCTTCCCTTTGCTTGACTTAACTTTATTGCCCGTGTATATTATAACGGTCATTAAAGTCAAGTTGCTGGTGTGAAGTCATATCTTTTTCTTTTGGCAAGCAAAATAGTTCTTTGATATGATGAGTGTATGAGTAATAATTTGCATCTATATTACGAATAATATATTGTTTGTAGATAGGTGTATATAGCACTTACAAACAAAATTATGACATTTAGTCTTTGGAGTTTCTGCTCAAAAAGAGTTATGTGCATGGTTAATTATTTAATGACGTGCATTTTCTATGTACAACACATCATTAAATAAATAAAAAGTATTACTTTTGCATATTATATGATAGGTTGATTATGACAAAGTCATCGACATATTCGTTTTGCACCTTAAAATAGATAACAAAATATGTCAAAGAATACAATGGGAACCAAACTTCCCCGAAAATTGGAGCAAAAGATGCAGATTGTAGGCGAGCAGATTAAGCTAGCTCGTTTACGTAGGAATCTGAGTGTGGCTCAGGTTGCTGAACGTGCCACCTGTTCACCGCTTACTGTGTCCCGAATAGAAAAAGGGATTCCTACTGTTGCAATAGGGATCTATCTACGTGTTTTGTACGCATTGCAACTTGACGATGATATTCTATTGCTTGCTAAAGAAGATAAAATGGGAAAAGCTTTGCAAGATTTGAGTTTGAAAACAAAAGAACGTGCATCCAAGAAAGAATAATCTATGAAAAAGTTGTATGTATATGCCGATTTCGATTGGCTCAAAGAAGTGGAACTCATTGGTGAATTAGGCTATGAGTCTCTTCGTGGTGCAGACAGCTATAGTTTTACGTTCAATAATGAATGGTTAAGGCAGCACAGCGATCTGTTTTTGAGTGACGACCTGAATAATTACCCGGGACAACAATATACACAACCGGACAAGGATATATTTGGATGCTTTTCTGATGCTTTGCCGGATCGTTGGGGACGTACTTTGTTGTTGCGTCGTGAGCAAATTGCAGCTGCGGAAGAAAAACGACCAGTACGAAGATTGTCATCCTTCGATTTCTTGACTGGTATCGATGATTTCTCCCGAATGGGTGGATTCCGTTTTAAGGAAGACCTCGATGGCGAATTTATCAATGTGAGTGAATCATTGAAAATTCCACCTTTGACGGATATTCGGGAACTGATTGCAGCCAGTGCCGAGATAGAGAAATGTGAAGAAAACAATATGCTCCCTGATAGGAAATGGATTGCACAACTTGTGCAACCGGGAACGTCATTAGGAGGTGCAAGACCTAAAGCCAATGTTGTAGATACAGATAAAGTTCTTTATGTGGCCAAGTTTCCATCGCGCAAGGATGACTATGATGTTGGACTTTGGGAGCATTTCAGTCATTTGCTTGCCACAAAAGCAGGGATAAACGCTGCAAAAACAAAAGTGTTGGCAACTGGAGAGAAATATCATACATTGCTGTCACAACGCTTCGATAGAACCCAAGAAGGAAAACGCATTCATTTTGCATCTGCCATGACCTTATTGGGGCTGAGTGATGGTGACAATGCAACTACCGGGCATGGCTATCTGGATATAGTCGACTTTATTATTCAGAGCTGTACCGATGTGGAACGAAACCTACAGGAACTATACCGTCGTGTGGTTTTCAATATATGCATAGGCAATAGTGACGACCATTTCCGCAATCATGGTTTCCTTTTGACTGCAAAAGGATGGACACTGTGTCCTGCATATGACATGAACCCCACGTTGAATGAGTATCAAAGTTTGCTTGTTTCATCAACTTCTAACAAAGCAGAGTTGAGTATTTTGCTGGATGCTTGCGAAGACTATATGCTAAACCGTAAAACAGCAGAAAAGATGATTTCGGAGGTGATTGAAGCTGTAAAAGGATGGCGCGAATTGGCAACACGATTAGGAATTTCCAAGAGAGAGATGGATATGTTTGCCGGAGTGTTGGATGCAAGGTGGAACGATTGCGTTTGATTTACAGGAATAGAATATTGTTGGTAAACTGTTGCTGTCCAAGCTTTTATAGGGCGGTGATGGATAAATTTTATTTATATGAAAAAATCAGATATATTTTGGCAGACATATTTGAGTCTCGAAAAAGAGTTCATTAATGTTTCTAATTTCATATTTATAACGGATGAAATTACAACTCATGAGAATGGTAAAGAAATTACTAAACCATGTAATTCCCAATTGGAGACGTTTTCACCCCATATAGCAGATTTACTTATACGATGCTGTGTCCAAATAGAAGCAATTTCTAAGGAACTGTATTATGACAATGGCGGGTCAAAACCACGTGGAGATAAAAGCTTGTTTTTTGATGAGGATTGCTTAAAACTTATTGATATAAAATGGGCGATACATGATAAACGAGTTTTGGTTGTTGCTCCATTCTTCAATTTGACCAAAGAAGAAAACCTAGTTCTAAGACCATTAAAGAATGCCCATAAAAGAGCTGGTACATTTTGGGAAAAAGCATATCAAGCTGTAAAACATGATAGATTTGCTTCTCTCAAAGATGGCAATATAAAAGCTCTTTTACATTCGATGGCTGCGCTTTATCTATTAAACTTATACTATAGAAATGACTCTTGGATTGTTAAATATCAAGAATTATCCAAGAGTGATTTTAGTATGGGGTCTTCAATCTTTGCAGTGAAACAACCAGAGGTTGGTCACTTATGGTATGGCAATACCCCAACCATAAGTGAAAGCCCTTATGTCGTAAGATACCAAGCAGAAGATTACAAACGAATTGAGGCAATGCAAAAAGCCGATAATGAAGCATTAAATCATTATTGGCAGCAACAGCCAGAAATCAGGGAGCCTGAGTTTTTGGCAATACTTGCATCAGAAAGGAAAAAACAAGAATTGGATCCTACTCATAGAATCTTATATCTTTGGGAGTTGGGTATTTATCGATTAAAAAAAATGTTACCCACAAATCTGCCGTTTGAGGAAAGAAAAGAAAAATTTATCAAGAGCGAGGCTTGGAATTGTTGGGTAAATCAACATAACATTCATTTAAATCCTGAAGAAATAACGGAAAATAATATTGATGAGGAGATTAAGAATGTCGGTAGGCGATGGGGCATGGATATAGAAAAGCAGTATAATACCATGAGTTGGATTCATTTAGCGATGAATGGTGCTATATGTAAAGTATATATACCATGATTCATTTTAAATTGAACGCTACATGTTAAAGTTCCTGTGTCGTGAGTTGTCGGCATTGGGTGTTAAAGAACCGCAATACCATTTCGTTGCCTTTATCATAAAAGCAATTGTTTGCGTGAAGGTTTTGGAGAAGGGACAAGAAACTAACATTCCGACCAAAAGAGACCAGCAAACGACCAGTTAGGGCATGACAATGGCATAACTGGGGCGCAATAGGGGCATAACAAGATACTTTCTCTATAGCAGAAAACCCTCATTAGTATTTCTACATTAGCGAAGCAATGCGAAGTTTCGGAGAAAGCAATGAGGGTAACACTTGGAGCGCATGAAAGCAGGGAATGTTATAAAACGAGTTGTGGTAAGTTTTTTGGGGACATTGGGAAATCCTTTTATCAACATCTAAGGAAACAAAATAATATGAATTATGGCAAAGAAAGCAACAAATAGGAAAGATGGCAACACGATTTGGAATTTCCAAGAGAGATGAATCTTTTGCCGGAGTGTTGGAGGGGCGATGTAAGGTGGAATAATTGTTTTGGTGTGCCAAATCACCAAGTAAAAATGCGCCAAATTGCCAAGCGGCACGAGGTAGAGGGCTGATTTATATGTAGTTGAGCTATAGGGTGTGGGCGAACTTTGTATTATGCTGCGCGAACATAATGTTTGTGCAGCATAATTTTTTTTGAAAGGTGAAATTCATTGATGGAACGGATAAAAACGATACATGTGTTCTTTTGCATATCTTTATGTCAACTGTAGTCATTCCTTTAAACGATGTTTTTGTTGCTTATCTACTTGGCTATATGGGAAATTAAATGTATCTTTGTTTGCAATATAACGAGTATAATTTGAATACTGATGTCGAACAATCAACAAATAGTGATGAATAGAATTAAGGCGGTACTCGCAGAAAAGCAAAGAACCAATAGATGGTTGGCCGAGCAAATGGGCAAATCTGAGAATACAGTTTCAAGATGGTGTTCAAATAAGTCGCAGCCGTCTATTGCCCAACTGCAGGAGATAGCAAAATGCTTGGACGTTGATGTGAGAACACTAATAACACCCACTAAAGAACAGTAAAGGAATATGGAACAAGCTCAATATAATCAACTATTTTCTTTCATCTGGAATATCGCAACAGATGTACTTGTATATGCCTTTGATAAAGGTGAATACAAGAAAATTATTATGCCAATGATGGTGTTACGTCGTATTGATGTGCTTCTTGAGCCAACAAAAGCAACCTTATTGGCTCAGAAGAAGATGCTTGATGATAATAAAATAGCCAATCAAGATCCAATATTGTTTAACACTACAGGTTTTCCTTTCTATAATACTTCACTTTTCACAATGAAGACCTTGAAGAGTGAAACTGATCCGTTACGGTTAAAGATGAATTTCAATGATTACCTTAATGGTTTCAGCAAAGATGTTCAAGATATTCTTGATAAGTTTCATCTTCGTCAAATGGTCGATAACCTTACGGAGGCTGAACGTTTAGGGAGTATAATTGAGAAATTCACGGATGATAAGATAAATCTTAGCAATAAGCCTGTTCTTGATGATAATGGTAATGTGAAATTTCCTGCTCTTGATAATCATACAATGGGTACGATGTTCGAGGAGCTACTCAGAAGATTTAATGAAGAAAATAATGTAACGGAAGCCGGTGAGCATTTCACGCCTCGTGATTATGTAAAACTGCTTGCAGATTTGGCTGTTATACCAGTTGCAGACAAAATTAAAGACAATACATACACGGTGTATGATGGTGCTTGTGGAACAGGTGGTATTCTTACTATTGCACAAGATCGCATTAAAGAAGTTGCTAACGAAAGAGGCAAGAATGTTCAAGTGCTGATATATGGGCAAGAGCTTCAACCTGAAACTTTTGCGACCTGCAAGGCAGACCTGATGATTTCAGGCGATATTCAGGCATTTCAGTATGTACATGGTACAGAGATGCGTGAATACATAGCGTTCGATAGTACCATTTCACGAGATGGACATCCTGGCGAAACTTATGACTTTTGTATCTCTAATCCTCCATTTGGTACTCCTTGGAAGGAGGATCTCAAAAAGAGAGGATTAGCTGAGACTGAGAAAAAGAAATTTACTGATAGTCGCTTTACATTGATTGGGGAAGATGGCGTGGAAATATCATTTATCCCTGATATTGGCGATTGTCAAATGATGTTTCTTGCAAATAATCTTTCACGAATGAAAAATGCCACAGAGTTAGGTACTCGTATCGTGGAGGTTCATAACGGCTCTTCTCTCTTTACGGGCGATGCTGGTAGTGGTGCAAGTAACCTTCGTCAATATATTATTGAAAATGACATGCTTGAAGCTATTGTGGCAATGCCGGAAAAGGATTTCTATAATACTCCTATCGGTACTTTTATTTGGGTGCTGACTAATCGTAAAGAAGAAAGACGACGAGGGCTTGTACAATTGATTGATGCGACAGAAATTAAATCCCCATTGCGCAAGAATCTTGGTGATAAGAACTGTGAAACAACAGAATCAGATCGACAACAAATTCTCAAACTTTTTACCGATTTTGTAGAAACATCGCAAAGCAAGATTTTCCCGAACAATGAGTTTGGCTATTGGAGTGTAAAGGTATGCCGTCCTCTGCGCCTTCGTTTTGAGTATAATGAAGAGCGTGAGGCCGAAATGTGTCGTAAGGAAAAGGATGGTGCTATTTGTTGTGAGGTAATGACTTTTGTCAGGCAATACGACCATTCGTCTGATTATGATTTCAATGCTCTGCAAGAGTTATTGAGAGTTGCAATAAAAGAAATGCAGAGTAAACCTAAAAAGAAGCATATTGATTTACTCCAGAAGTACTACACTACAACTTGTCCGGACGCAGAAATCGTTTTTGACTCGAATGGCTGCCAAATTGCAGACAAAGCATTGGAAGATACTGAGATAATCCCATTTCGTTATGAAGGTGGTATTGATGGATTTTTACAGAATGAGATTTTACCATACACCTACGATGCTTGGATAGATGAAAAGTCTATACAAGTTGGCTATGAACTCTCATTTACAAAATACTTTTATAAGCCAAAGGCGTTGCGTTCTATAGAGGATATAACACAGGATATTCGTGCTATTGAGGAACGTACTAATGGTATGTTGGATGATATTTTGGGGAAGATATGAGACAGTACAATGAATACAAAGATACTGGCATGGCATGGTTGATCAAATTGCCAAACCATTGGGAAAAGCGAAAATTAAAATATTGTTTTTCTGAGCGTTCAGAGAAAAACCATCCAGGAGAGCAAATGTTGTGTGCAACACAGGCTCAAGGCGTGATTCCACAATCAATGTATCAGAATCGAGTTGTGGTTGTAAACAAAGGCTTTGAAGGTCTTAAACTTGTAAAAGTGGGTGATTTTGTAATTAGTCTTCGCTCTTTTGAAGGAGGAATAGAATATGCGTATTATCAAGGTATAATAAGTGCTGCATATACTATCCTTACACCAATAGAAAAACAATTTACAGATTATTTCAAAGTACTATTCAAAAGCTTGCCGTTTATACAGTTATTGCAGACATGTGTAACTGGAATACGAGAGGGACAAAATATTAATTATCCCCTATTAGGAAGGAAATTTATACCAATTCCACCTCTTGCTGAGCAAGAGAAAATTGTGAGTTATCTTGAAAGTAAAACCCTATGTATAGATGCGTATGTTCGAGAGAGAGAGAGAGTTACAGCTGCTTAATGAGCTAAAAGAAGCTGAAATTGCTAATGTCATCACACGAGGTTTGAATCCCGATGTAAAGATGAAAGATAGTGGTATTCCGTGGATTGGGATAATACCGGAGCACTGGGAGATTCGTCGTCTTTCACAAGTTTCATATGAGCATTTTGTTTCAAATAAGAATATCCATCACCAGAATCTGTTATCTCTTAGTTATGGGAGGATAATTAGAAAGGACATTAACACTACGGAGGGGCTATTACCTGCATCATTTGATACTTATCAAGTGGTTGAGGAGGGAAATATTGTTTTACGACTTACAGATTTGCAAAATGATCAAAAGAGTCTAAGAGTTGGGTTAGTTAAAGAAGAAGGCATTGTTACTTCTGCATATATATGTTTAGGTGTTTTAAATGATTCAATCATTCCTTCTTATTTGTATAATACTCTTCATTCTTACGATATCAAAAAGTTGTTTTATAGCATGGGAGGTGGATTAAGACAGAATCTAAATTGGCAAGGTCTGAAAAAGATGGATATTCCTCTTCCTCCTATTGAAGAACAGTATACAATTGTTGCTTATATTGAGGGTAAATGTGCGAAAGTAAACTCTCTTATGGCTGAACTTGAAGCTGAAATAGAGTATTTGAAAGAATATAAACAGAAACTTATTGCAGATTGTGTAACAGGCCAAATAAATGTGCAGTCTGAAATATAAATAGATGAAGTTATGGTAACTGACACATCGGAGAAAAATCTTGAAACTATCCTTGTGAGCTATTTGTGCGATTCGCAGGGTTACGAAGAGGGTATTTCAGAGGATTATAGCAAGGACTATGCGCTCGATACTGAACGTGTAAAGCGATTTATTCTCTCTACGCAGAAAAAGAAAGTTGAGAATACGGCCTGCTTTGTGAGCGAAGTATCAGAACGCAAGTTTTTTGCCGAGTTGAATAAACAACTTGCTTCTCGTGGTATTACTGATGTGTTGAGAAAAGGATTCCGTTACATATCGGAGCTCTTCGATATGTACTATCCGTTGCCGTCTGAGTTGAATCCTACAGCTCAGGAAATGTATGCGAAAAATATTTTTTGTGTAACAAGACAATTGTTCTATAGCAAGGACAATTCGAATAGCATTGATGTAATGGTTTCGTTGAATGGAATGCCAGTGATGACAATGGAACTGAAAAACCATTATACCGGTCAAACCGTTGAGAACGCCATAAAACAATATCAAACTGACCGTGATGCGAGTGATCCGCTACTTGCGCCTAAAAGATGTGCCGTACACTTTGCTGTTGACGATGATAATATCCGTATGTGTACTTGGCTTTGCGGTAAAAGTTCTTGGTTTTTACCATTCGACAAAGGTGTCAATGGTGGTGCCGGTAATCCTGTTAATCCCAATGGTCTGCGCACATCATATTTTTGGGAGGATATATTAAAGAAAGAATCTTTGTCGGATATACTTGAGAATTATGCGCAAGTTGTAAAAAAGAAAGATGAGAAGACCGGCAAGGAGAAGATTTCTGTTGTGTGGCCGCGCTATCATCAATTAGAGGTCGTCCGACTATTATTAGCAGAAACGCGAGCAAAAGGTGTAGGTCAGCGTTATTTGATTCAACATTCGGCAGGTTCGGGCAAGTCTAATTCAATAACTTGGTTGGCATATCAACTTGTTGGCTTGCTTGATGGTACAGAGCCTTTAATGGATAGCGTCATTGTTGTTACAGACCGAGTAAACTTGGATAAGCAAATTCGCGATAACATCGCCTCCTTCAAGCGTTTGTCTAATCTTGTCGCTTGGGCCGATAGTGCAGAAACATTGCGTAAGACTTTGGAGAGTGGCAAGAAAATTATTATTACAATAGTACACAAATTTCCATTTATTCTCGAAACCATAGGTTCGGAGATGAAGCATAAGCGTTTTGGCATTATCATAGACGAAGCACATAGTAGTCAGAATGGTTCAATGTCTGCGAAAATGAATATTGCCCTTAGTGGTAATGCTGGAGAAAATGGTGAAGACTTGGAAGATAAGCTGAATGCTATTATTGAAGGACGTAAGATGGTAAAGAATGCAAATTATTATGCATTTACTGCCACACCAAAGAACAAAACACTTCAAATGTTCGGAACTGCGTTTGAGCAGCCTGATGGTGAAATCGGACATCGTCCATTCCACGAGTATACAATGAAGCAAGCAATTGAAGAGGGCTTCATTATGGATGTACTCAAGCACTATACAACATATAACAGCTACTATAAGATCGTCAAAGCTATAGAGTCTGACCCTGAGTTTGAAAAGAAGCAAGCCCAGAAGAAACTTAGAGCATTCGTAGAGAGCCAGCTTGAAACAATTCAGCAGAAAGCTTCCATTATAGTAGAGCATTTCCATAGCCAGATTATTGACAAGGGCAAGATGGGTGGACAAGCTCGTGCTATGGTGGTTACAAGTAGTATTCTTCGTGCAATAGAGTTTTACTATGAAATCAGTCGCTTGCTTGAAGAGCGTAAGAGTCCTTATAAGGTGATTGTTGCATTCTCAGGTAGCAAGAACTATGCAGGCAAAGATGTTACAGAAGCTGACGTAAATGGTTTCCCATCAAAAGATATTGAAGATAATATGGAACGTGATCCGTATCGTATCTTAGTAGTAGCCGAAAAGTTCCAAACAGGCTACGACCAACCATTGCTTCATACGATGTATGTGGATAGAGTCCTAACTGACGTAAAAGCTGTTCAGACCCTGTCTCGCTTGAATCGTTGCCATCCCAAAAAACGAGATACTTTTGTACTTGATTTTGCCAATGATGCAGATAGCATTAAAAACTCGTTCCAACGATTCTACAAGACAACAATATTGTCAAAAGAGACTGATCCGAATAAGTTGAATGACCTCATTCAAGAGATTGAAAGTGCTAATATATATTCTGAAGAGGACATATGCATGCTCAATGAAAAATATTGGGCTGGTGCTTCTCGAGAGGAAATTGACCCTATAATCAACAATTCTGTAGAGCGATTCAAAGAGATGGATGAAAATATTCAAATCAGATGCAAGAGTAGTATTAAATCCTTCTTGCGTACATATCCTTTTCTCGCAGCAGTTTTGCCTTTTAAAAGTGTGGAATGGGAAAAATTGAACACATATTTCTCATTGTTGATACACAAGTTGCCGGTGTTGAGAGGTGAGGATTTTACCGAAGGACTCATTGAAGCAATTGACTTTGATCAATACCGTATTGTTAAAGGTGAGGAGCAAAAAATTGAACTGGAAAACTCTGATGCAGAGATTGAACCAACTCCTGTGGGTACACCTAGAGGTAAATCAGAACTCAATATGGCAAGATTGAGCGAGATATTGGATGAGTTCAATGGTATTAATTGGTTGGATAAGGAAAAAGCGAAACAACAACTTGAGGAGTTGCCTGCACGTCTGCAATCAGATGAAGCATTTGTGAATGCCGCCCGAAATAGCGACAGAGAAACAGCTCAACAGCAATGTAATATGTCATTGATGATGATTATTGCACGAATGCTTAATGAGAATACAGAATTCTGTAGAAACTATCTCGACAACCCTGATTTTATGAATTTCATTAATCAGAGAGTATTTAATACAGCATATGAAAACGCAAATAAATAAGATATCATGAAACTCGGAAAGATTAAACATATTAATGACCTGCGTTCTGTTTGGCAGCATGAAACGAAGGACTTTAGTAAATGGCTTGCCCAAGAATGCAATTTGCAGCAATTAAGTGATGCTATTGGAATTGATATCGTCTTAGAAGAATGTGAGTCTTCTGTTGGAAGTTTCAATGTAGATCTATATGCTATTGAGGAGGGTGCAGAAAGACGTATTATAATTGAAAATCAACTTGAAGACACCAACCATGACCACCTTGGCAAGCTTATCACTTATGCGTCAGGGAAAGGTGCGGAAGTCATTGTGTGGATAGTAAAACGCGCACGTGACGAACATCGTCAAGCAATAGAATGGCTGAATCAAAATACTGGTGTTAAAATAGGCTTTTTTCTCGTAGAAATTGAATTATGGCAAATTGATGATTCTGCAATTGCTCCCAAATTTAACGTAGTAGAGCGTCCTAATGATTGGGCTAAACAAATGAAGAATGTCGCTAGTTTAAGCGAGACCAAACAGCTGCAACTCAATTTTTGGCAACAACTATCAGAGTATATTAAATCAAATGAATCCTTTGCCAAGGAATTTTCTGCGAGAAAAGCACAGCCACAACATTGGTATGACTTGAGTGTAGGAAGTTCGTCATATCACGTCGGTTTAACTGTAAATACCCAGAAAAAACGTTTAGGAGCCGAAATATATATACCTGACGACAAAGATAAGTTTGCCATGTTCAAGCAGTATGCACAAGAAATAGAAGAATTGGTAGGTGGCAAGGTAGAATGGCGGGAAGCGGATAAGGCAACTCGTATTATTACCCTTTATTCTTATGATATAAGTAATGAAAACCAATGGAACTATGCATTTGAATGGTTGATGAATAAGGCCTTGGTATTTAAAAAAATAGCAAAACAATTTGATAAGTAATTTTTGATTATAATAGAAATCAGACAAATATGAATATTTTACATTTAACGGATTTGCATTATTCCGAAAAAGGCAAAGACCCTTCAAAAATAATAAATGCTATTATTGCAAAAATAAAAGAAGAAAACATATCTATAGATTTTGTTTTTTTTACAGGAGATATTGTGAACATTGGGTCTGATAATGCCGGATACTCGGAAGCAATTAATCTATTATTTGGTCCTTTGCAATCTGAACTTAAAATAGATCCTGAGAATATTATTATCTGTCCTGGTAATCATGATATTGACAGGAGTAAAATTAGTAAATCTCTAAAGTCATATTTCAATACTGAAATTAAAGATAATGCATCACTGAATAAGTTTTATAGAGCAAAAGACAATGATTTTCAAAATTCATTATTGCCCTTATATCCTTATAAAAATTTTGCAAATGTATTTTACAAAGGGAAGGGTGAAAATGAATTATATGATATGTATTCTTTGCATTATCGTCAGTTTCATAATAAAAAAGTTGCCGTTGTTGGACTTTATACTTCATGGTTGTCGGCATTGTTTGGCGATGAAGATAAGGGAAATTTGTTAATTCCAACGGAAATTTTGCTAGAAATATCAAATAAGATAAAAGATTGTGATGTTAAGATTGTGTTAATGCATCATCCTGTATATTTCTTAAAAGAATACAATTCATATGAGGTAGAGAATATTATTCACTCTAATTTTAATATGCTCTTTTCCGGTCATATCCATAAAATCTCATCGTTATCTAGGCATAGTGGGACAAATGGCATATTTGAACATGTGGCAATGGCATCTTTGACATCAGAAGGAAGCCAAGGTTGTTCAATTGTGTGTGTGGATAATATTGTCGATAATAATATAAATGTGAGAGAATTAGTATACTCTGAGGAAATTAACAAATGCAACATCGGGGAGGCGATTAATTACACTATTCCTTGTGGTAATGAAAAATTGGAAAATCTAAGTTTCAGAAAGAAATTACACGATAAAACAGAGATAGAGATAGATAATGCCAATAAATTACTATTGATAGAGAATGACGAAGAGGAACATAGTTTTTTGTCATTATATAACCATTCTGTGATAAAAACTGAAGCAGAAAGTAATTTGGAATCAAAACACAGTCCTATTATATCTTTAGAGGAATTAATTAATTCCTCAAGTAACTATTATATTTTAGGTAAAGATAAATGTGGAAAAACTACTTTACTAAAGAGGATACAGATTGATATTCTCATGAATTTTAATAGAAATGGCAAAGTGCCATTTTATATTGATGCACGTGACTATGAGAATAAGATTGATGACAAATTTTCTATTATAGACTTAGTAAAAGACTATTACGGAATTAATAGAGCAAAAGCAACAAGTATTGTAAAATCAGATGGTTTTATTTTATTAGTTGATAATTACACGCCATCTACCGGATTTGCTTTATATTTAAATGACTTTCTTCAAGAGAATGACAAACTTAGATTCATTGCATGTTCAGAAGAATACCTATATAGAAAGATGGAAGCATCCCCATTTGGTGATATTGTTTTTGACAAATTATATTTTCACAATTTGAGACGACAAGAAATTGTTCAATATACAGAAAAACGCCTGCACTCGTCTTCGCAAACAGAGCAGGTAAGAAGAAAAATTATAGAAATTTGTAAGCAGTTAGAACTTCCATTGAATTATTGGACGATATCGCTATTATTACTAATACACCATAAATCGAGTGAAAGTTATGCAAAAAATTTGTTTTCAATTCTCGATGTTTGTGTAGATGAAATTTTTAATAAGAAGCAAATATTATTATCGCGCTCAAAGATTAGTTATGAGCAACTAAAAAAAGTTTGTGCTGGATTAGCTAAAAAAATGTTTGAAAATCATTCAACATCAGTATATAGCGTTTCATTTGATGAAATGCATAAGTATCTGGATGAGATGATAGAAGAAAATGATAGACTATCTATCACATCAAATGAGATATTTACTTACCTAATCAGATGTGGTATTATAAAAGAAAAATCAGATGACAGAAGATATGTGTTTAGATTAAATGGCTTTTTTGAGTATTTCTTAGCGTATCAAATGACAAAAGATGCGGCATTCAAAGAATCGATAATTAGAAATGATGAAATGTTCATTGCATTTAAAAACCAAATAGAGATATATAGTGGGTTTAAACGTGACGATTATGATTTTTTGAGTATCGTTTATAATAAAGTAGCCGACAAAATAAATCCTATATGGGGGCAATATAGCTCTAATTTGGATGACGAACTTCTTGATAAAATAAAAACCAAGAAAGAAATTGAAGGATTTTGTAAGCAACTGTCAGTAGAGAGAAGCCTTTCTGCAATAGAACAAGCAAAATTTGAAGATCAATTTGAAGAGCCTACATTTGACTCAGAAGTTCATATAATTCCCAAAGTAAATGTAGAACAACTTAATTTTGAGATAGTTGAGCGTTATCTGTCTATATTAGCAAGAACCTATAGGAGCTCAGATGAAATTTCAGGAAAAGCCCAAGAGAAAAAAGAGATATTTCATTACATTCTTAATGGATATTGTAAACTTGGTTTCTATTTAGTAGATGAATTTAAGAAATCTACTGAAAACGAATTATCATCTACTAAAAATGCAGATATTGATTTTCAAGAATTACCAGAAGTAAAATTGTTAAACTTTATTTCTAATTTCACTCCTCTTATTTGTCAAGTTGCATTATATGACGGTATTGGCCATTTTTCTTTAGAACGAATAATTAAGAGAGAAATAGATGTAATACTTGCCTCTGAGACTATAGAAGAATACAAATTGTTTATGTTGTGTTTTTTGTTGTTGGATATCGATCTTGAGGCAAATAAACAATATATCTTAACCGTTATGCAGCATATTAAAATAAATGTTTTAAAATACGCAATAGTCATCAAACTCAATTATTATCTAGCTTTTAATGCTGGTAATAATAAGGAAACTCAAAAGATGTTATCTCAAAACATTCAGCAAGCGAGAATAAATTTAGATAGTACAACTAGTCTAAGTGATATTCATAAGCAAATACATGCAAGAAAACGAGAAAACCTTATTAACCAAAAAAACAGTTAGAGGTCTAAACTTTTATGTCGCAAGAGATACAATTTATATTATACAATCTTCCAGAAGAGGATGGTAAGGTGCAGGTAATCATCAGAGATGAAACTCTTTGGTGCACTCAAAAAATTATGGTTCAACTTTTTGGTGTGGATAGAACAACTGTTTCCAAGCATCTCAAAAATATGTTGAGTCATTTGAGTTACAGCAGGGCTCAGTATGTGCAAATTTTGCACATACTTGAGCATATAGTTTTGTATTGATATTGTATGATTTATGGCAAAGAATATAGTAATACGGAATAGTACAGCAGAGTTTCTTATCTTTATGCTTGAAGGTAAAGAGGATGGAATTCAGGTAATGTATAAGAATGAGACTATTTGGGCTACACAAAAAGCGATGGCGCAGCTTTTTGATTGCTCAACTGATAATATTGGTCTGCACTTAAAGAATATATTTGCATCCGGAGAACTAGTCAAAGCAGCAGTTACCGAGAAAAACTCGGCAACTGCTGCTGATGGGAAAAATTATCAAACAATGTTTTATAATCTCGATGCCATCATCAGTGTCGGGTATAGGGTCAATTCTGTTCGTGCCACTCAGTTCCGGCAGTGGTGTACATACGTGCTTCGCCAATTTGCTATCAGGGGATATGTGATTGATCGGAAGCGAATGGAGAACGGTTCTTTCATTGGGGAAGATTATTTTGAGCATTTGCTTGCTGAAATAAGGGAAATAAGGCTAAGTGAACGTCGCTTTTATCAAAAACTGACTGACATTTATGCTACAGCTATAGACTATAATAAAGATGCTCCGACAACTCGCCTTTTTTTCAAGAAGGTACAAAATAAGATGCACTATGCTATACATGGACATACTGCTGCGGAGCTGATAGTGGAACGAGCCAATGCGGATAAAGAGCATATGGGACTGACTACTTGGGAAAATGCTCCAAATGGAAAAATTGTAAAAAGCGATGTGTCTATTGCAAAGAACTATTTGCGAGAAAATGAATTGGAAGAAATGGGCAGAATAGTCAATGCGTCCCTTGATATGGCAGAAAGTATGGCTATGCGTCATATACCTATGACAATGGAAGATTGGGCAAAGCGAATAGACAAATTCATTAATTTATTTGAGAGCCCGATATTACAGGATAGCGGAAAGGTTTCTGCCGAATATGCCAAAGAGTTTGCTGAATCAGAGTTTGAAAAGTACAGGATTATTCAAGACCGTCTTTTCCAATCTGACTTTGATAGATTTGAAGATAATAGTCTTCCTGCATTGGATATTGAATAATTATAATGTCATTTTGAGGTTGGCAAATCGCCTTTGGGATATGGCAGATTCATGTCGTTAAATTGGCAAGCGTTCGAACAATAGTTCTGTGTTCATCATCTAGTATCTGCATTTATGGTGGCCAACGTTACTCCAGGATACCACTTAAAAGCAAGAAAAGAGTTCACATAAGAGTTCATAAAAGAACCAGTAGGGTTCATAAAAGAGTTCGTAAAAGCACTACTGAAATATGCTTGCCTATGGTAATTGTCAAACAGAGGCTACAAGGATATTACAAGCCCATCCAAAACATGATTGCGTGGAGAGTTAAGGTATTCTATAATCGCAATAAAGCCATATCCTGCTTGCCTGGGATTGGCAACTTCTCGCGAGCGATTTATCGCTTGGGGTATTGAGTTACCCTAACTCAATAGAGGTCGTATAATGAGCAAGCTCAGGGCGCAATTAAGTGTGCAAATTTCGCTTTTTGTCGAGACAGACGAGGAAGAGGCTGGCGAAAAGAAAAAGAGCTTAAATAACGCTATTTTTCATCCAATCAGCTTGCTGGAAAATTGGCATTCTCAAACGACCTATTGGTCGCTTGGGGTATTAGGCTCCCCATACAAGATAATGTCTGTACAACGGGCAAGCCCGTGGCTTAAAAAAGACATGCTTTGAAGTAAAATGTTTGATATTTATGGCTTTGATTGACTGTCAAAGACGATTAAGAGAGAACAATTGTCATATAAATGTGTATTTATATGGCAACTTAAATGGCATTAATGTCATATTTGGTGTTACAGTAGTGCCGATTCAGAACTTCAAATTGTATCTGAACATTCTGCCAACAGAGAGAGTGAACAAAGGATTGAAATCACTTTGGCATTTTGAATGCCATTTGCCGATGCTTGGATAAGGATTGTTCCAACAGATTTGCCGAAATATAACAGGTGATAATATTGAAAAACAGCGAAAGTAGAAATTATTTAGCTAGTAATGTGTTATTTGATATGCCAATATGAAGATTGTTGTTTTGTCATAACCTTAATTGTACAGGCGTCAAAATCTACAAATGGCAGAAGAGGAACAATCTTTCCATACTGATTGCCACAACCTATTCCAAAGGAATTATCCACAAGGGCGTTGGTAAATAAAATGGCAACGGCCAGTTCCGTGGATTATCATGAAACCAGTCGTTGCGCTTAAACTTTAACATACATCACAATACACGCTTTTAGAATAAAGTCAAGTGGAGAGTCAATAGTGGTAATCCGGCATGAACCGATAAATGCCACGGCTTTCCTGAACCACCATCCGTTTGTTCGTGAGAAACTTAATTATCTTCACAATCTTGTTGTGATTAAATTTCGTTCCTGCCAGTTCGTAGGCAGTGGTCAGTTCTTCTTCCAAAGCCTTATATCCCGAAATAGTTTTTCTTCCCTCAAAAGCCAGTTCGAGAGCCTTGCGATGAATTGTTTCGTGGATGTCCCTATAAGGGGAGAAGGGTTCCTGTTTGGGACGACCTACGCTTTTCTTGGTTGGCACATAGTCCGGCAGAAGTTCGGGAAGTGATTGGTCATTGATGCAGAAGGCGAATGGCAGAAAGTCTTTGGAACGGGTATGCACACTTTCCACTTTGCTGATGCTACTGTCGTCCTTGTCCTTCTCAATTTGGATGACCGTTTCCGCTTTGTTGTTGATTTCCGTGCCAATGTGTCCACGGGCATTTTCATCGCTTTTGTTCTGATGAAGAATGGTGTGAAGATGAATCTGGTATTCGTCAGTCCACTGCATGAGTTTGGAGATTACGCATGTGGCTTCACACGGTGAATTGATGTCATATACCAAGTCACGGATTCCGTCAATCACCACGAAACCGAGACCTTCAATATGACTGATGGCATCGTCTATGATAGCCAAACGCTCCTTCGGATTGAACTTGCGCAAAGCGAGAAAATAGAAACGGTCGCAATCCTCATTGGCCGGCAACTCTGCCAGTTTCATTATACGATGCATTACAATCATGCAATGGTTCTGACTCTGTTCGGTGTCAATGTAAAGAATGCGGTTTTTCCCGTCAGGAAAATCCGTTGTGTAGTTAAGGATTTCTTTTCTAGACAAAGCTGCTGCCACCATAGCCGACACATTGAAAGTCTTTTTGCTTTTAGCCTTGCCTATAGATGCACTGAAATTTCCCAATGTCCCGATAGCCACTTTGCCTATTTTCAGAACTTCCGGTTCCTGTTCGTATTCCTTTTCCAAGCTGAGCATTGTATCTTGCCATCTTATAGCGACCTGAGCAAGATTTTCAATGGGTGCTGCCGTTTCCATACTCACCAGCTTTTAGGATTGGCTTTGCGACGTGTAGTTGCAAGCATTCGGGCGTGTTCTTCCTCTATGCTTATAGGCGATTCTCCTTTCCTTCCGCTTTCCAACCATTTGTCCAATTCATCACGATAGACAAACAAGTGTTTTCCTTGTTTGATGATTGGAATATCATCATGCTTGGCTTTGTAATAAAAGGATGATTTCGAGATACCTAAATATTCGCAGACTTCATCAACGGTCATTGGAACATGGGTATCTTTTTTTATCTCACTATGCTGCTGATGAAGTTTTTCTTTCAGCAGATTTTCCATACTTGAGATTCTCTCGCAGAGTTCACCTACCACTTCGGGTAGGTCATTGAACGTTAATTGGTTTCTTTGCATGATATAATATTGTTTTGTTTAACATGCTGCAAACCAACACAATGATGTAATGCTGAAAAACATCAGAAAGTAATAATATTTCGGTCTGTGTTGAATAACCCTAATTAGTTGAATCTACGTCTGATTCAGGGGTATCCTTCATGCATTTGAAGTGGTAATCTCCAGTTTTAGGAATATCAAGTGCTATTTTGCAAATTCCGCATGTTCGGAGATTTTTAGCCAGATATTTAATCGAAGCATCTTTTAGTTCATGTGGGAATATAGTATGTATGAATGTTGCTCTGTCTATAAGAGAAATGCTCAATCTCTCCCCGATGTTCCATACGAAATGCATCAGGTCGATAGAACGGAGGGAATTATCTACTTTTGAACGGATTGGCTTGTATAAATCAGACTGTCCATGCGCAAAATACTCTATGTTTTCATGTAGAATTTTAAGATCTTCTTTTGAGAGAAATTCAGTCATTACAAAGGTGGTGTATTCATGAATGACACGTTTAATGTCTGCCTGTCTTTCGGATTTTTTACGTTCAATTTCGGCGACACGCATTTCATAATTATCCATATAGTCGTGTTTTACACAGTTTTCTACAACTGGCTTTTCCAAATTTATCTTCCTGCCCTCAGAATATGTGGATTCAATCTCCTTAATCTGTTCTGTCCGTTCAATATGGAACGGTTTTACTTGCTTGTCAAAAGACAAACTCAATTCATTCTTTGTAATGAATCGGAAGAAGAAATGCTTAAGTACTCCACAGGCGAGTATCATTGCCGTAATATATAGAATAACTGGAGTGGAATATTCCATCATGTCGATATGGCAATTAAGATATAAATAGGAGTCTGTTGCCCAATAAAGGATGACACTTACTGAAAGTATGAAACTGGTTCTTTGAGGAGTGATTTTAATACTATTCGTCATAAACTGATACTGTTTGAGTTTTACAATAAGACAAATGTATATGCAGATTTCCAAATAGTTGCAGTTTGCGATGGATAATCGTTCAGGATTTAAGAAAAAATATGCTCAGAGTATGATTTAGGGCAAAATATCATACTCTGAGCAATAAAAACGGGATTATTTGAACCGTAGTGCTTACTTGCGGATTAAAGAGATTCTGTTGCTGGCTTCACGCTTGTTACTGTCCACAACTTTCATGTACCGTTGTGTCGTGGTGATACTTTTATGTGCCATATTACTTTGAATGGTACGTATATCAGTGCCGGCTGCTCCTTGAAGTGTTGCGTATGTTCTTCGATAGGAGTGGAAAGTGATATTCTTGGTGATACCGGCTTCGCGAATCCATTCTTTCATGGGATGCTGTGTCCAACTTCGTTTCAATCCTTTAAATACTAATCCGGTTTTTTCCGGAGAATAGCCGATTAATTGCAGGGCTTCGTCACTGATTGGAATGATGTCCTCCGTCTTGGTCTTTTGGGTAATTGTGTGGACACATTTTCCTCCAGCTGCAAAGTCAACGATTTCATGCCATTGTAACGATAGTATATCGCTGATTCTGAGACTGGTCAAACATGAGAACAATGATGCTGTCTTCAGAATCGGCTTTTTGCAAGGTGTTTCTGCCAATTTGTATAGTTCTTCCACACTTAGATACTCTTTTGGAGTATCTTCTGTTTCGATTTTATCCAAAAAGTCATTGATATTGGTCTTGATTAGCCGATTGCGATAAAGGATTTTCAAAAGTCCCCTGAATGTTGACCAATAGCCGGAAGCAGAGTTCTTTGAAATGCGGTCGTCACGCCTGAGTTGCTTGGCATTTAGCAGATACTCACGAAACTTATTGCAAAGGTCAATATCAATTTCTTCAAAAGTACATTTGCCATGAACGAAGTTGTAGAAATGGTGGTACACAAATTCCCACTTTTGGTCATGCTTGCGAAGTTGCTTGCGGTAGTATTCCAGAAAATCCGCTTTGAGTTTGTGTCTGTCAAAGAAATCATACCTGTCATTTACGATAGATTCAAAGCGTCGACATCGGATGGCTTCCGCCTTTTCAGACATAGTGGCATTGAAGTTACGTTCGCGCTCATTCTTGGGATTGGCATAAATATAAATGTTCAATCCTTCGTGGCGGATGGTTTTCATTGTTTCCTGGTCACGATAGCCCGGATAATAATCCAGATAGTAAGAAAGCATCCCGTTTTTCAAAGGACGTGTTCTCAATGTTACTGTTTTACATTCTAACATGGTTACAATTATTATTAGTTTATACTTGATTTGCTGCAAATGTCCGTAATGACTTGACACAGACAATGCTCATTTTAGAATCATTTTCTGGTCTGCCTAAATTCAGACTTAGGCTTATTTTCTGACACCCATTACATGGTCAAATTCCACTTTCAGGAATCTCACGAAACGACCTTTCTTCTTACGTTTGATTTCGTGGAACTGCAGAATACCATAGACAGAATCCCGTGTGAGATTATATTTCTTCATGGCTTCCTGCACGGTGTAGTACTCCGAAGCATTATCTTCGGCAGTCTGCTTGGATAGGTCAAAATGTAGCTTCGAGTAGAATATCTGACCGTGTTCTTTCTTGGACGGGATGTTGTTGCGATAGACATGGGAGCGGATGGCAACCCGACTCATACCATACTTTTGTTCTATCTCATCAGGAGTGTACCACTCGGTCAGTGCATCGTCTGTCTTGTATTTGGCAAACGCAGTATCAATATGCTTCTTGCTATAATAGTTGAACTGCCGGATACGGATTTTTGGGATATTGTTCTCTCTTGTATATGCCCAAATCCATTTTTGCGATACTTTGTACTTCTCGGAAATTTGCTCGGCAGTGTAGTACTCAGTTATATCAAGGTCATCTTTAATTCTTCTTCGTTCATAGGGTCGCGTTTTAAGCATCAGTTCAATATCGGCTCTGCGAATGATTGACATCCTTGCACTGATTCTTGAAGCTCTTAACTTATCTTCTTTGACGAGTTTGTAAATGTATTGGCGAGAAACGCCCATCAACTGTGCAGCTTGTGCAAAAGTAAAGTAGTCTTGATGGTCAAGTTTACTTTTGACTTCTATCAAATCCTGTAACTCACGAAGTTCAAGTCTTCGTTCTCTCATGCGGTGTTTGTAGCCTTGACTGGCACATTGGTGGCTACAATAATTGGTGGTAGTTTTCTTCGCAATGAATGGCTTACCACACCATTGGCAGATTCTTTTTACTTCCATGTTGTTTTCTCCATATTTTTAGTGAAACCATATAGTTTTAATTTCGCTTTTTGTCTACCTATGTAAACCATTGTCAACACATGTTGTTGACTACCTCAGTGTGACATCGGGAACAAACCCCAATTTGTTTCGCGGTAGAAATACGGTAGAAAAATATGGTGAACAACACTATCCAGCCACTATCAACTGGATTTTTGGCAAATAAAAAAGCCACTGAATTTCAGTGACTTCATTATAGTTGGTTCTAATTCGTTGCGGTTAATTGCGATATATCATTTTCCGATGCAGAATTTCGAGAAGATGTTTTGCAGGATTTCGTCGGGGGCGATGGCACCGCGGCCCGTGATGGCGCTGAGGTGGGTGATGACCTGGCGGATTTCTTCGCTCAAAAGGTCGGTCGGAAGGCCGTGGGCGAGACCGTCGAGGGCTTGGCCGAGTGCTTCGCGGGCCGCCGAAAGCGCTTCGTAATGGCGGCTGTTCGAGACGACCGGATCACCGTGGTAGAGCGCTTCGGTGTCGACGGACTCCCGCAGGGCGTCGCACAGGGCGTCGATACCCTCGCCGTGTTTGGCAGAAATGCCGACAACGCCTTCGGGAAGCCGCCATGCGGCCGGAGCCTTGTCGGTCTTGTTGACGACGGTCAGGAGTTTCTGCCCGGGACGGAGCGGAAAATCCGGGGCGGGAACCGGACCCGTGAGCGTCGAGGCGTCGACCATATGAATGACGATCCGCGCCCGTTCGATGCTCGACATCGTGCGCTGGATGCCCATTTGTTCGAGCCGGTCGTCGGTCGGGCGGATGCCGGCCGTGTCGAGGAACCGGAAAAGCACGCCGCCGATGTTGGCGCACTCCTCGATCACGTCGCGCGTGGTTCCGGCGATCTCCGAGACCATGGCCCGCTCCTCGTTCAGAAGTCGGTTGAGCAGCGTCGATTTGCCGACGTTCGGCGCTCCGGCGATGGCCACGGCGACGCCCTCCCGGATGGCGTTGCCCAGTGCGAACGAACTGCGCAGGTGGTCGATCTCCGCAGCGATGCGCTGCATCGTCGCGCGCAGCGCCGTACGGTCGGCGAACTCCACATCCTCCTCCGAGAAGTCGAGTTCCAGTTCCAGCAGCGAGGTGAGGTTCAGCAGTTTTTCGCGCAGCGATTCGAGCTCTTCGGAGTATCCGCCGCGCATCTGCGTCGAGGCCAGCGCGTGCGCGGCGCGTGACGACGAGGCGATCATGTCGGCCACGGCCTCGGCCTGCGAGAGGTCGAGTTTCCCGGCCAGGTAGGCGCGGATGGTGAATTCGCCCGGCTGGGCCATGCGTCCGCCCGCGGCGGTCAGCAGCCGGAGGATTTCCGAGACGATGTAGGAGGAGCCGTGGCACGAGATTTCGACCGAGTTTTCGCCCGTGTAGGAGTGCGGGGCGCGGAAAACGGCCGCCAGCACGTCGTCGATCACGCGGTCGCCCTCGGCTA
>ENA-ORNW01000937-ORNW01000937.1-human-gut-metagenome-genome-assembly--contig:-NODE-937-length-24758-cov-4.420111_pt1 | contig 24758 bp, 19 predicted proteins | sample MGYA00242121_ERZ509034 | MGnify/ENA primary metagenome ERZ509034 (study PRJEB26280, sample SAMEA2338689) | human gut metagenome | biome: human gut; feature: human-associated habitat; material: faeces... | reverse complement strand
GGCTTCAGGCAAAGGCTGGCTTGACCGGTTATGCGCAGGTGTACGGCAAGTACAATACGACTCCTTACGATAAACTGCAGATGGATCTGATGTACATCGCCCATCCCAGCTTGATCGAGGATCTGAAGATCATGCTGGCAACCGTCAAGATCTTGTTTATGCCGGAGAGCACGGAAGGTGTGGCAGAAGGTGCGACCACGGCGATGGAACAGGAGACGAAGTGATGCAGAATGATTTTGGTCTGATCAGTATCATTATGGCAGCGTACAATGCTGAAAAAACGATTGAACAAGCGATCAACTCAGTCTTGAGCCAGACGTACCCTGATTTCGAACTTCTGGTTGTGAACGACTGTTCGACAGATAAAACCGCAATGTTGGCTGAAGCAATCGTGAAAAAAGATGATCGGGTTCGGTTGATTTCGAATGAGAAGAACAGCGGCGTTTCTTACACCCGGAAACATGGGCTGGAAGAAGCTAGCGGTGAGTGGGTCGCCATTCTTGACAGCGATGATGCGTGGGCACCGGAGAAACTGGAAAAGCAGATTAATCTTCAAAAGAAAATAAATGCAGACCTGCTGTTTACCGGATCGGCTTTCATGGATGCGGATGGAAAACCAATCGACTGGTATCTAGCTGCTCCTGCAGAAGTTACCTACCGGCAGCTGTTGAAACAGAATGTCTTATCTAATTCTTCTGCGCTTGTCCGTAAAGAGCTATATGCAAAGTACTATGCGGTAGGCGATGGAATGCATGAAGACTTTGCGATGTGGCTCAACATCCTGAAAGATGGACGAAAGGCCTATGGTGTAGATGAGCCGCTGCTCATTTATAGAATTGCAAAATCATCGAAGTCGGGCAACAAGTTCAAGGCTGCAAAGATGAATTGGAATACATATCGGTATATCGGATTGAATCCGATAGAGGCCGCTTATTATGAGGGCTGGTACATAATAAAAAATGTGATTAAGTACACGAACCTAAAAATATCCGGGAGGGGGGGGGGATGGAATGAGGTGATTTACATTGCTTCGTTTGATATTCTGATCGTCCCTGAGCAACTGCATGAAGAACAACTGGAGGCTGCATGATGGCTTCCAAGTATTCTGTAATGATGTCAGTTTATCACAAAGAGAAGCCAGAGTATTTGAAGCAAGCAATTGAGAGCATTCAAGCACAGGCACTCCTGACGGATGATTTTGTGCTGGTGTGCGATGGTCCATTGAATGATGCATTGGATGGAGTGATTTTTGCAAAGCAACAGGAGATGGGTACGGTACTGAATGTTGTTCGTCTCGCAAAGAACGGTGGACTTGGAAATGCACTCAATGAAGGCATCAAGCACTGTAAAAACGAGCTGATTGCTCGGATGGATAGCGATGATATTGCGTATCCGGATCGCTGTGAGAAACAGCTTTCCGTGTTTGACGAGCATCCGGAAGTGGGCATATGCTCCGGCATCGTAGAGGAGTTTACAACTGACCCCAATACTGTTGACGCAAAGCGAGTGCCGCCGGAGACGAATGTGGAAATCGTAGAGTTTGCAAAGAAGCGTAATCCGTTCAATCATCCCTGCGTAATGTACCGGAAGTCAGTGGTTGAAGCAGTCGGTTCGTATCAGGATTTCTATTTGCTGGAGGACTATTATCTTTGGCTGCGGATGCTGATGGCTGGATATCAAGGCTATAACATTCAGGAGCCGTTGTTACATATGCGAGCCGGTTCAGAAATGTACAAGCGTCGGGCAGGCTGGAAGTATGCCGAAACGCAGATGAGGTTGTTCCGTTTTATGAGGGGCAGTGGATTCGGTCAGTACATCAAAAGTTGTGTGATTCGCAGTGGATCAGCATTGGCTCCAAATTAGTTAAGGAAGTTTGTGTTTGAGAAAGTGCTGATGAACTATCGGCAGGTCACAGGATCTAGGTCAAATAAAAAGGGAAATGCGGCAAAAGAACGATGGAATACATACCGCAAGGCGTTGAATTTGAATCTGGTCACCAGTGCGTGGGCTTTTGTGAGATACGCAGTAAATGGCGTGATGAAGTACTATTTGTGAGCACTGCGTCGAATACGGCTGAGGAAATCAAATGAAGGTATTAATTATAAGTCAACCGGTTTTAAGCAAAACAAATAATATGGGAAAGACCTTGATGGGGTACTTTAGAGATTTTTCTCCAGACGATATATCTCAGCTATATTTGCACGAAGGTATACCTGAAAATACAGATGTTTGTGAAAAATATTATTGCTTTTCAGATTCTGATGCAATGAAATCAATCCTGAATCATAAAATACAAGGAAAATCATTTACTAAGGAATCTGAGGTATTTAAAAAGAAAGATGCCGAAGAAGTAGCGGAAAAGGATGAAATTTATAAATTAGGAGCAGCGCATAAAGCGTGGATGCTCTTTGTACGAGATACGATCTGGAAACTGAGTTCGTGGAAAAACAGAGAACTCCTAAAATGGCTTGATCGGACTGGGGCGGATGTTATATTTTTTGCTCCTGGGGATGGGGCATTTATATATAGAATCGCTGATGAAATTGCGAGATATTTGAATAAGCCACTTATTATGGTTTGCATGGATGATTTCTTTATAAATAATCGCAATAAAAAAGAGATTCTTGGGGGAATAAGGCAAAAAAACTTTATGAGAGTCGTCAACAAGACAGCGAAAGATTGCGATATGATTTTTACAATTTGTGATGAGATGAATGATGCGTATGGCAAGCTTTTTGAAAAAAAATGTTTGACATTACATACTGTTGCAGAAAGGAAAAATGTGCAATTAGCTCAAACTGCAAGGCATGTTTCATATATAGGAAATTTGAAGTGTGGCCGGTACAAGACGTTAATTGATATAGGAAAAGCGCTTTCAGAGCTGCGAGATGAAAATGTCCCAAATGTTATTGATGTATACTCTGGAACAAGAGAATTTGACTGTATTGAACCGCTAAAAAAAGCACCAGGAATTAATTTTTGTGGAGAAATTTCGGCAGAAAGTGTATTGGAAGTTATGGCTAACAGTATGGCTGTTATTCATACAGAATCTTTTGAGCAGGAAATGATGGAGTTGGTTCGCTTCTCAGTCTCTACAAAAATCGCCGAGTCACTAATGTATGGCCCGTGCCTGATCGCTTATGGTCCAGAGGGAATCGCATCAATCGATTATCTGAAAGAAAATAATGCCGCATATGTGATTTCAAGGCCGGAAGATCTGGAAAAAGGTCTCGAGAAGATTTTGACAAATAAGGAATTACGGGAGCAGATTGTAAGAAATGCTAGAGCATTGGCGTTGAAAAATCATAACGCAGATGTAAACCCTCGAAAGGTTCGCAAATGGCTGCAAGAAGTGGTGGATAAGTCACAAAATGAAAATTCTACAAATTAATTGCGTATACGACTATGGAAGCACTGGAAAAATCACGAGAGATATCCATAAAAGCCTGCAGAAAAATGGATTTGATAGTGTTGTTTTATATGGACGTCGTCAGAAAGTACAGGAAGCAGGGGTTTATAAAACCTGTACAGAGTTTGAGGCGAAGGCATGGAATGTTCTGTCCCGGCTGACAGGTCAGCCGTATGCTGTGACACCATTTGGAACACTGACACTGTTGCACCGATTGGAGCGGGAAAAACCGGATGTGGTGCATCTGCAGTGCATCAATGGTTACTTTGTGGATATCTACCGACTTTTAAATTATCTGAAAAAGAATCATATTCCAACCGTTTTAACGCTTCATGCTGAGTTTATGTATACCGGAAATTGCGGGTACGCATTTGAATGCAATGAATGGAAGACTGGTTGTCATAATTGCCCAAATCAAAAAGAAGCAATCAATTCCACCAGAAAAGGAGCAGCTGCGTGGAACTGGAAGAAGATGAAAGAAGCATTTGAAGGGTTTGATGACCTGATCCTTTGTCCGGTTTCGAATTGGGTGGGAGAGCGAGCGGCACAGTCGCCGGTACTGAGGCAGTATCCAATCTGCACCGTATTAAATGGAATTGACACAGATGTATTTCATTATCGAGAAAAAGAAGCGCTGGTTCTTCGAGAGAAACTAAATGTTGGCGACCGCAAGATGATCCTTCATGTGACGGCAAGTTATACCAACCCTGTAAAGGGCGGAAAGTTTATCACGGAACTGTCCCAACGGTTGGATTCCGAAAAGTACGTGGTTGTTGTTGTGGACGGATTGAATAACCCGCCCCCGAAAGAATTTTGCGGTATCTATTATGGTCGTGCAAATGGACAGGAGGAGCTTGCGGCGTTCTATTCTGCAGCTGATGTGATGGTATTGACAAGCTATCGTGAATGCCTTCCGACCACTTGTCTGGAGTCACTTTGCTGTGGCACAGAAATTGTCAGTTTCTATTTTCATGGAGATGAAGGCGAAGGAAGCTTCCCAGAAAAATACGTGCATTTTATTCCACATGGTGATATGGAACAGCTTACTGACACTGTGAAAAATGTATCTGAACATCATGAAGAAAAGAAAATTTGTTGTGAGGCTGGTCGAAAAATATTTTCTCAAAAAGTAATGGTGGAAAATTATGAGAAAATATACAAAAAGCTTTTGGAGCAGAGTACGGATTAAAATATGATTCCTTATTATGGATTGATCTTATGGACAGGAACCCTTTATGGCGGGATAAAACACGTCCGACTGAAAGATAAAAAGAAGACTTTTGTCTGTCTGGCTTTTTTGTCAACCGTGTTACTGCAGAGTCTCCGTGCAGAGTATGTTGGTGGAGATATGGTACAGTACCTGCGAGGGTATGAGCTTAGTGCGCAGCGGGGATGGTTGGATCCCGTTTTTAACTTTGAGCTGATTTTTCGTATCCTGATTCATACGCTGGCAGTATTCCATGTGCCAAGGCAGGGGTTTATTGCTATCATGTCTGTGCTATGTCAGGCACCAATTTTCTATTTCTTTTATAGAAGAGCAAAAAATCCGTGCTTGAGCATCTTGATCTATTTTACATTCGGCTTGTTTACGTTTTCCTTCTCAGGAATCCGGCAGATGATTGCAATAGGTCTGTTTTTGCTGGCTGTACTCCAAGCGGAGGATGAGCAGTGGCTCAAATTTACAGCATTGATTCTTTTGGCAGCAATGTTCCATAAGTCTGCGCTGATTGGGATAGTCGTATGGCCGCTTTCAAAAATCAAAGTCAAAAATCATATCGTTCATTTTTTGATGCTTGGAGCATTTATAGTTGAGATTTTCATGGCACCGGCCATTATACAAGTCGCTGCGACACTGTTTGGCAGCTATAATACGATCCAGTTTACAGGAGCATACGCCTGTTTCTTATTGTATGCTCTGATCTGGTTTATAAGCTCCCTTCTTATTCGATGTGATGCCCCGTGGAACCTGTATATAAATTGTATGTATCTAGCTGCGGCAATCCAATGCTTGGGCCTTTATCATATGAATATTGGCCGGGTGGGGTATTACTTCGCTTTCTTTGAATGCCTCCTAATTCCGGAGTCGATTGAAAAATCGACACGGTCAAAATTTCTGAAGATGGTTTTTTATGGCGGATGTGTTGTGTTCTGTTTGTTGTACTTCTATAAAAACACAGGCTGGGGATATCTGGGAGTCAGTCCGTATGTTCCGTTCTGGAAATGAAAGCAGAAGAAAGGGATAAGACAGTGAAAATTACATTTATATCAAATTTCCTTGGCCCGCATCAGCTTCCATTCTGTAAGGCAATGGTGAATCGTTTGGGCGAGGATTTCAAATTTGTTGCCACTGAGCCGATGACGGAGGAACGCATCAAATTAGGCTGGAGTCTGGATAAAGATACATACCCATTTGAGATAAAAGCAAATGAAAGCAATGAGCTGCAGAAAAAAGCTGAACAACTGGCTATTGAAAGCGATGTTGTGATCATTGGAAGTGCGCCGGATTCCTATATTATCCCGCGTCTGAAAAGAAATAAACTGACTTTCAAATACAGTGAGCGCCCATTGAAGAAGGGTATCCATTGGAACAACCTTGCGCATATCGTTTGCGGGATGTGGCTTCATCACGGACGATTCCAATCTAAGCCGATCTATATGCTGGCGGCAAGTGCATACACAGCAGGAGATTACGCTCGTTTTGGCTGTTACCGAGGAAAATGCTACAAATGGGGATATTTTCCGGAGGCAAAAAAATATGATCCGGATGAGTTGATGAAAGGAAAGCTGTCGGCTGCATCAGATGGGCTGAAGAACCCGTGCGTTTCCATCCTGTGGGCAGGAAGATTGATCGGATGGAAACACCCGGATGCTTCCATTCGGCTGGCAGAGTCTCTCAAGAAAAAAGGTTATTCTTTCAAAATGACCCTTATTGGTACGGGTGAAATGGAAGAACAGCTCCATAATATGATTAGAGATAAAAATCTGGAAGACTGCGTGGAAATGCCTGGCGCTATGAAGGCGAGTGAAGTCCGTTCCTATATGGAAAAAGCCGATATTTACCTCTTCACCAGTGATTTCAACGAAGGCTGGGGCGCAGTGCTAAATGAGTCGATGAACAGTGGATGTGCAGTAGTTGCGAGCCATGCCATTGGCTCTGTACCATTCTTGATTAAAAATGGAGAAAATGGGCTGATTTATGAAAACGGAAATCAAAAGCAGCTTGAACAACAGGTTTGCAGATTGATGGATGATGCCGAGTATCGCATGAAGCTTGGATTGAATGCTTACCATACAATAGCAGATTTGTGGAATGCAGATGTGGCGGCAGAAAGGCTGATTGATTTGTGCGAAAATATAATATCCGACAAGAAAGCTAAAAGTTCATATGCAAATGGAGTCTGCAGTGAAGCGAGGGTGATGGAAAATGACTGGTTCTGTAAATGATTCGCTTGTAAGCATTATTGTGCCGATTTATAATGCGGAAAAATATTTGGATAGTTGTATTCAGTCTGTGCTGAGACAAACATATACAAACTGGGAATTGATTTTGATTGATGATGGGAGCACTGATAAATCTGGGCGAATAGCGGATGAATATGGATTTGCTGATGAACGGATAACAGTTCTTCATCAGAAAAATTTGGGGGTTTCATCGGCTCGAAATCAAGGAATTGATGAAGCAACTGGAAATTATATTGTATTTCTCGATGCAGATGATGAGCTTATTGAAGACTGCTTGGCAAAGACGGTAAACATTGCAGAAGAGACGAATGCGGATGTTGTTGCTGGAAGAAGTTGCGAGGATCGGGAACTTTTCAAAGACAGAATAATTTGGACTGGTGCAGAAGCGCTTGAAAATTCTCTAAAAGATCATTCGTTTACGCATTCAGCATGGGCAAAATTGATTCGGAGAGAATTTATTGGACAAACACGTTTTACTCCAAATATAAGAATAAATGAAGATAGTTATTTTGTATTTCAACTTCTCCGCAAACAAAATGTTTTCGTTTTGACAAACGATGTGATTTATTTTTATCGGGTGAATTCAGAAAGTTCATCTAGGGCAGGTTTTTCCGAAAAATATTTTGATATTTTGAAAGTGTCTGATTTGAAGTACAAGAAGATTGAAGAACAATTTCCCCAAATGCATGATCTTGCTAATAATATGTTGCTGAAGGCAAGAATGAATTTGCTTAGGATTTTGGCTGTTCGCACAAGAGATGAATACCGAGATGTAGAAAAAAAACTCTTGGAATATATTCTTGATAATAAAGAAGATTATATTCCATCGAGTAAGGAGTGCAACCAATGGATGTTTATTTTGTCACATCATCTTTTCTATGTGTATAAGTTTGCACATCACATCGTGAAATGATTGCTTAGAGATAAAATTAATGAAAAAAATAAAAAATATTTTCAAAAATAAAGTAACGAGAAATGCTAGCTGGATGATTATTGGTCGGATTTACCAGATGAGTCTGTCCTTTGTTGTCAGCATGCTTACTGCACGCTATCTTGGACCATCAAATTATGGCTTGATCAATTATGCATCATCGTTTACATCTTTTTTTTCGACATTTTGTGTACTTGGAATCAATTCAGTAATTGTTAAAAATTTCATTGATCATCCAAATGAAGAGGGAAGAACGACAGGATCAGCTATTGGTGTTCGGATGATATCAAGTATCTGTTCAGTTGTTCTTATTATGGTTGCAACACTTTTTCTGGATCGAGGAGAAAGAACAACACATTTGGTGGTATTGTTGCTGGGACTTGGAGCCATTCCACAGGTTTTTGATACCCTGAACTATTGGTTCCAGGCAAAACTTGAATCAAAATATGCTGCGATAGCATCCGCAATTGGATACACGGTGATGATGGGTTATAAAATCTCATTGCTTGTGTTTCAAAAGAATGTGGTGTGGTTTGCAGCAGCGTCTTCAATCGAATATCTAGTGGTTGCAGTATGCCTTTATTACAATTATAGAAGGCATGGAGGACCATCTCTTTCGTTTTCGTGGAGAAAAGTAAAAGAATTGTTGAATAGTAGCCATCATTTTATTTTGGTTTCACTGATGGTATCGATTTATGGAAGTACCGACAAACTGATGCTAAAGCAAATGATGGATGAGACAGAAGTTGGATTTTATTCAACAGCGGTTACTGTATGTGGTCTATGGTGTTTTATTCTGGCAGCAATCAATGACTCAATGTATCCGGTGATATTGGAGGCATTTGAATCGGATATAAAGCTTTTTGAACGAAAGTGCAGACAATTATATGCGATTGTGTTTTATACTTCTGTTGGAGTTTCAATATTGTATACAATGTTTGCAAAATATATCATTTTGATATTGTATGGAGAAGCGTATCTGCCAGCAATTACCCCTATGAGAATTGTTACATGGTACATTGCATTTTCTTATTTGGGAGATGCGAGAAATGTTTGGGTTATAAGTTATGACTGTCAAAAATATCTGAAATATCTATATATCGGGTCGGCAATAACAAATGTTGTAATGAACTATTTTCTGATTCCATTGTTTGGAGCTTCTGGTGCTGCGTTCGCATCAGTAGTAACACAAATTTCAACAATCATGATTTTTCCACTGTTTATTCGCAAAATGCGACCAAATGTGAAACTTATGCTTGATGCAATTTGCTTGAAAGATGTGTTTTGATTGCACATAGGAGGAAATAAAAATGTCAACCTTTAACAACGCAACCCTTATGATTACCGGAGGTACCGGCTCTTTCGGTTCCACCGTTTTGAAGCACTTTTTGGATTCCGATTTGAAGGAAATCCGCATTTTCTCCCGCGATGAGAAGAAGCAGGATGATATGCGCCATGAACTTCAGGCAAAGCACCCGGAAGCGGCTAAGAAGGTCAAGTTCTATATCGGCGATGTCCGTAATCCGCAGTCCATCAAAGATGCGATGCCGGGCGTTGATTACATCTTCCATGCTGCTGCTCTGAAGCAGGTTCCTTCCTGCGAGTTCTTCCCGATGCAGGCTGTTCAGACCAATATCATCGGCACAGACAATGTTCTGCATGCTGCTATCGATGCCGGTGTCAAGCGTGTTGTCTGTCTGTCTACGGATAAGGCGGCTTATCCTATCAATGCCATGGGTATCTCCAAGGCTATGATGGAGCATGTTATCTTTGCAAATGCCCGTGTGGCGGCTGAGCGTGGCGGTACGACCATCTGCTGCACTCGTTATGGTAACGTTATGTGCTCTCGCGGCAGCGTTATCCCTCTGTTCATTGACCAAATCAAGGCAGGCAATCCCATCACTATCACGGATCCGAATATGACCCGTTTCCTGATGAATCTGGACGAGGCTGTGGATTTGGTCATGTTTGCCTTCCAGCACGGAAATCCCGGTGACCTGTTTATCCAGAAGTCTGATGCTTCCACTATCGGTGATCTGGCAAAGGCTGTTCAGCAGTTGTTCGGTAACACTGGTACGAACATTATTGGCACCCGTCATGGTGAGAAGCTGTTTGAGACTCTGATGACTCGTGAGGAGCGCCTGCGCAGTGAGGATATGGGTCACTACTTCCGTGTCGCCGCCGACAACCGCGACCTGAACTATGACAAGTTCGTAGTCAAGGGCGAGGTTCACACCATGGCCGATGAGTCTTACACCAGCCACAACACTACTCGTTTGGATGTAGAGGGCACCGTGAAGAAAATCATGACCACTGAGTATGTGCAGAACGAGTTGAAGGGTATTCCCAATGTCTAAGGAAAAGCTCCTGCTGGTCGGTGCTGGTGGTTTTGGACGCATGGTGGCCGAGCAGGCAATGCTCCAGTATGACTGCGCTTTTGTGGACGATGGACAGCCTATCGGCGCTGAAATCTGTGGTATTCCTGTTATTGGTGGGATTGCTAGTCTGTCTGAGTTGCGCAAGAGCTATGACTTGCTGGCGATCGGCGTTGGTAATAACAGCTTTCGTGCGCAGGTGTATGAACAGGCCGAGAAGCTTGGATATACATTCCCGAACGTTATTGCGCCCAGTGCCTATGTCAGCCCATACGCTCAACTTGGCAATGGGTGTGTCATTTTGCAGAATGCCAGTGTTCAGAATGGTGCAGTCGTGGGCAATGGTGTGCTGTTGAACGCAGGTGCAGAAGTCCATTGTGATGCGGTCGTGGAAGATTATGCGCTCATTTATGCAAACAGTGTTGTTCGTACTGGTGCAAAAGTTGGTAAGTACGCTCGTATCGGCAGCAATGTGACGGTTTGCAATTCTGCTGTTGTGCCAGATGGCGCAGATATTCCAGACTGTACCGCAGTACATTAAAGAGGTGAAAAGATGAACATTCTGGTGACAGGGGCCAAGGGCATGGTGGGAACCGCCCTTGTGAACAACCTGAAAAATATCCGAGACGGAAAAAACAAGACCCGCCCAGAACTGCATATTGATGAAATCTATGAATACGACCTGAATTCGCCCCCGGCAGAACTGGACGAATACTGCCAGAAGGCAGACTTTGTGTTCAATCTGGCTGGTGTCAACCGCCCGGAGAACCCGGAAGATTTTATGAGGGGCAATTTTGGATTTGCTTCTGATCTACTGAACTGCCTGAAAAAGCACAACAATAAGGCCACCATCATGCTGTCCTCCTCCATCCAGGCCACCTTGGCCGGACGCTTTGGCAACAGCGAGTATGGCCGCAGCAAGAAGGCGGGTGAAGAGCTGTTCTTCGATTATACCCAAGAAACTGGTGCAAAAGTGGCGGTCTATCGTTTTCCGAATCTAATGGGACACAGCCGCCCCAAGTACAACAGTGCCGTCAGTACCTTCTGCTGGGCGGTTGCCAATGACGAACCCTTCACTGTCAACGACCGCAGCACCGAGCTGGAGCTGCTATACATCGATGACCTTGTAGAAGGAATGTTTGATCTGCTGGAAGGCAAGGAGCAACACTGTGAATTTGATGGTGTGGAAACGGTTCTGAATGCAGGCGGCCGCTACTGCTGTGTCCCTGTGACCCACAAGGTCACGCTGGGCGAGATCGTAGACCTACTGCAGGAGTTCAAGGCACAACCTACGACCCTGATGATGCCGAAGATGCCAGATGGCTCCTTTGCCAAGAAGCTGTACTCCTTGTATCTGACCTACCTGCCGACTGACAAGTTCAAGTATGCTTTGAAGATGAACGTGGATAACCGTGGTTCTTTTACGGAGCTGATTCATACGGCTGACTGCGGACAGGTATCTATTAATATCAGCCGCCCGGGTATCACTAAGGGCCAGCACTGGCACAACAGCAAGTGGGAACTGTTCATTGTGGTGGCTGGCCATGGTCTGATCCAGGAGCGGAACATCAACACTGGCGAGACGGTGGAGTTTGAGGTCTCCGGTGATAAGATCGAGGCGATCCACATGATTCCCGGTTGGACGCATAATATCATTAACTTGTCCGAGACGGAAAATCTGGTCACGGTCATGACCTGCAACGAGATCTTTGACCCGAAGCACCCGGACACCTTCTTTGAGCCGGTGTGAGAGGAGAAAAACAATGGCTGATTATAGTAGTGTATCTTTTAAGAATAACGGCAAGTTGAAGCTGCTGATCATCGTAGGCACCCGCCCAGAGATCATCCGCTTGGCAGCGGTCATTAACAAGACTCGAAAATACTTTGATGTAATTCTGGCCCATACTGGTCAGAACTACGACTATAACCTGAATGGTGTGTTCTTCCATGATTTGCAGTTGGCAGATCCGGAAGTGTACATGAACGCTGTAGGTGCTGACCTGGGCGAGACGATGGGCAACATCATTGCCGAAAGCTACAAGCTGATGGTCGCCATCCAGCCGGACGCTGTGTTGGTGCTGGGCGATACCAACAGCTGTCTGAGTGTCATCAGTGCAAAGCGGCTGCATATTCCCATCTTCCACATGGAAGCCGGTAATCGCTGCAAGGATGAGTGTCTACCTGAGGAGACAAACCGCCGCATCGTGGACATCATCTCCGATGTGAACATGGCCTATTCCGAGCACGCCCGCCGTTATTTGGCCGATACGGGTCTGCCCAAAGAGCGCACCTATGTGACGGGTTCCCCGATGGCCGAGGTTCTGCACCAGAATCTGGACAAAATCGAAGCATCTGACATTCATGCTCGTCTGGGACTGGAAAAGGGTAAATATATTCTGCTTTCTGCCCATCGGGAAGAAAATATCGACACCGAGAAAAACTTTAACTCTCTGTTCACGGCAATCAATAAAATGGCCGAAAAGTACGATATGCCGATTTTGTACTCCTGTCATCCCCGCAGCCGGAAGCGTCTGGAACAAAGCGGTTTCCAGCTGGACAAGCGTGTGATTCGGCACGAGCCTTTGGGCTTCCATGACTACAACTGCCTGCAGATGAACGCCTTCTGTGTGGTATCCGATAGTGGAACGTTGCCGGAGGAGAGTAGCTTCTTCACCAGCGTGGGGCACCCGTTCCCGGCGGTGTGTATCCGTACCAGCACCGAGCGTCCGGAAGCACTGGATAAGGGGGATTTCATCCTTGCCGGTATTGACGGTGACCATCTGCTGCAGGCTGTGGATGTGGCGGTCGAGATGAACAGGAATCGTGATCTGGGTATTCCTGTGCCGGATTACGTGGATGAGAACGTCTCCGATAAGGTAGTGAAGATTATCCAGAGCTATACTGGCGTGGTCAATAAGATGGTGTGGAGGAAATATTGATAGAGCTGGTTTGATGTACGCAAGCCATACTCTAGGGTGAAGAAATAAAAAAGTTCTATATCGAACGATATTTCTGGCCTCTCCCCGTACCCACCGACAAACTCACTCCGGCGAAATTTTGATGGGCGCAGCATCCGGAAATAGGGCAGGGTGGCCACCCGAGAAAACTCTTTCCAGGGCAGCCAAACCATGCAATCCCATTCTTCCGAAATTATGGGAACAGAAATCTTGTTTATCATAGCTGATGAAAAAAGTACCGGTTATAGTTCCGCAAAAAAGTGCGACAAAAATGCGACAACTCGAAAATGCATGAGGAGCTGATACAGGGCGCAATTGCGCAAAACTATCGTCAAATCGTGCGTTTTGAAACGAATTTGGGTACAAAAATCCATCAAAGTAAGCTCTTTTAATCAGAGGGCCAGGGATTCGAGTTCCCTCGAGCGCACCAAAAGGACGATAAATCGTTGAAAGAGATTTGTCGTCTTTTTTGTTTTATACGGGCTTTTTGAGCTTGTACCTATGATTTTTTCAAAAAATTTAGAGGTCAGAGGTACAGAAAAAATGAAGAAGATTCAGAAGAATGCAGCCCGGTTTGATAATCTAAAGCAAGATTTTTTGGACGATAAGAAGTATTCTGGCACGGCAGAAGCCACGTTGAACGGCTATCGGTATGATATTACACGGTTTTTGAAGTTCCTGTCAGATGAGCAGTTGACCGTGAACGAAGCAGGATTCAAGCGGTATGTTATCCACTTGACGGATAGCGGAATGACTGCAAACAGCGTCAACCACTATATCCGTTCGGTGAAAGTGTTCCTTTACTGGTGCATGGAGCAGGACGAAATAGCACCGTTCAAAATCAAGATGGTAAAGGCACAAGAAACCATCAAGGACGTTTACACACAGGGAGAACTTTGTGCGCTGATTCAGCCACCGAAACGTGAGGACAGCTTTGTTGTCTGGCGCAGTTGGGTTATCATCAACTTTATTTTGGGAACAGCAGCACGAGAAGCAACGGTCTGTGAAATGCAGATCCACTTTACCGTTTTATAGCAATTCAACTTCTTCATGCAACAGCAATAGCGTTGAATTGCATAACGCAAATTGCTGTTTTAACGTTCCACTGATTTCTTGCCTTGTGATCAAGAAAGCGCTTCTGCTAAACGCTCTACATTGAAAATGCAATCGTACACTGCTATAATAAAATTGTGATATTATCACCAAAAATCCAAGATACAAAGCGTTTGCGATTGGCAAACATTCAGGAGGAACGCATGGTAACAGGAGCCATTAAAAATAAGGTAGACAAAATCTGGACGGACATCTGGGCAGGCGGCATCACCAATCCGCTGACCGTCATTGAACAGCTGACCTATCTCATGTTCATCCGGTCACTGGACGAGAAAGAGCTTGCCACCGAAGATTTTGAGAACATGGCGGGCGAAAAGATGGAGCACATCTTCCCGGCCAGCGCGGCAGGACAGTCTATGCGGTGGAGCCGCTTCAAGGACAAGGACTCCCGCGAAATTTTCCTGACCATGCAGCAGCGGGTGTTCCCTGCCATCAAAAAGATGAAGTATGGCCGTCTGCCGGACTTTGATGCGAACGGCGAACTGGTGGAGATCGAGGACGACCCCACCCGCCCGGACGAGGGCAACACCGCCTTTGCGCGGTACATGGACGATGCCATGTTCCTCATTCCCACCCCGCAGGTGCTGCAAAAGATCATCACCGGGCTGGAGGATCTTTACACCCACGACATTGCCGACCTTGATATGCAGGGCGACCTATACGAGTATATGTTGCTAAAACTGTCCTCGGCGGGGCAGAACGGCCAGTTCCGCACGCCCAAGCACATCCGTGACATGATAGTGGAACTGGTGCAGCCCACGCCAGACGACTTCATCTGCGACCCCGCCTGCGGCACGGCGGGCTTTCTGGTGTCCAGTGCGCAGTACCTTCGCGCCCACTACGAGGACAGCATGACTCCGGAGCAGTGGCAGCATTTTGCCGGCCCGATGTTCACGGGCTTTGACACGGACCGCACCATGCTGCGCATTTCGGCCATGAACCTGATGCTCCACTCCATCACGAACCCGGAGATCGACTACAAGGACAGCGTGTCGAAGCAAAACTCCATTTGCAGCAAGTACACCGTTTGCCTTGCGAACCCGCCGTTCAAGGGCACTGTGGATGCCGAGAGCATCAATGACGACCTGAAAGCCGTCACCAACACCAAAAAGACGGAATTGCTTTTCCTTGCGCTCTTCCTGCGGATGCTCAAAACCGGCGGACGCTGCGCCTGCATCGTGCCGGACGGCGTGCTGTTCGGTTCCAGCAAGGCGCACCAGAGCATCCGAAAAGAACTCATTGAAAACCATCAGCTGCGGGCGGTCATTTCCATGCCCTCCGGCGTGTTCAAGCCCTACGCAGGCGTGTCCACAGCGGTGATGGTGTTTACCAAGACCGGCGCGGGCGGCACCGACAGGGTGTGGTTCTACGATATGAAAGCCGACGGCTTTTCGCTGGACGACAAGCGCACCGAGGTGAAGGAAAACGACATCCCGGACATCATCGCCCGGTTCCATAACCTTGATGCCGAAACTGACCGCAAGCGCACCGAGCAGAGCTTCTTTGTGCCCAAAGCGGAAATTGCCGCCAATGGGTACGATTTGTCCATCAATAAGTACAAAGAGACCGAGTATGTGCCGGTGGAGTATCCCTCGACCACGGAGATCCTTGCTGACCTGCATGAGTTGGAAATGGAGATCACCAAAGGTTTGGCAGAACTGGAAGAAATGGTATGACGGAGGAAAATGCGATGACAGAAAATGATAAACTGCAAATGTTTGAGGACCGACCGATTCGTACCGCATGGGATGAAACGCAGGAAGAATGGTACTTCTCCATTGTTGATGTTGTGACGGTTTTAACAGAAAGCGGAGATTACAATACCGGGCGAAAATATTGGAATAAGTTGAAGCAACGCTTGAAAGCTGAGGGCAGTGAACTGGTGACAAATTGTCACCAGTTGAAAATGAAAGCGACAGACGGAAAACGCCGGTTGACCGATGTTGCCAACACGGAACAGCTCCTGCGCATCATTCAGTCGGTGCCGTCCAAAAAGGCGGAACCGTTCAAGATGTGGCTGGCGATGGTCGGCCGGGAACGCATTGAGGAGATCATTGACCCGGAACTGACCATCGAGCGCGCACTCGATACCTACGCCCAAAAAGGCTATTCCCCGGAATGGATCAACCAGCGGCTGCAAACCATCCGCGCCCGAAAAGAGCTGACCGATGCATGGAAGGTGCACGGCGTGAAAGAGGGGCAGGAGTATGCCATTCTGACAGACGAGGTGACGAAGGCATGGTCTGGTATGAACACCCGGCAGTATAAAAACTTCAAAGGGCTGAAAAAGGAAAACTTGCGCGACAACATGAGTACCCTGGAACTGGCCTTGAATATGCTGGCAGAAGCCACCACAACGGAGCTGACAAATGCCCAGAACCCACATGGTCTGGAAGAAAACCGTATCGTTGCCAAACAGGGCGGCGCAGTGGCCGGAAATGCCCGGAAAGAGATTGAGTCCAAGACTGGCCGCCCGGTGGTCACTGCCGAGAATGCAAGTACCATGCTACTGGGGCAGACGGTTGCCGGAATGATTGAGAGCGTGGCAACGGAAAAAGATGACGAAAAATCGGAATAATATGCAGGTGTGGGAGGAGATGGTGTGATGAAAAAACTTCTTCCTGAAGTCTGTACTATTCAGTATGGATTTCCTTTTGACTCTACAAAATTTTCAGATAGTAATGGAATGCCGCTTATCAGAATCCGCGATGTGGTAAGGGGATATTCTGAAACCTATACAACAGAAGAATATAAGAGTGAATATGTCGTACACGAAAATGATTTACTCATCGGTATGGATGGTGAGTTCAACATTGCAAAGTGGGGAAAAACACCCGCGCTTTTGAATCAGCGAGTTTGCCGATTAGCACCAAACGATAGCATTGATAAAGGCTACTTGTTTTACTTTATGCCCGTTGCACTAAAGCGAATCGAGGAAAAAACGCCGTTTGTCACAGTAAAGCATTTGTCTGCAAAAGAGTTGAACAAAATTGAAATTCCTGTTTTGTCCTTAGAAGAACAAAGAAAAATTGCAGAAACGCTGAGCAAGGTCGATAAATTGATAGCATTTCGAGACCAGCAACTTGCCAAACTGGACGAGCTGGTAAAGGCGCGATTTGTGGAGATGTTTGGAGACCCTATAAACAATCCTATGAAGTGGATTGTTTCCAAAATAGAAGATATTGCTGCGCAAGAGAAAAATGCTTTAAAGGCTGGTCCGTTTGGTTCAGCGTTAAAGAAAGAATTTTATGTTAGATCCGGCTATAAAATTTATGGTCAGGAACAAGTTATATGCGGGGACGCTTCATTTGGTGACTATTATATTGATGAGGAAAAATATAAGGAACTAAAAAATTGCGCAGTACAGGCAGGCGATATTTTAATCAGCTTAGTTGGCACTTATGGAAAAACGCTGATAATGCCGGACAACTACGAAGCGGGCATTATAAATCCTCGCTTGATGAAGATAACACTTAATAAAAATAAGGTAACCCCCATTTATTTCAAGTATTATTTTGAATCGAATGCTTTAAAAGCGTCAATGGATGCCAATACGCATGGCGGAACAATGGGGATTTTGAATCTCGGAATTATTCGACAAATGAAAATTCAGGTACCTCCGCTTTCTCTTCAAAACCAGTTTGCTGCCTTTGTAGAGCATGTAGACGAGCAGAAGCAGACCGTACAGCAGAGCCTTGAAAAGCTGGAACTGATGAAAAAGGCACTGATGCAGGAATATTTTGGGTAAAAGGGTGTGCAATGGTGGATTTTAGCGGTATAATAACGTTAGATGGAATATTTTACCCGGAAAGGAGCATACGATGATGACCTTTGAAGAAGAAAAAGATTACAACAATGCAAAGCTTGATGTGATTAAAGCAATGAACTCGATTCAAAAATTGAAGCCCGAACTTCGAGAACGGCTGCTGAAAGAGCTGGTTGGAGCGGAAGCGTATGCTGCGATATTGAAGACTCCTGATAGGGCCGGTTAATAATAAAACACTGAACAAAAGGTTATAGTAACAGAGCTAATACAATACATCTGTCAAAAATCATGGAGGGCACATTATGGATATCTCTTTGAAAATGAAAAATATCAAAAATGTTGCTTCTGCAGAAATGAGCTTGCCGTTTTCAAAAGGCTTATATGCAATTGTTGGCGAAAACGGTTGCGGAAAAAGTACAATTATGCTGGCAATGTCTTTGATGGTGAAAACATCTTCTGCACATATGTTGTCGGGAGATGCTGTATCTCCTGATTCGTTTATTGAAATAGAAGCAGATGGAAAGAAGGACACATGGGTATATAATGAAAAAAGGAAAGAACTAAGCACGGGAAAGTTTCATAAGCGAAATGGCCGAGCGCAAATGATTGCCAGCGCACATTTTGAAGGCTTTTATGAAGGAAGTATTTTTTATGGATGCAGATTCGATGATTATAATCTAATTGATACGTTTATGCAAAATGAAGATTATACTAAGCATCTTATTGATGCAGATTCATTTGTTATAGAAACGCTTGGATATATTCTTCATAACAATAAAAAACACTATATAGGACTAAAGAAAATAAGCGATAAAAAAACCGCAACAATCAACGGATTCAAGGGAATTCCATATTTCTATGAAACGAACGGGAAGATCATTAGCCAGTATAAAATGAGCAGCGGTGAATGTATGCTCATTTCTTTAATAGATTTTCTCAATAATGTTATTATTAAAAATCCACGACGAAAAGACAAGTTGCTTTTTTTGATCGATGAAGTCGAATTGGCATTACATCCCAGCGCAATAGATCGATTGGTAATTTTTTTACAAGACCTAGTCAAAACAACCAAATCGGAGCTGGTTATTTATTTTTCAACGCATTCAGCAGAACTTATTCATCGAATTCCGGCAAGAAATATCTATCTTGTGGAAAACAATGGAGGTAAAATCGATATAGTCAATCCTTGTTATCCTAACTATGCTATTCGTAACCTATATATTCCGAATGGGTTTGACTTTGTTTTGCTCGTAGAAGATGAGTTAACGAAAGCAATTGTAAACAAAGTGATTTTGGCCAACAATCTATCCAAAAGTAAGCTGTGCTGTATCTTGCCAGCAGGCGGATGTACTCAAATGTTAAAGTTACATCACGATATGGTAACGTATAATACTCTTGGTGTTGGGAAAAGCATCATAAGCATTTACGATGGGGATGTAAAGGATTCTATTGCAAAAAAAGAAGAGTATAAGGATTTACCAAAGTGCTTTTTGCCAATTCCAAGTGTTGAAAAATATTTAAAGAAGAAATTTGTAGATGAGCCTGATAGGTTTTTTATAAAATTAATTGGTGACAAGTACTTTACACAGAGATCACTGAACGATATTATTGCCGATTATTTGAATGATTCAAGAACATCGAAAACAAAAGACAACGATGGGAAAAATTTGTATAAAATCATTTTGGCTAATTTGCATCGAATTGGAATTTCAGAAAATGAATTTGTGAAATATCTCGCAGATGATATCTACGACTACGAAAAACCAACAAAATTTGTTGAAACATTAAAAAAACAGCTTTCGTGATAATTATTCCACGAAAATATTTAAGAAAGGAGTTTCACCATGTCCAACTTCTCCTATCTTGCCGCAAAACCCGAATACTCCCTCTTCGCCAATTCTGCCATCGAAGCCGAGAAAGTGTTCTCCACCTCCCCGGCGATGTGCGCGGTGGGGTGCCGGAAGGCGTTGGAGCTGGCGGTGAAGTGGGTGTATGCTGCAGACAAAACCATCACGATGCCCTACAAGGACAACCTGCAATCCCTGTTGCATGAGCCGAGCTTCCGGTTCGCGGTGGACCGGGACGTGTGGAGCGTGCTGCCCAGCATCGTGAAGGCGGGCAATCTGGCGGTACATACAGGGCATAGCGTGTCGGCGGCGGATGCAGTGTTCAGCCTGCGGGGGCTGTTTGATTTCATCCAGTGGGTGGATTACTGCTACGGCACGGACTATGTGGAGCGCACCTTTGACGAGACAGCCATCCCCGGTGAAAAGGTAACGCTGGACGAAAAGAAGATCCGGGAGCAGGAAAGCCTGCTGACCCAGAAAGATGCCGAACTGGAAGCCTTGCGCAAGCAGGTGGAGAGCCTTTCGGCGGCATACACGGCCAGCAAACAGCAGAACCAGCAGAGCCGCAGTTTTACCGCCGCCGACCTGACCGAGGCCGAAACGCGGCAGAAGATCATCGACATCGACCTCAAGGCCATGGGCTGGAAATTCACCGGGCCGGACGCCGATGTGCGCACCGAGTACGAAGTGGACAACATGAACGGCGTGCTGGGGCAGAAGGGCTATGCGGACTATGTGCTGATGGGCAAGGACGGCTTGCCGCTGGCGGTCATTGAAGCCAAGCGCAGCACCAAAGACCCCAACATCGGGCGCAAGCAGGCTCAGCTTTATGCAGACTGTCTGGAGCAGAAGTTTGGCCGCCGTCCGATGCTGTTTACCACCAACGGCTACACCACCTATTTCTGGGATGAGCAGAGCGGCCCGCAGCGTGCCGTGAGCGGGGTGTTCTGCAAGGACGACTTGCAGAAGCTAATGAACCGCCGCACCGAGAAAAAGCCGCTGGACACCATTGAAATTGACGATAAAATCACCGACCGCTACTATCAGAAAAACGCCATCCGGGCAGTCTGCGCCCATATTACGCAGGGCTTCCGGCGCAATCTGCTGGTCATGGCAACGGGCACAGGCAAGACCCGCACCGCATCCAGCCTGACCGATGTGCTGAGCCGGGGCGGTCATGTGACCAACGTGCTCTTTCTGGCGGATCGCACCGCGCTGGTCAAGCAGGCAAAGGACGACTTCAAGAAGTATCTGCCCGACCAGTCGCTGTGCAACCTGTGCTCCTCCAAGGACGATAAGGCCGCGCGCATCGTGTTTTCCACTTATCCCACCATGCTCAACGCCATCGACAACGCCAAGACCAAGGACGGCGTGCCGCTGTTTTCGCCCGCTCACTTTGACCTTATCATCGTGGACGAGAGCCACCGCAGCATTTTCAAGAAATACCGCGCCATTTTTGATTATTTCGATGCGATTCTGGTGGGTCTGACCGCCACCCCGAAAACCGATGTAGACCGCAACACCTACGACTTTTTCGAGATGGAACACGGCATCCCCACCTACGCCTACGATTACGACACGGCGGTCTACACCGACCATGTGCTGGTGCCTTACTACAACTACGAGGTCAAGACGAAATTCACAGAAGAGGGTATCCACTACGACCAGCTTTCACCGGAGGATAAGGCGCGCTACGAGGACGATTTTGCCGAGGACGACACCCTGCCCACCTTCATCCCGTCCGAAAAGCTGAACAAGTTCATCTTCAACGCCAACACCGTGGACACGGTGCTGCAAGACCTGATGGAACGGGGCATCCAGACGGCGGGCGGCGACCGCATCGGCAAGACTATCATCTTTGCCCAGAACAAGCGCCACGCGGAGTTTATCCGGGAACGCTTTGGCAAGCTCTACCCGCAGCTGGAGACCCAGTACCCGGGATTCATCCAGCGGGTGGTCTGCGACGACGCCTATGCACAGTCCATCATTGACGACTTCAAACAGCCGGACAAGCCTCCGTTTATTGCGGTCTCGGTGGATATGATGGACACGGGCATCGATGTGCCGGAGTGCGTGAATCTGGTGTTCTTCAAAAAAGTGCGCAGCAAAACGAAGTTCTGGCAGATGATCGGCCGTGGCACGCGGCTCTGCCCATCCCTTGCCTGCGTGGATGCCATCGACGGCGAATATACGGGCAAACGGCGTTTTCTGATCTTCGACTACTGCGGCAACTTTGAATTTTTCCGTCAGAAACCCAACGGCTACGAGAGCGCGGACACCAAGAGTCTGTCCGAGAGCATTTTCTGCAAGCAGGTGCGGATCGCCGCCGCGCTGCAGGATGGAGCCTATGGGGACGAAAAATACCAGAACTGGCGTAAAATTTTAACAGAAACCTGCCGTGCCGAAGTAGGAGCGTTGAACCCGGAGCTGGTATCCGTGCGGCTGCACCGACAGGCCGTGGAACACTATCAAAAGCCGGAAGCCTTTGTCAGTCTGACCGAAACGGACAAGGGGACTCTGATGAAAGAGGTGGCACCGCTCATCTCGCTGGACGACAAAGATGAAGCCGCCAAGCGGTTCGATAACTTTGTGTATGGCTTGCTGCTCTGTGAACTGGAAGGTCTGCCGGGGCTGGGCCGCGCCCAGAAACAGCTGCGCAATACAGCGGCAATGCTGGAAGGGAAGGCTACCATCCCGCAGGTGCAGGCAAAGCTGCCCCTCATCCGGGAGGTGCAGACGGACGAATTTTTGACCTCGCATGACCTTCTCCGCTTTGAGGAAATGCGGCAGGAACTGCGGGAGCTCATCAAGTTTCTGGTGGAGGGCGGCGAGGGGCAAAAACCTGTCTACACAGCCCTTGCCGACCCGGTACTGGAACAGACCGAGGGCAAAACGCTGGATTCTGGCTATGATTTCGGTGAGTACCGGGAACGCGTGAACCGCTACATCATGGAGCACCGCAGCGATACGCTGGCCATCCACAAGCTGACCCAGAACATTCCACTTTCTCAGGGCGACTACACCGAGCTGGAACATATCTTCACCTGTGAGCTGGGCAGCAAAGAGGACTATGCACGGGAGTTTCGGGATACGCCCTTTGGTCTGCTGGTGCGTAAAGTGGCAAAGCTGGACCACGATGCTGCCATGCAGGCATTTTCCAAGTTCATCAACGACGAATCGCTGAATGCAAAGCAGATCGCGTTCGTGCAGAAGGTCATTCATTACATCGAGCAGAACGGTTATGTGGAAAGCAAAGCGGTGTTGATGAAACCACCCTTTGACCAGCCCATTCTGTTTACCCGCCTGTTTGATGGCAAAACAGGGAGTGAACTGATGGATACGATCAATTCGGTGAAAGAGAATGCCACCCATGTGACTGCATAAAGTGGTAGAATGTACTGATAAAAACGGTATAATGGACAAGGAGCGGATAGACGGTTTCCGCAGCGCCTTTGCGCCGGGAGAAACTTTATTCTGGCAGGTCCCTGCTGCGGCAAGGGAGAGAATGGCGTTTTACAGTGAGAACCTTCCCCGCCTTTTTTTGAAAAAATCACGGCGGTATTTGCGGTGTCCGAGCACTATGCGCTGGAATTTATGCGATTTTTGCAGGGACAGGGCATCCGCGTCCCGGAGGATGTGCAGATCATTGGCTTTGATGATACACTGGCAAGCCGGGAAAGCGTTCCCGCTCTGACCACCATTCATCAGGATGCGGCGCTCCGGGCAAGGACTGCCATCCGCCGCCTTGAAGTCCTGCGGGACGGCACCCCCTGCGATGCCGGCATTCTGATCGCACAGTTTCTGGGTGCGGAGGAGCACACCGAGGCGTGGCGCAGTTTGGATGTAAGCCTTGTCTGCGGGGATGTGTTGGCAGCACTGTTTCTGCTGACGGCAGGGGGCTTCCCGGCGCAGGTCTTGGGACTTTATACGGCAGATGACGCCATCCTCCGTGTGGGGGCGGGGTACTTCCGCATCGTGGCGTTCTCTTATCTGCCCATGGCGGTCAGCACCGTCCTGTCCGCATGGCTGCGCTGCAAGGAACACGCCGCTGTCCCCTTTTGGGCAAGTTTTGGCGCGGTAGCGGCGAACACCGGGCTGAACTATCTGCTCATCTTCGGAAAGCTGGGTGCCCCCGCTATGGGCGTTACCGGTGCTGCCATCGCCACGCTGGTTTCCCAGCTTTTGAACCTGCTTTTGATCTTGATAGGCTTTGCGGTCTGCCTTCAAAAGGAAGCGGAACGCCCGCTCACCGTGGAGATTTGGACACGGTGGGCGGGCGTTTTATGTTTATTTTCCGAGTACAACGGAGAGCCTGATCTCCTTTTCCGTCTCGCTCAGGTCAAGAGCGCCGCCATCGGCGACGGTCACGTGCAGCTCATAGAGCGTACCGGCGGTAAGTTCCGTTACAGCCTTGCCGTCCTCGTCTGTGATCGACCACAGTGCAGGATCGACCTTTGCCAGCTTGCCGTCCACGCCATAGGCGTAGAGGGTCAGACCGGAGGTGCTGCCGGACAGGTTATTCATGCGGAAAGCTACCGTGGTGTTGGGATGTACGTTGCGGACGGTCACAGTGTTGCGCCAGCTTGCAACGGTGCCTTCGCCGCCGTCCTGCGCAAACTGTTCCTGCGAGAGGACGTTTCTTGCTGCCTGATCAAGATCGACCTTGCGGTAGGGCATTTCGGGCAGATAAACGAAACGATCCTGCAAACGAAGCAGTTCCAGATAGCCTGTCGGGCAGTAGAGCGCATTGCCGCTGTTGCCGGCATACATTCCAATGGCCATGTTGTTATAGCCGTACTTGTTGGAAACATCCATCGTGAAAACAGTCTCGCCAGTTTCAAAATCCAGAATGATGTACTGCCACATCCCGGTGGTCACATCCTGCACATAGCCGTAGA
>ENA-ORNW01000926-ORNW01000926.1-human-gut-metagenome-genome-assembly--contig:-NODE-926-length-24981-cov-23.964856_pt1 | contig 24981 bp, 20 predicted proteins | sample MGYA00242121_ERZ509034 | MGnify/ENA primary metagenome ERZ509034 (study PRJEB26280, sample SAMEA2338689) | human gut metagenome | biome: human gut; feature: human-associated habitat; material: faeces... | reverse complement strand
CGGCGAAGGCATCGACTGCCTCCGCCGGGCGCTACGCGGAGCGGTGGACACTTCGGCGCTCTACCACGGCGACGCCGTCGTATCGAACAGCCGCCACTACGCGGCGCTCACCCAAGCCCGCGAAGCCCTCTCCCGCGCCATCGAAGGGCTCGACGAGGGCCTGCCGACCGACCTGCTGAGCGAGGAGATCCGTCAGGTGATCCGCCACCTCGGCTCGATTACCGGAGGCGACATTTCCGCCCCCGAAGTGCTCTCGCACATCTTTTCGAATTTTTGCATCGGCAAATGACGGCTTGTAAACAACCGTAACCAACCATAACCATTTAGAATAAAGTCGCTGTATATCAGCGACTTTTGTTTTTATGTACTTTCCAGACCGTATTTGGAAGTAACGGTTTTTATCCATATTTTTCATACGTATTTCTACCGTGACAGAAATTCACGGTTTGCCCAAATATCACAGTGACGCATTAGTTGACGTGTGTTGACAATGGTTTACATGTGTTGACAAAATTCGGGAGAAATAAGGAGAAATTATCCCCAATGTAAAGGAGGAAAATATGGAAATAAGAAAGATTTGTCAATGGTGCGGAAAGCCATTTATAGCTCAAAAGACAACAACCTGTTATTGTAGCCATCAGTGTTCCAATCTTGGCTACAAGGAACGCATCAGGGAACGTAAGCGACAGTTGAAGCGATCACAGGAATTATTGCAACCTCGACAGGCAGCCGAGGGGCAGGATTTCTTCTCTTTTGCCCAAGCCGCAAAGCTGATGGGTGTTACCCGGCAATACATCTATAAACTGGTCAAGGAATCCAAACTGCGGGCCTCCCGTCTGAGCGGGAAGAAGTCGCTCATCCGCCGTGCGGACATCGAGCTGATGATGAAGACCAAGCCTTACGAACGCATCATGCCCAAAGAGGACTTTGACATCACCGAGTATTACACCGCTGAGGAGATTGCACAGAAATATAAGGTCAATGCCAAATGGATATGGACTTATACACGACAGCACAAGGTCCCGAAAGTAAGAATCCGCCAGTTCAACTATTACAGCAAGAAACATATTGATGCCGCCTTTGCCAAATATGAGGTGGACTCCGACCTGACGGAATGGTACACTCCCGAAGATATTCAGGAGAAATACGGCATGACACGTGTCGCCATCCGTTCGCATGTCTACCGCAACAATATCCCATCGAAAAAAGAACACGGGCAGATTTTCTATTCCAAACTCCACTTTGATCTTTCCAAGACTGCAGAACAAGAGAGCAAGGCCGAATACTACACCGTCAAGGAGGCAATGGAAAAATTCAAACTTTCCCGTGACTCGGTTTATAATCTTTTGCAGTTCCACCAGATTCCCCGAGAAAAGAACGGACGCTTCGTCCGCTTCCTGAAAGTGGACTTTGACCGGGTTATGGGTGTCCGTAAGTGACCTGATTATATGCTACCGTAAATTATTCTAAAATTAATCGTCACTGAAGGTGGTCTGCATGGTTACATTACAGTGATTTGCCAGCGAATTAATAACAACCATAAAAAATATAGCATTATGAACGATTGTAAAACCGTAACATTAAGAACTCGTCCTTTGAAAAACAGGATGCTGTCGTTTTATCTGGATTATTATCCTGGGTATAGAGACAAGGAAACAATGAAAGTTATCCGTCATGAATCGCTTGGCATTTATATATATGCCAATCCGAAGAACAAGCGGGAACAAGACTTCAACGAGGTAATGGCCGAGAAAGCTGAAGCCATCCGTTGCCGCAGGTTCGAGTCGGTAGTGAATGAACGGTATGATTTCTTCGACAAGTACAAACTCAAGGCTGATTTTCTGGAGTATTTCCGTAATCAGCTCCGTAAACATGCCCCAAAGTGGGAATTTGTCTATCTCCATTTCAGCAACTTCGTGCATGGGAAATGTACTTTTGAGGAGCTCGACATTGATCTCTGCAACAAGTTCCGTGAGTACCTGTTGACGGCAAAGAAACTCAAGCGTAACGGACACATCACACGAAACTCCGCATCGGGATATTGGTCTACATTCAGGGGACTTCTGAAAATCCTCTACCGTAACGGACTGATCCGCAACAACGTCAACGACTTCCTCGAAAAGATCGAGACCGAGGACGTAGTCAAGGATTATCTTTCGGTGGAAGAACTCTACAAACTGGCCGAGACACCCTGCAAGAAGCCCGTACTGAAGACGGCATCCCTCTTCTCGTGCATGACCAGCCTGCGCATCAGCGACATCCTCGCCCTCTGCTGGGAGGACATCGTGGACTATTCGGCCGGTGGCAAGTGCGTACACATCATCACCAAGAAGAACCGCTCCGAGGACATCATCCCCATCAGCGAGGAAGCACTGGACCTGATCGGTTACAGCCCTGACAAGCGGGGAATGGTATTCAAGGGATTACAGCGCTGCTGGACCCAGACTTACATGAAAGGATGGATTCGTTCGGCTGGAATCACCAAGAAGATCACATTCCACTCCTATCGTAGAACATTCGCTACGCTGCAAGCGGCTGCCGGAACGGACATCCGTACCATACAAAGCATGATGGCTCACAAGAGTATAACCACAACCCAAAGGTACATGAAAGTAGTGGACAGCAACAAGCGTGAAGCCAGCAAGAAAATCACCCTGATGCGGAAAGACTGATAGGTATTTTGACCACCTGTTTTAGCGGATATAGTTTGATTTTGAGCGAAAAATCGGACTATATCCGTAATTTTTGTGTAAAATCGGACGATTATAACTCATTATTTATCAGTATCTGGAATAACGCACATAACTTTGGCGTACAGTAATTCCAAATAGTGATAGAAGATGACAAATACAGAACAAATCCGAACTAAGAAAATAAGTTTTATCCTTGCGCTATCCGTTCTAATTTTTGCGGCCATAGCCACTTATTTTACCCTTTGCCATGACACCAACATCATGCGCATAACAACTCCTGTAATTCTCGGACTGGCGATGTCCATCATATTGTGTGGAGTCCTGCAGAAATTTTTCTATAATTGGCTGACGAAAAATCCCATCCACTTCTCTTTTGGTGAACAATCCTCCCCTGTTATAGAATCAGAGAGCACCATAGAGCCTGTTTGTATTGCCGAAACACTCCCTACTGAACAACCGGCGGATTCTTCTGAACAGGAGTATTCTCCATCCCTACAGCCAAATCAAGAGCCTGCCGTCCCCGATTGTTCCAAAGAATCTCATTTGGAAAAGTATGATTCCATTCTGGAAGAACTCAAAGAGAAAGAACTGAAAAGGCAAGTAAAAGTTATGGATGCGATTCGGGAATATGTAACCATCAAAACTGCCCCCTATCTCTCCAAAGAGGCTATAGCTACTCTCATTTCCAATATAGAGTACATGGCTTGTGATCAGCCGGAACTCTATAAACCGATTCGTTCCAATATTGACAATCCGCTACGGTCACCGGGACTTCGTCATCTGGCGTGGAATGTAGGTGAACGATTGAGAGTGCCATTGGCGAAAAGAGCCGTCTTTATCAAAGCATCATTTCCATACGAACTTGAAAACGCGAGTCATGAATATCTCAGACTTAATTTACGGGATCAGGTAGCTAGTCAGATTCCAATTGATGTACCTGAAAAGGGAGACTATCGCTTCCATTTGGAAACAGATAACGATGAGTCGTAATAAAAAACGTATGCAGATGAAATAATTAATCCGGTCTGTATTGTTCTGCAAAACTTCATTGGGTTGGTTCGCAGCATGTTAAACGATTAAAAAGTTATAATATGAAAACAGACCAACTTACATTCAATGACTTGCCGGCAGTAGTCGGCGAACTTTGCGACCGGATAGCAAGCATGGAAAATCTGCTGACTGAAAAACTGTCCAAGCAGCATGAAGCCAAAGAAAACACGCACGTCCCCATGACCGTGCAGGAAGCTTGCGCCTATCTCAAAATGCCGTTATCGACCTTTTATTACAAGGTCAAAAAAGATGATATTCCAGTCATCAAGCAAGGGAAACATCTATACATTTATCGGGATGAACTGGATAAATGGCTGGAATCCTCCCGAAAGAATCCGACTCCGCAAACTTTCGAGGAAGAGAACGAAGCCATGCTCGCTTCCCATCGCCGTAAACCTAACCTTAAAAACTGGTAATGATGGAGAGGACGGACGAAACGATACCTTCACGTGAGGAACTGGCTGTTTATATAGAGGAAGCAGCCGTGAGCGTCACGAATAACTATGAAGAAGCGCCGGCGGTGTTGATGGTGGATGATGCTGTTATAGGCACATTGGGGAATTTCAGCGCTTCCATCGGGAAAGCTAAAAGCAAGAAGACTTTCAACGTTTCGGCCATTGCCGCATCAGCATTGAGTGGCCGCACTGTTCTTCGTTACCGTTCCATGTTTCCCGAGAATAAGAGTAAGATTCTGTATATCGACACGGAGCAGGGACGTCATCATTGTCAACAGGTACTGAAGCGCATCCTGCGTTTGGCGGAAATGCCGGATGATAAGGTGCCGGAAAATCTTGTCATGTTGTCTCTGCGCAAGTTTGCACCAAGAATGCGTCTGTTGATAGTCGAAGAAGCTATCGGCACCACACCTGATTTGGGTCTGGTCATTATAGATGGCATCCGAGATTTCCTTTACGACATCAATTCATCCAGTGAATCTACCGAAGTTATCTCGAAATTCATGCAGTGGACGGACGACAAACAAATCCATATCCATACAGTCCTGCATCAGAACAAGAATGATGAACATGCGCGTGGTCACATCGGCACGGAACTCAACAACAAGGCGGAAACCATCCTGCAAGTAGAAGTGGACAAAGAGGACAAAGCCATAAGCGTGGTCGAAGCCGTACACATCCGGGACCGGGACTTTGAACCTTTCGCTTTCCGCATAAACGAAGACGTCCTGCCCGAACTGGTAGAACCATATCTGTCCAAAGAGAAGAAGAGCGGGCGACCAACCAAAGAACCGTTCGATCCGGAGAGGGAGATTCCAGAGACTGTACATCGTGCTGCAGTGGATGCCGCTTTTGCCAATGGCAATATCGGCAGTTATGATGACTACCTGGAACGTCTGAAGGAAGCTTACGGATTGCACAATGTAAAGCTCGGCTACAACAAAGCAGTCAAAGTAGCCACCTTTCTTGGCAACAAGCGGATGGTCATAAAGGAGGGGAAAAATTATATTCTCAATCCAGAATGCAATTACTGAGTACAACTTTACTTTATTGCAGGGGGCGTATATATTAGAATAAAGCAAAGTCGGCAGGAAATCACCATGTGAGATACTCATTTTCTCCCCTCTTTTAGTGGATAATAATATCCTGCATTCCCTTGTCCAAGTGCCAATTCATTATACGCATCCGATATGGCTTGCGGGGAAGGATAAACAGGTAACTGTTTCGAGATATGCCAAGGTATAACCTCACTGCGTTACGGTTGTACATTGGCGCTCTTGACTGCTCAGTTCCTTCGCCAGTACGGTACTCGCAAGCTCGCACCTTTTCAACCATTATAACAACGATTCAAATGAAAGAAAATATTGTCAATACATCAACTTCCCCGAAAGAAACAAGAAGCGTCTTTGTCGGGGCAAAAGTTACTCCCAGCCAGAGAGACCATATAAAATCACTGGCTGAACAATGCGGCATGACCGTAAGCGACTACATATTGTCATGTGCGTATAACTTCAAGCCCAAAGCGAGGCTCACGAAAGAAGAGGCGGCACTGTTGCAGAATCTGGACAATTGTCGATCTGATCTTGTAAAATATACCTCCGCGCTTCACGGAATGTCCACAAAGCAGCGGATGGTAATGTTCAATCAGATTCCGTTCATGGTCGGCTGGCTCGGAGAACTTTCCAGTGTTGCCGAAGGCGTCTGCCAATTCCTGGAAGCCGTAAAGGAGAAAAACAGAATTCCGTCCAACCCTCAATCCGAAGAAAAATGATTGCAAAAGCCAAAGCCATATCTTACGGTATCAATGACCTTCGTTATATTACCGGCGAATCAAAACACAAGAAGCATCCGGAAAAAATATATCGGGTATTGGACAATCTGTTGCCGCAGGAACTGGACGCTATGGGAATATGGAACTCCATGCAGTTGACCCTTGCCCAGCATCGGCCGATAAAGAATTCCATTATCAGAATAGAATTGAGTCCATCGCCTGAGCATACCAGTTTCTATGACATTGAGGACTGGCAAAAGCTCTGGCACGAGTTTGCCGAAGAGTTCGACAAACAAGTGATTAGCGGCAAGGACGGGAAAGTCCGTTCTTGCCCGACCAATCTGGCCAACAGCAAATATACGGTTTACCTGCACATGGAATCCAAAGGGAAAGTCCCTCATCTCCATGCCGCAATTTGCCGCTTTGATGAAAACGGGAACATCAACAATGACCATAACATTCATCTTCGGGCACAACGTGCAGCCGAGCGAGTTGCAGTGAAACGTGGCTGGAAGACTGCGGAAGAAATCCGAAGTCGCAACATTCCGGAAGTAAGCAGAGAGTGCATGGAGGTATTGAGAACCATGCCATCGTGGTCATGGGAAGAATACAAGAAGGCACTTGCCCGGAGAGGTTATTTCGTATATGAACGGAAAGACAAGAAAGATGTTCTCCGTGGATATGCGATCCTCAAAGGAAATACCAAATACAAGGCTTCCGAATTGGGAGTGGCCCGTAACCTGATGATTTCCAAACTTCCCCGAACCTGGCAAAAGCTACACTACCGGGAGAGACTTGCCGCTCAGGTCAATACTTCTCAAATCCATAGGCCGGAACCTGCTCAAAGACCGGCAGCCGATATGGACTATACTCACTATCGGTCCGGCTCGGTGCCCTACACGCTTTCTTCCAATAGCGGAAGGGAACAGCATTTCTATATTCCGGAGCGGATACTTGACTATTTCAACGATGAGTTCGACTATCGGGAGGTTGCCAACAGCAGTGAGCTGACCGACATAGCCGTAGCTATCTTTGTCGGGATGCTTGATACGCCAGCCGTATCTGCTGGAGGTGGTGGCGGAGGTTCGCAAAGCGATCTCCCCTGGCGGGACAAGGACGATGACGACCTGCAATGGGCCCGCCGCTGTGCACGTGCTGCTACCCTCCTATTGGGCAAGAAACCGAGAACAGGATTAAGACGATGAAGTCATGAAACAAGCATACAAAAAGCGGCCGCCTCGTGCGACCGCTAATAGTCCGCCAGGATTGCCGGATATGGGGGCTTTATAAATCTGCAAATAAAAATACGAGACTCTAGCTTGAACCCTATATTTCCCATTTATACAAAATTTATAGCGCCTAATTATCAACGCTATAATAAATATAGGCACTATATCTAGTTATCTTATTTTGATTCATTTAAATGAGGGTTACGTAAAAGGCCCTCCTTTCTTGGAGAATTTACCCCTCGCACAAATACTTATGAGAGGGGTAAATTTTGTTTTAAGGGCTATTTAGTCATCCTGTGATTATTATTCGTTAACTACATTAATGTTTTGTCTAATGACAATGTCTGAATGTGCAAAATTATGTTTATCAAGAGCTTGCAAACATGCATTATAAACAACTCCTGTTCGCATAGGGTCTTTTATTGTTATGATGACCACAACTTCAGTAGTGCCAACATCAAGCCCATTCATCTTATCTACCATTGTAGCATCACGATTTGTCGCCACAATACTTAAGCACCACCTCCTATTCTCTTTCAAATATGAATTACGATTAGCAGATCGCATTTGCTCAAGATTAACATGATAATTCTTAACTGCTAAATACTCTTCACCACATATAACTGTACGCTCAATAGGATTAGTACTCCTAAAAGATGATGCCTTATACAGATCCTTTGTAAGAATATTTTTAGGGTTGACTAGCCTTTCTGAATTTCTATATGTTCTCGGAGTTCCAGCAGCCCCTAGTACTACATACTCAATCCTATCATACGATTGGAGAGCAACTTTTACATCGCTTTGACAATACTCGCTTTTTTCTGATTCCCTCAATACAGGATTAGTAACAACAGTTACAGTGACTTCGCCTATAAAATGACCATCATTCACCAAGTTAGCTGGGAATGGGATGTCTTGGATTTGCATATCAACACCATCGCTAAGTTCTGGTTTCCATACCATTGTAAACTCATCCGGATCATTATATAAGATATCTTCCAATGTTGCCGGTATGCCAAACCCCAACTCTCTTAGTATAATATTATTATCATCTGTTGTCAGATAGTGATATTTAGCACTGTGTATCAAAAGAGCTTTTATTAACAGAGGATCAAAGTTACGGTTCATCCTATGAGCTAAATTTGCAGCCAAGGCTGTTACTCTTGGTGTGGAGAAACTTGTTCCTCTGTATGCATTTGACTGGAATCCCGTATCTGAAAATGAATTAACTCCTATCGATTTATTACCTCCAACGTGTACTAAATCGGGTTTGACAGCACCTCCAGGACCAGGGCCGACTCTAGAAAAGTGTGAACGTCCACCAACTGGAACATCTTCTTCAGATTCGCAAACATGAGCCACAGAACCAACAGTCAATGACAACAGAGATTCTGCACCTTGAGTAATCCTTTTTTGATCTGGAAAACGTGGATCTATATTGCCAGCTGACTTACAAATGAGAATATTATATTCTTTCTGAATATTATCCAACACCATGGCAAACTCAGAGAACTCATCATCTTCAATCTCACAACTAGACCCTTGAGATAAATTCCAGATATCAATATCTCTATTATTGGAAATTGCCGTTTTAATATGTTCAACCATCTCGTCTTCTGAGATGCGAATAACTCTATCATCAGTGTTGACTATACAAGAACGTATATACATAGGAGCTGTTCCTGTTAACACTTTGTTTTCAAGTGCATCACCATAATTTATTATGCTAGCAACAGAGGTCCCATGCAATCTTCTGATATCGTCTTCTTCAAGACCTGCAATATTCTCCTCAGATTCAATCCATGGAGCAAGATGGGGAATTGTCTCCACTCCAGAATCCAAAAGACCGATACGAGGGTATGATTCTCCATCCACAGGTCGACTTACTTCTATTTCCGTATTGAATTCCTCCGGTGAAACAGTCAATTCAAAGTAAGGCATCTTTTTTACGGATATAACAGAATCCATAGTGGCCAATGCTTCTATTACTTCTTGATTCGCATTTTCAATAACATACAGGTTAAGGCCAGGGCAGTAATCAAGCGAATGTGCATTCACATTACATCGCTCAAAAACTTGACCCATTCTATGATTTGCTAGTTCATTTAATTGCTGATCTTGATAATCAACAAGTCTAACCTTCACACGTCTACCAATTATATCATCCTCAATATAAGGATGATATAATTGTAAATTTTCTATGACAGCAATTCCGCATCGCTTATCTTGACTGATATTTTCTCCAGTAATATTGTGACGCATCATTTGAAGATCATTTTTGCAGTCAACCTTAACCAAAAGACCTTGATGCGAGTTTTTACCTATAACATTGCGTTTGTTTCTACTATCAAATATTGAACGAGCATTTGCACGGTAAGCCTTTCTCTTGACGGCACGCTTATCCAAGGTTGCAACCATTAGAATAGGAAGTCCTTCTTCCTCACGTGCATCAAAAATACGGTCAACGTCGGAAAATGTGTTTTCCATTATTCCCGCATGTGCTATCAAGGATTCCTCCGTTGACCAAGCAGGTAAGGAATTATCTCCCATACCTTCCTTCAAAAACCAGTCTCTTTCACCTCTGGTTTCTACAAATTGTATTGGTAAATTTTTATTGTTCATTTTGCCTCCTTCGTTGCGTTTTCAGTTAAATATAATTTGATTTTTCTTAGCCCTATTCCTGTCGCCTTATTTATAGCAAGTTGTGACATTCCGTATTCACTAAAAAAACGAACATAGTTTCTTTCAGACTTTTCATTTACCTTTAGTTCATACAATGCATCTAACAATGCATTTATTGGAATCACTTTATCTTTATTTAGGACGCATTTAACCTTTGCTCGATCAAAAAGGGTCTTTAAATCTGAAGGTGAAATTCCATCAGCCATAGCAGAAAAAGCTAGTTTCTTTGACATGTCGTTAGACATTTCAGTACTAAATGGTTCTGAAAAAATATCGATCATATCCATTATTTCTTTTTGTCCAGGAAGCCCAACCTCTACCGTCTGCACAAAACGACGCCAAATAGCATTATCCAGCAACTCTGCATGATTCGTTGCCGCAATCATGACCGCTTCTTGTTTCATCGCATCAATGTTCTGAAGTAGACTATTTATGACTCTCTTTAATTCCCCGAGTTCATGCTGATCATCTCTCGCTTTAGCTATTGCATCAAATTCATCCAAAAAAAGTATACAAGGAATAGTGTTGGCGTAATCGAAAATTTTTCGAATATTTTTCGCAGTACTACCCAATAAAGAAGATACTATACCGTCAAGGCGGGCAATTATTAATGGCAGCCCTGTTTTTTCAGAGATATAATGAGCGATACTTGTTTTACCACAACCTGGAGAACCATGCAATAGCAGAGTTTTCTTGATCTCAATACCTGCAAGTTCAAGTTCCGATCGATGATTTACAATTTCAATAAACTCTGTAATTTTCTTATCTACTTCCGGTGTAAGAACTACTCGATATCGTTCCTCATCAGGTTGAATAATCTCGACAATTTGCAGACGGCTATCAGTATCAAGGGGAATAACTCTCATCGCATCTGCTATTGCGGAGTTATGAGGCATACCTTCTTCTATTTTTTGACGTATACATTTTGATAATGATATATCACCTTCTTTCTCTAACCTATCGGCAAGGCGGGAAGAATATGCTATAATCTTCCTCTTGTCATTAGCCAATCCACCTTCTATTATTCTTAGTATTTCGGTTTGCATGTTGCTGTTTTCGTTTATTCTCGGTACAAAGATAATGTTTATTCTGTATTCATGTGCGATTTTGCAATAATTTTGTGTGATTTAATATTAAGAATGTGCGATTAATATCGATCTATGTGCGATTGTAAATGAATTTCGATTATTCAGGCCTCCATCGATATATTATAAAAAGGCATATAAAAATAGATGTCACCATGAAGGTTGTACCACAAAGACGTCCTATTACAGAAATGAAAAAGAAGAATATAAATTCAGACAGCGGAGCAATATAAAATAACCGAATACAATATACCTTGCTGTTCTCGACAAAATACGCTATCAATGCACCACAAAAAAGGTCGCAAATTTGTTGATATAGTTTCTTATATTCAAGGAATATTTGATTCGACATATGAATAGTCGATAATGCATCGGAAAATGAGAACCAAGTTGGGATATTTTTTGCATTTTTCGCTTATTCTTTTGCCTATTTTTTGAAGTAAGCGAGCATCAGTCGGGCCTTTTTTAGACAGGATCTACTGGCCAGCCTTTGTCTGGAATACCTACTTCAATGAAGAGTTTGATTACAGGAAGGTTGCCAATAGTTGCGAACTGACCGACATAGCAGTAGCTATCTTTGTTGGTATGCTTGATACGCCCGCCGTATCTACCGAAAGTGGTGGCGGAGGCTCGCAAAGCGATCTTCCGTGGCGCGACAAGGACGATGATGACCTGCAATGGGCCCGCCGCTGTGCACGCGCTGCAAACCCTCCTATTGGGCAAGAAACCGAGAACAGGATTAAAACGATAAAGTCATGAAACAAACGCACAAAAAGCGGTCGCACGAGGCGACCGCTAATAGTCCGCCGGTCTTGGCGGATATGGGGAAATTACTTTATAAATCTGACAAATTTATAAACCAAATTCTCTGCCCTTATAAGTACACTATAATCCAGACCACCCCCTTAATAAAAATAATTATTCAATATCCTTTAACATGTTAACGAATACAAACGGGTCCCTGAACTCTTCTTTATTATTGATGTATTTAGATTGTATATAATTTAAACCAGCATTGGCATATCCTTCAATACGAGATATTATCGAAGATACAGCAAGTTTACAATGGTCATCATCCATTGTCTCTAAGTCAGCCCATGTGAAGCCTAATTTTTCACTTGGCTCAGATAATACCAGCATTAAAATATAATCAACCATCTCAATAGGTTTCCAATGGGAAATATCCGCGAAATCGGTTTTCTCACTTGTTTCCGACAAAGGAATACATTCTTTACGCCTAAAGCCTATCATAAAAGCATACATATAGGTTTGGAAGAAGGGACCAAACTTAATGTAATCACCTCCGCCAACTTTCCCTTTTTCTGAAATTGCTTCCATCAAAGGCTTATATCTGGTCAAATATTTAGGGCGTTTAATCTCTATCTCTTTTCTAAATTGTTCACTATTCATATGCAGGTTGTTTATACGGTTTAATTTCTGTTTCAAGTCCAGTTGTATCGGCAAGATCTTTAATAATATTTACATAGAATGTTCCAGGGATATCGCCAACTTTCATCTTGGTAAGTATTTGTTTTCCATCCTCTGTAATCAGTTCCTCAGCAGCTCCATCATACAAATCTTTAATCATAATAATGCTCTGATTAAATACCCTAGGGACAGCATCAAAGAAGTTATTGATAAAGTTTTTACCAAAAGCCGAGAACGGAGCATCTGCAATAAATGGATAAGCAAAATGTTGATCTCCAATCTTAGAAGAAATGATGGCCATAACAATGGCTATCTTCTTCATGCGTTGAAATCCTTCAGATGCTCCGGATAGCTTATCGCCAAGCTGCGTTAAGACTTCTACTTGAATAGCATCATATGATGTTTTTGTAAATTTAAGTTTGCCTCCCACGACATTATTACCCTTTGTAAGGAGCTGATAAAATTCGTTAGCCTTAGTCTCGAGTTCGTTAATTACCGCATCGTAGATCCGGTCTTTTGTGTTTGCAAAAATGATCTTTACATCACTAATAATTTCGTTCAATTCTTCTAACTCAACAGGGACCCCACTTCCAACATATTTTCGCATATCGCGATCTATTCTTTCTAATTCCTCTTCTGTACGCTTGATCTGCGTTTTTGCAGCATCCATGTAGTTGTCATTCTTACGAATGTCATCCTGAGCCTTGAGAAACTGATTGAGCAAATTGGCATCTTCCTGACCGTTCAAATTATTCTTGTCTCCACCATAATTGACAAATTCACTTGTAACAGCCTGTTTTGTACGTTCGAGGTCTGCAATTTCAGCATCAATATCTTTAATTTGTTTGCGAACTCTTGCGACATCACCCTTAATGCGATCGACTTTAGAAAATGCCGTGACATTTCGTTGTATACCATCAAAAAAACCATGCAAGTCAGCGACATTTTCATCCGAAGTTTTTTTAGAACGATTTCGAATACTCTCAATATGATGCCATTCTTTAGACCCCTTAGGTGCTGGCCTATCACATACAAAACACCAGCCTCGTTCAAGCATAATATCCAATGAGCCGTCATCAGGACTACCTTCAGGAAGAGTTGTAAAGAATGCGTGAGGATCCTGTGCAGTCGCTCGTTTATACCGAGCCTGCATATATTCATCTCGCAACCTCAAATAGCTATCTATGCAACCATCTGTGCCAAGTAATAGCCATGGCGTATCTATCTTAAATAAATTATCATTTATGCCCGACAATAAAATAGACTTCCGCTCAATTAAGCTTTTGATTTTTTCTTCAATAGTTTGTAATCGTTCTCTATATTTTACACGATTCTCCGTATTTGCTACTTGGGATTGTAATCGCTCATATGTTTCAGATGCGGCCTTTAACTCGTATTTGTAAGTATCAAGGCTTTCTTGGCACTTCTCAATGAATGCCAATTTTACCTCTTTTTCCCGCTTAAGGGCTTCGTATCGGCCTAAATTGGTAGTATGAGCATCCTGCATAACTTGAAGGTCATGTGCCGCATTTCTCGATAAAATACTACAAGTGGTTTCAATGCTCTTTAGCTCCGAAATATCCGTTAGTATCTCTACTGTATGTGCTAATTGTTTTGCATTAGATAAGTCTACAATTTCATCAATTGCTTCTCCTTGTAAAAGAGCATATGATTGCATTTCAGGACTTATCAGCCTATTTTGTAAAATATCTTCCTTGTCTCGTTCGTCATAAATTGAATGAGAATCATGAGAAGCTAAATTCATACACACAACATCTACCCAAGCATTAGAAATATCCCAATCATCAGAATTGCTTGTACTCGCATTAGGTATTCGCTTAGTGTATCTTATCCGTTTTTCAACAGTATACCGCTCTCCATTATTATCAAATACGATTCGGACACCTGTCTCCACTTCATTGTTTTCTAGCTTTGCTTTATCTGATAACAATTTTAATGGTTCATAATCATCCTTTACTATGGCTCGTATATCAGAGTCATAAACTTGACCTTTTATAACCCATAAAAATCCATTGTATATTTTAGATTTACCCGCGCCATTGTCCGCATTAATAATGTTTAGGCCCTCACTGAATTTATAACAGTTCTGCTCGTATTCGCCGTAAAAATTATAAAAATTCTTAAAGGCTATTGATCTTATTATTGTTGCCATACGTTTACTCCTTTATGCCAAAGTTAATAGCCTTGATTTGCTTATATACCTGCGCATCGGTGTGATTCTCACTCTTTAATGAGATTATGGATTTCACCACCTCAATAATCCGATGATTCGAGGTCGTATCAAATGATACGTTAACCAGATCCTCGTCAGAAATGTTATATTTATCTCTAAACATAGGATCTTTTAAAACTTCGTTTAACAAATCGATAGTAGTCATAATATGTTATTGTTTTTGTAATTCTTTGATTAACGTACTTATTTCAAATCCATAATAATCGAGCAATCCCGAAAGCGATTCTCTCGCCTGATTATAGTTACTTGCTAGTGATGCAAAATACGCGACTCGCTCTAATTCATTCCTCACAAGATTACGCTCCATATCAAAAGAAGTATCAGTGCTTGAGATTTGATGAAAATCTGGCACTACTATCAAGTCATATATTCTAGCAAAAGACTTGTCTGGATGGATTCTTAATAGACGTCCTCGTCGTTGTATGAATTGACGCGGATTTCCAGTACTGGATGTAAATATTCCAACTTCTGCCCTTGGAACATCTACACCCTCGTCTAGGCACTTCATTGCAAATAGGATATCGATTTTGCCTTCTGCAAAACTTCTTAATTTTTCTCGTTTGCCAATATCTTCTCCGAGATATGTATTCGTAGTAACATAAGGATATTTTTCATTCACCAAACTCTTAAATGTTTCGAGAATGCGTTCATCGTCAGAAACTCTGTAATCCTTACCTTCAGGAGCATAGACGAAACAATATTTTAACCGCCCGCTTTGATATACTTCATCGATGATATCCATAAACACTCGACTCTTGTCAGCGGCCTTATGTATAATTCTCTTACGAGCCATCAATAGCCGCTTTACTTCTGGATTATCCATCAGACAATGTGTCTCTTTTTGATAGTACGCTTGAAGTTGACGTGTCAACTTTTGGTACTTTTTCATTTCATCATTGTTAAGAAATACAAGTCGAGGATAGTAAAGATACTGCATCAGTCTTTTATTTGCTATGGCTTCCTCCATGGAATATGAGCAACAATAAGGAGGCCTATCATTAAAAAAACCTTCAATGGCAGCTGTACCTTCATAGTCATATGCACGACGAGGTGTTGCCGATAAAGCAATCCTTTTTTCAATAGGCATGCATGCAAAAGCTTTGCGCACATGGGTTGCACCGACATTATGAGCTTCGTCAGCTATCAATATCATATCTTTCGCAATCGCGCGCAGGATTGACTGAAACTTATCATTTGTGAAAGATGCATAAGTTGCGATAATCACATAATTGGAGTCAAGCCCCCACTCTATATCATTTTTTAGACAGGTTAATTGTGTGCGCCAATCATTCTGTCCATTTACAACATACACATTCGTAAAATTGAACTTTGCGACCTCACCGCACCACTGATTTATCAAATCTATAGAGGGCGCCAAAATCAAGACTTTATATATATGTGTTTTCTTATACTCTTCTAAAACACAATTCAAAGATGTGATTGTTTTACCCGTTCCAGTTGCCATGGCAAAAATCCCTTGATAGCCATTTGATATCCAACTGTTATATGCCCGTTTTTGATAATCAAACGGACCAGTTGAGAATGGGAACTGAATCTCCTTATTCGGAATAGATTCGTTGATTCGTGCAAACACACTGGATTCCGAAGATGTAAGTTCTTCAATTAGAGACTCCTCGTCCTTTAACAGATTATCAATTTCTCTAGAAGGATAATTTGCTACAATCACCTCTTTTAATGCTAATGGCTCATAGGTGATAACAGCTGAAGATTTACCGCTAAACACTTTCTCAAAATCATCCTCGTATGTTGCTATTCTGCCTTCATTGCCAAAATCCCAAGAGGTAAAACAGTCAATCGTTTCAAGATTGCGTAGGAGTGCATTCGCAGTAAAATTCAATGAGCCGGAAAAGCAGACTTTGTTATTATCGATATCTCGTAAAATACCGAATTTCTGGTGTGCTATCCCTCCCTTATGCGGAACTACAATTCTTAGTTCAATACGTTTGTTATAAATAAGATATGACAAACAGTTAAAGAAATGTTTATCCCTTTTAGAGAACAATTGACGCATTGCTGCAAAATCAGATAATATCTTCTCTTCTAGTTGACAAGTAGGCATTGTAGATATGGCCTCATAATCTTCATTTGAAAGATTCTGATTAATATACATACGCATCTTGCCTCCATTTGAGATAAAACGAGCAAAGCCAGTAGCCAATACATTGATGCTGGCAGAACTGAAATAACCTAAGCCAAGATCGAAGTATACGCTATTGGATAATGAATCCGTAAAGAATGAGATTGGATTATCCTCACTCCCTGTTGAATATCTATATTTAATGTCTAAATCTCTAAGCATTGCTTTTAACAATCCGGTTCACAATCTCCAGGAGTTCTTTAAAAAGAGGCATTTGCCATTCTTGTAGCTGGTCGGCTTGATATAATTGTGTATTATTATAAAACCATTTATTAATAGCTTTACCAGCTACTAAGAATGATATACATGTGGCCCTTTTTTTGAACTCTACATAACTTTTATACCATAGAAAATCAGCTCTGGACACCTGATAGTCAGCATACACTATTGATATCCTATCATATATCAACTTTTCAGGACCTTCTAGATCTCCATGTTTATTATATGCAGATTGAACATTCCAGAATCGATATAAACGAGGTTCATCTCCTGGCCCAGATGCAAATGGGAAGCGTTTATTTTCTACAATAAACTTCTCCAATAATGTGTAGCTCTGCTCTGTCGATCGTCGTGCCTCTTCGTTACTCAGGAGAGCGTAAGAGTGGTCATGTTGCTCAGCAGACAAACCTATGTATCTTACTCCATCCTTTATGTATAGTCCATAGCGCCCCGAGGCTTCTGCTAAAAGATTCGTCTGAATACTATCTTCTTCTACATCTTCCCTAAATTGAGCAATATATTTACATAAGTCAGTAAGCGAAACAATGTGACATGGGCTTCCCAAAATACATTCATAAGCAAATTCTCGTATTGTTCCACCTCTTGCATAACCCTCTTTCCATTCGGCTAAAGTGTATTTTCCACTACGTCCAATCGGTCGAATATTTTTATTGCGATGTATATGCGGTCGAATAGACTCGCATTCAATCGCTTTATAAGGATACAATTTAATATATTCATTATAGATCTCATCTAGGCGCATAACTTGACCTTTAGTCCGTATAATATCCTCAATAACATCACAAATAGGCTTTTCTGCATTAGCCGAAAAAATGATATCTACATCTGATACATAACAGGTTAATTCTGAATTAATGATGCGCCGAACGATATTGTCAATATCATCCATTGCCTCAAACAATATATCATTACGGAAAAATTGACAAAGGGAATCCCGCAAATTAACTCTCTCGTCTTCATAGCGTTTTTGCTCACACATTTGTTTGAGCATATCAATATAGCCCTCAATGTCAAAAACATCGTACAGATTCTTGGGAATTAAATATAGAGGTCTAATTCGTCCATGATATGTCTTAAACGCAGCAATTGGATCTCCCAGTAAATGCACATCATCATCGACCAATGAAATGATCCATTTTACAAAGTTTTGAGTATACTCCACCCCCTCTTTTTCACACATTATTAACCAAGAGTCTTTCTCAAAGATCGGATAATGATAACCTGCAAGAAACTCTTTCCAGGTAGCAATAATACTTTCTAGCGTTTTAATTTGTTTGTTGGCAAGTTGTCGCACACGCTCACGAGTTAAAGATAACTCTTTGGCCATGTCATCTAAATCGCGCTCAACACTCCCTCGATAAATCAATAAATATTCTTTTATTATTCGAACCTCTCTTGTAGAAATACCATGTATAAGTTGATTTACTGCATATAATAGCGGGAAATGTCCAATCTCAGCTTCAATGCTAAAAATAGACTCTGGATCAGATATCCCAGACTGGGTATATCTTTGAATTTTATTCATTCTCTCCAATTTAATCGTAGCATCATCGGTGGAGAGTTCAGTACAAAGGGCAATAACCCGATTCTTAAAATCGAGAATTTCTGGTACGCTATTCTTGCCAACATTTCTCAGCTGCTTCGGGTCAAAATTGGACGAGGATAGAACCTCATACAACTGATATACATTATTGTTACAATTTTCAATCAATTGTAAAATACAATTTCTGGCACGAACAGAATAATTATCAGCATAAGAACGGATAACTTCCAACAATGCATTAATTGTCTCTTTGTTCTTGAGGGTAAGTGTAATAGTAGCAGGCGCTTTTTCTTCTTCTTGTTGAAACACATACTCAAAGTCTCCATTTAAATATTTAGTTAATTTTTGGGACAAATCTATGATTTGAAGTGCCGTTTTACGCCCTATACGTGGAAACTTTAGAAGATCAGAATCTGTTGTATCAAGTATCAACTTCATCAACTCTTCTTTGTCTTCACAATATTCTGATTCTATATAATTTAGACAATTAATAGTACGATTATCATATTCACACCTCAGCTTTTGATATAATGCATATAATTTCGTATACCCAATAGATGCTACCGTTGGAATACTTTCTTGGTCAGGTTCATCGATACTCTCAATAGTTGTTGTCTGTATGGGTATATTTAATTCTTCTCTCAAATATACGACATCTGATGCCACATCATCGGGGATATTGGCATTTGATATTGCCAACAAATCTTCCACGGTATTGATGTCATGATCAACACAGTATAGGAATGTATTTCCGCTAACAATTCCCTGATCATAAAGATCCGATATATGGCAATCTAATGTCATTTGTCTTGCAATGCGTTAAGACCTGTTTCAATTTTATCAATCAAGTAGTCGTATCCATTTAAATTTGGATTATTCCTCAATTCCTTATTCATGAGTTGTAATCCATCATCAATATGCAGTTTCACATACTTGGGTATATCCTTATCAGTTTTATACAGGCCGTACTTCACACAAATAAGCCCGATGTAGTAAGGTAAGTTACTCCCCAATAACACATTTTTGCTATATTCTTTCCCTTGAGAATCAGCTATGTCAGATAACGACAATTGCCGATCCTGAGCCAATGAATAAGCGAGGGCAATTCGTGCAATCACATTCTCGGCCCCCAAGTTAAATTTTCGGCTCAACTCGGTAACTACCAATTTATTTGCTCTGGATGTTTTTATGCTGTTGAACATATCTACGACAATGTTTCAAAAAGTTTGTTCGGAGTAACTTTTCTAAACGAAGAGCAGCCCTCTTCATTTTCAATAATATACACCTTATTTACATTAGGAAGTAACGCATTGTATTCATCCTCGGATAACTCTTTTCCCAACAAGGGAAAGATGACAACCTGTTTCGATACTGACGGATAAAACTTTGTGATAATATTACGAGAATGTATGCTGTCGAATTTCTGGAGCGGACTATCAATAAATACGGGAAAATCGATGCCTGATTCCTCTACCAATGCCTTTAATATGGCTGTAGCATATAACTGTTGCTCGCCTTTCGACAACTTCTCCTTACTAATGATCTCCCCCGACTTATCAATTAACTCAATTTCAATTATATCCTCTTTCAATTCAATGCGCACATTATGAATAAAATCGGCCTTATGCATCAATACACTAATCCCAGCTAATATCTTTCTCTCTAACGAAAAACGGCGTTTAGCTCTCAACTCAAATAAGAAGGTTGTAAGCTCTGCAATTAGCCGTTCAGCAATAGCATCTTTTTCTTTGTCTGACTCGTCAATGCGAACATGCTTAGCCACTTCTGACAATTGCTTTTTAAGCACCACAAGCTCCTTATTCAGTGTTCCAATTTGCTCGGACAGCCGGCGTGATTGTGTTTCAAGTTCTGTCAACAATCCATCAATTTCAGCTTTATGTGTTCTGATCTCCTTAATATCTGCATTCAAATCATCATACTCTGCCGCTGTTACTTTTTTCTGAATCTTTGCCAGAGAGATAGCATTGTTTTTGATATCCTTGACTAATTGTTTGAAAACAGTGCTGAATGAATACCGAATATTATCATACAAAGCATGTAGCTCATTCGTCTCATTGTCGGTATAATCCAATAATATCTTGATATCACTAGGGTGGTTATGATTAGCATCTGCAACATTTAATTCAAAAGCCTCAGATATTACATGCTCCAGTGCTAACCTTTGAGAGTCCGACAGTTGCAGTTCCACGATATTTTTTGTAATTTGGGTCTGCACAGCGGTTAAAGTATCGTTGATTGCGATACAATTGGCGACCGAGGTTTTGATATTTTTTTCAGCGACAACTTGATCTCTTAAGTGTGTAAATAATTGGCCTGAGATTGCAAATGGGGCAATATCAAGCATATCACGCAACTGTAGTTTTAATTTATAATCCTTCTCCTTCAGTGTGGACAATAACTCCTTTTTCTTATTAAGTTCCTCGACACTGATTGCGTTCCCTTCTCTAATTAACCGTTCTTGAAGTTGTACAGACTCTGTCCTACATTTCAGAATTTGGCCGTCAACAACATTGCGCTCCTCTTCCTTAGCGCTAATTTGGGACTCAATATCTGCCAAACTTGAAGTAAGTTTATCCAATTTCGACTTACTCGCAGTAGAACCTGCACTTTTCCTAAATTTCAACCGCAGGTTCTCTAGGTTCCTTTTGATATCTTCGTACTTTTTGATCCCAAGCACCTCACTATATGCGGTACTCAATCGGCGTTTTTCATCAATGGACTTTACTTCTGCGAGATTCACAATCTTTTCTGCATCAAAGAAGAAAAATTTGGCAATGTCTTTTGATAGAACAAAATCATTAATAAAAATATCGTATCCCACCTCTTTAGCTAGCTCATTACTCTGTCCATCGATCAGGACATCTACGGTTTCTACATCAAGGAAATAATCATAAGTTCTCTTGATCGTTATCGAGCTACAAGGTATCGATGGAATAAAAACGTCTGTAAGAGTTATCTCCACATAATATTGAGCATCTTCCTTAATGTATTCATTATCTATGGAATATCCATGCTTAGCTATTTGTTTACGCTCTTCCGGGCTCACTTCATAAGTATTAACAGCGTGCACCAATGTTTTGTGCAATCCTTGACGAGCATAGTTCTTGTACCCTTGAGCATCGTTAATATCTCGTCTAAACTTTTCATCTACGTCCACCATTAATTTGCCATAAAGGCACCATACAAGCGACGTAAGAAATGTTGTCTTGCCAAAGCCATTATTCCCTGCTATGAGAAAAATATTTTTAGTTGCAGGTTTGAAAGAGACTTTGTTGTGTCCCTTATAGGCCCTATAATTATGTAGTATTATTGACTCTATAAACATTACTGACGTTGGTTAAGATAGTTATCCAATCGTTTTTCGATATCCCCCTGAAGACCATTATTATTCATTAAAATAGTCTTACTCTTTTGTAATGACACCAAATCATTAATCAATTGATAATCTTCGGGATGTTCCACACAGACTTTCTCAAGAATTAGACGCTCCTGATATTGCATGTTTTCCAAAGGCATATTTCGCTGATATACCTTATTATAAATATCCGTAACTTTTGGCAAGAAATAACCATCTCTATACCAATTGATTTGTATTGCTACCAACTCTTGATTGGATATTAACTCCATATGAGGTTTAATTTGCTGCATTTCATGCTGTAATTCCAATAATTTACGCAGCATCTTGCAACGATACTCAAAGGTATAATTACCCAGATTGTGCCCATCTGCATCTACAGCTTTTTGCCCATTTCTACGAGTTGAGTAGCGATTTTCCGAGACATTGCGTCCTTCAACCATTTCATCCCGATATTTTAACAACGGAGCCATCCACTCATTGCCGTTGTTAATCAAAGCCTTCATCGACTTATCCTCTTTGACCACGGTGCATACCCAGCAACCGAATCGACTCTGCCCACATGAAGGTTGAGTCTTATCGGTAATTACCGTGGGGCACTCATAATCATCTGCAGTCGCATTGGCATATATCTGGATTAATTTTTGGTTATCATAACCCCAAGGCGATGGCATCTCTTTCAATATATGCCACACCTCTTCCAAATATAAGTCTTTGATTGGCGGGTAGGTATATGTATTGGGGTTAAGCGGATGTTTGGTCAAGCGTTTCCCCTTTATCTCATGACGCCGAATGGATTTCGCTCGGGTTGCACTTTCCGTCAGACGGGTACCAATAAGCACAATAGCCTCTCCCATTGCATCCACTTTATCCAATATGAATTGAGTGGTCGGCTTGATCTTCAATCGATCAGTACACCACCGAAATGTATTGTTCGGTACAGGATAACCTTTTCCCAAGAAACTGATCCAGAAGCTATCTTCCAACTTTGGGACTGTAATTTGTACCGTAATAGGGAGCTTCTGTTCAGAGGCGGCTGTACGAATACTATCTAGAACCTCTACTATATAGTCTGTAATAATTGGGTTTTCGACAAGTGTATCGTTATTGACCACATATACCTGCCTAGCCAGTGCGGCATCACCTAACTCCTCTCGAATAGATAATAGAGCTTTCCACACTAAAGTTAGGACAACAGTACTATCCTTTCCTCCGCTAAATCCAATTATCCAAGGAATGTTATTATCTTTTTCGAGGTATTGGTCTTTGATATCCTCTATTATATTGTCTATACGTTTTGACATACTATCAATATCTAATCTGACTCACATTTATATTTCTTGAGATCTCAATAAAGAATGAATATCAACCTCCAATAGATTCGCGATTTCTTGCAGTTGAGCAATAGAGGGTTGCGATTTATTAGAGCACCATCTTGATATAGTATTCTCTGATTTCCCCATCTGTTTGGCCAGCCATCTATTTGTTTTCTGCTTCTCAACAAGGGTAACCTTAATTCTATTCATCACTATTTGTTGAATATTCGACATGCTTATTCAATTTATGGCCATTATTTGTACAAATATACCTTTGTTTTTTAGCTCACGCAAGATTCTAACTCTTTTTCTTTCTATATTCCAAGCAATAGATTATATAAAAACTTGGCTTACCCCTATACGCCTTCGCATAGAGATAAGCCAAATTACTAATTGCTACAAACCCGTCAAACGATGGGTTTAACCTGTTCCACCGACAGCCATTCTGTAAGCGAGACAATCGCATGGTACTGCTCCAGAGTCAGGGGCGAATCGACATCGTCCGAACATTCATATTCCCACGGCAGCTCGTAGACGGCGCCCTCTTCCTGATAGCCCATATAGTTGTGAAAGGAGCTGGGAACCAGCCGTACATAATCCTCTTCCCACAGGATTCGCAGGAATCTCTCTGCATCGTATATCAACAGCGGCGCTCCGGCCTTATACAAGGCAGTAGCCACCTCGATAGCCAGTCCGACATTAGCCGAATAACTGTTGGAGACAACGATTATCCAACCCTGCTGACGTTTGTTTGAGGCAAAAATATTCAAGCGTGAAAGTCCCAGTTCACCGTAGTGGTCCGTTGCAAACCGTACGAAATCCGCCGGACTGTCAATGTCGTACAGGGGCTCCACATCAACGAACTTCATCCGCTTGTAGTAAGCTACATCCTGCAGCTCTTCCGGAACAACCTGCGGATCTTTAGAGGAGTTCTATAAATTAAAATATTGTAGTACAGTTGTTTATATGGTTCCAAGAGCGTAAATTTGCAGAAAATAAGAATTTTATAATGAACAAGTTATCCCGATACCGTAAGCTTCGTTATAATCAACTATTTGAGTCAGAGAATCGTGAATTGCGTTTGAATGAAATGGGCAATCCTCTTGAAGTGTTGTCTCAGTATGTTGATTTTGAGATCTTTCGTCCTACTCTTGAATCAGCCCTTTTTACCGGAGAGCGCAAAAGTAATGCCGGTCGTCCGCCGATAGACTGTGTGCTGATGTTCAAGGTCTTGTTTCTTCAGCGTTATTATGGTTTGAGTGACCATCAGATAGAGTATCAGATAGTTGACCGTACGAGTTTCCGCAAGTTTCTTGGTATTGAATGTGTTGACGATGTTCCTGACGAGAAGACGGTGTGGAAGTATCGCGAACTCCTGACAAATACAGGCGTTTATGACAAGCTTTTTTCGGAATTTCATAGTTTCATGGAAAGTAAGGGTCTGCAATTCAATGAGGGTCGCATCATTGATGCCAGTTTTGTTATTGCCCCTCGCCAACGTAACACCCGTGATGAAAATGAGCAGATAAAACAGGGAGCGGGTGATAAGTTGTGGAATGACAATCCCCACAAGAAGTGCCACAAGGATGTAGATGCCCGCTGGACAAAGAAGCGTGATGAGACTTTTTACGGCTACAAGCAGCATACTAAAGTTGAGAAACGCAATAAGATCATACTTTCTTATGATACCACGTCGGCAGA
>ENA-ORNW01000909-ORNW01000909.1-human-gut-metagenome-genome-assembly--contig:-NODE-909-length-25542-cov-9.904500_pt1 | contig 25542 bp, 15 predicted proteins | sample MGYA00242121_ERZ509034 | MGnify/ENA primary metagenome ERZ509034 (study PRJEB26280, sample SAMEA2338689) | human gut metagenome | biome: human gut; feature: human-associated habitat; material: faeces... | reverse complement strand
CTCAGTTGGTAGAGCACTGGTCTCCAAAACCAGGTGTCGGGAGTTCGAGCCTCTCATCCCGTGCTAAAAAGAAAAAACGTCATGTTGAAGAGATTTGTAAACTATTGTAAAGCATGCTACGACGAACTTGCGCATAAGACTACTTGGCCAAGCCGTCCAGAGCTTACACATAGCGCAGTGGTTGTTTTATCTGCTTCCCTTGTCATTGCGCTTATGGTGTGGGTCATGGATTTGGTCTTTAAGTTTGTCATGAGTTCTATTTATCCAAATTAATCATTTATTTTGATTTATCCGAGATGTCTGAAACTGGAATGAAATGGTATGTCCTGCGTGCCGTCAGTGGGAAGGAGGCAAAGGTAAAGGAGTATCTTGAGGCTGCAATAAAGCATGATGAGACATTGTCGTCTCATGTTGGGCAGGTTTTGCTGCCCACTGAGAAGTATGCAATGCTTCGTAATGGCAAGCGTGTCATCAAGGAGAAACTGTTCCTTCCGGGCTATGTGCTCGTTGAGGCAAACCTTCAGGGCGAGGTGGCTCACACCTTGCGATTCATGCCAAACGTTCTGGGCTTCCTCGGTGGTCTGGATAATCCGACTCCACTCCGACAGGCTGATGTGAACCGTATCCTTGGAAATGCCGAGGAGACCGCTATCGAGAATGTTGAGCTCAACATACCCTATAGCGTCGACGAGACAGTGAAAGTGACGGAAGGGCCTTTCAGCGGCTTCAGCGGCGTCATCGAAGAGGTGAACGCCGAAAAGCGCAAGCTGAAGGTCATGGTCAAGATCTTCGGGCGTAAAACCCCGTTGGAACTTGGTTTTATGCAAGTCGAGAAAGAATAAGGCGTATATTGTTACGGTACGCTGAGTTCTTTATACATGGCAGAGCGGGCTTGCCCCGCAATGCTTATACCCAATCAATAAATCATTATTAGAAATGGCTAAAGAAGTTGCTGGATTAATCAAATTGCAGATTAAAGGTGGCGCTGCGAATCCCTCACCTCCAGTAGGACCGGCTCTCGGTTCAAAGGGAATCAACATTATGGGATTCTGCAAGGAGTTCAACGCCAGGACCCAGGATAAGGCAGGCAAGATTCTTCCTGTCGTTATCACCTACTACACTGACAAGTCATTCAGTTTCATCATCAAGACTCCTCCTGTAGCCGTTCAGCTGAAAGAGGCTGCCAAGGTAAAGTCTGGTTCTGCCCAGCCTAACCGCAAGAAAGTAGCCACCGTGACATGGGAGCAGGTAAAGGCCATCGCCGAGGACAAGATGAACGACTTGAACTGCTTTACGGTCGAGGCCGCTATGAAGCTTGTTGCCGGTACGGCACGAAGCATGGGTATCACCGTTGAAGGGGACTTCCCTGGTAAATAATTTATAACTTCAATTAGGACAATGAGTAAACTGACAAAAAATCAAAAGTTGGTGGCTGATAAGGTTGAAGCAGGGAAGGCTTATTCTTTGAAGGAAGCTACAGAGCTCGTTAAGGATATAACCACAACTAAGTTCGATGCATCTTGTGACATCGACATTCGCTTGGGCGTGGATCCCCGCAAGGCCAACCAGATGGTTCGCGGCGTCGTTACGCTGCCGAACGGTACTGGTAAGACCGTGCGCGTGCTTTGTCTCTGCACCCCTGACGCAGAGGCTGCTGCTAAGGAAGCCGGTGCCGACTATGTTGGTCTCGATGAGTATATCGAGAAGATAAAGGGCGGATGGACTGACGTTGATGTCATCATCACAATGCCTTCTTGCATGGGCAAGATCGGACCTCTGGGCCGTGTGCTCGGTCCCCGTGGCTTGATGCCTAACCCCAAGAGCGGCACTGTGACCATGGATGTAGCTAAGGCTGTCAAGGAGGTGAAGGCTGGTAAGATAGATTTCAAGGTCGACAAGGCCGGCATCGTACACGCTTCGATTGGCAAGGTGTCTTTCCCGTCAGACAAGCTGTATGAGAACGCTAAGGAATTCGTTCAGACTATCATCAAGCTCAAGCCTTCTGCTGCAAAGGGTACGTACATCAAGAGTATCTTTATCTCAAGCACTATGAGCAAGGGTATCAAGGTTGATCCTAAATCAGTTGAGTAACTCGTTAAAAGTTTAATGAAATGAAAAAGGAAGCAAAAGATACTATCATCGTAGAACTTGGAGAGAAGCTCAAGTCGTATCCTCATTTCTATCTGGTTGACACAACCGGAATGAATGCCGAGAAGACAAGCGCACTCCGCCGCAAGTGTTTCAAGAATGAAATCAAGATGGTTGTTGTGAAGAACACCCTTCTGCACAAGGCCTTCGAGAATTCAGACATTAACTACGAGCCGCTTTATGGCTGCCTTAAGGGCACCACTGCCGTTATGTTTACCAACACGGCAAATATGCCTGCAAAGTTGCTCAAGGAGTACACAAAGGAAGGCGTTCCTTCGCTCAAGGGCGCTTATGCTGAGGAGAGCTTCTTCGTAGGTGCCGACAAGCTTGAAGAGCTGGCATCTCTCAAGAGCAAGAACGAGCTCATCGCAGAGGTTGTTGCTTTGCTGCAGTCTCCTGCAAAGAACGTTGTTTCAGCTCTGCAATCAGGCGCAAACACCATACACGGTGTGCTGAAGACTTTAGGCGAGCGTCCTGAATAACCCACAAAGTCATAAATAAACATTAAAAAAACAATAAATTTTAGAATAAAATGGCAGATATCAAAGCTATTGCTGAAGAGTTGGTAAACCTTACAGTAAAAGAAGTTAATGAGTTGGCAACAGTCCTGAAGGACGAGTATGGAATTGAGCCCGCCGCTGCAGCTGTTGCTGTTGCTGCTGGTCCTGCTGCAGGTGGTGCTGCTGAGGCAGCTGAGGAGAAGACTTCTTTCGACGTAGTGTTGAAAGAGGTAGGCGCTGCCAAGCTGCAGGTTGTTAAGGCTGTCAAGGAGGCTTGCGGCCTTGGTCTGAAGGAAGCTAAGGATCTCGTAGACGGTGCTCCTTCTACTCTGAAGGAAGGTCTGGCTAAGGACGAGGCCGAGAACCTGAAGAAGACCATCGAGGCAGCCGGCGCTGTTGTTGAGCTCAAGTAATTTTGCTTACTACGATAATTTATGGTTAAGAATCTCTAAGTAGGAGATTCTTAACCTTTTGTGTCTTATAAAGACAAACCCGACTAATAGGACGCGTTAGTCCAATCAAGATTAATCATTATTTATGGCTTCAAAATTAGTAGATAACAGAATCAACTTTGGCAGCGTGAAGAATCCGATGCCGTTCCCGGATTTTCTCGATGTGCAATTAAAGTCCTTCAAGGACTTCCTACAGTTGGACACTCCGCCTGAGGAACGCAAGAATGACGGCCTGTATAAGGTGTTCTCCGAGAATTTCCCTATTACAGACACGCGCAACAACTTCGTTCTTGAGTTCCTGGATTACTATATCGACCCGCCCCGTTACACCATTGATGAGTGCCTGGAGCGCGGCCTGACTTATAGCGTACCTTTGAAGGCTAAGCTGAAACTGTATTGCACTGACCCCGACCACGAGGACTTCGGCACGGTGATTCAAGACGTGTTCCTCGGCCCCATCCCTTACATGACAGACAACGGAACGTTTGTCATCAACGGAGCCGAGCGCGTTGTCGTGTCACAGCTGCACCGTTCGCCGGGCGTGTTCTTCGGCCAGAGCGTGCATGCCAACGGCACATTGCTTTATTCTGCCCGTATCATTCCTTTCAAGGGTTCGTGGATAGAGTTTGCCACCGACATCAACAATGTGATGTACGCTTACATTGACCGTAAGAAGAAGTTGCCTGTTACTACTTTGCTGCGTGCCATAGGCTTCGAGACCGACAAGGACATTCTCCAGATATTCGACCTGGCAGAAGAGATAAAGGTCAACAAGGCCAACCTCAAGAAGGCCATCGGCTCCAAGCTCGCAGCCCGCGTGCTGAAGAGCTGGAACGAGGACTTCGTTGACGAGGACACCGGCGAGGTTGTTTCCATTGAGCGTAATGAGGTCATCATGGAGCGTGAGACAGAAATCACCGAAGACAATATGCTCGAGATTCTTGAGAGCGGAGCCCAGACGATACTCGTGCACAAGGACGAGACCGTTGCCCAGGATTACTCCATTATCTTCAATACCCTCCAGAAAGACCCCAGCAACTCTGAGAAGGAAGCAGTGCTTTACATCTACCGCCAGTTGCGCAATGCCGACCCGGCCGATGATGCCAGTGCGCGTGAAGTCATCCAGAACCTGTTCTTCTCCGACAAGCGTTACGACCTCGGCGACGTGGGCCGCTACCGCATCAACCGCAAGCTCGGCCTCGACACCGACATGAGCGTGCGTGTGCTGACGAAGGAAGACATAATTGAAATTATCAAATACCTTATACAGCTTATCAACTCGAAGGCCACGGTTGACGATATCGACCACCTGTCAAACCGCCGTGTGCGCACCGTTGGTGAGCAGCTGAGCAACCAGTTCTCCATTGGCTTGGCCCGTATGAGCCGCACCATCAGGGAGCGCATGAACGTTCGCGACAACGAGGTGTTCACCCCGACCGACCTTATCAATGCCAAGACAATATCGAGCGTCATCAACTCGTTCTTCGGCACCAACCCCCTGTCGCAGTTCATGGACCAGACCAACCCGCTTGCAGAGGTAACCCACAAGCGCCGCCTGTCTGCCCTTGGCCCCGGCGGTTTGTCGCGTGAGCGTGCAGGCTTTGAGGTACGTGACGTACACTACACCCACTACGGCCGCCTGTGTCCTATCGAAAGCCCTGAAGGCCCGAACATCGGACTTATCTCTTCACTTTGCGTCTACGCCAAGATCAACGAGCTCGGCTTCATAGAGACACCTTACCGCAAGGTAGAGAATGGCGTGGCCGACCTCAAGAACGAAGACGTTGTTTATCTCACGGCCGAGGAAGAAGAGAACCACATCATAGGCCAGGGCAATGCCCCGCTGAATGATGATGGCACGTTTATCCGCGACGTGGTGAAGTGCCGTCAGGACGCCGACTTCCCCGTAGTGCCGCCCGAGCAGGTAGACCTCATGGATGTGTCGCCGCAGCAGATAGCCTCTATCGCCGCATCGCTCATCCCCTTCCTCGAGCACGACGACGCCCACCGTGCACTCATGGGTTCTAACATGATGCGCCAGGCAGTGCCCTTGCTCCACAACGAGGCCCCTATCGTGGGTACCGGCATCGAGAAGCAGGTGTGCGAGAACTCCCGTACGATGATTACCGCCGAGGGCGATGGCGTAGTCGAGTATGTCGACGCCACCACCATACGCATACTCTACGACCGTACGGAAGACGAGGAGTTTGTGAGCTTCGAGCCGGCATTGAAGGAATACCGCATACCGAAGTTCCGCCGCACCAACCAGAACATGACCATCGACCTGCGTCCTATCTGCGACAAGGGACAGCGCGTGAAGAAAGGCGACATCCTTACCGAGGGCTATGCCACAGAGAACGGTGAGCTCGCGTTGGGCCGCAACCTGCTTGTGGCATACATGCCGTGGAAGGGTTACAACTACGAGGACGCCATCGTGCTCAACGAGCGCATCGTGCGCGAAGACGTGCTCACCTCTGTACACGTAGACGAGTATTCGCTCGACGTCCGTGAGACGAAGCGTGGCGTTGAGGAATTTACAAGCGACATCCCCAATGTCAGCGAGGAGGCCACAAAAGACCTCGACGACAACGGAATCATACGCGTCGGAGCGCGTGTCGAACCGGGCGACATCCTCATCGGCAAGATTTCGCCTAAGGGCGAGAGCGACCCGTCGCCCGAGGAGAAGTTGCTCCGCGCCATTTTCGGCGACAAGGCCGGCGATGTGAAAGACTCGTCGCTCAAGGCCAACCCGTCGCTCACGGGTGTCGTCATCGACAAGAAACTCTTTGCCCGTGCCATCAAGACACGCCAGACCAAGCAGCAAGACAAGGTTCTGCTGGCAAAGATTGACGAGGAGTATGAGGCAAAGGTCGACGACCTGAAGGACATTCTCGTCGACAAGCTGCTCACCCTCACCGAAGGCAAGACATCGCAGGGCATCAAAGACTACACCGGTGCCGAGATAATTACCAAGGGCAGCAAGTTTACAGTCACCAACCTCAAGAACCTTGAGTACGGCGACATCCAGATAAGCAACTGGACCAACGACGAGCACAAGAACGAGCTCATAGGCAAGCTCATCATCAACTTCATGAAGAAGTACAAGCTGCTCGATGCCGAGATGAAGCGCAAGAAGTTTGCCATAACCATTGGCGACGAGCTGCCTTCGGGCATACTCCAGATGGCCAAGGTCTATGTGGCCAAGAAGCGCAAGATTGGCGTAGGCGACAAGCTGGCCGGACGCCACGGTAACAAGGGCATCGTGTCGAAGGTGGTTCGCCAGGAAGACATGCCGTTCCTTGAGGACGGTCGTCCTGTCGACCTCGTGCTCAACCCGCTGGGTGTGCCTTCGCGTATGAACCTCGGCCAGATTTTCGAGGCCATCCTCGGTGCTGCCGGCAAGCGTCTCGGCGTCAAGTTCGCAACCCCGATCTTCGATGGTGCCAAGCTCGACGACCTGGCAGAGTGGACCGACAAGGCCGGCCTGCCCCACTTGTGCTCCACCCACCTCTACGACGGTGAGACAGGCGAGCAGTTCGACCAGCCGGCTACAGTGGGAATAACATACTTCCTGAAGCTCGGCCACATGGTGGAAGACAAGATGCACGCGCGCTCCATCGGCCCGTACTCGCTCATCACCCAGCAGCCGCTCGGAGGTAAGGCACAGTTCGGTGGTCAGCGTTTCGGAGAGATGGAGGTCTGGGCTCTCGAGGCATTCGGCGCCAGCCATGTCCTGCAAGAGATTCTTACCATCAAGTCTGACGACGTCGTAGGGCGCAGCAAGGCTTACGAAGCCATCGTCAAAGGCGAGCCCATGCCTACGCCGGGCATACCAGAGTCACTCAACGTGCTCTTGCACGAGTTGAAGGGTCTTGGCCTTAGCGTCACTCTCGATTAAACAAGTAACTCTTTACATAACAACATACAAAAAAGTAAATATGGCTTTCAAGAAAGATTCCAAGATAAAGAGTAATTTCACCAAGATAACCATCGGACTGGCTTCTCCCGAGGAGATACTGGAGAGCTCTTTCGGCGAGGTTACCAAGCCTGAGACCATCAACTACCGCACCTACAAGCCCGAGCGCGACGGACTGTTCTGCGAGCGCATCTTCGGCCCAACCAAGGACTACGAGTGTGCCTGCGGCAAATACAAGCGCATACGTTACAAGGGCATTGTCTGCGACCGTTGTGGCGTCGAGGTTACGGAGAAGAAAGTGCGCCGCGAGCGCACCGGCCACATCGAGCTGGTGGTTCCCGTGGCCCACATCTGGTATTTCCGCTCGCTGCCCCACAAGATTGGCTACCTGCTCGGCTTGCCTACCAAGAAGCTCGATGCCATCATATATTATGAGCGTTATGTGGTCATACAGCCGGGCTTGCTGGCCGGCAAGAAAGACTCTGAGGGCAACGACTTGCTTGGCTCAAACAAGTTCGACCTGCTCTCCGAGGAAGAGTACAACGACTTGCTCGACAACCACATCTCGCCCGAGAACGACTACCTCGACGACAGCGACCCCAACAAGTTCATTGCCAAGATGGGTGCCGAGGCCATCTACGACCTGCTCGTGCGCATAGACCTCGACTCTCTATCCTATGAGCTCCGCGACCGCGCCAACAGCGACTCTTCGGTGCAGCGCAAGAACGAGGCCCTCAAGCGCCTGCAGGTGGTCGAGGCTTTCCGTGGCAGCAAGAACATCAACCGCCCCGAGTGGATGATAATGAAGATCATACCCGTCATCCCGCCCGAGCTGCGTCCGCTGGTTCCGCTCGACGGTGGCCGTTTCGCCACGTCCGACCTCAACGACCTCTACCGTCGTGTCATCATACGTAACAACCGACTGAAGCGACTCATCGAGATCAAGGCTCCCGAGGTCATCCTCCGCAACGAGAAGCGTATGCTTCAGGAGGCCGTCGACAGCCTTTTTGACAACTCGCGCAAGAGCAGTGCCGTAAAGAGCGACAGCAACCGCCCGCTGAAGTCGCTTTCCGATTCACTCAAGGGCAAGCAGGGACGTTTCCGCCAGAACCTTCTCGGTAAGCGTGTCGACTACTCTGCCCGTTCGGTAATCGTCGTAGGCCCCGAGCTCAAGATGGGCGAGTGCGGCTTGCCTAAGCTGATGGCTGCCGAGCTCTACAAGCCGTTCATCATACGCAAGCTCATAGAGCGCGGCATAGTGAAGACCGTAAAGAGCGCAAAGAAGATTGTCGACCGCCGCGAACCGGTTATCTGGGACATTCTCGAAAATGTGATGAAGGGTCACCCCGTGCTCCTCAACCGAGCCCCTACGCTTCACCGTCTTGGCATACAGGCCTTCCAGCCAAAGCTCATTGAGGGCAAGGCCATACAGCTCCACCCGCTCGCCTGTACGGCGTTCAACGCCGACTTCGACGGCGACCAGATGGCTGTCCACCTCCCGCTGAGCAACGAGGCCATACTCGAGGCACAGATACTGATGCTCCAGAGCCACAACATACTCAACCCTGCCAACGGCGCACCTATCACCGTGCCGTCGCAGGACATGGTGCTCGGACTTTATTACATCACAAAGATACGTCCCGGAGCCAAGGGCGAGGGCCTTACGTTCTACGGCCCCGAGGAGGCCATCATTGCCCACAACGAGGGCAAGTGTGACTTGCACGCCCAGGTGAAGGTCGTTGTCAAAGACCTTGACGAGGGCGGGAAGCTCGTCGACAGGATGGTTGAGACGTCTGTCGGCCGTGTCATTGTCAACGGCATCATTCCCGAGGAGGTTGGTTATGTCAACAAGGTCATCTCGAAGAAGAGCCTCCGCGACATCATCGCCGACGTCATCAAGACCGTGGGATTCGCCGAGGCGTGCGAGTTCCTCGACGGTATCAAGAACCTCGGTTACCGCATGGCCTACCTCGCCGGACTGTCGTTCAACCTCGACGATATCATCATACCGCCAGAAAAGGCAGCACTCGTGGAGAAGGGCAACGAAGAGGTGCGCCAGATCACCGAGAACTACAACATGGGATTCATCACCGACACCGAGCGTTACAACCAGGTCATCGACACCTGGACCCACATCAACAACGACCTGGGCAACGTGCTCATGAAGGAGATGACCGAGGCCGACCAGGGCTTCAACGCCGTGTTCATGATGCTCGACTCGGGTGCCCGTGGTTCTAAGGACCAGATACGCCAGCTTTCGGGTATGCGCGGACTTATGGCCAAGCCCCAGAAGGCCGGTGCCGAGGGCGCACAGATTATTGAGAACCCTATCCTCTCCAACTTCAAGGAGGGAATGTCGGTGCTCGAGTACTTCATCTCTACCCACGGTGCGCGCAAGGGTCTTGCCGACACCGCCATGAAGACGGCCGACGCCGGATACCTCACACGCCGTCTGGTCGACGTGTCTCACGATGTCATCATCACCGAGGAAGACTGCGGCACACTACGCGGACTCGTATGCACCGCATTGAAAAACGGCGACGAGGTGATATCAACCCTCTACGAGCGCATACTCGGCCGTGTGTCTGTGCACGACATCATACATCCCACCACTGGCGAGCTCATCGTGGCTGCCGGCGAGGAGATTACTGAGGCCGTTGCCCAGAAAATTGAAGACTCGCCCATCGAGAGCGTCGAGATTCGTTCGGTGCTCACTTGCGAGAGCAAGCACGGCGTCTGCATGAAGTGCTACGGCCGCAACCTGGCCACACGCCGCATGGTGCAGAAGGGCGAGGCTGTAGGCGTCATAGCCGCACAGGCCATCGGTGAGCCCGGTACTCAGCTTACGCTGCGTACGTTCCACGCCGGTGGTGTGGCTGGCAACGCCGCCGCCAACGCCGCCATCTTCGCCAAGAACGACAGCCGTCTGGAGTTCGAGGAGTTGCGCACGGTGCCGTTCGATGAAGACGGGCGCAAGTGTGAGATGGTGGTCAGCCGTCTGGGTGAGGTTCGCTTCGTAGACCCCAACACCAAGATAGTGCTCTCTACGATGAACGTGCCCTACGGTTCGTCACTCTACCACAAGACGGGCGACATCGTGGCCAAGGGCGAGAAGATTGCCCAGTGGGACCCGTTCAACGCCGTGATTGTCACCGAGTACGCCGGTACGCTTAAGTTCAACGACGTCATCGAGGGTGTTACTTACCGTGCCGAGACCGACGAGACCACCGGACTCACCGAGAAGATTATCACCGAGTCGAAAGACAAGTCGAAGGTTCCAACCTGCGACATCATCGATGCCAACGGCGACAAGGTCGGCACCTACAACTTCCCTGTGGGAGGCCACGTGGTGGTTGAGGACGGACAGACCGTAAAGACCGGTGAGACCCTCGTCAAGATACCTCGTGCCGTGGGCAAGGCCGGTGACATCACCGGAGGTCTTCCCCGTGTCACCGAGCTCTTCGAGGCCCGCAACCCGTCCAACCCGGCCGTTGTCAGCGAAATCGACGGCGAGGTCACCATGGGCAAGGTAAAGCGTGGCAACCGCGAGATTATCGTTACATCCAAGACCGGCGAGCAGCGCAAGTACCTCGTGTCGCTCTCCAAGCAGATTCTGGTTCAGGAGCACGATGCCGTGCGTGCCGGCACACCGCTGTCCGACGGCGTTGTCACCCCGGCCGACATCCTGGCCATCAAGGGCCCGACGGCCGTGCAGGAGTACATCGTCAACGAGGTGCAGGACGTTTACCGCCTGCAAGGTGTGAAGATAAACGACAAGCACTTCGAGATCATTGTGCGCCAGATGATGCGCAAGGTGCAAATCAACGACCCGGGCGACACGTCGTTCCTCGAGCAGGAGATTGTCGACAAGCTCGACTTCGCAGAGGAGAACGACCGTATCTGGGGCAAGAAGGTGGTTACCGACGCCGGCGACAGCGACAACCTGCAGAAGGGCCAGATTGTCACCGTGCGCAAGCTGCGCGACGAGAACTCAATGCTCAAGCGCCGCGACCTCAAGCTCGTTCAGGTGCGTGATGCCGTCCCGGCAACGTCTACCCAGATACTCCAGGGCATCACCCGTGCCGCCCTGCAAACCAAGAGCTTCATGTCGGCCGCTTCGTTCCAGGAGACGACCAAGGTGCTCAATGAGGCAGCCATCCGCGGCAAGGTCGACTATCTGGAAGGAATGAAGGAGAACGTCATCTGCGGTCACCTCATACCTGCCGGCACAGGCCTTCGCGAGTTTGAGAAGCTCATCGTCGGTTCCAAGGAGGAATACGACCGCATGCAGGCCAACCGCAAAAACGTGCTCGACTTCGGCGACGAAGAGAGCGAGCCCGCAGCTGCCGAGGAGAAGCCTGCCGAGGCCGTGGCCACCGAGCCGCAGGCATAACCCACATAATGCTTATCAATGGTGCGCCGCCTTTGCGCGGTGCACCTACCAATAAATCCGTCGAGGGGTGCGGCCTGAAGAGGCTGCACCCCTCGACGGGTTTATATTATCCATTGTTTTGCCTTTGTCTGGCAGTGCAATTTTGGAAGAGCTTACACAATACAAAGCTCATGTATATGATCTTGCGAAGCAAAGGCTTTCAAAGTTCTTCAGACCTCAGTCATTCCTATGTTTAGTTTACTGTCGTCCGGGGTAAACTCTTGGTTGCATCCATAGCGGTAACTCCATATTGTGCAGTCTGTGTCTGATGCCAATATCATGTCATCGCAGAAGTGAGAGTATGTCAGGATAGGGATTCCTCCGGCCACCTTTTTTAAGGTCTTGTATTCTTTGCTGCCTAACACGCTGTATGTTGGATCTAACGATTCCGCTTTGCATACGATAATGAACTTCAATGCCTTGGATATGTCTATTTCTTCCGTGGCTTCGGGGTTATCGCTTCGCCTTATTATTCTGTATTCTTGCTCCCACTCCCATTCTTTTCGTTTGCGGAAAAACAGGAAATTCTTGTTCTTTTTTATGTATGCCGTGAGGTCTTTATCTTCAACATTTTCTATTGTTGTGTCCGGGGTGACTTCCATTTCATAGGTTACAGGGCCTTTAAAGTCTTCAGTGGAGAGTGCTTTTACAATCTCTTTCTTGTCATAAACGAGGCATACCCCTTTGCCGTTATCGGCATACATCCCCCACATCTGTTGTAGGTCGAAGCCTTTCCTTCTTTTTCCGTCAGAGGTTAAGCTCATCTGCTGGTAGTGGCTAAGCTCGCTTGCCATTCTTTGGTCATACCACTCAGGAATGCTTCCTGCTTTGATCTTGGTGTAAATTACTTTGCTGTTCTCGCAGATGTCGTTCGTGCCTTTTAGCTTGCCGAAATGTTGTCTATTGCTTTCAATGATTTTCAGAACCGTTTCAAACTCTGTGAAATGGTATAGGCGTTCCATCCCACAGAAATTTTTCTTAATGTTTTCTGTTTCCATTATCTTCTGTTTTATTGCGATATGGATATACAGGGGCGCGAAAGCACCCTGCATGTCTTACGTTGTTATTGATTATAAGTCATATTCCAAGATGTCGGCGAATGAGGTTCCCCAGTATTTGTCGTTCTTGTATTTGTCCAACGAACCGCGTGGCACATATAGGATTGTTGATTCGCAATCTATAATTTTGGCCCGTGTATATGGTGGGGTGCTGTTTTTGATATAAACGCTATTTAACTTGCATCCAATAAAGGGTGCAAGAATATACCTTACCCCCTGTGGAATTGTTATTGATTTTAAGTTATAGCAATCTTTAAAACAAGCTTTTCTGAGCCATATAATGCCGTCAGGAAGTTTTATTGATTCCAATGCGGAGCATCCCATAAAAGCAAAGCTTCCAATGTTGGTTACACTGTTGGGAATATTGATTTCTTTTATCGATTTGCAATTCGTGAAAGCACCGTTATAGCCATCAACCTCTCCATACCCATCGGGATTTGGGTGTGATCCTGAGGCAATGCTTTTTAGGTTTTCGGGCAAAATGACGGATGCCAGACTGGTACAATCTTTGAACGTTCCCTGCTTGATGTATTTGATGTGTTCTGGTATTGTGATGGAAACGATAGAAGAGCATCCACTAAAAGCATCTTCTCCTATATCGGTTAGTGCTTTGGGGAGGTTTATGGATGTTAAACTGTAGCAATTATTAAAAGTATAGTCCCCAATATTTGTGATTTTTTCCGGTAACTTTACAGATGTCAAGTTTGCACAATTATAAAACGCGTGAGTGCCTGTTTCTGTTGCCTCATTCGGCAGCAAAACAATCTTGAGTGATGGCAACTCGCAAAACATATAATCACCAATCTCATCATAATTGGTTTTGTATCCCTGATAATACGCTTCCCCGCCGCTGTATAATCCGCAAATCCAAATTTCCGTGGTTTCCGGAACGAAGCGTTCAATTTTCAGGCAAAAGAACAAAACGAAGCGTTCAAAAAAAAAGGCTGCACACAACACTTATAAAGCCGGAGCAAAAGGTTAATGAAGACCTCTGTTCCGGCTTTATAGTTTCATAAAAATGACTTTATAACGGCATTAAAATAATGCTTTAATAATTTGTCTAACTGATTGAAAAAACGTATCTTTGTTAGTAGTTAAGCTGCCATTTTATCAATGGGAATGCCTTGCTTTTTAAACAACATTATATCAGTGTATCCTGAAGAATAATTCATGTGGGCATTGAATTCTCTTTTTGTGCAGCCTTCAAATGGATTTCCGATGGTTTTATTTGCCCCGATCCACTCACACAATTCAATTATAGATGATTTGTTTGATGTAAAATAAACGAAAGAATGACCTTCGAGGACTTTTAAAACATCTAAGTAATCGGACATACGCCAATACATGTTGTACGTTCCGACATCAGTGGATAGATAAGGAGGATCTATTAAAAACACCACTCCAGGTACGTCCTTATATTGATTATAGACCTCTTTGTAGTCGCATGAAACTATTTCCAGCCCTTCCAAATAGTCCAATGATTCAGGGTATCCATTCTTACGGATATTGTTATAAAGAACTTCCTTGCTCATTTCCTCCACAGACAACTTATATTTCATAGAGAACATAAGGGATGACGATAGAGTAATGAAGTCCACGTACCCCACACTCGCTTCCTCTTCTTCAATACGCTTTAAAACGCATTCCCTCAGCTTTCCTTTGATTGCCTTATGTTTGGGTACCGAATCCCCTACCAGCGTTCTAATGTCGGCTAAAAGCTTATTTGTATGTGGAATATGAGCCAGCCTAAATCGGTAGTTATCAAAATCGTTATAAACAACAGTGGAAGTTGGTTTCATTCTTTTGGTAATATGGGAAAGTAACCCCGAGCCACCAAACAGATCCACAAAAACGGTATCATCAGGAAACTGGTCCAATACCTTTATAAATTCTTTGGCAAACATTCTTTTTTGGCCCACAAATGGCAGCGGTGCCGACAGATTCATTTTCGTCATACGTTCAATTCAAATTTAATATTCTCAACTCCGGATAACAGTTCCATGGTCCGGTCAATGTTATTTTCATATATATGCACATTCCCAAGGTCAAGGGTTATGGACTTCAAAGGAAGTTCCACCTGCCTTGCCATCAGATAAAGATGATAAATATCAGCCGGAAGCCCAAGGTTGGCATCAGAACTGCGCTGGTATGCAGATAATACCAGTTCCCCCTCTTCAATCTGGAACTGCACAAGGCTCAGGCAGGGTGCCTGGTTGCTTTCCACCCCGGTCTCTCCAAGAAACAGAACATAGTTCTTGCTGTTGCGCTTTTCCCGGTTAATCTTAGCTATAAGGGGTGGAAGCTTTTCAAAGTAAGTGGGGTAGCTATTCACAAGGGTATGGCCACAATAGTCCCACCAGGTAATACCTGCCTCCTTATATCTTTCCACATCTCGAATACCCTGCATAAACAGCTTCAATTCTTCTTTCAGTTTCTTTCTGGCTATCCCATGGCTTTCAAATATATCAAGTAAATCAGCCGGGGTCAGCATAAGCCTTTCATTCAATAGGTATTTGATACAGCCTTTCTTGTTGGTTTGGGTCTTGCCCGTTTGGAGTATCTTGTCTAATGTCTGGTAATACTTATTCATAAGCTATTGATTTTTGTCTGTGCAAAGTTAGCCCCATCAGATAACACAAGGTATCTCCGGCACATCAATCACACTGCACCGAGCGTGCAGTGCTTTCCAAACCGTTTGATAATGTCATACACCTTGCGTTCGCTTACAGAATATTTATTTGCCAAAAACGCCACTGCATAAGTGGTCTTCTCACCCCGATTTTTCATGACCTCATACTCTGTATATAAGTCTATGAATCGAAGGTCATCCTGCTTGCCGCCCAAACTTATAAGCAATTCAAGCGGTTTTCTGTTAAATTTAAGTGCTTCAAACAATGTCATATCCAATCATTTTTGTACTTTTGCAATGTCTCACTTATTAGGCGGATATTTCGCCATCCAAAAAAATACAAACGCTCAGAGCGCGAACGAGGGTATTGGCCCCCGGTCGTGCGCTCTGAGCGTTTTTGGTTTTATAGTAAGTGAGACGACTATTTAACAGGCCGGGGGCTTTTTTTAATCCCACCCCCGAGGGGATTTTCAATTACTCAATCCGATACAAATCCAATTTGAATTTATCCTTCTTTTTCCAGCCTTCAGCCAGAACTTTCTGAATGAATCCTACTGCTTTTGTATAGAAGTCTTTCAGTTCATCTAACTGGGTAAAAGTATGGTATTCCGGTTGTTCATCCGAACCAAACTTAAACGTCACCGGTAGGGTTTCTCCGCCCGTCTGAACGGCTAAATCGTATGCTGCCTTATAGTTATACTGGTTCTCCGTAGAAAGCCATACAGGGGCACCATTATAGGTGAATCCGGACAGGATAGCTGCATCAGTCTGGCTATTATACCAGGACATAACCAATGTGCGAATTTCCTCGCCGGTAGGTTTATGGTTAAACTCCTCTTCCATGTAGGAGGCAGAGCCGTTCTCTTTCTCCTGCACATCCCAGCGGATGCGCCATTTGTCTTTAACCGGGTTCGTGCATTCCATCAGCGACACACCGGCACTTCCTTCAACTCTTCTCATGTAAACACGTATTTGGTTCTACCTTTGCCGAAGGTCTCTGTCTTGATGGTCGTTTCAAACGGAAAGCCATCCGGCATTTCTTTCACTTGTGCGAGAATATTCTTCATTTCCTCGCTGTTGGTGAAGAACTTCTTTGCCTCACCGTTCACTTCAATGGCCACAATACAGCGGTCTTCTCCCTGCTCGGTCTTGATACCTGTTTCGAAGTCCTTCACTACAATCGGTAAGTTTACCAGTTCCCGGATGCTTACCACCACTCCGGGAAATCGCTTCTTGCCGTCCTCCGGCTTGTAAGCGACATTCAAGTCTTTAAAACTTCTCATTTCTTTGCCTGTTAATTTTTTAAACAACTTATTGCAGTCGGCGTGTTTCGTCATGCCGTAGAAACTGGCAATCAGTTCCCGCCGTCTTTTTCTCGATTTTACCTCGTGCATCTTCCGGGCAAACTTCTGCTTGATACGTTTCCGCAATCTCACATAGTCAGGACGGATAACATAGCCAAGGAAATCAATGCCTTCTTCTACAGGAAACACCCGTTCATTCGGCTTGATCTCCAAGTCTATTTTCTCCATTTGCCCGTGAATAACATCACGAATCTTCCACAATTCCGCTTTCGTTTTGCCGAGTACCAGTCCGTCATCGCAATAGCGATAGTAATAACGAACCCCGTACTTATCCTTCAGATAGTGGTCTAAAAATACAGACAGAAGCAGGTTGCCTGCTCCCTGTGAGCTGCGCAGTCCGAAGCTGATACCCTCCGGCAGCATTGTCACGAACCGCTCCAGCAGCACCAACAGCCTTTCGTCCTTGAATATCCTGCGGAAGCACCACATCACAAAATCCTGCCGCACATTGTCGTAGAACCTGCGGATGTCAAACTTGTAGGCATACAGCGTGCCTTCCGGATCTTTTTGCAGATCGGTACGTATGCAGTTCATCAGATCATGAGTGCCACGGCGTTTAATGCTGGCTCCGGTAGTCCGGATATAGCGTTTCTGCAGGTGACGGTCCACCACGTTCATTACGGAATATACCGCGATGCGGTCATACATGGATAAAATCTGCAGGGTGCGTTTTTTGCCATACTCCTCGATTTCTCTTTCATGGTATCCGCCAAGCTGAAATGAACCGCTTGCAATGGCCTCCGTCAATTTGACGATAACTTGCTCCCTATGGGCAAGCAGATACCGTCCTTGCGTTGACCTTTTACGATCCGTTCCGCGCAGTACGGCATCGAAAGCCTCCGACATATTGGAGTATTCGATGATTTCCTCTATGATATATCCTTCCCTGCGCATACGGTTCTGCTGTTGGTTTATAATACGGAAGATAAGGGCCTTCCTTTCCCCGGGTCTGACTTCTTCGAACTGATAACAGCCTACCAAACTCCACCCGACGCGTGATTTTTCAGCTTTCCACCCTAATGGGTGCTGTTGCTGTGGCTTGCTTCCCTCGGCACCGCATTGGGGACACGTCCCCGCTGCTGTACGCCGATTTGTTAGATTTCCAGACGTGAGCCGACATTCGCATTCGTGTTCGAAGCATCGTTATTCGCATTCGCATTCGACACACCGCCATTCGCATTCGCATTGTTGTACCCGCGATAGACCACACGGACTATCGGGAAGCTCTACCAATTACAAAGGTACTTATTTCAAGGCAAAAGAAATCTATAATGCTCAGAAGAATAACCATAACAGAGCAGCAAAAGCACCGCCCAACACGGTTAATCCCCAATCTATCCAGTCCCAACAGCTACCATGCTGCTTATCCTTCGTTCCAAACAGGAAGCTGCCACAGCACTTGCATACAGGGCTACCACTGGATGCATTCCCAATAAACCTATAAGGAATCCGCCTAACAGATGCTTCCATCGGTTACTTTCTCTCAAGAAATCAATAACTGTTCCCATAACGATTCTGTCTTTAATTCTAAAAAAATCGACCGGCTTCGCCGGTATTTGAATACCTTTTTAAATGGGATTCGGAAACCATCCGAATCCCGTTCTTTCGTTTTAGTCGCTTCGCTCCACGCTTTGGCGCTTTGCGCTTACGCCACCTCGCGTATCGCCTTATACGCTGCCACGCTTTGCGCCCGGACGATTTTGCCGCGGAAGGCCAGACGTGAGCCGACATACGCATACGTGTGCGAAGCATCGTTATGCGCATCCGCATTCGACACACCGCCACTCGCATACGCATTGCTGTACCCGCGATAGACCACACGGACTATAGCGGTGCTTATCCAGTACTTATCGGTATAGTAGGTAGAAGACGATCCGTTCAGATTACCCACCGGAACCAGGTCCATATACTTGCCGTGTGCCACGCCTGTTGTCCATTGGTCACTGGCCGTTTTGCCCTGCACCCAGCGCACCGTGCCGTCCGGCATCCAGATGCGCCATTTGCCCACGTTGCCGCTGTCGTTTGGCAGGTCCACGCCGTCCATCATGTCATACTTGTTGCCGTAGATGTCCTCATAGCCCAGGCAGCAGATATTGTTCACCTGCACTACGGTTGCCTGTCCGTATTCGTCACGGCTCTTATACCAGGCATACTGGTGCACCAGACCGTCAACCAGCGAATTCGTGATTTTGTTGTTGACGGCATACGCTTCATCGTAGCCGATGGTATCTGTCATCCCATGCTCTGCCGTCCCGCCTGTTGTTCGGTTGTTGGTATGCTGTCCGGCACCGCACTGTTCCTGCATGTCCCTACGCCCGTACCGTGCATAGCTCAGATTCGCAATGCGGCTGTGCATCAGCGCATCTATCTGTTGCATGCCCCGCTGCTGGCTGTAATAGTGGAAGTCCGTCCAGGTCATGCTTGCCGTGGTCGAAGCTCCGGTTATACAGGCACGCAGCTTGCTGCCCACTACCGAACTGCCCACAACAGCACACAGATGCTCTTCGTTGGCCACCCAATCCGGTTCCATGTCCTCTATCTTGTCGCTGTGGCTCAGTACCACATGGTCAAACTCAGCCGTGTTCAGAATGGAGAAATGCAGAGCGGTCGCACGCTCCGGAACGTCTGCTATCAGATACATGCCGGCTTCAAACTTCAAGCCGATGGTCGGCACCACGATGCTCTTCAGGATGTTTCCTGCATCATCCACAAACACACTGCCGATAAGCCCCGTTCCTGGAACGCTCGGGAAGCGCACGCGCTTGTAGCCGGCTACGTCCACCTTACATACCGAATAGGCCTTGTCCGTCGTATAGGATTCCTTCAGCGTGGGCTTTCCGCTCATGATCTTGCGTTCACCCAGCCAGCCGCCCTGCGTTTCCTTGATGGCATCCAGCGTAAGTACTGTCGCCTCCGGAACAGGGGGCATTTCGTCCTCCGGGTAGCTGCTGTAGCAGGCGTACTTCTTGTTGTTCAAATAATCGTTGATACCCTTGCTCCAGTAGAACGGCTCATACATCATCCAGTCTCCCTCGCTGCCGTCCAGCTTCGCCACCGTGCAGTCGTTCATATCCTCCGCATCGGCATAGAAGTTCGAGCTTTCGTCATGCAGGGGGAAATAGGTCATCTCCCCGTCCGGGTTGTTCACTTCCACCTGCTGCCCGGCTATCTCCACTTTCCGGCTCGTGGGCATCTTGGTCACCTTGGCCAATACGCGGTGGCGCTTGGACAGGATGGCATTCACATGCCCGCTCATTTTGTACGTATTGCCGAACTTGTATCCGGTCCTGTTGTCCAGGTTTGAAATATTAGCATCATCGGCCACGCTGTCATCAAACTCGATCATCGTATAGGGCGGCTGCTTGATGGTCAGTTCCGGATAACGGGCGGCATACTTCTCCAGTTCCTCGTCGGCCAGATACTTCGTCAGGGTCAGCTTACCGCGAAGGCCCGAGTGGCGGTCATCCACCGCACCCGTCTGCGTGTACGTTCCGTAATCGAAATACTTCTTCAGCAGGCTTCCGTCGTCTTCCCGGTCTATCTCCAACACAAAGCGCTCCAGCTTGCCGCTGCCGTTCAGTCTGGCCTGGTGCAGGCGTTCCAGCATGGCAAACCCGTCGATGCCGGGGCAGTTGGTATAGCGGTAGCCCCGCACGTTGTTGATGCCTTCCAGCACCAGGCCGCTGTCCTGCAGCTTGGTCAGATACTCCAGGAACAGTTCCTCAATCGTGTCCGGCAGGCATAACTGCACAACGGGAGCACCGGTGGCCAGTTTCACTCGGGTCAGCCCCGTACCTCTCACATCAAGTTTCTTCAGTCGCCCCTGCCAGCTCAGGTCCAGGGTGGCCACATTGCCGTTGTCCCCGTTCCGGCCCAGCAGGTTATTCCGCATATTCACTTCTTCCAGAAGCAGCATCCCGTTCGTCGAGGCCATGAACGAGCCGTTCCGGTATCCGCTGGCTTTCTCCACGCTCATGTCCAGTTTTACCAGTGAGGTCAGCAGACCGAAGTTGAACCCGATGGCGAACGCATCCTCATGCCACACCAGCTCCTTGATTTTGGCTGCACCGATAATCTTCAGCGGGTCATTTTCACCGAAGGCACGGGTCAGCTGCAGGGAATGGAGCACGTCTGCATCCACCACGCCGCTGTCAGCCTGTACACCGTTTGAGGTGGATAATTGCACACGGTAAGGGATGGTCAGCCGGTACTGCATCGGTTTCAGTTTATAAGCCTTGTCCAGCGATGCCGTACTCTGGTAGAACTGGGCACCCAGCGTGGATACATAGCCGTACTCCACCTGCTTCAGGTCGTACCTGCGTTGGATGAAGTAGTTCCGGTGTGCTTTTAACGAACCCTTCAGACCGTAGATTTGCGGATACGTCTGTTTGGCACCGTCAGCACCTACCGGCATTTCGTTCAGGAACGGGTAGATGTATTTGAAGATGCCGGACTTGTTATAGAGGCGTGAGCACCACTTCTTCATCTGTTCGGTATCGAAATGGTCAATGGCTTTCTGGATACTGAAGGCACTCATGAAGCTTGCGCCCCCGTTCCATCCACTCACCATAATCTCCACAATCATGTCCCAGCAATTGGCCACGATGAGGTTCCACAGCCACGAGTTATGACCCTGCATCACATAAGCCCCGTCGCGCTTCGTCTGGCGGTTGTCGTCATACTTCCCGGTCAGGAACGACTTGTTGTCAGAACCCAACTGGCAGTCGCCGTCATAATAGTCAATCGACCATTTCACACCGTCCCATGTGCGGATAAGCATGTTCTTCGCAAGCTGGTCCACGCCGAGGTTGAACTGCACGTACAGATAGTAGGCAATCAGGTGGGGAAGGTCGAAATACTTCCCGGCCTCTTTCCTGAACGTATCGCTCTGCCACTTGGCGGTAGGGAACTTGTCGCCGTCGTCCTCATAGTCCACCCCCTCGAACGAATGGGATTCCGTGCTGTACGTCATGTTTTTTCCGGCAGGCGTTTCCTTCACACACCGGTAGACAAAACTCATCATGCGGTCGGTGGCCTTGTACATCTTGTCGTACTTGTCACCGGTACCGAGGTGGTCTTTCAGGTTCGGTTCTTCCTCTGCATCCCCTCCGCCGTCTGTCCAAAAGGTGTCTTTCGGGTGGTTGAACTCTAGTCCTCCGTCAAAGTTGTAATCCATGAAATCCTTATGCTCCGGTTCGGTACTCGGCAACCAGTGGAACAGGCACAACGGATTGGAGTTGTTCAGCGTCTCGAAGCAGACGGGCAGGTACTGCTTGTGTCCTTCCTCGTCGGCTTCCAGATAGTTCAGCGTGTCGCCCTCGCCCCATTTCTCGCCGCCGATGGTTTCATCCTGGCCGAAGATGGGATAGCTGTCGCTCTTCTCGTTGTTCATGTTGTACTGGCCGTAATAGGTCAGGTCTTCATCAACACTCTTCGCTACGAACAGGTCGCACGGCAGGCCGTCGATAGCCGAACGGTAATCATCCTCCAGCCCATGGTCTTTGGCGTAACGCTGGGCAGGAGTAAGCAGCCCCATCTCTTTCAGTCCGTCATTGATAAGCTTCGCACCACCGGTATTGGTGGTCATGGACGAGTCCGAGAAGTCGCATTTGGAACATGCCAGCTTCGCGCCTACGGAGTTCCTGCGCAACTTGAAGAGATTTTTCTTGCCGGTAGTTACCACCGGATTCTTCTGCCTGCCGTTTCCGTCAATCTCCCCGTAGCTCAATGTAACCGTCCAGCCGCTTGCCGTCTTCTGGAAGTAGAAACGGAAGTTCTTTCTGGCATAGTTCACGGAAGAAGTACCCTGAATACGGACATATACGTTGGTAAGGATAAAGTCAAGCGTCCTGTCCTCTCCGTTATAGAAACGGACCTCCCTTACCAGCTTGTTGGCCTTCTTGTCGTTCAGCTGGGCCAGTGCATCCACCACGTTCAGCGTGTCGCTCTCGCTCGGAACCTCACTGCCCACGCTGCCCGTGCCTATCAGTACCAGGATCGAGTTCCGGCGCTTCTTCATCAGCCCCATCAGCTTCTCCATGCTCACCGTGTCCCCCTCGTTCAGCACGCGGTTGTCCTCATCCAGCGAGCGCACGCCCGGTTCCCCGTCGGCATCCTCCAGGTGGTTGCGGTCCACGATGTAGTTGTTCAGCACCTCGTCCGAGGTCAGCGCCTTGTTATAGATACGCACGCTCTTCACGTTCAGGTCGGCACCTGCCGATTTGAACTCCAGCTGGCTCTGGATGTCAAAATTTACCTTGTCCAGCCACTTCGAGGCGGCACTTTCCTCACCGTTGACATAGAAGCCGATCAGCGTGCGCTGTTCATTGGTCTGCACGTTCGGATAGAACACGTAGGTAATACGGATATTCGTGCCCGGCTCGAACTTGGTACCCACCGAGTCTTCATAGCGCAGCACCTGTCCGGCATCCATCGCCTCGGTCACCACACCGGTCAGGAACTTGGCCTCTTCCGGGGTCACAATCAGCCCGTACCGATTTCCGTTGTCCAGCTGTCCCAGGCAAGTGATCAGCTCGGCATCCGTATCCGTCACGTTGGCCGTGCTGTATTCTATCTCCAGCGTCATGCCCACGTCGCGGATGGCAAACCCCTCGGGCTTGTCCGCCTCGTTGAAGGGACGGTAACCACCGTCTGCCGTCAGGGTCATGCCTGCACCGCCGGCCAGCAGCAGGCGGTCCTTGTGCCAGCCGCTACCGGCACCGTATTCGTTCACGCTCCACAGCACGTCCCGGAACTCCATGCGCTTGTCACCGCTCACCCAGCTGGCCGGGTTGTTTTCCGTGTTGCTTCGCCCGAAGGCGTCAAATGTACACACGGCATCCGGTGCCAGCGTGGCTTCAATGTCGGGGTGCGATGTGGTGTTCACCTGCACCTCAAGCACGGCATCACCGCACGACACACGGTAGTCCAGCGGTTCCACGTTCACGTTCGTCCGTCCGTAGCTGCCGGTCTCACCGCGCTGCAGCAGGTCTTCCTTCACCACGCTGCCCCGGTCGGTCACTTTCACACGGGCCGTGTACGCATCGCGGTCATAGCCGGCATACGTGAAGTTCCATGCCGTGAACTGCTCTGCCTCCAGCACCGGGTGTTTCCAGTCACGCTGGAACCCCGCTGCCCGGTGGCTGAACATCATGCCGGCATACGCTGTCACACCTCCGCCTGCCTTCAGCAGCGTAATGTAATGCACCCGGCTCACCACACCGGAGTTCTCATGCTGCGCGTAGGCTTCCACCACGTTCGTACCCTCCTGCATCTGTGTCAGGGGGATGGTCACGTTCTTCTGCTGCACACCGCTGCCGGCCGAAAGACCGAGGGTAAAGGCCTGTCCGCCGTTCACGCGGTAGTAGATGTTCTTCTCCCCGCTCGTGCCCTTGGCAGTAAAGGGGATGTTCACGTCATTTTTATATCCCCCGTCGGCCAGCCCGTTGCCCGCCGAGTAGGTGGTCTCCAGCTCCATGGCCACCATGGTCACCTTGGCCGTGGCCGTCTTCATCAGCGTGCCGCCCTGGTAGGTTGCCTGCGCTTCCACCTGCACGGTATAGGCGGTGGCATCCTTCAGGTAGGGCGAAGCGTCAAAGGTATAGCTCTGTCCGGCTGTAACGCCCACAAACTCCGCATCCCGGAACTCACTGATGACGGTCGAACCACGTTTCACGATTACGCGGGCTTTCAGGTCGCTGTAGCCGTCCACCGTACCGCCACCGGCAGTACCCACGCCCACGGAGTATTTCACCACAAAGCCGCTTCCCAGTGCCAGATACTGCGAGGCGGGAAGTCCCGCACCACCGCTGTCCGTCAGGTCGATGTTCACCACCACCTTGTCGTCATCCGTGTACTTGGAAAAGCGCACTTCCTTCGAGCTCTCGCCGCCCTGGTTGTCCTTCTGCTTGACGGTCATCACGTACTGGGTGCCGTCCTCGCTGTCCTGCACATCCACGTCCGTCACCGTACCCACCATCGCATCGAACACCGTTCCGGATGTAGGAGGTTTCGTCTCGCCGCTCACCAGTTCCTCGGTAGGGGTACGGTTTGACAGTTCCTTCTTCAGGAACGCTTCGATGTCATCGCCTGCATAGGCATGATAGGTGCCGTCCGGCTGTTTCTGGTTCCATGGTGTTTCAAGATTCATCGGATGTTCAGTCGCATTGATGATTCCGCTTATTTTCCTTTTTGCCATAATACTGTCCTTTTATAATAATCATTCATTTATCAGTTTTACTGCTACCGTTCCATGCGTCCGACCCGTTCCATGGCTCGTCGCCTTTCCAGTGTCCAAGTCCGAAGCAGCTGCTGATTGCGGACCATACCAGCCTTGCACCGGCATAGAGAGCCGACAGGGCACGTTTTCCCACATACGCAGCCGTTATTTCCTTACCGCCTTTGGTTATCATCGTCACTCCTCCTCATATATCAGATACAGCGTATTCGCATCCTTGTCCGGCAGTGCCTCATAGGCTTCCTCGCTCATCACCTCATGCCGGTAGGCCAGAAGTTTCAGAGCGCCTCCCGTGCCGGTATATATGGCATCGCCCAGCAGGTAAAGCTTGTCCGGCAGGATGGCTGTCCGGTCCGCATCCATGAACATGCCGGCAGGGGGTACTCCCGCCACGTCCCAGTCCCCGTACAGGGTGGAGTCCATGTGGTAGGCAAATTTCCCGGCACTGGCCACATACACCACGTTGCCGCCCGGCTTGGTACTCTTGTCAGGCAAGACATTGCCTGTTTCCATCCATGAGGAAAAGCGTGCGGTAGCTCCGCCGACGGCTGCTGCCGTAGTATGTTCCACCTTGGCTGCGGCATTTTCTGCCTTGGCTGCCGCTTCGTTGGCCTTGGTGGCCGCTTCCGTGGCGGCCTGGGTCTTTTCCTCCAGTCCGGCTACGGCTCCTTCCGCTTTCTTGGCGGCAGCCTCGGCACGGGCGGCGGCATCGCTCGCAGGTTTCCCTATCAGTTCCAGGGGGACGTTCACCATCTTTCCGTCCTTCTCGCCGGGCAGTGATTTCACACCGCTCAGCGAGGTGACGGT
>ENA-ORNW01000907-ORNW01000907.1-human-gut-metagenome-genome-assembly--contig:-NODE-907-length-25557-cov-2.996863_pt1 | contig 25557 bp, 20 predicted proteins | sample MGYA00242121_ERZ509034 | MGnify/ENA primary metagenome ERZ509034 (study PRJEB26280, sample SAMEA2338689) | human gut metagenome | biome: human gut; feature: human-associated habitat; material: faeces... | reverse complement strand
AGGCGCGTGTATTCATGTGCTGATTATAGCACTTTACATATGTCAAAGAAACATATTAATTGTCAGAGCCGGCAATAATGCCCACCAGCAATTTAAACGGCAGGCTGCGAAAAAACTATTTTTCTTCATTTAATAAAACACCTTCATTGGTGTAGTTAATAAAAATATAATATAGGTTGGGGAAAATAATAATGGAAAGGGTTTTTGGGGTTAACTTTAATATGTAATTTAACTAAATTACATGTTGACAAAATAATCTAACGTGTTATCATAATGATGTAATTTAACTAAATTACAGAAAGGAGCTGCGATGAAATTAGAACAATTAAGTGATGTAGTTAGCTTTACAATAGGTAAAAATCCTACGAGAATTAAAGAGCAGGAATTAATTTTGTATTCGTTAGAAGATTTCGAAAATGATTTGTATGGAATAACAGAGCAAAGTAATAAATCAGAATGTATCATTAATCTTATAAAATCAAAAGTAGCTCCAGTTTCAGTTGATAATAAGGATAAATGTATTACATCAAATTTTCTAAAATGTGAATTTAATGAGCAAATACTGGATAAGTGGTATTTTTGTTATCAATTTAATGAGGGAAAAGATTTTGAACAGCAAATAGCAATGGTTCATCAGGGAACAACATTAAGCGTAAAGAAGCTTAATATGAAAATAGTAGGAGAACTGAAAATAAGATTGCCTGATATAGAAACACAACATAAGATTGGGGAAATATATAGACAGTCTTTAGTGCAAAATCGCCTAATGATAGAGCAGGCAGAGAATATTAAAAAATTAACTCTTACAATTATAAGGAAACTCGAGGAGGATTAAAAATGGCAGAAAGTAAAGATTTATTGCAGGTATTATGGAGTGGAGCAGATGTGCTCCGAGGAAAGATGGATGCAAATGAGTACAAAACATATTTATTAGGATTAGTTTTTTATAAATATTTATCTGATTCATATTTAGCAAAAGTGTATGATTTGCTGAATGATGAGACACCAGATGATTTACAGGAAGCACAGAAACAATATGAAGAAGTAATGAAAACAGTGGATGCAAAAGATTTATTACAGGAATTAAGAGAGTCAATGCATTATACACTTGATCCAGATATGACATATGTAAGTATATTAAATGATGCTAAGGAAAATGCATTTAATAGAGAAAAGTTGCAGGCTGCATTTAATCGTATTCAGGAATCAGATGAATTATTTAATGGATTGTTTGCTGATGTAGATTTATATTCTAACAGATTAGGAACAGGAGATCAGAAACAGAGTGCTACAGTAGCAGAAGTAATAAAAGTACTTGATGGAGCAGACTTAATTCATGCAAAAGGAGATGTTCTTGGAAATGCATATGAGTATTTAATAGGACAGTTTGCATCGGAAACTGGTAAGAAAGCAGGAGAATTTTATACTCCACATGGACCTGCACAGATTCTTTGTAGAATCGCAATGACAGGGCAGGAAAATAAAAAGGGGCTTCAGGTTTATGATCCATGTATGGGCTCAGGTTCTTTAATGCTCAGTTGTAGAAATTATTCAACAGAACCAGATTATATTAAGTATTATGGTCAGGAGCTTATGCCATCAACTTATAATTTAGCTAGAATGAATATGTTTCTTCATAGAGTACATCCAGAAAATCAACATTTAAGAAATGGAGATACACTTGACGCAGATTGGCCTACTGATGAAGAAACAGAATTTGATGTTGTAACAATGAACCCACCTTATTCAGCTAAATGGTCAGCAGCAGAAGGCTTTAAACAGGATGAGAGATTTATGGACTATGGTGGAAAGCTAGCACCTAAGTCAAAAGCAGATTATGCATTTTTGCTCCATGGTTTTTATCATTTGAAGCAGACAGGAACAATGGCAATCGTACTTCCTCATGGAGTGTTATTTAGAGGGGCTGCTGAAGGAGCAATCAGAGAAACCTTACTGAAAAATGGTTCTATATATGCAGTAATTGGTTTGCCAGCTAACATGTTTTATAATACATCAATTCCAACATGTATAGTAGTTCTTAAAAAACATAGAGAGGGTAGAGATGTCCTTTTTATAGATGCATCTAATCTCTATGGAAAAGAAAAAAAGCAAAATGTAATGAATGAAGAACATATTGATAAAGTATTAGAACTCTATAATAATAGAAAAACTGTAGATAAACTTGCATATCTGGCTTCATATGAAGATATAAAAGCAAACGATTATAATCTTAATATCCCTAGATATGTAGATACAAGTGAAGAAGAGGATGAAATAGATATAAAAGCACTTACAGATAGCATAAAAGAGACCAATAAGGCTATTAAGGAAAGTAATACAGCCTTAGTAGATATGCTTAATGATCTTACATTTAGCTCATCTGAGACAGAAACAGCAATTAATGAATTTATAGAGATTCTTAAGGAGGTGTAAGAATGGGAAATACACCTAATATTAGATTCAAAGGATTTACTAATGATTGGGAACAGCGTAAGGTGTCTGAACTCTCTGAAAAGACTTTCGGAGGTGGTACCCCAAAAACGTCAAATGATTCTTTTTGGAAGGGAAATATTCCATGGATTCAATCATCAGATTTGGTAGAGGGTAGTTTGTTTGATGTTGAACCAAGAAAGTACATTTCACAAGAGGCGGTTGATAAATCAGCGACCAAATTAGTCCCAGAAAAGTCAGTGGCAATTGTTACCCGTGTGGGTGTTGGAAAGCTTGCATTTATGCCATTTTCCTATGCTACAAGTCAAGATTTCTTGTCTTTGAGTGTGTTGAAAACAGAGCCACAATTTACGGTTTATGCTTTGTATAAAAAATTGCAATCAGAGCTTAATGACGTGCAGGGAACTTCAATAAAAGGTGTAACAAAAGATGAACTCCTTGCTAAAGAAGTTATGATTCCGTGTTATAAGGAACAGGAGAAAATAGGAAGCTATTTACATTCTCTTGACCACCTTATCACTCTTCATCAGCGTAAGTGTGATGAAACAAAAAAGTTAAAAAAATTTATGCTTCAAAAAATGTTTCCGAAAAAAGATGCAAAAAAACCAGAAATCAGATTTGCTGGATTTACTGACGATTGGGAACAGCGTAAGTTGGGAGAAGTGTTCCAAGAATACTCGGAAAAGAACCATCCAGAGTTACCTGCATTAACTATTATTCAAGGTGGCGGAACAGTTCTCAGAGAAGAATCTGAGCGTAAATTACAGTATGATAAATCGAGTTTAGCAGGGTACAAAATGGTTCGAGAAGATGACTTTATTGTGCACCTTAGATCCTTTGAAGGTGGACTTGAAAAATCCAACCATAATGGCTTGATAAGCCCAGCATATCATACATTTCACGGTGATGAGGTGGATTCAAGATTCTATTATCCATACTTCCGTTCGTATGAATTTATCAAGCATAAATTAGTGCCTCATGTATACGGAATCAGAGATGGAAGAAGTATTGATATTGATGGTATGAAAACCATTGAAATTCCTTGGACTTTATATGAGGAGCAGAAAAAAATTGGGGACTATATTGAGTCACTGGATACTCTCATCACTCTTCATCAACGTAAGTGTGATGAACTAAAGGAATTTAAAAAATATATGTTACAAAATATGTTTCCACAGAAAGGATAAATGATTATGGCAGAATTAGAATCAGTAATTGAAAATAGGCTTATACATCAGCTTTGTAGTGGTGAATCTCAATGGACATATAGACCAGACATTAGGACAGAAGAAGATTTGTGGAATAATTTTAAATATATTTTGGAACAGAATAACAAAGCTAAATTAGACGATATTCCACTTAGTGAATCTGAGTTTGCAAAAGTTAAAAATGATTTGTCACATGCATCATTTTACGATGCAGGAAAGTGGCTTGTTGGAGAAAATGGTAAAGTTTATGTTCATGTTCAAAGAGGAAATGAGACGCTTCATTTAGTTGTTATGAATAATGAACATGTGGCAGGTGGTTCAAGCGTTTATGAAGTAATTAATCAGTATCAGGCATTTAAAGATGATAATGATGTTAATGCAAGAGACAGGCGGTTTGATGTTACACTTTTAATTAACGGAATCCCATTAATTCACATTGAATTAAAGAACAAAGAACATTCTTATATGGACGGATACCGTCAGATAAAGAAATACATAGCTGAAGGGAAATTTCATGGCATTTTTTCAAATGTACAGATGTTTGTGGTTAGTAATGCTGTTGATACAAAGTATTTTTCAGCAGCAAGAGATACTGAATTAAACAAAAAGTTTTTAACAGGCTGGATAGATAGAGAAAATATGCCAGTATGTGATTATATTGATTTTGCTGAAGTTGTACTCAGAATACCACAGGCTCATGAGATGGTAACAAAATATACAGTTTTAGATAATGACAAGAAAAAATTGCTTATTTTAAGACCTTACCAGATACATGCTATTGAAGCAATGAGAGAAGCATCTAAAGCTGGTAAATCAGGATATATCTGGCATACAACTGGTTCTGGAAAAACAATGACATCATATAAGGCTACAAGAAATCTTTTGATGGATATACCATCAATTCAAAAAACTGTTTTTTTAATTGATAGAAAAGATTTGGATTTACAGACAAAAGGCGCTTTTCAGTCATATGCAGATAACGATACAATTGATGTAGATGATACTGAACATGTGGGGAGCTTGATAAAAAAATTAGCAGATGATAACAGGCAGATGATTGTAACCACACGTCAGAAGATGCAGGTTATGATTAATAGACGACTAAAAGAAGGAACAAAAGAATATAATAAAATAAAGGCTCTTAAGGTCGCGTTTGTAGTAGATGAATGTCACAGAGCAGTAACCCCGCAAACTAAAAGAGATATAGAAAAATTCTTCAATAATTCAATCTGGTTTGGGTTTACTGGAACACCTATATTTGAGGAGAATAAATACGAACAAAAAGGTGACTTACCGCAGACAACAGAAGAGTTATATGGACCATGCCTTCATAGTTATACGATAAAAGAAGCCATTCATGATGGAGCGGTACTAGGGTTTAATGTTGAAAATCTTGGACCTAGAGATATTCCAAAGGATGATGAAGATAAATATTATCACAGTGTAAATCACATGAGAAATGTTTTGAACATAATTATTAATCAATCATTAGCTAAATTTGGAATGCAGAATGGAAGGGGAAAGACCTATGAAGCTATGCTTACAGTTGAATCTATAGCTATTGCTCAAAAATATTATGATATGATTTTGAAAATTAAAGCAGGGGAAGATGAACTTAAAATAAGTGATGATGTAAAAAGAATCTTACCAGATTTTCCTAAAGTTGCTATTACATTTTCTGTATCAGAAAATGAAGAACAATCACAAGTTAATCAGGATTCCATGAAGAGATATTTAAAATATTACAATAAATTTTTTGGCACAAAATATGCTATTGAAGGGCTTGGAGCATATAATGGCAATTTAAATGATAGACTGGCAAGAAAAGAAAAAAGATATGCAGATAGGGAACAGCAGGTTGATATTGTAATAGTGGTAGATAGGTTGCTTACAGGTTTTGATGCTCCATGTTTATCAACATTATTTATTGACAGGCCTCCAATGAGTCCGCAGGGATTGATACAGGCATTTTCAAGAACAAACCGTCTATATGATCAAAACAAGGAATATGGTCAGATTGTTACATTTAGAAGTCCTAAAGAATATAAGAAAAAAATAAATGATGCACTGGTGTTATATTCTAAGGGTGGTATAGGACAAGCAATTGCTGAAGATTGGGAGACTGTACTTAATAATTTTGTTTTATCATTAAAGACAATAAGAACATTTGCTCCTACACCAGCAGATGTAAATGGATTATCTAAGAAACAAAAGAAAACATTTATTAAATTGTTTAGAGACTTAGATCATGATTATGCACACTTAAAATCATTTTCAACTTTTGAACCTGAAAATTTGGATGAATATGGATTTAGCCAGCAGATATATGAAGATTATGCTGCAGTTTATAATAATGTTATTGAAGAATTAAAAAAGGATCCACCAGATGATACAGGAGATGAACCAATTAGAGATGATTATGATTTAGTGGCATATAGTAAATTTAAAATTGATTTTGAGTACATTGTAGAATTGTTACAAGGTTTTGTAGATTTCTTGGATCAAAAAGACATAGAATTTAATGAGGCAGAATTTGAACATAAATTACTGGAATTAAAAGAGATTGTAAAAGATTTCGCAGAGGATAATCCTAAACTAAGTGACTTATTATTACAGGTACTAGATGAAATTGAACAGGATAAAGCCAAGTTTATGGGACAAGATATGTCTGTTATTATTAATCAGATGCGTTATTCTGCCATAGATAAGGAAATAGAAAAATTCTCGAAAAAGTGGTATGTTCCGTTTGAGGCTGTTAAATATGAGGCTTATAATTATAAAGACGGAGAGCTTGCAAATGAAAATAAATTGAAGGAACTTGCTGATTATGCGACATATAAAATGGAAACATCTGAAGCACTTCCTAAATTCAAATTTAATGGAACTCTTATTAGAGAATTTAAAGAAATACTTATGCCAGAAATTGGTTCACTAATTGAATAAAAGTGAAGAAAGCTTGTAGTTTTTGCTACAAGCTTTCTTCATTTATCTATAAATTAGCGTGCGTATTGCTATTATTAATTTAAATTAGATAGTGATCTCATAATTAAATCTATGTCTTTACTTTCTAATTCTTGAATGATATGTAAGTATGTTTTTTGTGTTGTTGTTATGTTTGAGTGTCCTAATCTACGGGCAACGCTTGCTATTGATACCCCAGCAAATAACAACAGCGATGCATGAGTGTGTCTCAATCCATGGATTGAAATTATAGGTATGTCAACTTCCTTACAATGTCTTGCTAGAACACTGTTGATGGTAGAATTATAAATTCTTCCATTTACAAAAATAGGCTCATCTTCAGGTAATTTTTTTACAAGTTCAGCAAATTGCATAACGGTTTGCCAGTCTAACGGTATCTTTCTGATAGAAGATTTATTTTTGGTAGGAAGAAAACCAGTATGGTTTTTATAGTCCCATGTTTTAGAAACTGAAAGCATCTGACGAGACAAGTCAAAATCTTTAGGTGTAAGTGCCAACGCCTCAGAAAAACGCATTCCTGTTTTAGCAATTAATAGGATAAGCCAGTCTAAATTAACCTCTGATTTTAAATCGAGATTATCCAATAATTTATGAAGCTCATATTGATTAAGATACTTAGGTTTCTTCTTACGAGGCGTCTTTCCTTTAATAATTGCTTTTCTGGTAGGATCTCTTAGAATAAGCCCTTCATCAACGGCATCAAGGATTGCACATTTGAGGTGATGATGAAAATCCATTGTAGTTTGCCGTTCGTGGGATATTGCATAATCATTAAGAAGCTTCTGGTAAGAAAAACGATCAAGTTCACCAATAGTTAGGTTAGGAATAAGCTTCTCAAGCCATTGATGAGCCATATTATATTTGCTCATGGTAACAGGTCGAATAGCCCCCTCCTTATAGACTGTAATCCATTGTTTGTAGTAATCACAGAATAGCATAGTGTTGTTGGTTGTCGTTGTGTACATTTGTAAGTCCTCCTTTTTTATTGTAATACGCACGCCGATGAAGAGTGATGATGTGGTCAAGAGCACGAAAATACTCTGCAATTTTGTCTTGTTCTGATGCAGAAGGAAACATCATTTTTATGCCCATAAAATCATCATATCCTATGTTTAATAATCCATCCATTCGTGCACCAGATGAAATCAACTTTCTCAATTCCCTATCTGGTATCTTGGTTGCAAAATAATATTCTATAAAATCAGCACTTTCGTTTTCAACTTTAAAACTATGATAAACCCTTGGAACAAGCGCTTCTTCGTATGTTTGCAGAGAAAAAACTGTTCCATATTTTGCAAGTTTAGAATTACCATGATTGTAAGATAATTCCCCCTTATGAAGTAATGTATAATTCGTCTGCTCTTTGCCAGCAATATTTCCAGAAAACCTATCCTCTTGCTTCATCCAACCGTTGGCAGCAGAAATTGTCAACGTAGGAAGTTCCATCCTACCATCATTTCCTTGAACACGTGAACATATATCCCCCAACTTACGCTGTTCCCAATCATTTTTTTTTACAAAATTTAAAAATAACTTACGCTGATGAAGAGTGATGAGGTGGTCGAGAGAATTAAAATACTCTCCAACTTTTGTTTGTTCCTCAATGCTCGGAACTGGTAATTCCTGTTTATATAATTCTTCCCAAACAATATTTTTTCTACAAACGCTGGCTCCTTCTGTAGATGCTTTTAAAAAGAAATCCTTAGTACTGTCTTTTTTTACCCATGCTTGCATAAATAACGGATTGCATCCAACAAGCTCGTAAACCTTGTAGGCAGGCGAAATTATGCCATGTTCAAAGCGCAAATTCACGTTACAATTTCCAAGGTGCAAATTCTGTGCAGACAAAATTAAGTCATTCTTCTTGACCTTTAAGTATCCAATATTTGATGAACCCCTAAAATGGCTGAACAACTCAGAATTGAGATACATACCGTCAATGGCACAAGAAAGCAATGTGTCTTCATCCTCAACTGTTGTCTTGTTTCTTGTCTCTTCCAGTAAGCTACCAAACTTACGCTGTTCCCAAGTATCTGTATTTGTTGATACTAATACAATAACATATTAACCGTGAGTTAAATATAAATAGTATCCTTGCCTTTTTAAGGTTGATATTGTATATTATAGATACTAATTGGGGTATGCATTTGCGGATGCATACTTGAGAGGGGCAGAGGAATCTGTCCCTCTTTTTAATTTTGAGATGATTTTTTAAAACATTTATGCAACCAACCACAACACAATTCCCACTTTTCTGACAACTATAATTGGTGGAATCCGCATTTTACAAGGATTATAATACATACATAACAACAGAAAGGACTGACATTATGCTACAGGAGAATCTTATTATGCTGAGGTCGCTTGCTGGGAAGACTCAGGAGGATATCGCAGAGGTTATTGGAATATCGAGGCAGGCGTATGCCAAATGGGAGCGTGGTGAAACAATTCCTGATATTGAAAAATGCGGCAGACTTGCAGAATTTTATGGCGTGACGATGGATTCCTTAATAAAGGACGATGTGCAGCTTGAAGGGCAGAAGATGGCACCAGCACCGAAAGGCAAACACATGTGGGGCGTTGTCACAGTGAATGACCGCGGTCAGATAGTTATTCCTAAAGAGGCTAGAGAGACTTTTGGACTGGTGAATGGCAGCAGGATGGTTGTGCTTGGCGATGACAATGAGGGCATAGCGCTTGTTAAAGCGGAGCAGTTTGAAGAGAAACTTAGCATGGCAATGTCGGTTCTTAGTAAAGATATTAAGGAATGAGGTGTTATGTATGATTTGTCCAAGATGTAATAAGGAAATGCGAAAAGGATACCTTTTCAGCAGTAAAGACGGCGCATTCAGCTTTGCCGATGAAGTGCCTGGAGTATTCACAAATGCGAAAACAGCCAAAGGATTTGTTGAAATCACACCGCTTAAGGCGAGCCACAGAACGAAAGTGGAAGCATGCATATGTGAGAATTGCAGGATAGTAGAATTTGAATATTAGATAAATAAAGGAGCAAGCAAATGAACACCCAACCATTTACCATATCACCAATTCCAGACGACATATTTGCAAAGATGCAGGGAAAATCATTTAAGGACAACTGCACCGTGCCAAGAGAAGATTTGCGGTATCTTAAAGTTTTGCATGTCGGATTTGATGGGAAAACGCACATAGGTGAGCTGGTTGTGAACAGGCTGATTGCTGATGATGTGCTTGATATATTTAAGCAGCTTTACGAGGCTGGCTATGAGATTGAAAAAATCAGACTTATTGATGAATATGATGCTGATGACGAGAAGTCGATGAGTGATAATAATTCTTCAGCGTTTAATTTTAGATACATTTCCTATTCAACGAAGCTGTCAAAGCATGCGTTAGGGCTGGCGGTTGACATCAACACGCTTTATAATCCTTATGTGAAATATGTTGATGGCAGAAGAAATGTAGAGCCTGCCAACGCTGAAAAGTATACGGACAGAAGCATTGAATTTCCACACAAAATCGACCATGACGATTTGTGCTATAAGGTATTTGCAGAACATGGATTTGAGTGGGGCGGCGACTGGGAACATGCAAAAGATTACCAGCATTTTGAGATGCCAGATGAGTGGATTGAGAAAAGTTCATGCAGAAAAATGTGATACAATATAAAAGTTCGTACGGAAAAATGTAATGAAATACAAAAATTCGTACATAAAAGTGTAGTAAAACACATTTTTACGTCCATAAAAATGTTGACCATATCCTCTTAAAGGAATAAAATATTATACACAGGATATAGTATTTTTGAGGAGGTGTCTGATGAAGCGTTTTGCAATTGAACAGTTAAAGCAATGGAAAGATAAAAAAGACAGAAAGCCTCTTATTATCAGAGGGGCAAGACAGGTTGGAAAAACATGGCTTATGAAGGAGTTTGGAAGAACATGTTTTGACAATGTTGCATATGTTAACTTTGATAGTAATGCAAGAATGAAGTATGTTTTTGATGGTGAAATTGACATTTCAAGGATTATTATGGCAATAAGTATAGAGACAGGAATGACAATTGACAGTCATAATACACTTATTATATTTGACGAGATACAGGAAGTGCCTAAAGCACTTTCGTCACTGAAATATTTCTGTGAAAATGCACCGGAGTATGCGGTTGTAGCAGCAGGTTCTCTGTTAGGAGTTGCACTTCACACAGGCACTTCATTTCCAGTTGGCAAGGTTGATTTTATGGACCTGTATCCCTTAAGCTATCAGGAATTCTTATGTGCATTAGGGGAAGAGCGATATGTAGATGTACTTAAGGGTGAAGATACATCAATGGTAAGTACATTTGGTTCTAAATATACAGACAGACTTAGGGAGTATTATTATGTTGGAGGAATGCCAGAAGTTGTGGCATCATATGTAGAGAATAAGGATTTTAACAGGGTTCGTGAGATACAGAAGGATCTGCTCAATTATTACAGACAGGATTTTTCTAAACATGCAGAGATTAGTCTTGTTCCACGACTCAATCTTGTGTGGGATTCAATTCCTATGCAGCTTGCGAAAGAGAATAAGAAATATATTTATGGACAGGTCAGAGAGGGCGCGAGAGCTAAAGATTTTGAACTTGCAATACAGTGGCTGCTCGATTGCGGACTTATTCATAAAGTAGCAAGGGTTAGTAAGCCTGCACTTCCATTGAAGGCATATATGGATTTAGACTCATTTAAAATGTTTTTGCTTGATATAGGGCTTCTTATTGCTATGACGGATTTAGATGCGAGAGTTATTATTGATGGCAACAGGATTTTTACAGAATTTAAGGGCGCGTTGACAGAGCAGTATGTATTGCAGCAGCTTATCAGTGAAGCAGGGATTGTGCCTTATTACTATTCTGCACAGAATTCCAGAGGAGAAATCGATTTTCTCGTGCAGGGTAAAACATCTGTTATTCCAATTGAAGTAAAGGCAGAGGAAAATCTAAGAGCCAAGAGTTTAAGAGCTTTTTGTGATAAATATAATCCTGATTATGCAGTGAGGACATCTATGTCAGATTACAGGGAGCAGGACTGGATGACTAACATACCTCTTTATAATATCGATAGGATAACCACTTTCACATCAAGGTAAGTGATAATATGAATTACTTAAAAATGCGGCGTGTCAGAAAAAACTGGCGCGCCGTATTTTATTAAATTCCCTTGTTAATTATGATTACTAGTGTTATTATCATAGCACAGTTAGTGAGAGCTAACGAAAGCAAGCTGCGACTACAGCAAAGACTGGCCGCTATTATAACAAAAGCTGATTAAAGTTGAAAAAATGATAGGAGGGAATATATGTTTATAGATATTAAGAATGCAAGAAAACATTATGGTGATGGCGAAACACTTGTCAACGCACTTGACGGCGTGAGCCTGTCTTTGGGAGAAGGAAAGATATATGTAATTCTCGGACCTTCAGGTTCAGGAAAGAGTACGCTTCTTAATATGATTGGAGGTCTTGATTCACTTGATTCAGGCGAAATTACAATTTCAGGCAGGAACATAAGCAGAAGTGACAAGAAGAAAATGACAGACTACAGAAGGGAAGATGTTGGATTTGTATTCCAGTTTTACAATCTGATTCCAGACCTTACTGTGCAGGAGAATATTCAGGTTGTCGCTGATATTGCAAAGCAGCCAATGGATATAGAAGAGGTAATGAAAGCACTTGATATTGACAAATACAAGAATCGTTTTCCTAAGGAGCTTTCAGGCGGACAGCAGCAGAGAGTTGCGATAGCAAGAGCATTAATCAAGAATCCTAAGATTCTTCTGTGCGATGAGCTTACAGGCGCGCTTGATTCCAGGTCATCAAGAAGTGTCCTGAAATTCATAGAGAAAGTCAACGAACAGTTTAAGACTACTATTATAATCATAACACATAATGAAGCGATAGCTGATATGGCTGACACGGTCATAAGAATTAAAGATGGTCAGGTTGCTTCCTGCACAGATAACAACAGTAAGCGCAGCGCAGAGGAACTTGAACTGTAAAAGAACAAGTATCTGAATTATAAAAAATGTGATTATGAGGAGGCTGGTTATGACTCTTAACAAGAGATATTTAAGAAATGTTAAAGAGAATCGGTCGTTTTATATAGCTGCGGCAGTTCTTACCGTAGTTGCCCTGCTGCTGTTCTATCTTTTTTACATAGCAGGAACAGGAATTAAATCATATGGAGATCAATTCTTTATAGATAATAAGTTAGAAGACGCCACATTTACAACATATGTGGAGATACCTGATAACGAAATTGCAAATATTGAGAAGAAATATAATGTTACATTTGAGAAAGAGCATTATGTAAATATTAATGAGGACGGATATAAAGTAAGGGTTTTCAAACGCAATAAGAAAATCGACCTTTATGAGGTGATTGATGGAAATGACATATCTAACGATGATGAGATAGTTATATCAAAGGGATATGCTGAAAGTGAGCATGTGAATATTGGCGACAGGCTCACAATTAAGGGGAAAGAATACAAGGTTACAGGTTATTTCTTAAGGCCTGATTACCTGTATATGCTTGAAAATGCTGATGATTCATACAAGAATATCACATCATTTTTCCTTGCATACATGACAGATAGTGCATACGATGCGCTTGAGGCAAGCTCATGTCAGTACAAGGTAGTATACAGTGACGACAGTGATGTGACACAGTTCAGGAAAGACATGAACGAGCAGTACAAGATAAACAGCTATCTTGCTAAAGACAATAACCAGAGAATTACAATGGTTGATGATCAGGCAATAATGTTTCTTATTATGGCATTTGTATTTCTGTTTACACTGCCGCTTATTACAGTTGCACTTATAGCTATTATAATAGGCAGAAAGATAAAGCAGGAACAGAAAATGATTGGTACACTGTCAGCACTTGGCTACACTAAAAGACAACTTATGTGGCATTACAGTGTGCTTGCCATGATTCCGGGACTTGCCGGTGGAATTATTGTTACAATTATTACCAAGATAATACAGCAGCCATATGGCGAAATGAGCCTTGCAGATTATGAGCCAATGCCGGTCCATTTCACACTTCCAATTCCGATAGCACTTATAGGAATAATAATTCCGACAGCTATCTACATGCTTGAGGCAGCACATAAAGTATCTAAGCTGTTGAAGAAGGATACAGTAGAAATGCTTAATGGCAATGCAGACGGAGGCAGCAGAACAAGACATGTATTAGTCGGTAAGAAGGGTAAGGTAAGAAACAAGTTCGCATTAAGAAGCATACTTGCCAATCCAGGAAGAAGCTTTGTTGTGTTCCTGGGTGCATTTTTAGGTGCACTGATGATAACGGTAGCGTTTATGTTTATAGACTCTATCAACAACGTAATTGACAAAGGCGCAGACAGCATGGGCAGCTTTAAGTATGAATATGTTCTTAACCGCCTAAAGACAGATGAGGTGGCAGGGGCAGATGAGCTTGTTATAGGGAAATACGAGCATAACGGCTCTGCATTTTCACTGATAGGCGCGGATACAGATGTTAAGTATCTGAATATTGATACTGAGGACGGCAGCAGGGCGGACATTTCCAATGGATATTATGTTACAAATGTAATGGCATACGCCTATAAGCTCGAAGCCGGGGACGGATTTACATTTGTTAATCCTATTACAATGGAAGAAAAGAAAGTCACAATAAGCGGAATTATAATGAATGACAGCCAGAAAATGATTGTATGCAGTCAGGACAATGCAAGGAAACTGCTGGGCTGGAATGACGGAACATACAACGGACTGCTTTCAGAGAAAAAGCTTGATTTAGGTGATGAGATATCTAAGACGGTGACATCTGATGACATCAGGGAACAGATGCAGACAATTCTTACAGAGATGGGCGCAATTATATATTCACTTGCAGTAATCGGAGCAATTATATGTATTGCGGCACTGTATGTATCTGTAAATATGCTTATTTCAGAGAACCGCCACAACATATCAATGCTTAAAGTACTCGGCCTTAAGAACCGTGAAATTAACAGAATGATTATTGATGTAAACCATATAATAATACCGTTTGGCATAGCAGTCGGAATGCTTACAGGGTATTTTATGATGGTTGTGGTATTCAGGATATATTCTGGAATGGAGGGGGTGCTTTACACACCGGTAATAACAGTACAGAGCATAATACTGACTATAGTAATAGTGATTGTATGCTATGCAGTATCACTTCTTACTGTGAGAAGAAAGGCTGACAGGGTTGATATGGTTGAAAGCCTGAAAGATAATAGAGAGTGATTGTGTAATAGCAATAAATCAGTTCTTAAGTAAAAATGTATTAAGAAAACGGTATATTTCAGAACTAACTATACAAAATGCACAAACACTTGCGTAAATCTTTGTAATTTTAAGCCATTTCATTTTTATCCTTATTATGGTATTTTTAGCATCAGAGGCGATTTATTTTGCATGATATCGGACACTGCCAGCGAAATAACGCCTCTTTTGCTATTTAATCTATAATTTATGGGAGGTTAATCATGATTAAGAAGGCAAGAAGGGTTTTTGCAGCTGTTGTAGCAGTATTATTAGTTTGCTTTACAGCAGCACCAGCGTTGTCAGCTAATGCGGCAACACAGAATTCATGGAATTTCAAGAATTCTAATTTTAAGAAGTTAGGAACTATTAAATCAAGTACTACAGTAGACGGACTTGGTCTTATGGCAACAAGCAGTAAGACTATGAATGTCAAGGCAGAATCTGTAACAGTAGATGGCACAGCATATACATATTGTCTGGCTCTTTCTGGTACAGGCACTACATCATACCGTTCAGTTAAGGTACCAGTGTCAGGTTCTGATACAATAAAGGTAGTGTTAAGAAGCAGTGGAAGCTCTACCCGTAATTTAATCGTAGCTGATTCTAATGGAAAGAAGCTTGGAACTATTGCAGCTAATAAGACAGCTTCTTTAGGAACATATTCATATTCAGGTTCTAAGGGATACATATATCTGTATTCAGAGAACAGCGGAATCAACATTTACAAAGTACAGGTTGATTCTAAGGGCAGCTCATCATCTGGTTCTTCATCAGGTTCAGGCAGCTCTTCATCAGGAAGCAGCTCATCTTCAGGTTTATCAACAGGTTCATATGTATCAGGTAATTATGTGGTTAAGGCTGGTGGAATGTCTTTAGCAGATGCACTTAAGAAGGCTAAGTCAGGACAGACAGTAGTTATTGATGGAACAGTTAAGTCCGGAGCTGTTTCACTTCCAGCAGGTGTTAATCTTGCAGGAAAGAATAATGCGACAATAGATTTCTCACAGACAAGCGGAAGTTCAGGAAGAGGAATTACATTATCAGGTAATGGAAGCACACTTTCTAACATTACAGTTAAGAATGCTTCTGATAATGGAATCTTTATTTCAGGTTCTAATAATACATTAAAGTATGTAACATGCTGTTATAATGAAGATGCAGGTTTTCAGGTAAGCAACGGAGGAGCTAATAACAAGTTTTATAATTGCAAGTCTCATCATAATGCAGATGCTAAGGGTGAGAATGCTGATGGTTTTGCAGTAAAACTTCATTCAGGTGAAGGTAATTATTTTGAAAACTGTGTAGCTGAATACAATAGTGATGATGGCTGGGATTGTTATGCAGCTCATGGAGCAGTAACACTTGTAAACTGCCAGGCTAACTACAATGGATACTGTGACGGAATATATGGTGATGGTAACGGATTTAAGATGGGTGGAGTAGATAACAAAACACCAGGAAAGGCAGCTCACCTTGATCCTCTTAACCATAAGCTTATTGGATGTACAGCTAAGGGAAACTATGCTAATGGTTTCGATAGAAACAACCAGAGTGGTGTTGTAACAATGAAGAATTGTATTTCAGATTCTAATAAGGGTAATAATTATCACTGGCCACTTACAGGAAAACCATCTGCACTTGGTTATAAAGTAACATTTGGCAAGGCTATTATTGAGGATTGTACTAATATTAATGGAAAAGTTAATATTACAGGAGCAACTCTTAAGGGTAACTGTAAGGGATTCTAGGATAATGGCTGATTGTAATAATATGGTTTACAATACAATATTATAATTTATAACAAAATAATAAAACGCATGTCCGATTTTTTCAATCTGGCATGCGTTTTTTATCGTTAATCCAATTCGTTAAGATCAGTCAATTATATGATGATTAAGCCATCTGCGGGAGTGGAAACGTATAGTGAACACGATACCGCGCACAGTCCAGTCGGCAAACATTCCAATCCATACAGCAATAGGACCAAAGCCATATACACGGCATAAGAATATAGTAAAGCTTACACGGCATAACCACATGCTTGCACATGATGTTATCATTGAAAACTTCACGTCTCCGGCGGCACGCATTCCGTACGCCGGAATGAATGACAATACCCATGATATTGGCTTGGTTATTGTTATGAAAAGAGTCATTTCAAAACACATTCTTGCACTTTCTGCTTCCATTCCACCGAGTATGGTAATCGGCCTGCACAATGCAAATACAACAAGACAGCTTATAATAATGGCAGCTTCAGCCATTTTACTGAGCTTCTTTATATAATATATGGCTTCATCTTTTCTTCCGGCTCCAATACACTGGCCAACTATAGTCATAAGTCCGATTCCTACACCCTGTGCAGCAACTCCGTTAAGGTTTTCAAGAATATTGGTCACAGCATTTGCAGCGATGGCCGCAGTTCCAAGCGTTGAAACTGTTGACTGGATTGCCAGCTTTCCAAACTGGAACATGCTGTTTTCAATACCTGAAGGAATACCAATATATAAGACTCTCTTAATTAAATCCCAGTCGGGACGGATTGTGTAATATCTGTTTACGCAGATAGTCTGATAAGGGTTTCTTAATTTAATAATTACAACAACTGCACAGAAAACTCTTGATGCAAGTGTTGATATTGCAGCCCCTGCAACACCCATGCCAAGTCCGAATATAAGAATCGCATTACCACCTATATTAAGGAAGTTGGATATTATTGATATTGTCATAGGGCTTTTGCTGTCCTTCTGGGCTCTCATAATGGACGCACCAGCGTCATACAGGCCAATGAATGGAAATGACAACAGGGTAAAAAGAAAGTATGCCTGGGAATCAGCCATAACCTCAGCTTCTACCGAACCAAAGATGAACTTAAGCATTGGTACACGAAGAATGAGACATATTGCTGATATGAAAACCGACAGCACTGTCATGACAAGAAATACCTGTCTTGCAGCGCGGTTGGCACCTTTAGGGTTGCTGCTTCCTATGTACTGGGAACACAGGATTGCACCTCCGGCAGCAAGTGCTGACAAGGCCTGTATTACAAGAATATTGATGGAATCAACAAGCGATACTGCTGAAACAGCAGATGCACCTACATTACTTACCATCATAGTATCAACAGTTCCCATAAGTGAAGCCAAGAGATTTTCCAGCATGATAGGAATAAGAAGTTTCCTTATATCTACATTAGAAAAAATGTGGTCAGAATTATTAGTCATTGAAATTACTCCATAATATTTTACAAACTAAAATGCAACTAACATAATTTATTCCTAAGAACAGATAAAGTCAAGTATATATGTTGATAAAACATGTCAGAAAGAACATATTGGCATAAAATACTTGACTTTATAATATAATTATGATATCTTAACAAAGCACTGAGATATCAGTGATTATGCGGGTGTAGTTCAATGGTAGAACACTAGCCTTCCAAGCTAGATACGTGGGTTCGATTCCCATCACCCGCTCTATTTTTTTGTCCAAGTGAATTATTTCAGGGTGATGTGAATCGAACCCACGGGTTCGGTCTCCGCTTCGCTCCGGTCGGTGCCAAGCAGGTGCCACAGGCACTTGGCACCCCATCACCCGCTCCATTTTTTTGTCTAAGTGAATTATTTTAGGGTGATGTGAATCGAACCCTTACTGAATCTTTACTTTGATTGCTTCATTATATTTGCAGGTCGGGTAAATAAGTGTTATAACAGAAGTGCCAGATATATAAGGGGCAGAAAAGGTGAGTTTATGAAATTAAAGAAAGCAGCGATATGGGGGATTGCAGTGGTTTTGCTTGCAGGAGGTATTGCCGCAGGGGCTGTGGTATTGAATGGCAGACCGGAAACTAAAGATAATCTTATTAATATGGCTAAGATCATAAAACCACGGGGAGATAAAACACATGTAATTGTGAAGGTCTCACAGAATATCGGTACAGAAGATTATACAGAACCTTATGAAGATGATAAGGATTATTCAAGTGATACTGTATCAATTGCTTGCTGGGGCGACAGCATGATGGAAGGCTTTGGCTCAGATGATGCTTATATACTTACTAAAGCAGGAAGAGTTGATATAAGTTATTACACTGCACCATATACTTTAGGAAAGCTTACTGGTCTTAATACATTTAATTTTGGTGTATCAGGGGAGACATCAGCGGAGATAGCGAGAAGAGCTGGTGGCCTTAAGATGCATACTGACCGTAATCTTAATCTTAACAAGAATACATATGAAGATGTATGCCTTATGGATGATAAGGGGAATCCTGTTTATATGTATGATTTCAGCGGATATGGCATTGAATATAATGATTATCCTGATACTGTATATATAGATGGCGTATTATGTCAGATTGATAAGAAACGAGATATTGAAGATTACTGGGAAGATATGGAGGATGATGACTATAACATAGAGGATTATATGGTCAGCATCAGAATATGTGATGATACAGGTCTTGAACAGCCTGATTATATGTTTATTCCACAAGGTACTGCTGTTATAACTAAAGCGGCATATGATCATAAGGATGATATTCTTGTGCTTGAGATGGGAAGTAACGGTGGATGGGATGACTATGTTGAGCTTATTTCCCAGTATCAGGCAGTGATTGATTATACAGGCTGTGAGAATTATATCATAGTTGGGGACACGGATGATCCAGGAACATCTCTTGCAGACAACAGCCAGTCATATCTGGAGGATGGAGATGACTATGTAGGAGCTGATGACACTGCATGGGAAGCAGCGCTAAGAGAAGCATTTGGAGAACATTTCTTTAATACAAGAGTCTATATGATTCAGAACGGGCTGGATGATTGTGGTTTGAAAAAGGAAAAGATAGATGAGTTATATGGAGCGTTTGGGTATATATCTGTGAAACTCCGTTCAGACTGGACACATTTTAATGCGTATGGATATTATTCTAAGGGCGTAGGAATCTATAAAAAAGGTGTTGAACTTGGATATTGGGAATAGTCTGTCCAATGTTTTATAAAGGAAATTTACAATGAGTAAGAATAAATACGAAATAGATATGTGCAATGGCACAATAATGGATAAGTTAATATCGTTCTCAGTGCCATTGATGCTTTCAGGAATATTACAGCTAATGTTTAATGCTGTAGATATAATTGTTGTTGGAAGATTTGCAGGAAGCCAGTCGTTAGCAGCAGTAGGTTCAACGACAGCGCTTATTAATATGTTTGTTAATCTTTTCATAGGAGTTTCTTTGGGAGCAAATGTACTGGCTGCCAGATTCTATGCGTCAGGCAAACATAAAGAGATGTCAGAGACAGTGCATACTGCGATAACATTTGCAGCAATAAGCGGAGTTGTGATGGCGCTGATAGGCGTGCTGATGGCTAAGCCGGCACTTGAGCTTATGGGAACACCGGATGATGTAATTAACCTCTCAACACTGTATATGAGAATATATTTTCTTGGTATGCCATTCTTTATGCTTTATAACTATGGTGCGGCTGTTCTTAGAGCAGTTGGTGATACCAAGAGACCGCTGATGTTTCTTATAGCAGCGGGAATTATAAATGCATGCCTTAATATGGTACTTGTTATTGTGTTTAACTTAGGGGTTGCAGGAGTGGCAATCGCAACAATATTTTCACAGTTTATATCGTGTGTGCTTGTATTAAGATGTCTGAATAAGACAGATGCAAGTTACCAGTTGAGATTCTCAAAGCTAAAGATAAAGGGATACTATCTTAAACAGATATTTCAGGTTGGAATTCCGGCAGGGATACAGAGTACAGTTATTAATTTCTCAAATGCTTTGTTGCAGTCGTCGGTTAATTCATTCGGTTCAACAGCAATGGCAGGATATACAGCAGCCAACAATATTCTTGGCTTTCTATATGCATCAATTAATTCAGTAACACAGGCCTGCATGAGTTTTACAAGTCAGAATTATGGTGTAAGAAAGTTCAAGAGAATGGACAAGGTGCTTATAGATTGTGTAATACTTTCGGTAGGAGCATCACTTGTATTTGGTTGCGGTGCATATATATTTGGTGATAAAGTGCTTATGATATACACTAACAGTGAAGATGTTATCAAATGTGGTGTTGAGATATTATCAATTACTACAGTACCATATTTCTTATGTGGAATAATGGATCTGTTTCCGGGAGCGCTTCGTGGAATGGGGTATTCGCTAGTACCTATGATATTATCGGTTATTGGTACTGTAGGAATGAGAATATTCTGGATATTCGTCATATTCCCAAGTCACAGAACTCTTTATGACTTGTTCATATCATATCCGGCATCATGGACGGCAACGATAATTATGCAGGTTATATGTTTCCTAGTAGTACGTCGAAAAGTGCATTCACAGATTAATAAATGATTATAAAATATTTAAGCCATTCCGGAAGGAGTGGCTTATTAACTATAAAGTTCTTCAAGAGTCCTGGCTATCTCGCCAGCATCACAGTCACATCCGTTTTCTTCCCATTTTAAAAATGTATTAAGCAATCCGCCAGAGTAACAGTATAGTCTGTACTCAGAGTAATTCTTAGGATTTGTAAAATGTTCAGACATAAAATTATTAATACTGTTAATAAGAATAGAATGAAGTCCACATCTTGAAAGAGTAAGAAAATAATCCTTATACCGGTTAAAGAATTCAAGTGCAAAAAGAATGTGGGAATAATCAAGAAAGCTCCCGTTTTCAGGGTTGTTGGCACATTCTTCCAGATATTCAATTATAATAATATTAAGATAGTCGCATAGTGCATCATGGATTGATTCATAATATTTATAAAAAGTTATGCGTGATACACCGGCACATTTCGCCACACTCGTAATTCGAATCTTATCAAAATCAGTGTCTTTAAGAAGCTTGATTATTGCTTCACCTATGCACATTCGTGTAAATGTATTTTTAGAATCTTTGTTAACTATATTCATAATGTACTCCTGAAATATACAAAAACGCTATTTTTGTATATTGTAACACTATAAGTTATAAAATACAATATGACATAGTATTTAAAACTACATCAAAACGGAGTATATCCGGCAAACAGGAGGATTAATAATGAGATTAGTAGCAGATTCAGCATGCGATATAAAAGAACTTAGGGGAATGGTTTTTAAGGCAGTTCCGCTTACAATATCTACAGATAACGAGGAGTTTTGTGATGATGGGCAGCTTGATATTCACAGAATGCTTGATATTCTTGAAAAACATAAGGGACGTTCATATACTGCGTGCCCTGGAATAGATGCATGGCTTGAAGCTTTTGGTGATGATGATGAGATATTTGTTGTAACAATAACTGCAGGAATGTCAGGAACATATAATTCTGCAATGGCAGCGAGGGCAGTATATCTGGAGGAACATCCACAGGCTAAAGTCAGGGTAATAGATTCTAAAAGCACTGGTCCACAGATGCGTATTATACTGGAACAATTGCAACAAATGATTGAAGAAGGAAAGAAATTTGAAGAGATAGATGGAGCGATAGATGCATATATGCAGAAAACAAGACTGTTCTGTTCATTAAAATCATTGCATAATCTTGCACAGAATGGTCGTGTAAGCAAGGTTGTAGCATCGGCTGCGGAGGTTCTTGGCATAAGTGTAATAGGAACAGCAAGCAGTCATGGAACATTGGAAGCAATCGGTAAATGCAGAGGTGATAAAAAGCTTCTTGTAAAACTGCAGGCATTACTTGACGATGCAGGATATGAAGGCGGAAAGCTGAGAATATGTCATGTTGAGAATGAAGCTCTTGCAGATAAGATAGCTGATATGATAAAGCAGGCATATGGTACTACGGATGTGTGCGTATATAAAGCAGGAGGATTATGCAGTTATTATGCTGAGCGAGGCGGAATAATACTCAGCTGTGAAACAAAATAAATACTTTGAATATCAAAATAGTATTGACAAACCTGATTTGTGCTCTTATAATTAGCTCAAATATATTAGTTAAATATATTTAGATAAAATTATTTAAGGAGAACAAAACAATGACATTTGAAAAGGTAAAAGAAATTATTATGGATACTATTAACTGCTCAGAGGATAAGATTACATTAGAAGCGAATTTAAAGGATGATCTTGGAATTGATTCACTTGATTCTATGGAACTTATGATGGCAGTTGAAGATGCTTATGGAATTACTGTTCCAGAAGAAGAACTTCCTAATCTTACATCAGTTAAAGCAATTGTTGAGTATGTTGACAAGAATGCAGCTTAATATAAAGATTTTAAGGAAGACAGTTTGTTATGGATATTAATGATATTTATGGGATTATAGATAAGTTTGATGCAAGTGGATGCAGCGAACTGAATCTGGAGATGAATGGCGTATGCCTTGGACTGAAGAAAACAATGCACGAAGCCATATGTGATGTGCCTGTAAAGAAAGATATTGTTCGCATTAATACAGAACAGGAACAGACCGTTACAACTATTCAGGACGTACAGCCACAGTCAGATGAGCATATTAAAGAAATTAAAGCACCATTGGTTGGAACTTTCTATACAGCAGCAGGTCCTGATGAGGAACCTTTTGTAAAACCAGGGCAGAGCGTTCATGCCGGTGATGTTATTGGAATAATTGAAGCAATGAAGCTGATGAACGAAGTTACAGCAGATTGTGACGGTACGGTTAAGGAAGTGGCAGCAGAGAATGGCACTATGGTTGAGTATGGACAGCCGCTTGTAATCCTTAATTAACGGAGGTAGCAGAAGTGTTTAAGAGAATACTGATAGCAAACCGTGGTGAAATAGCGTTAAGGATAATCAGATGCTGCCGTGAGATGGATGTAGGAACCGTAATTGTATATTCAACAGCCGATAAGGATTCACTTGCTGTTATGGCAGCAGACAAGGCAGTTTGCATTGGACCGGCAAAGGCGGCTGAAAGTTATCTTAATCAGGATGCGATAATAGAAACAGCAATATTGACAGGGTGTGAGGCAGTCCACCCTGGTTATGGTTTTCTGTCTGAGAATGCTGCATTTGCAAGAAAATGTGAGGAGAACAATCTTATATTTATAGGACCATCAGCAGACATAATAAGCAGCATGGGAGATAAACAGTCGGCAAGGCAGCTTATGATTGAATGCGGGGTTCCGGTTGTACCAGGCTCTGATGGTCTGGTTGTAACAGCAGAGGAAGCAGCACACATTGCAGAAAGAATTGGTTATCCGGTACTTATTAAAGCGTCAGCTGGAGGCGGTGGAAAAGGAATGCGCAAGGCATTCAGCAGAGAAGATATAGAAAATGCATTTGAAACCGCTAAGAGTGAAGCTAAAGCTGCATTTGGCAACGATGATATGTACATAGAGAAGCTGATAATCAATCCACGGCATATTGAGATACAGATTCTTGCAGATAAATATGGCAATACAATATATCTTGGAGAACGTGACTGTTCAATCCAGCGTAATAATCAGAAACTTTTAGAGGAAGCTCCGAGTGCAAGATTATGTAAAGATAAGCGGGCAGTCATGGGAGAGACTGCAGTAAGGGCTGCCAGAGCAGCAGGATATTATAGTGCAGGAACTGTTGAATTCGTTGTGAATGAACAGGGTGACTACTATTTTATAGAGATGAATACGAGAATACAGGTTGAACATCCGGTAACTGAGCAGGTTACAGGAATTGACCTTATAAGAGAACAGATAAGAATAGCTGCCGGAATGAAGCTTAATATCACTCAGGAAGATACATGCGTCAATGGGCATGCAATTGAGTGCAGAATAAATGCGGCTACACCGGGAGTTATTAAATTCTTACATTTTCCAGATGGTTATGGAGTAAGAGTTGAGAGCCATCTTTTTGAAGGTTATGAAGTGAGTCCGTTTTATGATTCAATGATTGCCAAGATTATAGTGACTGGAAGCAGCAGACTTGAGGCGGTAAGACGATTAAGAAGAGCTCTTGAGGAACTGATAATTGAAGGAGTTAAGACTAACAGAGAGTTCATGCATCTTCTTACATATCATAAGGATTTTATAAGAGGAAATTACAATACAGGTTTCTGGGAGAAGAATCATACCGAAATTGAAAAGTGGCTTAAGGAAGGAATTACAGTTAAATGAATATCAATGACATTTTCTTAAAGCGTAAGAAAAGGTGGGGTACTATCAACAGATTAAGGGATAGTGAGGAACAGGCAGACGGAAGCCTTACACCATCAAGAAGAATTGCACTTATAAGTGATGACAAAAGTTTCAGGGAATTGTATGCACAGGTTAAGACAGGCAATCCAAACAGCTTTCCGGGATATGAGAAAAAGGTTGAAGCAAACAGATTAAAGACAGGCCAGCAGGATGCAGTAGTTACTGGAACATGCCGAATTGGCGGAGTCAAAACAGCTGTTGCAGTTATGGATAAAAGATTTCTTATGGGAAGCATGGGAATTGCGGTAGGTGAAAAGATTACAAGACTCACAGAATATGCAATGAAAAGAAAACTGCCACTTATAATATTCGCTGCAAGCGGTGGAGCGAGAATGCAGGAAGGTCTTTTCTCGCTTATGCAGATGGCAAAGACAACAGCGGCAATTGAAAAGTTCAAGGATGCTGGTGGATTATTTATATCATATCTCACTAATCCGACAACAGGTGGTG
>ENA-ORNW01000904-ORNW01000904.1-human-gut-metagenome-genome-assembly--contig:-NODE-904-length-25593-cov-3.931945_pt1 | contig 25593 bp, 35 predicted proteins | sample MGYA00242121_ERZ509034 | MGnify/ENA primary metagenome ERZ509034 (study PRJEB26280, sample SAMEA2338689) | human gut metagenome | biome: human gut; feature: human-associated habitat; material: faeces... | reverse complement strand
TCCGCCTCCCGGGGCGGCATCACCATCACCGGCACCGGAAACGGCCATAACGTGGGCATGAGCCAGTACGGCGCCAGGGCCATGGCGGAGCAGGGCCACGACTACATCGACATTTTGGAATTTTATTTCACCGGCATCCGTGTCCGGTAATGAGAAGGAAGCAACATGAAGACCAGTGATTTTTACTACGACCTGCCCCAGGAGCTGATCGCCCAGACCCCCATTGAGAAGCGGGACACCTCCCGCCTGATGACCCTGGATCGGGTGAGCGGCGCCACGGGACACCACCATTTCTACGACCTGCCGGACTACCTGAACCCCGGCGACTGCCTGATTTTGAACAACTCCCGGGTGCTGCCCGCCCGTCTGGTGGGACAGCGGCTGCCCGGCGGCGGCATCTGCGAGGTGCTGCTGCTGAACGACAGGGGAGACAAGGTGTGGGAGTGTCTGGTCCGCCCGGGCCGGAAGCTCCGCAAGGGCACCAGACTGTCCTTCGGCAACGGGGAGCTGACCGCCGAGATCGTGGAGCAGCTGGAGGAGGGCGGCCGCCTGATCCGCTTCGACTACGAGGGCATCTTTCTGGAGACGCTGGAGCGGCTGGGCAAGATGCCCCTGCCCCCCTACATCAAGGAGGAGCTCCAGGACCAGGAGCGGTATCAGACCGTGTACTCCAAGGTCCTGGGCAGCGCCGCCGCCCCCACGGCGGGGCTCCACTTCACCCCGGAGCTGCTGGAGAAGATCCGGGCCAAGGGCGTGAAGATCGGGTATGTGACGCTCCATGTGGGCCTGGGCACCTTCCGGCCCGTGAAGGAGGACACCATTGAGGACCACCCCATGCACAGCGAGTACTGCACCATCCCCCAGGAGACGGCGGACCTCATCAACGAGACCCGGAAGGGCGGGGGCCGGTGCATCTGCGTGGGCACCACCTCCTGCCGGACGCTGGAATCCTGGGCCGCCGAGGACGGACACATGGAGGCCAAGTCCGGCTGGACGGACATCTATATCTACCCCGGCTACCGATTCAAGGTGATGGACGGCCTGGTGACCAACTTCCACCTGCCGGAGAGCACCCTCATCATGCTGGTGTCCGCCTTCGCCGGGCGGGAGCACGTGCTGGCCGCCTATGAGGAGGCGGTGCGGGAGAAATACCGCTTCTTCTCCTTTGGCGATGCGATGTTCATTGGAGACCAGATGTAAATATTTCCAGAAAGGTGCTGAAAAGCCCAGGAGCCAAGGGGTTCCTGGGCTTTTTGCTATTCTGTGTCCCGGTAGAAAAATTGATGCTCTATGCCGTTTTTGAAGCGGATGGAGACCACCCGGCCTGATTTTATACAAAAGTTTGCACAGACATTTTGGATGAAATTCTTCACAATTTGAGGGTCCGCCTTCCTCATGAAACGGGTGTAATCTATGTGCCTCTTCTCGGTAAGTTGCTGGGCCATAATGAAGTAGCTGGCCTTCTGAATGAACTCCTCATCAGACAGCTTTATCTGCTGGGCAAGCACCTCGTCGATCTCTGCGAGGCGGGTGTCGATACCATCCAGGGAGTCCAGCAGCCGCTTCCTCTCCACGATGTACTCAGCCTCGCTCATGGCCTGCTCTTCCTCGCTGTATAGGTACAGAGCTTTGAGACGGTTCAGGGCTCGTTCTTTTCGGTGCTTCTCCGCCAGCAGCAGGTCCCGTTCCTCCTCCGCATTGGAAGCCGTGGCTCCGGGAGAGGCCATGAAGTTTTGCTCCACGCCTTTGGTCCCCTGGAAGTGACGGTACAGCTCCTCCAGTCCGGGCCGTCCAATCCGCACCACGTCTTTGAAGGTGTCGCCCCGCAGCAGCTTCTTCTCAAGGGTCTCTATGGAGGTGGAGACGCCGAAGCTCTTCCTGGCCCGGATGATGTTGGCGATGTAGTTCAGAACGAAGGGACCGATGGTCAGATCGGAGATATACTTGTTTGGGCAATCGCTCCCGGTGCGCTTGCTGGCACAGTGGTAGATGGACGGCCGGGAGCCGTCTGCCCTCACCCGGTCCTTCGTGGCCCGCATGAGGCTTCCGCAGTAACCGCAGGTGACCAGGCCGGCGAAGATATGCACATTTCCCCGGTTGAAGCTCCGACCGTGGCCGGGCTGCCCGCGGCGCTGTGAGCGCATGGTGCTTACGACCCGGTTCCACTGTTCATGCGTGATGATTTGTGGGTGGTGCTCCTCGAACATGATCCACTCGCTCTCTGGCTTGAACGTGAAAGAGGCGCCACTTTCATCCCGGTAGTTGTAGCGCAGGACGCCGATGTAGAAGGGGCTCCGCATCAGGTTCCCAACCGTCACCGGGCTCCATTTAGCGCCCTTGCGGGAGCGGTAGCCCCGGTCGTTCAGTTCCTTGCTGACGGCCAGCAGAGACCGCTGCTCCTCGTAGAGGTCGTACATGAGCTTTACCACCCGGGCCTCCGCCTCGTCGATGATGAACTCCTGAGCCTCCTTGTCGTATCTGTACCCGAAGGGGACCTTGCCCCCGTTCCACTTCCCGTTGGTGGCTCTGGAGAGCATGGCGGCCGTTACACGCTCGGAGGTCATGTGACGCTCCAGCTCTGCAAAGACCAGGATGATTTTCAGCATGGCTTCGCCTATGGCGGTGGATGTGTCGAACTGCTCGTTTTTGGAGACGAAGGTGACACCCAGCTCCTTGAGCTCCTGGTACATAGCGGCGAAGTCCAGCAGGTTCCGGCTGATACGGTCAATCTTCCAGACCAGTATGTGAGTGAACTCCCCGGTCCTGACACGGGCCATCATTTTCTGAAAGTCTGGCCGGTCGGTGTTTTTGGCGGAGTAGCCGGGGTCCTCAAAGATGACATAGTTGTCCGTGTTCAGAATGAACTTGCAGTAGGAGATGAGATCCTGCCGCTGCACCGGCAAGCTCTCCTTATCCCCCTGCCAGTGAGTCGAGACTCGAATATAGATTGCCACCTTGATGGTGTTGAGCAGTTCCTCCGCCGTCTTCTTTAGGCTGCGTAGCGTCTTTCCGCTCATCGAGATATTCCCCCTTTATCGTTGAAGCAGCTCCGTTTTCTCGGAGCTGCTTCGTAATTATAGACAAAATGGATATACAAAAATTATGCAATATGCCGGGGGGGGGGTACATTCATCACCTTGAATACAGTGAATAACGGCATCCTTGATGCCGTCGAAGTCGGCCTGGATTGGGCCGAGCGCCAGCAGAGAGCTCAGTGATATGGTCTTCTGAGTTCCGCAGCATTGGTCCAACCGCTTCGTCGGAAGGATGTAGAAGGTCCAGTCATCGAGCACCAGCGGGTCGGCCTTCTCACGGTCAGTCTGAGCATATAAACAGAAGACGTATAGGTCGGACTGCCGCTTCAGCTCCCCGTAGTAGCCGAGCTTCGGGTCCCATGCCCTGGCAGGGCGTATGCTGAAAACGATACTGGAGGGATGGTCCTGCTCCCACGACTGGAGGTAGGCGGAGCTTTTGACCTCTATCCGCACCTCTCTCCTGAGTTCGTTCCCGCAGCACCACTCAAACGGAAAGGAGACATCGTAGGGCCCCCAGTCTACCCTGGTTCCAGACAGGTCCAGGTCGAGTGCTGCCGAGACGATGAACTCGCTGAAGGACCCTCTCTCGGTATTGATGAGAAGGTCAGAGGAGTTCCAGGCCCAGTAGTCCCCTAGAAGGTGGCCTATTGGCATACCGTTGAACTCTATGTGCTCATCGCCGGTTCGCTGCTTCCCCATAGCTACCCCCCTCTCTTTCCGAAGTCGATGTGGATGACCTTGCCGCCGGAGGCTATCAGACCGCCGTGGCTTTTTCTTCATTCTGGATGGACTGAACCACGATCCGCTGCTCCGGCGTCATGTAGCGGTCGAGCAAGGACCAGATGACTCTGCGGTCATCGGCGCTTGCCTTGGAGTAGCACGACACCAGGACGGTAACGTCCGGCGACGGCCGCTGCTTGGCTGGAGGGTCTATCCCCACCAGGTCATTGAGGGAAACGCCGAGTATGTCGGCTATCTCCACGGTTGTCTCGATATTTGGGGTCCGGTTCCCGGAGACATATCGGGACACTGTGACCTCGGTGGTTTTCAGCTTCTCAGCCAAGGAGCGCTGTGTCATTCCTCGCTTATCGAGCAGATCCTTCAGTCGCTGGGCAAAGATTTCTCTGGAATACATGGTGGCACCTCCAGAAGTAGATTACTTACCGATTTTATAGCTTACTTGCTGGAATGTAAATTAAACTGACCAAATTTATAAAAAACCTATTGACAATTACCGTAATGGTAAGTAGAATGAAGATAACGAAGGGAGGTGAGCCGATGAACCAGCTCGAACTTGAATATGCCCGCAAGCGTAAGAATAAGACGAAGGCGGATATGGCAGCCGCCATCGGCAAGTCCGTGGTCTCCTACGCAAAGAAGGAGCGGGGCGATGTGAAGTTTAGCGACGAGGAGAAAATCATCGTTGCTAGGGAGCTCGACCTGACCAGCGAACAGGTGAACTCTATTTTTTTTGACAGCAGCTTACCGGAACGGTAAGTATGGGTACAGTGCTTTCCGATGAGTAAATTGTACCCCAGAAGGGAGGAAAACAAAATGGGACGCTACCCCACGAAAGCGGCCGGAAATCGGTATTACGAGTCCAGGAAAAACGCCGCCGAACATGATGAGCGCCTGACAAGCAGAGAGGCGGCCGGAGAGCTACTTGGTGTTTCCTGGTCCAGCTTGGCCGATTATGAGCGGGGGCTTACCAAGGTTCCGGTGGATGTTGTTTGCCGGATGGCGGACTTGTATAAGGACCCCTCCCTCCTGAACTGGTATTGCTGCAAGGAATGTCCCATCTGCCGGAATGACCAGTTGGCTACCGAGATGGATGACATTCGAGGAATTGCCCTCCGCCTTCTGGTAGATGGCGACACGGACACCATCACCCAGGAAATAGCGGAGATCGCCAAGGACGGCATCATCAGCGAAGCAGAGAGGCCGAAGATGCAGGAGGCCATGCGGAAGCTGGAGGAGGTCGGCAAGCTCATCAGCGAACTCCAGCTCTATTGCCAGAAGTATCTCGATGAGGATGACGGCGATGAGCAGAATTGAGGAGCTGTGGGAAATTCTCAAAGAGTACGGGATTAAGACCCCGGAACAGTTTATGGAGGCGTATAGAAGATGTCCGAAGATAGACATTACCCCGTTCGTCGCAGCCGAAGGCGGCGGCATCGCAGAAGAAGATACTGTGGCGCCGGCATCGTGATGGCCGCAGCCGTAGTCATGGTCACCGGAGTAGTGGCCTGTACCGTGCCGGCTGAAGATACGCAGCCACAGGAAATCCAACTCCCCACCCCGGTCGTTGCCATTGAGCTGGACAGCCTGGAGCCGTCTGCCATCCAGACCTGGGAGGAGGACCCCAACGAGTCCGAGAAAATCGAGCAGGCCCTGGTTGAGCAGGGATATTTCCGGGATGATGTTCCGCTGTCGTATGAGGAGCAAGACTTCCTTCACACCGCTTGCCAGGAGAGCGGCGTCCCTTATGCACTCGCACTGGCGGTCATTGAAAGGGAGACTGGCTTCAGAAATGTAGTCGGAGACGACGGTGCCTCCTGCGGATATATGCAGGTTCAGGAAAGGTGGCATTGGGATCGCATGGAACGCCTTGGTGTGACGGACTTGATGCACCCGTTCGGCAACTTCAGGGTGGGCTGCGATTACCTGGCGGAGCTCCTGGAGAAATACCCCACGCAGGAAGCTCTGACCGCCTACAACAGCGGGAGCCCAGGCTACAACCAGTACAGCTACGATGTGATGGACAACTACGAGAAGTGGAAGGAGCTGGTTGGTGATGATGTCAGCGGTATCAAGGGCTGAGGCAAGGCTCGGCATCCAAATCCCGGAGGAACTGCTGGACAAGGCGAAGCAGCTCACCGACCGCAAGATGGAGGCCAAGGGCTTCCTGCCGGAGTACAAGGACCTGCTGCTGGAGGATGTCATCATCGAAACCTGCTTTATGGCAGCTATCAATGGGAGGTGCCAAGAATGTGCTCAGTCTGCATGAGAACCCCGTGTGATCCCCGTTGCCCCAACGCACCGGAGCCCCAGGCGGTCTACACCTGCAAACACTGTGGCGAGTCCATCGTTCCCGGAGATGAGTTCTTCGAGGTGGACGGAGACTACTACCACGATGATTGCTTCTCAGATTGTGCCTCCGGCATCCTGATAGAGAAATTCGGGGTCCGTAAGGGTGTTGCGGAGGCAGACCGATGGTAGAGATCCCGAAGTTCCCGGAGCTTACCTTTGATGAGGCGACCCACCTCTACCGCCTGAACGGGGCGGAGCTCCCCAGCGTCACAACCGTAATGAAACCGTTGAGCACAGAGGTTTACGGCGGTGTAGATGAGTGGGTGATGGAACGGGCCGCCGGCCGTGGAACGGCGGTACATAACGCCATCGAGAATTGGTCCTTGTACGGTATCGAGGACATTGCCCCGGAGTACCGGGGCTATTTCGACGGCTTTCTGGCATGGGTCCAGGAAATGCGGCCGGAGGTCCTTGGGAACGAGTGCCGCCTCTACCACAAGGCGCTCAGATATGCCGGGACCGCAGACCTGCCCTGCATTATCAAAGGGAAGGCGGTTATGGTGGACGTAAAGACCACCTCCCAGCTCCAAGAGATGCTGGCGAGGGTACAACTTGAAGCCTATGTCAAAGGCTTTGAGAGCCATAACGTCCAGTTCGACGGAAAGGCCATCCTCCACCTACGGAGAGATGGGACCTACAAGTATGAGCCCTATCCGCTCAGGGACCCGGATGCCTGGAGAGTGTTCGGGGCACTCCTGACGGTTCATGGCTATATCCAGAAGTTCAAGAACAGGTAAGGAGGTTCTATGATGAAAAGTAACGCAGTTGTGCAGGAAGCACCGGAGACCGTGGTTGCTGTTCTGCCCAAGCCCAGTTCAGTCTCCCCCAGAGAAGAGGAACTGGAGAACGAGGTCTCGGAGATTGAGGCCATGGCCCAGGCGGTCACCATCAGCAGCGACCAGGATTATGAATCTGCTGGTCAGTTCGGCGTCCTGCTGAAGAAGAAGGCGGCGGAGGTCACGGATTTCTTCAAGCCCCTGAAGGACTCTGCCTACAAAGCGCATAAGGCCATCTGCGACCGGGAGAAGGAAATGCTGACCCCGCTGCGGAACGCCGAGAAGACCCTGAAGAAGACCATGGGTGATTATGCCATGGAGCAGGAGCGAAAGCGCCGGGAGGCGGAGGAGGCTGCTCGGCGGGCTGCCGAGGAAGAGTCTCGCCGCAAGCTGGAGGAAGCGGCTCGCCTGGAGAAATCCGGAGATGCTGCAGGTGCTGAGGCAGCTCTCCAGGACGCCGAAATCAGTGAGGATGTCAGCCGGATGGTTTTCGTCCCTGGTGGAGCTCCGAAGGCAAATGGCGCGTCCGCCTATAAGGATTGGGAGATCGTCAGCATCAACAGCAAGGACGTACCTCTGTCCGTCAGCGGCGTGGAGATCCGCCCGGTGGACAAGGCTGCGGTCATGCGGCTCATCCGGGCCAGTAAGGGCTCCATCCAGATCCCCGGCGGCGTGTATCGAGAAGTAGCCAAGATGAGATTTAGCAGGAGGGGCTGACTATGAATAATTCTCTGACCAAAATCACCTATGAGACCTCCCTTGGCACCGTTGACCTGGACTTCCAGACGGTCAAGAACTACCTGGTGCGGGGGCAGTCGGACAAAATCACGGACCAAGAGGTCATTCTCTTTATGAAGACCTGCCAGGCCCAGAAGCTGAACCCCTTCGCCCAGGGCGAGGCGTACCTCATCAAGTTCGGTAGTGACCCCGCTCAGATGGTGGTGGGCAAGGACGCCTATATGCGCCGAGCGGAGGAAAACCCGGCCTACCGGGGCCACAAGTCTGGCATCGTTGTCCTCCGTGGAGAGCAGGTCATCCAGAAGGAAGGAACCTGCCTTTATCCGGGTGAGACCCTCCTGGGAGGCTGGTGCCGAGTCCACCGCACCCGAAACGGCGGATCTGAAGAGGAGGTTTTCAAAGAAGTCTCCCTGAAGGAGTATGACAAAGGGCAAGCCAACTGGAAGACCAAGCCCTGCACCATGATTGAGAAGGTGGCGGTCTCCCAGGCGCTCCGGGCGGCCTTCCCCAAGGACTATGAGGGTATGTATGTGGCCGAGGAGGTGTCAGAACAGGGCTACACCGATGCCGAGTATGAGCAGATGGGCACGGTCAATGGAGAGGAGCCTATCGACATGACGCCCATCAGCCAGGAGCAGCGCAAGACCCTGTTCAGAATGGTACACCAGAAGCTGGGCAAGGAGGATGGTAACGCACTGGTCCAGGCGGTTCTGGCTGAGTTCAACCTGGAGAGCACAAACGGTATGCCGGTCTCCACCTACTCAAAAGTCATGGAACGGGTCATGGAGGTCCTGGAGAGCTGCGATACCGAACCGGACAACACCGGCCATGAGGAAAGGTCTGCGGAGTAACCCATTCGGAACGGGGTGGATGCAGAGCCCCCTGCGAGAAGGTAGGTGATTGGATGGCATGGGTAAGTGTCCACCAGGAGGTAGACGGGGCAAAGCTCCGCCGCCTGTATAAAACGATAGGGTGCTCGAAGTTTGAGGCCCTCGGAATACTGAACTTCCTCTGGTTCTGGGGCATGAAGAACGCCGATGAGAATGGGCTGGTGGTCGATGCAGATTTGGATGTCCTCAGCCGATACCTGTATGGCTGCGGAGAGGGCTCAAACCTTGACATGGGCCGGGTCGTCCAGGCCCTGGTCGATGTAGGATGGATAGACATGGCCGCCGGAGGTTTTTATATCCACGACTGGGACCAGTGGCAGGAACAGTGGTACAAATTGCAGAAGACCCGGAAGAACGACGCCGAGCGCAAGCGCAGGGCTTATGCTGAGGCTTCCGGCAAGGCAAAAGCCGGCCCACCGAACCGGCAGGAGGAACCGGCTGAGGAGAAGCCGTCTGGCAAGAAGGGCAAGTCGGATAAGAAGTCGTATGCCGAGTTTGTGAAGATGACGGAGGCCAACTACAACCGGCTCATCGAGCTCTACGGCAAGGAGTTCACCGACGCCTGCATCACGAAGCTGGACCTTTACAAAGGGTCGAAGGGAAAGACCTACAAGGACGATTACAGAGCAATCCTGAGCTGGGTGGTCCGTTCGGTGAACGAGGACCACCCAGGGCTCATGAGCAAAAGCAAGGGTGAGACCGGCCCCTCTCGGCCGCCGGATGAGAACCCGTATGCGGAGTGGGGTGGTACAGGTGGATGATATGTCTGGAATTATGAGGTCCATCATCAAAAGGGCTGAGATTGCCAACAGACCGGAGGATGGCGACTACTACGACGATGAAGGCTTCCTGGTCTGCGGCAAGTGCCACACCAGGCGTCAGGTAGAGATTGATATGCCGGATCTGGATAAGATCCCCTTCGACCCGGAGGCCAAGGTCAGGAAGAAGGTCCCGGTGTCGTGCCGTTGCAGGGCCGAGAAGCAACGACAGCAGGAGCTCCGGGACCAGCAGGAAAAGGAAATGCAGGCCATTGAAGCCTTGAAGAAGCAGAGCCTCATGGATGAACGCCTGCGAAGCGCAACCTTCGACCGGTTCAAGAAAACGGAGCACAATGCCTGGAACCTGAAGTTATGCCTCCGGTATGCCGAGCACTTTGACGAGATGCTCGAAAAGAACCAGGGGCTCCTGTTTTACGGCGGGGTGGGGACCGGGAAGACCTTTGCGGCCGCCTGCATTGCCAACCGTTTGCTGGAGCTGCGGGTCCCAGTTGTGATGACCTCCTTCGTGAAGCTCCTGGACACCATGAAGGGCTTCCAAACTGATGACCAGGCCATGATTGCCAAACTGAACAGGGCGAGGCTGCTCATCATCGACGACCTGGGCGCCGAGCGCAGCACCGACACGGCACTGGAGAAGGTCTACAACATCGTGGACAGCAGATACCGGGCCAAGCGCCCGGTCATCCTCACAACGAACCTGAGTCTTGATGAGATGAAGGACACTTTGGACATTAGGTACACCCGTATCTACGACCGGATTTTTGAAATGTGCTACCCGATGCAGTTTAAGGGTCAGTCGTGGAGGAAGGTTGAAGCTGCCCACCGTTTCGATGAGATGAAAAAGCTGCTGGAGGGAAATTGATGGAATATACCGGGAAAATCAGAATTTACAAGGTGGAAGACCGGGAGCGGGTGGCCGGCATCCTGTCTGGAGAAGGATATGCAGTCTGGCAGGGCACGGAGACGGTGAAGCGCCGCAGCACCCACTATGTCTACTACCGGGACTTGAAGGAGGAGCAGGAGAATGAAGGTAAAGTTCGTGGTGCTGGGAGATCCCCAGGGGAAGGGGCGCCCCAGGTTCTCAAAGGTGGGGAACCACGTTCGGACCAGGACGCCGGATGAGACCATCATCTACGAGAACCTCATCCGGTCCGAGTATCAGCGCCAATGCGGGAGCGCCCGCTTCCAGGACGAGGACCAGCTTGATGTCCGCATCCTCGCGTTTTACCCCGTGCCCGCCAGCGTGAGCAAGAAGAAGCGCCGGTTGATGTTGGACCACCAAATTCGCCCCTGGAAAAAGCCGGACTGGGACAACATCGGCAAGGTAGTTACGGACAGTCTGAACCAGATCGCCTACCGGGATGACGCCCAGGTGGTGGACGCTCAGGTCCGAAAGTTCTTTTCAGAGCAACCCAGAATAGAGGTCACCATCCAGGTGGCCTCAACCATATGAAAGGAGATAAGCCATGTGTCAGAAGAATGATTTGCCCCTGTCGCTGAAGAGCGACACCTTCAATGCCCTTTGCTCCGACTTTGACCAGATCCTGCGGAGTACCCTCAACGGCATGGAGGAAACCGAGCAGGACGTGGCGGAGATCGCCGTTAAGGTGAAGATTACCCTCACCCCGGACTCTGCCCCGGACTTCAGCGTGTCGGGCAGCCAGCAGACCAGATCTATCACCAAGCCGAAGTTCGACCATGCAGTCAGCGCCGTCATCCAGAAGAAGGAGAAAAAGACCGGCACCCTCTCCGGCAACTACGAGCTGGTATGGGACCGGGAGACCTGTCAGTATGTCATGCGCCCCATCGACAACGGCCAGACGAGCCTCTTCGACAAGGAGAAGCAGCAGGCCGATGAGCCGAAGGAGCCTGCCGGCCTGCCGGCGGGCAAGGCCATCCTTCCCCCGGCGTCCGAAGTCATTGACGCCGATTACCAGGTGGTGGATGAAGACGAAGATAAGCCGGAGCCCAAGAAGCCGGTTCCCCGGGACGCTTTTGACTGGCTGCGCCAGTTTGCCGGCCAGAGCATGAAGGTCATGGAGTCCATGGGGAATTACACGGTACGCACCATGGAGAACAAGGTGGTCCTCTCTTCGGCGGCCAACCCCGGCGCCGTGTTCTATTGCCCGGAAGAGAAGCTGAAGCCCCATGTGGGTCACGAGGTCGTTTGCACGGCCTACGGAGAGGAAGGAAACCCTGTCAACATCTCCGTGGAGTGCATCGAGTGTAATGAGACCCTGTTCAGTATGGATGCCCCTGCTGAGGCTGAGGAGGCCGATGGCGACCCCTATCCATACCAGGCGCCGGGCGAGGAGGACGAGAGTGCGTGATGGAGGAGCTTGCCAAGGAGGTCATCCGCCTGGTAGCTGAGGAGTATAGACGGGCGGCGGCGGAACACGGGGCCGCCGCCCACTCTCCGCACGAGGGCTATGCGCTCATCAAGGAGGAGGTTGAGGAGGCCCAGGTCGAGATGGAGACCCTGAACCAACGCCTCGACCACCTATGGGGAACCGTAAAGGGCGACGAGGACCAGTATGGACCTCATTATCTCATGTATATCAAGAAGGCCGCCGTGCTGGGAGCTTGTGAGCTCATCCAGGTGGCGGCCATGGCAGAAAAGGCCCTGCTGGGCTACGAAAAGATAAAGGAGGAGCACGACAATGAGAAAGCTACTGAGAGCGATGGCAAAGGCTGAGATGGAGCGCCGGGGGTACTCCAAGGTGAACCGGCGGATGGCTTATGGCCGGTGGCGGGATGTCATCGGCGCCTATCCCGGCTTCCAGGGGAGCAAGAACCCCACCCGGCACCAGCCGGTGCTCATCTACCCCATCCCGTCCTGGGTGAAGAGCTGGCGGGATCTGCTGGGGGTGAGCGGGAGATGAACAAGACCCGCATCGAATGGTGCGACAGCACCTGGAACCCGGTTACCGGCTGCAAGCACGGCTGCCCGTACTGCTACGCCCGGCGGGTGGCCGGCCGGTTCGGAGAGGCGCAGAGGGCCACGGGAGACCATCATATCCTCCAGGCCCCTCCCGTCAGCACCCCGTACCCGTATGGCTTCGACCCAACCTTCCACAGATACCGCCTCGATGAGCCGGCCCATAAGACCAAGGGCCAGACCATCTTCGTCTGCTCCATGGCGGACCTGTTCGGTCCGTGGGTGCCCATCCGCTGGATCGTCGAGGTCCTGGACGCCTGCAGGAAGGCCCCCCAGCACCGCTATCTGTTCCTGACAAAGCATCCGAAGCGGTACATAGAGCTGGAACACATGGCCCTGCTTCCGCATGAGGATAACTTCTGGTTCGGCTCCACCGTGACCAACGGCGAGGACTCCGCCGCTTGGATGAAGGACCTGGGCTGTCACTGGTTCATTTCCGCCGAGCCCCTGCTGGGCCAGATAGATCTGGCGGCCGGGTCTGGCCCCATGCCCGAGTGGGTCATCATCGGGGCGGAGACCGGGAACCGCAAGGAGAAGGTCACGCCGGAGTATGAGTGGGCCCGCAGCATTGTGGCCGACTGCAAGGCCTTCAACGTCCCCGTGTTCATGAAGGACAGCATGAAGCCCATCTGGGGCGGCCCCCTGCTGACGGAGTTCCCCTGGGACTACACCTGCCCGGTCTGCCACAACACGGAGCACCTCCCCGGCGCCAAGTTCTGCATGGTCTGTGGAACGGCCTTCCCCATGAAGGGTGATGGCCGATGAAACAAGTCGGAGAGAAGACCAGCGAGAAGATCGACTGCCTCGGCGTCCAGAAGCCCGGGAAGGTGGTCTACGTCCACCCGGCCGGCCGTTTTTACACAGTGGAGTTCGAGTTCCCATGCGGCCGGTTCAGAGAGAGCTTTACGGAGGTAACGTATGAGAAATAGGTTCATCGAGATTTACCAGGAAAACATCCAGCGGCCGGGGGCAGATAAGCTCCTGGCCTGGCTGGAGACCACCGACTTTTTCGAGGCTCCGGCCTCCACCCGCTTCCACCTGGCCCGTCCCGGCGGGCTGGTGGAGCACAGCGTCCATGTGTATGAGCGTCTGAAAGCTCTGGTTGGAGAGGACGACTACCTGGACGAATATCTCTTTGGAGCGAAGGCGACCCCAGATGAGAGCATCGCCATCTGCGGCCTGTTGCACGACATCTGCAAAGCCAACTTCTACACGGTGGAGATGAGGAACCGGAAGAACGAGCAGGGCCAGTGGGAGAAGTACCCGTTCTATGTGGTCAACGACCAGCTCCCCTACGGCCACGGTGAGAAGTCGGTCTACATCATCTCCGGCTTCATGAAGCTGACCCGTGAGGAGGCCATGGCGATCCGCTGGCACATGGGCTTCAGCGATAACGATTTCAAGGCCGGCGGCTTCTCCGTGGGCAACGCCTTCGAGAAGTTCCCCCTGGCGCTCCTGACCCATATGGCCGACCTCCAGGCGACCTACATGGATGAGCCCAGGGACGACGCCTGATGTACTACGGGAGGTGCTGGCTCTGCGGGAGGTGGGGATGGCTGGAGGAACACCACATCTTCGGCGGGGCCAACCGAAAGAAGTCAGAGAAGTACGGCCTGAAGGTGGGCCTCTGCGGAGACACCTGCCCCCGGAACGGCAGGGACGCCGCCCACCAGTCTGCGGCCACGGCCCTCCGGCTCCACCAGTACGGCCAGATGAAGTACATGGCGGAGCAGGGGGCCACGGTCGAACAGTTCCGGGCCGTGTTTGGCAAGAACTACCTATGAGGAGGAGAGTATGAGCGAAGTAACCAGGGTCAATGACCCGAATATCGCCCCGCTGGACGGGGTGGCGCTGGGGGCCAAGTGTATCATCACCCGGTTCTCCACCGCCAAGAACAAAGCGGTCAGAATCAAGAGCCAGGAGGTGGCCGATTGCAGTATCAAGGCCAGTATGTTGGAGCTGGGTATCATGAGCATCTCGGTCCATGACCGGGCCCAGATGGTCAGTATCCGCATTGAGGATGTCATGGCCGTGCTGAAGGAAGCGGCAGACGCCGCCAACGATGTGGCCGTCGGGAGGAAGGAGGGAAAGGCGGATGGATGAGCCGAAGGTTGTAGATACCGAAAAGCGCACCTACCTGATGAGCGGGCATGAAGTCAACGTCCGCAGCGTCAAAGGTGCTGGTGGCGCTGACTGGTGGGTGAAGTCTCCGAGCGGACCCAGGAAGCCGACGGTAGTCTTCGACTTCGATGGGGTCATTCACAGCTATACCTCCGGCTGGAAGGGGTCCTCAGAAGTCCCTGACCCGCCGGTCCCAGGTATCAGGGAGGCCATTCAGCATATCCGGCTGGCCGGCTATCGAGTGGTGGTGGTATCGACCCGCTGCTGCGGGCCGGAAGGCATGGGAGCTGTCCGCCGTTACCTCCGGGACAACGGGATCACCGTTGATGACGTGATGATGGAGAAGCCCCCGGCGGTCTGCTACATCGACGACCGGGCCATCTGCTTTGACGGCCACCCCGAGACCCTGCTGGAGAAAATCGTCAATTTCAAGCCCTGGAACCACTCCGGGCAGAAGGAGGAAGCCAAATGAAAAAGCTATTCACTTCCGAGGCCGTAACCGAGGGCCATCCCGATAAGCTCTGCGACCGCATCTCCGACGCCGTGCTGGACGCCATGCTCAGAAAGGACCCGGCCAGTCGGGTGGCCTGCGAGACCTTCGCCACCACCGGGCTGGTGGTGGTGGGAGGGGAAATCTCCACAGACTGCTATGTGGACATCCCCAAGCTGGTCCGGGAGACCATCTGCGAGGTGGGCTACGACCGCCCGGAGGCCGGCTTCGACGGGAACACCTGCGCCGTGCTGACCAGCATTGACGGCCAGAGCCCGGACATCTCCATGGGCGTGACCGGCTCCATGGAGGTGAAGGAGGGCCGCACCAAGGACAAAGAGGCCCTGCTGGGTGCCGGGGACCAGGGCATGGTGTTCGGCTACGCCTGCGACGATACCGTGGACCTGATGCCCCTGCCCATCACCCTTGCAAATAAGCTGGCCTACCAGCTCACACAAGCCCGTAAAACGGGGGCCATCCCCTTTATCCTCCCCGACGGGAAAACGCAGGTCACGGTGAGCTACGGGCCCGACGGGAAGCCCTCGGGCCTTGAAACCATCGTCATCTCCACCCAGCATCTCCCCGGTGTGGAACAGATGGACCTGGCGACCGCCCTCGTGGACAACGTGCTGTACCAGGCTCTCGGAGACATGAACCTGGAAGGCGTACGCATCCTGGTCAACCCCACCGGCCGCTTCGTCAAGGGCGGCCCGGCGGCAGACACCGGGCTCACCGGCCGGAAAATCATCGTGGACACCTACGGCGGCTATGCCCGGCACGGCGGCGGCGCCTTCTCCGGCAAGGACCCCACGAAGGTGGACCGCTCCGCCGCATACATGGCCCGGTACATCGCCAAGAATGTCGTGGCCGCTGGTCTGGCGAACAAGTGTGAGGTCCAGATCGCCTACGCCATCGGCGTCGCCAACCCGGTCTCCGTCATGGTGGACACCTTCGGCACCGGCTACAAGGAGGACACCAAGCTGGCGGACGCCATCTGCAAGGTGTTCGACATGAGACCCCAGGCCATCATCGACCAGTTCATGCTGCGCCGCCCCATTTACAAGGCGACGTCGGCATACGGCCACTTCGGGAACGCCATGGGCATTCCCACTCTGCGGTTCAATGCAGAACGCCCCTGGGAGAGACTGGACAAGATCCAGGATCTCCAACACGCAATCTAAGCCAACCGCCTCCAGCTCTCTCCTACCGCCGAAGGCGGTGGGAGGGGCTGGGGGAAGCGTACCCCCGGAGGGGGGAGGAGGAACAGCCATCATGAACAAGAAGAAGCCGTCAGGCCCCATACTCACCCCAACTCTGCTGAAAGCCATTGCAGAGGCAGCGTCCGAGAAGGCAATCGAAGCATACCGGAAAGAAGTCGAGGTACACCGGGAAGAAGCGAGAGACAGGCGCTTCCACAACACGAAGCTGCTCCTGGAGAGGTTCAAGGGCCTGGAGGAGCACAGCAAGGAGGCTGTCCGCAGCGCCTCCCAGGTGGAAGACGACCCCGACCTCGAAGAGCTGGTCGAGCTGATGAAGGGGTACGACAACCGATACGAGGCCAGTGTCCCCAGCATTATGAAGAGTGCAGCCTACACGAGCACCCTGGTCCACCACGTCAAGCGGATGCTGGACTTCTACAAGCGGTGCTGCGATGTCTCCCAGAAACCAGAGGACTCCCGCAGATACCGCATCATCTACTCGACCTACCTCGCAGAGCCGGAAGACCAGAAGAGCTTCCAGGACATCGCCCAGGAAGAAAACGTGGACATCAGCACCATTTACAAGGACCACAAGCTGGCCCTCCGGCAGTTGAGCGCCCTGTTCTTCGGCTACTTTGAGTGACCACGCCAAAAAGACGCCATTGACAGGAGAAATACCAAAGTGGTAAGTTGTAGGGGAAGAAGCCATAAGTGTCACCCCTAAAAAGGCAGGGACTCAACCTCTGGCCCTCGCTCCGAAAATCTCCGAAACCCCTTGCAAATCAAGTGTTTTTGACTTGACAAGGCGGCGTCAATGGGTAGAATGAAAGTAACCACCACCCTAACCAATTCGGTGAAGAAGGAGCGACCAAGATGATATTCACCAGCAGGTACAGCAACCCGGAGCTTCGGAGTGGCAAGTACACGGCGGTCAGAATTTCGCTCGGGACGCCCAAGTGGAAGCTCGGCTACAATCTCGACGCAGAGATGCCGGACTTGATGCCATTTGGCCTCCTGCACAAGTTCGACCTGTACGAAGACTTCGAGAGGGCCTACTTCGCAAGGCTCGACCAGAAGGGAGTTCAGAGAATACTCTCCCAGCTCCAGCGGTTCGAGAGCCTGGGCAAAGATGTTGTCCTCCTCTGTTATGAGGACATCAGGAAAGGCCCGGATGACTGGTGCCACCGGCGCACGTTCGCTGACTGGTGGCAGCAGAGGACCGGGGAAGCTATCCCGGAACTCTATGACCCAACTCCAGACCCCTCAAAGCCCCGTCAGGCCTCGTCTAAGCGGAGTTTGGAGACACCCCCTACAACTTACCAAATGGAGCAGTTCGCACTGTTCTAAGCGGAAACAGGGCCGTCCCACGGCCCTCATGCGAAGTTAGTCCAACGGAGGACGCCGAGCTACCCGCCCGGAGACGCAGGTTCAAACCCTGCACTTCGCTCCATACTGACAGTCAAGAGAGCGGTTGCCACACGGCAGCCGCTCTTTTGCTTTAACTTCGAGGAGGGGTAATGTATGTTCTACGGCTCAGTGCCGGCAGAGGCTCAGGCCATTATGAACAAGATTGTGAAGGCGTGGGATGTGACCGACATCTATGTCGGCTGCTCCGGCAACTTCACCCTGGAAAAGTTCATCGGTCCCCTGGGCAAGTTCCGGCTGCACAGCAATGATGTGACCATGTACTCCCAGTGCCTGGGCGCTCACTTCCTGCGTGAGCACGTCCCCCTGGAGCTGTCCGAGGAGGGTGCTGCCCAGTTCCCGTGGCTCCAGGACTACATGAAGACCGATGTGGATCGCCTTGCCACCATGCTGCTGTGCTCCCGCATCGTGGCCTACACAGACAAGGGTGAGAACCCGTACTACAACATGATGCTAGAGGAGAGCATCCGTCAGTTCCCGGTCATGCACGAGAAGACGGTTCAAAAGGTCAGCGCCAACACGCTGACTATTGCCAGCTACTACAACGGCGACGCCATGGACTTCGTGAAGGAGGCCCCGGCCGACGCAGGCTTCATCTCCTTCCCGCCCTTCAAGAAGGCGGGCAAGGCGTTCGTGAAGGACTTTGCCAAGCTGGAGAAGATGTTCAAGTTCACGCCACCGGAGTATGGCTACTTCGATGAAGAGCTGCTGAAGGAATACTTCCGCCAGATTATGACCAAGAAGGAGTGGTGTTTCGGCACCGACATGAGGCTCCAGGGCGATGAGTTCACGGAGCACCTGAAGGGCATGACCAAGACGACCAACCGTGGCATCCCCATCTACATCTACGCCAGCTCCGGCCACCCCCAGATCGTCACGCCCCTCCAGACCACGACCCAGGCCAATATCAAAAAGTTCGGGCAGGGCATGGAGATGGGGAACGACATCCGGCTCTATGAGCTGTCCAACGACGCCTTCCAGACCCTGCGGAGCCAGTACATGAACATCAACATCCGCCCCGGCTCCGCCACCCTCGCCATCGGCGTGGTGGTGGACGGCTACCTCATCGGGGTCTACGCTTTCTCGGCGGCCCCATCCGTCGCCCAGTGGGATAAGCACATCGAGACCCCCACGGTCTACCTCCTGTCCGATTTCCCGGTCGAGCCCACCGACTACAAGCACCTGGCGAAGCTGGTGCTCTACGCCGCCCTCTCCAAAGAGAGCAAACGAATCGCCGAGCGCATCACGAAGCGCCGGGCCGCCTCCCTGGTCACCACCGCCTTCAGCAAGAACCCTGAAAGCATGAAGTACCGGGGGCTTTTCAAGGTGCTCAACCGGAAGCACAACGACTCCCTCCAGAAAGCGGACTGGGCCAAGGACATCGACCCGTCAAACGCCTACTACCTTCAGCCGTATGAAATCAACTACGGCGCCCCCATGGGCCAGTGGACGCTGCAGGAGGGTCTGTCCCTCTGGAAGAAGAAACACTCACAGAAACGGTAAGGAGGAGCGACTATGATTAACACGAAAATCATTGAGATAGATCCCCGGGAGCTGAAGCTGCTGAAGATGAACGCCCGCTTCATGCGGCACGAGGAGTTCCAGCGCCTGGTAGCGAACATCAAGAAGGACGGCCAGCTCACATCGGCCCCCTTCGCCTGCCTGGACCCCGCCGACGGGAAGTATGAGGTGCTGTCCGGTAACCACCGGGTCCAGGCGGCCATCTCCGCCGGCCTGGAGACCATCCCCTGCATCATCACCGACGATGATATGTCCGAAGAGCAGCGCATCGCCATCCAGCTCTCCCACAACGCCATCGTCGGACAGGATGACCCGGACATCCTGAAGAAGCTGTACGACAAGATTTTGGACATCGACCTGAAGGAATACTCCGGCCTTGACGACAAGACCCTGGGCCTGCTGGATAAGGCATCGTCCCAGGCCATGAGTGAGGCCAACCTGGAGTTCCAGGTCCTGAGTATCGTCTACCTCCCGGATGAGCTAAAGGAGGCGCAGCGGGTCATCGACAAGGCCCGGGAAGCGGTCAAGACCTGCGACAACATCTGGCTTGCCACGGACAGCGAGTATGAGAAGTGGCTGGACGCCCAGGAAACCGCCTCCTCCTCCTACAACGTGAAGAACGTGTCGGCGGCCATGCAACTCATCTTCAAGGTGTTCGAGGACAATCTGGGTCAGCTTGCGGAGGGGTGGGAGGAGTCGGACCCCAAGAACGACAACTCCATGTGGGTCCCCATCTCTACCGTCATTGGCCGCAGCAAGATCCCCGTGGGCAGCGCCAAGGTCATCAAGAAGGCCCTGGATCGCATGGTCGGCCACGGAGAAATCACGCACAAGAATTTGTGGGAGGGTCTGGAGTACCTCTGTGCAGACTACTTAGGAGGGGAGTAAGATGGCTACTCCCAACATCTACAACGAGAAGTATCACGACCGCTGGGCGTGGTCTCTCGCCTTGAAGGGGGCCACCGACGCAGACATCGCTGAAGCATTTGGCATCTCCGTCCGAACTCTGCACAGATGGAAGAAAGAGCACGAGTCCTTCGCTGAAGCTCTCGGCCCCGGGAAAGACGTTGCGGACGCCCAGGTCAAGCACTCCCTCTATCAGCGGGCCATCGGCTACGACGCCAAGGACATCGAGCAAATCATCGTCACTGACCCGTCCGGCAGGCAGCGGGTGGAGAAGACCCGTGTGATTACAAAGCATATCGCCCCCGACACTATGGCGTGTATGTACTGGCTCAACAACCGGAGCAAGGGAGAGTTCACCCAGCGTCAGGAAATCACCCTGGGGGGTGCCGTGAAGACCTCCCCGATGGAGAAGCTGACGGAGGAGGAGCTCCGAGCCCTTGCCCGCATGGATGACGGGCAGGATGGCCGGGAGTAGACGCTCCATCCCGCCGGCCCTGAAGAAATCCATAGCCACCGAAGCCCGGTATGAGCTGGCGAGAAGATACTATGCAGATTATGTCCAGCTCGTCCATGCAGGCAGGTGGAAAAGAGCCAGACACCTCGACCTGGTGTGTCGAGAGCTGGAAAACATCATGTCGGGCGTCACAAAGCGGCTGATGATATTCATGCCGCCCCGCCATGGTAAGTCGATGACCGTGACAGAGACCTTCCCGTCCTTCTTCCTGGGCAAGCACCCGGAGAAGCGGGTCATCGAAATCAGTTACAGCGGAGAGCTTGCGCAGCAGTTCGGCAAGAGCAACCGTGACAAGGTGGAGGAGTACGGCCCCACGCTCTTCGGGCACAGCACCTCCAGCGTCCAGGCGACCAAGACCAACTGGAACATCGACAACGGAACAGGCGGCATGATTTCGGTCGGCATCGGCGGCTCCATCACGGGCTACGGTGCCGATTTGCTTATCATCGACGACCCCATCAAGAACCGGGCCGAAGCTGAGTCCCTGTCCTACCGGAACAAGCTCTGGGACGAGTACCAATCCACGGTCAGCACCCGACTCCATGCCGGCGGCGCCGTTATCATCATCCTGACCCGATGGCATGAAGACGACCTGGCTGCCCGGCTCCTGAACCCTGAGTACGGCAAAGTGGAGGACTGGAAAATCATCTCCCTTCCGGCCGTCTGCGAGGACCCGGCCACCGATCCCCTTGGGCGGTCCATCGGCGAGGCCCTATGGCCCGCCGGCGGGTACGATGAGGCATGGGCGGCCCAGCAGAAGGAAACGGTGGGCACCTACGCCTGGTCCTCGCTCTATATGCAGACCCCCACACCGAGCTCCGGCGGTATGTTCAAGCGGAGCTGGTGGAAACGCTGGAAGGTGCTGCCCTCCGGCCTGTTCGACTTCATTCAGTCTTGGGACTGCACCTTCAAGGACAAAGACGCCTCGGACTATGTGGTGGGCCAGGTGTGGGCCCGGAAAGGGGCCGACCGCTACCTGGTGGACCAAGTGCGGGGCCGCATGACCTTCACCGAAACACTGAACGCCATGCGGGACCTCTCAGCCAAGTGGCCCCAGACCTCCCGGAAGCTGGTGGAGGACAAGGCCAACGGCACGGCAGTCATAGACGTCCTGAAGCGGGAGATCCCCGGCATTGTCCCGGTGGAGCCGTTCGGCGGCAAGGTAGCCAGAGCCCATGCCACAACAGCGGTGGCGGAGGCCGGCAACGTCTACATTCCATCAGCGGAGGTAGCTCCCTGGGTGGGTGACTTCGTGGAGGAGATGGCCGCTTTCCCAAGCGGCGCCCACGACGACCAAGTGGACTGCTATTCCCAGGCCAACGCCTACTACAACGACAACGCCTTCAGCCTCTACGGGCTGGTGACATAAGGAGGGAAGACAGCATGGATTTCGAGGAAGCCAAGGCCGCTCTCAACCGGAAGGAACGATTGGAGCGTGGCAAGGCCATCATCCAGCAGAAGAAGGGCCTCCAGTCCGTCAGGCCATTCAGAAAAGACGGCTACATCAACGTCCTGAACAAGTACGGCACCTCCAGAGATAACAGTGAGTCCTATGAGTTTGTGGCGGAGCCCGTGATACCAGACACGAGCCTCACCATCCAGTACGAGGACAACGGCCTGTTTGCGAAAATCATTGACACCCCGGCGGAGGAGGCTGTGAAGCACGGTTTCGACCTCGGCCTGAAGGATGACTCCATCAACGAATTTGTGGAGGACGCCCTGGACGCCCTGGAGTGGGAGGAAAAGGCGGCCACGGCCATCAAGTGGGCCCGCCTCTATGGTGGGTCCATCATCGTTATGCTCATCGACGACGGCCGGGGCCTGGAGGAGCCGGTAGACTGGAACAATATCCGCAGCATCGACGAGCTCCGGGTCTATGAGCGGGCGGTGGTCCAGCCGGACTACGCCAGCCTCTACTCATCCGACCCCATGCGGGCCACCAGGAACCGGGCCAGCAAGTTCGCAATGCCGGAGTATTACTACGTCCAGAGCCTCTACGGGAGCTTCACGGTCCACGAGAGCCGGTGCCTGGTGTTCAGAAACGGCATCCTGCCGGAGCGTGTCACCAACCCGGTCTACCGCTTCTGGGGGACCCCTGAGTACGTCCGCATCAAGCGGGCCATGAAGGACGCTCTGGTGGCGCATGGGAATGGGCCGAAGCTGCTGGATCGCTCGGTGCAGCCCATCTACAAAATGAAGAACCTGGCCTCTCTTCTGGCGGCCGAGGGTGGCGACGAGACGGTCCTGAAGCGTCTGGAAATCATCGACCTTGCCAGGGGCATTTTGAACAGCATCGCCATCGACGCCGAGGGTGAGGACTATGACTTCAAGAGCATACCGTTCAGCGGAGTCAAGGACGTCATCGACACCACCTGCAACATGCTGTCCGCCGTGACCAACATCCCGCAGACCATCCTGTTCGGCCGGTCCCCGGCCGGGGAGAACTCCACCGGCGACAGCGACTTCGAGAACTACTACAACTACATCGAGCGCATCCAGAAGCTCATGCTGAAAGGAAACGTGCGGACGCTGCTGGACATTCTCTTCAAGGCCGCTCTTGCCAACGGTGAGGTGCCGGAGGAGCCCAAGTACAAGCTGAAGTTCAACCCGCTCTGGAGCCTAAGTGACACGGAGCAGGCCAATGTGGACAAAGTGAAGGCCGACATCGAGATGGTGAAGGCTCAGACCGCCCAGCTCTATGTCCAGATGCAGGCCCTCGACCCATCTGAGGTACGGACAGCTCTGGCAAAGACCGAGGAGTTCACGGTTGAGGACATTCTGGACGACCAGGAAGTGGATGAGGACTGGGGGCTCCTAAGCGACCCTGGGGACGATTTAAGCGGCGCTCCCGGAGACCTACCTCCTACACTACCAGAGCCATCCGACACGGTCACAGCACTTTCCAGCGGCTCCCAGACCGTGTCTCAGCCAACACCAAACCAGGACAGCGCCGGGCAGCCTACATCTGCGGCCGTGCTGGTGGTAAATGACGGAAAAATCCTCACCGGGACCCGCCGCAACCGGGAGGGGATCTGCGGTCCCGGCGGTCACATTGAGGATGGGGAGACGCCGGAGCAGGCAGCCCGCAGGGAGGCCCTGGAGGAGTTCGGCATCCAGCTCGGCCCCTTGGATTGCCTGGGGCAGCTTGATGGTCTCCCAGAGGAGTACGGTCTCCCGGTTATCTACCTCTGCACCGAGTATGCCGGAGAGCCCGTTTGTGACGGGGAGGAGATGCAGGGCTCCGCCTTCTGTTCCATGGAGGAGCTGGAGCACCGTGGCCTGTTCCCGCCGTTCCAAAAATCCCTCTACCTCCTGGCCGAAGTGCTGGGAGGGGGTGATGGTCCTTGAACGATGAGTTCAGGAAGCAGGCCCTCCAGAAGCAGGTGGAAAGCAAGTTCAAGGGAAAGCAGACCCTTCCCAGCCGAGTCAAGCCAATATACCCGGACGGGGCGGAAAGGGAGTTCCGGCGGGTAGCCTGGGCCTACCTCCGCCTGGTGAACGAGGTTGTGAAGAAGTATATGCCCTCAATTCGCAAGGCTGCCGCTGCGGAACGGGAACGCAACCGGCGCCAGGACGACGCCGGGGATCTGATGCTTGCCATCCAGAAGGCGTTCCGGGCCATGAATGATGAGCTGGAACGAAAGGCCAGCAGCTTCGGCCTCTACAAGAAGCTGGAGTCCTTGGCGAACCTAACCGAGAAGTTGAGCATCCAGGAATGGAAGCGAACGGTGAAGGAGACCCTGGGCATCGACATCATGGATGACTACTACCTGGGCGAGTTTTACCGCAAAGCCCTCCAGGAGTGGATTGACCAGAATGTGTCGCTCATCAAGTCCATCCCGCAGGACACCCTCTCGGAAATGCAAAGCATAGTCTCACAAGGCTTCCAGACCGGCGCCACGCTGACTTCCATCGAGAAGGAAATACGACATACCTACCATGTGAAACGGTCCTCAGCGAAGCTCCTGGCCCGTGACCAGATCGCCAAGCTGAACGGTCAGCTCACCAAGCAGCAGCAGACCGACGCCGGTGTCAACGAGTACATCTGGTCGGACTCCGGCGACAGCCGGGTCCGGGAGAGCCATCACAAGCTAAACGGGAAGAGGTTCCGTTGGGACGACCCTCCCGTAGTTACCCCACCAGGAAAACCGGTGAGGCGATGTCACCCAGGCGAGGATTACCAGTGCCGGTGCGTTGCCTTGCCGGTTTTTGATATATCAACCGTGGATGTTCCGGCATCCGGCCGCACGAAAGGAGGCGGTTGACTTGAAAAAGATGTTTTAGCGTAGCTGACCCCCAAAAAACAAGGAAAGGAGGGATTAGGTGTGTCGGCATCGCCTACCCAAATCAATGCGGTGTGCAATGAGCTCATCGCTGAAGCGGAGGCCATCATGAAGTACACGAGCGACATCGAGCTGCTCAAAGATGGCAACCAGAAGCTGACCGACACCTTCCTGGAACTCCGCCTGGATGAGCTCGAACACGTCCAGGAGCTGGCTATTGCTCTGTCCGAGCTCCTGGCCGGCGGAGAAGAGGAAGGAGGCGAGAGCTCAGAATGAGCGAGAACCCCAAGCTGAAGCGGGTGCTGCGGCTGGACAGCATCCCGCTGGATGAGACCTACTGGACCAAAGAGGGCTACCTCATTGACCACCCGATCGTCACGTCAATCGGCATCTTCGAGTATGTGAACCCGGACGGCACTGTCCGCCGGGAGCTCCGTCTCCCCGAAGATGTTTTTGACCAGGCCAGCCTTGCCAGCTACAAAGGCAAGCCGGTCATCCTCACCCATGAGGCCGGTGTGGTGAACAAGAACAATGTGGACCGGGAACACATCGGGACCATCCTCTCTGAAGGCTACCAGGACGGTGAAAACGTCCGGGTAGAAATTGTCATCCACGACACCGACACGATGAAGAGGAGCGGACTCCGGGAGTTGTCCCTGGGGTACAGCCTGGACCTTGATGAGACCCCCGGCGTCTGGAACGGTCAGCCCTACGACGCCATCCAGCGCAATATCCGCATCAACCATCTGGCACTCGTCGAGAAAGCCAGGGCCGGTGAACAGGCTCGGCTGAACATCGACGGTTTTGTCAGGAAACTCAAAGGAGGAAAGAAAAGTATGGCAAACACCAAGAGAAACGACGGTGCCCCCATGGGCCCCCAGGACCTCG